>Ga0181519_10000808_pt1 | contig 27853 bp, 16 predicted proteins | sample PEATcosm2014_Bin_26_FD_121102 | JGI IMG/M metagenome (GOLD analysis project Ga0181519, IMG submission 121102) | Peatland microbial communities from MTU Mesocosm Facility, Houghton, MI, USA - PEATcosm2014_Bin02_10_metaG | ecosystem: Environmental > Terrestrial > Soil > Wetlands > Peat | place...
AGACGATGCCGTTCGTCAACGCGCTCGGCGCGCTCACCGGCAACCAGGCGATGCAGCAGGTGAAGGCGGGCTTGAAGGCCATCTACCTGTCCGGCTGGCAGGTCGCGGGCGATGCGAACAACGCCGGGGAGATGTACCCCGACCAGTCGCTCTATCCCGCCGACTCGGTGCCCTCGGTGGTCCGCAAGATCAACAACACGCTGCTGCGCGCCGATGAGATCCACCACGCCGAAGGCAGCGATGCGGTCGACTGGCTGCAGCCGATCGTCGCCGACGCCGAGGCCGGCTTCGGCGGCGTCCTGAACGCCTTCGAGCTGATGAAGGGCATGATCCAGGCGGGCGCCGCCGGCGTGCACTTCGAGGACCAGCTGTCGTCCGCCAAGAAGTGCGGCCACATGGGCGGCAAGGTGCTCGTGCCGACGCAGGAGGCCATCAACAAGCTGGTCGCCGCGCGGCTCGCGGCCGACACGGCCGGCGTCCCGACGGTGCTGGTCGCGCGCACCGACGCCGAGAGCGCGAACCTGCTGACGGCCGACGTCGACGAGCGCGACCGGCCGTTCATCGATGCGAAGCAGGGCCGCACGGCGGAAGGCTTCTTCTACGTCGACGCGGGGCTGCCGCAGGCGATCGCCCGCGGGCTCGCCTACGCGCCCTACGCCGACCTCATCTGGTGCGAGACGGGACACCCCGACATCGAGGAGGCGAAGACCTTCGCCGAGGGCATCCACCGGCAGTTCCCGGGAAAGCTGCTCGCCTACAACTGCTCACCGAGCTTCAACTGGAAGAAGAAGCTCGACGACGCGACGATCGCGAAGTTCCAGCGCGAGCTGGGTGCCATGGGCTACAAGTTCCAGTTCATCACGCTCGCCGGCTTCCACGCGCTCAACTTCTCCATGTTCCAGCTCGCCAAGGGCTACAAGGAGTCGCAGATGACCGCGTACGTCGCGCTGCAGCAGGCCGAGTTCGCGGCGGAGAAGGACGGCTACACCGCCACCAAGCACCAGCGCGAGGTCGGTGCCGGCTACTTCGACGCCGTGACCACGACCGTGACGGCCGGCACCTCGTCGGTGACCGCGATGAAGGGCTCGACCGAGGAAGCCCAGTTCAAGACCGGCTGAGGGGCTTGCGGCAGGGCAGTGGCCACCGGAACATGAGCTCCGATGGCCCTGCCCGATCCGACTGACGTGCCCCCCGCCGCGCCCGCGCCCCCCGCGGCCGTGCTCGCGCTCGATGCGACCGGCTCGCCGCCCGCGCCGGGCGAATTCGACCCGAAGCAGTTCGTCGCGACCTTGCCGACGCGGCCGGGCGTGTACCGCATGCTCGACGCCGCCGGCGCCGTCATCTACGTGGGCAAGGCGGGCAACCTCCGCGCGCGCGTCGCGAGCTACTTCCGCGCCGACCTGCTGCAGCCGAAGGTGCATGCGCTCGTCAGGCAGATCGCGGGCATCGAGGTCACGATCACGAACTCGGCGACCGAGGCGCTGCTTCTCGAATACAACCTGATCAAGAAGCTGCGGCCGCACTACAACGTCCTCCTCAAGGACGACAAGAGCTTCCCGTTCCTGTACCTGTCCACCGAGGACGAGTTCCCGCGGCTCAGTTTCTACCGCGGCAGCCGGCGCCGGCCGGGCCGCTTCTTCGGGCCGTACCCCGGGACGCTCGCGGTGCGCGAGACGCAGCTGCAGCTGCAGAAGCTGTTTCGCCTCAGGTCCTGCGAGGACAGCTACTTCCAGAACCGCACGCGGCCGTGCCTGCAGTACCAGATCGCGCGCTGCTCGGGGCCGTGCGTCGGCCTCGTCAGCCGCGAGGAATACGCGAGGGACGTCAGCGCCGTCGTGCAGGTGCTTGAAGGCCGCAACGACGAGGTCGCGGGCGAGATCGCCGCGCGCATGGAGGCGGCCGCGGCGGAGCTCGCGTTCGAGCGCGCGGCGGCGCTGCGCGACCAGCTTGCGGCACTCAAGAGCATCCAGGCGAAGCAGATCGTGAGCACGGGGCCGGACCTCGACTGCGACGCGGTCGCGGTCGCCGCCGGTCCCGGCGAGTGCTGCATCGGCCTCATGTTCGTGCGCGGCGGCCAGAACCTCGGCACCACCACCTACTTCGCGCGGGCGCCGATCGCCGAGCCCACCGAGGTACTCGCGGCGTTCCTCACGCAGCACTACCTGACGCACCCGGCGCCCGCGGAGATCCTGGTCGACGCGGCGCTGCCCGACCTCGAGGTGCTGGCGGGTGCGCTCGGCGAGCGCGCCGGGCACCGCGTCGTCGTGCGCCAGGCCGAGCGCGGCCTCAAGGCGCGCTGGCTCGAGATGACCCGCGCGAACGCCGCCGAGGCGCTCAGGATGCGGCTCGCGACCGAGGCCGGCATCGCCGAGCAGCTGGCGGCGCTCGGCGGCATCCTCGGCCTCGAGAGTCCGCCGCGCCGGCTCGAGTGCTTCGACGTCAGCCACACGCGCGGCGAGGCAACGGTCGCGAGCTGCGTCGTGTTCGGCGTCGAGGGCCCGCTCAAGTCCGACTACCGGCGCTTCAACATCGAGGGACTCGCCCCGGGCGACGACTACGGCGCGATGCGCCAGGCGCTCGAGCGGCGCTACCTGCGCGTGCGCGCGGGCGAGGCACCGCTGCCGGACGTCCTGCTGATCGACGGCGGGCCGGGGCAGCTCAAGGAGGCGGGCGAGGTGCTCGCCCGGCTCGGCATCGTCGTGCCGCGCGTGCTTGGCGTTGCGAAAGGCGCCGACCGGCGCGTCGGCCAGGAGCGGCTTTTCTTGTTGGGCGTGGACACGCCACTTATACTCCCACCCGACTCGCGCGCACTGCACCTCATTCAGCGCGTGCGCGACGAGGCACACCGCTTCGCGATCGCCGGCCATCGGGCGCGGCGCGCCAAGGCCCGCCAGGCATCGATCCTCGAGGAGATCGCCGGCCTCGGGCCCGGGCGCCGGCGCGAGTTGCTGAAGCATTTCGGTGGCCTGCAGGGCGTGCGCGGCGCGGGCGTCGAGGACCTGATGCGGGTCCGCGGCATCAGCCGACGGCTCGCCGAGGTCATCTACGAACGCCTGCATCCGGGTGCCTGACGCGTGACGAGTCCGTACACGATCCCGAACCTGCTCACCGGCCTCAGGATCGTGCTGATCCCGGTGATCGTCGGGCTGTTCTACGTGCCGCACGGCGACATCCTCGCGGGGCTGCTGTTCGCGGTGGCCGGCATCACCGACACGCTCGACGGCTACGTGGCGCGGCGCATGGGCAGCGTGTCGCCGCTCGGCGAATTCCTCGACCCGGTGGCCGACAAGCTGATCGTCGCGACCGCGCTCGTGCTGATCGTGACGCGCAACCCCGTCTGGTACGTGACGCTGACGGCGACCGTGATCATCGGCCGCGAGATCGCGATCTCGGCGCTGCGCGAGTGGATGGCCGAGATCGGTGCGCGGCGCAAGGTGGCCGTGAGCGCGGTCGGCAAGATCAAGACGATCGCCCAGATCGTCGGGCTGACCATGATGCTGTTCCACGAGGACCTGTGGGGGCTGCCGATCTTCTGGATCGGGCTCGGCCTCACGATCGTCGCGGCCATCCTCACGCTCTGGTCGATGGCGCTCTACCTGCAGGCGGCCTGGCCGGAACTCACCGGGCGCGCGCCGCCCGCGCGCTGAGGCGGGCGCCGGCGCCCTGCAGTCGCCTGCCGCGGCGGGGCCGGTACAATGCTCGCCCGTCCCCCGCCCGGAAGACCGCCATGGCCGACGCCCCCGTCCGTATCATCGGCTCGTTCCTCTCGCCGTACGTCCGCAAGGTGCTCGTCTGCCTCGAACTCAAGGGCATCCGCTACGAGGTCGACCCGATCGTGCCGTTCTACGGCAATGACGAGTTCACCCGGCTGAGCCCGCTGCGCCGCATTCCGGTGCTGATCGACGACGCGGTCACGCTGTCCGATTCCACCGTCATCTGCGAATACCTCGAGGAGCGCTGGCCCGCAGCACCGATCCTGCCGCGCGGTCCCGCGGCCCGCGCCCGCGCCCGCTGGCTCGAGGAGTATGCGGACACGCGCATGGGCGATGCGCTGATCTGGCATTTCTACGCGCAGCTGATCGTCCGCAAGTTCGTCTGGGGCGAGGCGCCGGACGAGGCGGTGGTGCGCAAGGCGCGCGAGGAGGAGATCCCGGCGGTACTCGACTACCTCGAAGGCGAGCTGCCGGAGCGCGGCTTCCTGTTCGGCGAGCCGGGCGTGGCCGACATCGCGATCGCCTCGTTCTTCCGCAACGCGGCCTACGCGCGCTACGCGATCGATGCGGCACGCTGGCCGAAGGCCGCGGCCTTCGTCGCGCGCACGCTGGCGCTGCCGGGCTTCGAGAAGCTGCGGCGCTACGAGGAGGCGACCGTCGGCACGCCGGCCGCCGAGCGTCGCGCGCGCCTGACCGCGATCGGCGCGCCGCTGACGGCGACCACGCTCGCGGACGCCGCGCCGCGACGCGGTCCGATGACCGTCTGAGCGGGGCGGCGACGCCCGGTGACGCGCGCCGGGGCGGACGGCGGCCGGAGCTGCCAGGTCCATCAGCCAGCAGGAGCGAGGGCGGAACGCGACGTGTGCACCAAGTACGTAAGCCCGGATGACCAGGCGATCGAGCGCTTCTGGCAGGTCCGCCCGCGGGACGGCTGGGCGGGCAGCAGCATGTTTCCGCGGGCGCCGGGACCGTTCGTGCGCCGCGCGCCCGAGGCGGACGCGGCGCGCCGCGAATGCGTGGTCGGCCAGTGGGGGCTGATTCCGAGCTTTGCGCGCGAGGCGAAGCTCAGCTACTCGACGTTCAACGCGCGCTTCGAGGAACTCGCGCACAAGGCCTCGTACAAAGTGCCGTGGGCACGCGGGCAGCGCTGCATCATCCCGGCGCTGTCGTTCGACGAGCCATGCTGGGAGACCGGCCGCAACGTCTGGTGGCGCTTCAGCCGGCAGGACGGCGCGCCGTGGGGTCTCGCAGGTCTCTGGAACACCTGGACCGACTTCGCGACCGGCGAGGTGCACGAGAGCTACACGATGCTGACCGTCAATGCCGATGCGCACCCGTTGATGCGGCGGATGCACAAGCCGGACCCGAAGTTCGGGCCCGACGAGCAGGACAAGCGCTCGGTGGTGTCGATCGAGACTGCGGACGTCGAACGCTGGCTGTCGGGCACCCGTGACGAGGCGCGCTCGCTCGTGAGGCCTCCCGCGATGGAAGTCATCCTCGCCGCGGCGGCCTGAGCGGGCGGCCGCTCCTGGCCGGCCCTTGCGTCAGGGACCTGCGCGCCCGGGGTAAAAGCCGGGTCTGCCCGTCCTTGACAGGGGGGCTGATAGCCTTAAAATTGTCGATTCGCCGTACGCGGGAATAGCTCAGTTGGTAGAGCGCAACCTTGCCAAGGTTGAGGTCGCGAGTTCGAGCCTCGTTTCCCGCTCCAATCTCTCAATCTGGCGTCGTGGCGGAGTGGTCACGCAGCGGACTGCAAATCCGTGTACGCCGGTTCGATTCCGGCCGACGCCTCCATATAATTCAATGATTTAGAGGCGTCTTCTCCGTCAGGATCGACGCTCGTTTCCACGGTGGTCAAACCGCTTGCGACGCGCCGGGCGGCGAGCGGCTCGCCTGTGCCGCGAGGCTGCATCGGCATTGCCTCCGGGTGCGTCGTCCGGGTGACCGGCGGCAGCGAATTGCGCTCGCGCCCGCCAACGTCCACACCGTTGACGCCCGTCGACCGCCACTTCGACGCAGAGCTCTGGCGCACGTCGCTAACCGGACCGTCGCCGGGGCCCGCACGCGCCGGGTGCCGTGCAAGCCGCACGCGATCTCAGCCAGGGTATGCATCGGATGGTCGCTCCCAATCCATCCGGCCAGGCGAGCGTTCGTCGCTTGAGGCCCCTCATAAACCCGGCCGGCGGTGCGACGACGTGCGTCGACCTCGTCGTCTCCGGCTCCGCTGACTTCTCAGGCGGGAGCGGCGGCGAGTGCGTACATGGCTCCGGTAGCCGTCGATGTCGGTTGGGCGCAGTCCGAGCACCACCACTCCATGTCGGACTTCTTTACACAGTTCGGTCCGCCATCCGTGCTGCGTCTCCTTAACCCTCTGATTCAAAATGAGGTGCCGCAATCGGCACGCATTTCGCATCTTTCAGTGCGAAAAAACGCTCGCCGGGCGCTGCGAGCGATACGGGGGAATCGCAATGGCATCGAGAATCCCGGGCATGGTGTCTGTCGTGGTGCTAGGCGCGTTGCTTGCGGCGCCGTCGTTCGCACGCAGCATTCGGGTGGACGCAGGGCAGTACCAGCAGGGGCCGTATCTGTTCTATGTGGCCGGGATTGTGGACCTGGGTCCCTTCGACCTCAGTTTTGTTCCTGGATCGGTTCCTCTTTATGGCTACCAGTACTTGGCTCCGTTTTCCCCGTATGACGATCCGGCAGGAAATCCCGTGTCGTATGCCGCACAGTACGACTGGGGTCAGTCGGTGATCACGTCGCCGAGCGATGGCGGCATCGCGGAGCAGGTGATGGTCTACTGGGAACCCTCCGGCTGGATCGTCGACTTCAATTATTACTCCAGCAGCTGCCCTGCCGAGACGGCGTCTCTCTACGTTAACGGCGTGACGTACTCGGAGACGAATCCCTGTGCGAACGCAGTCAACGAGTTCACGCTCGCGCTCAACAGCAGCGGCGGTGCCGGCTCAGTGACCGCGGCGGATGGGTGGACCGTGACCGGTACCCCGTCAGTTCCCGAACCAGCGACGCTCGCGCTGCTCGGGATTGGGCTCGCAGGTGTCGGCCTCATGAGGCGGCGCACGCTCGCCTGAGCGGGGCGATTCGCACACGGCCCCGGTCACGCACCGGGGTTTTCGTTTGCCGGGGAAGCGACGCCGCGCAGCGACGGGAAGAGGCATCATGCCGGCCGTGCACCCGGCAGCAGCCGAACCGAGGCGGCGACAGGCAGCTGCGGCATCGACGTGATCGTGAAGCGGATCGCACCGCCGGAACCATGCGTCCCGATCCGCGCAATAACGTGCCCGCGAGCTCGCCGCAGCACTCTTAGGTGCCGGAAGGATTCCGCCTGCCAGTGCGTGTGCGCCAGCTCGCTCGCTGCCGACGTCACAAGTAGCGTCGTCCGGCCACGCGTCCTTCGTCACGCCTGGCGGCGCGCTGCCAGGGTGGCGGCGACGGAGAAGAATACCGTCGTTCCGGCGTCCGGCGCGCTCACGATGCCGATCGTCCCGCCATGGCGGGCAATGATCCGGGCGGCGGTGGCGAGGCCGATGCCGGAACCCGGAAACTGCTTCGCGTCGTGCAGGCGCTCGAGCGGCCGGAACAGGTGCCCGGCCTGCGCCATGTCAAATCCGACTCCGTTGTCGCGAACGTAGATCTGCTCGACGCCGTCCGCGACGCGACGCCCGACGTGAATCGCGCGCTGCGGCCGGTATTGCGTGAACTTCCAGGCGTTTGCCAGCAGATTCTCCATCAGCACGTCGATCAGGTCCGGATCGGCGTTGATCCGCAGGCCGCGATCGACCGTCAGTGCGACGCGCGCGTCGGGCTCGACCCGGCGCAGCCGGTCCGCGACGTGCCCGACGATTTCCGTGAGGTCGACGTCGCGCCGGTTGAGGGGCTCGCGCGCGATCCTGGCGAGCCGCAGGCGTGCGTCGACGACCACCGACATGCGCTTGATCTCGCTGATCGCGCGCGCGAGCGCGCGCTGATCCGGCGGCTTCAGGTCAGCCGCCGCCGTCTCGGCTGTTGCCTGCAGAAGGAGCACGACGCCGTGCATCGGGCTTCGCAGGTCGTGAGAGGCAGTTTCGGTGAACGCCTCGAGCTCGCGGTTCGCCTCCTGCAACTCGCCGTTGGCCCGCGTCAGCGCCTCGTGACTCGGCAGCGACACGATCTTGGGCAGCGCCTTCCACAGGGCGTAGGCCGCCGGGATGGAGATGGCGGCCGTCACCGCCTTGACGATGCCCTCGATCCAGTATTCGGCGTGCCACAGGTTCCAGGCAGCCAGCCAGTGCGTCAGTCCGCACGCGGCAATGAATGCGCCGAAAGTGATGAACAGAAATCCGAAATCGAGATCCGGACGACGACGGTGCAGAACGTAGAGGCCGACCGGGATGAGGAAGTAGGCGAGGCCGATCAGCACGTCGGAGATGACGTGCATACCGAGGACTGCAGGCGTCCACTGGAAGCAATAGCCGTGCGGCGTGAACCCGGAGGTATCGAACCACTGCGCACTGGACGTCGGCATGTCTCACCCGTTGGCGCATGCCGTTCGCGTTTCCGTTCGCGAGGGCAGCGATGAGTTGCTAGGGGTCGCGAGGCGCCGGAGCCGGCACCGGTTGCAAGGGGTCGTTCGGCTCGGGCGCTCGCGTCAGTGCTCCGTCGTGACGGTGCGTGTCGAAGCCGTTCGCGGCCGCTCGCGCTCGGCGCTGTGGCGCAGGCGGCGGCCGACAGTCGGCGCTGTCATGGTCTTCGCCTCACGCAGCGTCGCGTTCGAGCGGCGCGATCCGCGCCACCAGAGTGCCAGATCGGCAGTGGCCGCGCGACACGCATTCGATGGCAGAACGCGGCGGCGATTCAATCGCGCGCCGGCGCCACTCTACCGGGCAAGCGGCTCGACCGCTGCGCGGCGCAGCCAAGCACCTAGGGGTCGATGCTCGTCGGCGCCGCTCATGGCTTGCGCGTGATGCGCCTGCGAAGCGCAACGTATTCGCTCGCCTCGAATGGCGGTCATGGCGTAGGGGTCGTGCGCTCGACTCGAGGGCGGCGTCCCTGCGCCTCTCGCAAGTCTTCCGGCGGCTCGGGTGCCCGAGCGGCGCGAGGGCCACGGGTTTCCAACAGTGCGAGACGTAGCGCCATTCGGCCACGTCGTGCCAGCCGAGGATCGAGAGGGCGCCCGGCACGAAGGCCGGCTGCAGCCGGCGGCGCGTGACCAGGTCGTAGGCGCCGAGGCCAGCGACGAACAGCGAGACACCGAAATGATCGGACAAACATCGCCCCACAAATCCGTGGCCGTATGCGGCCGTCATCGTCGGGCCCCACCTGGGCACGAACCCCGCCTGCAGCGGCGCCAGCGTCGCGAGCGGCAGGAGTCGCTGGTGCGCGGCGGCGTCACCGCGCAGCAGGAGACCCGCGGTGGCAAGGCAGGCGACGTTCGATAGAGCGACCGGCAGGATGCCGAGGAAGGCGGGGTCGGCTCGCGGCGTGCCGAGAATCATGTTCTCGACGACGCAGGACGCAACGAGTCCCGTCAACACGACGATGACGGCAAGGCCCGCGCCGAACAGGCCGAGGCGCCGGTGCAGCGCCACGCTGCCCCGGCGGATCGGCAACATCTGGTCCGTCAGCAGGAACAGCCACGACACGCAGGTGGCTGCGTGGATGTGCACGGCGGGCGGGTAGTCGAGTCGGTGCTGCCCGAACTTCCGGACGACGTCCGGAACGAAGCCCGCCAGGATCACGGGCCAGATCAGGGCGATGCGGGCGCGGCCGGTATCAGAAGTGTTTGTCGAGGAACGTTGCCGTCTTATCCGAGATGCCGACGATCTTGTTCGTCGCCTGCCGGTAGAACTTGAAATTGAGCTCCGTCCCCGGCCGGCCATCCTGCCAGTCGGTGAGATGCCTGAGTTCCTTGCGGCCGAGCGGCCGGCGCGCGAGCGCGGTGCGCTTGGCGGTGAAGCTCACCCGCGGGGTTTGCCGGGCGATGCCGCGCCGCTTCGGCACTGCCAGGGCGTGCGTCACCACGGCGCGCGCGACGAGTCCTTCGCCTCCCTCGTTCTCGCTTGCGAACACGTAGAGCGTGTCGCCGGCGGCGATCTGCTTGCCGCCATACATGGTCTTCTGCGCCATGAACGCGAACGTCTTGGCGCGCGGATCGCGGATCTCTGCCTTGATCGCATACGCCATGTAGGCTCCTGGCCGTGACGGGAGCCGGGATCCTAAAGCAGAATGCGATTCGCCGTCTCGGGGCAGGCGCGGCGCGGGCGCCGGGACGCGCGCCTGCCGGCCGCTGGCGAGGCAGGGCGGTTCCGTGTTTCCATTCCCGGGGGAGTCCAGCCACGGGCGTCGCGGCCGCTGCCGGGTCGCGACGGGAAGTGCCGCGCTCATCTACGTGCGGGCTCCACCGGGGATTCGGGGCTGGCGCGCGAGGCCCTGCAGAGCGCTTGGATAAATAACGTAATTTCAATTACTTAGAACGTATATCGGAGTCCTTCATGAAGTGCCTCATCGCCCTTGCCGCCGTGCTTGCCACTGCCTCCTCGGTGGCGGCCCCGCCCCAGGACACGCCCGCCGGCGAGCAGCACTTCCGCGAGCTCTACAAGGAGCTCGTCGAGACCAACACGTCGCTGTCGGTGGGCAGCTGCACGCTCGCCGCCGAACGCATGGCGGCACGACTCAGGGCCGCGGGCTTCGCCGATGGCGACCTGACGCTGTACGCGGCGCCCGACCATCCGAAGGAGGGCGGACTCGTCGCGATCTACCCGGGGCGAGACCCGAAGCTGAAAGCGATCCTGCTGCTCGCGCACATCGACGTCGTCGAGGCGAAGCGCGAGGACTGGACGCGCGACCCGTTCACGCTGGTCGAGGAGAACGGCTCGTTCTGGGCGCGAGGCGCGGCCGACGACAAGGCCGAGGCGGCCATCTGGGTCGACACGCTGGTCCGCTACAAGACCGAGAACTACCGGCCGCGGCGCACGCTCAAGGTGGCACTCACCTGTGGCGAGGAGACGGCGGGTGCCTTCAACGGCGCGCAATGGCTGACCGAGCACAAGCGCGAGCTGATCGATGCCGAGTTCGCCCTCAACGAGGGCGCCGGCGGCGAACTCGACGAGCATGGCGCGCGCGTCTCGCTCGACGTGGAGGCCGGCGAGAAATTCCCGCAGAACTACCGTCTCGAGGTCACGAACCCCGGCGGCCACAGCTCCCGGCCGCTCAAGGACAACGCGATCTATCATCTGGCCGCGGCACTGACGCGCATCAGCAGCTACGAGTTCCCGGCGCAGTTCACCGACGGCAGCCGCGGCTATTTCGCCGGCATGGCCAAGATCCAGGCGGCCAAGGGCGCGACCGACGTCGCGGCCGCGATGAACGCCTTCCTCGCCAACCCCGCCGACAGCGCCGCACTCGCGCTCGTGTCGGCAAAGGACCCGAGCTGGAACGCGACGCTGCGGACCACCTGTGTCGCGACCATGCTCGATGCGGGCCACGCCACCAACGCGCTGCCGCAACGCGCGCGCGCCAACATCAACTGCCGCATCTTCCCGGGCGTCAGCGTCGCGACCGTGCGTGCGAAGCTCGAGGAACTGGTCGCGGACCCGGCCGTCAAGGTGATCACGCTCGAGACGCGCGGCCCGACGCCGCCACCACCGCCGCTGACCGCCGCCGTCATGGGACCCATCGAAAAGCTGGCCGCGGAATTCTGGCCGGGCGTGCCGGTGCTGCCGATCCTGCAGGCGGGCGCGACCGACGGCGAGTTCACGAACGGCGTCGGCATTCCGACCTACGGCTTCGAACCCGTGTTCATGGGCCCGGATCTCGGCCACATCCACGGCCTCAACGAGTACGTCGGCGTGCGCTCGCTGCTCGAGGGCCGCGAGTTCCTGTACCGACTCATCAAGGTGTACGCCGACCAGAAGTGAGCGACGGCGTGCATCAGCCTCCGGGGCGCCGCTCGGTGCCGGGCACCTGCGGCCTGGTGCGCTTCATGGGCGTCGCACGCTGGCATTGCGGTCGCTGGCCCGGCCGCCCGGCAAGCGCACGGCGCGCACCGACCCGGGCGCCGTGCGGGCGGTGGGCGGCGGCGTTGCTGCTCGCGCTCGCCGGCAGCGCCGGCGCGGTCACGCTCGCACCGGGCGTGCAGCAGAAGCTCGGGGCCGCCACCTTTGAAGTGGTGCTCGCCAAGCCCGCCGACGACCCGCTCAGCTACGAGAAGCCGCTGCCACTCGAGTTGCTGCCCTTTCGCGAGCGCACCGACAAGTTCCATTCGATCGGCACCGCGTTCGCCATCGGGCCGAACCGCTTCGTGACCGCGGCGCACGTGCTCCTGGCCGGCGTCGGCAGCCAGTACGGGCCGCCGGCGCTGCGTGATGCGACGGGCAGGACCTATCTCATCGACACGGTGCTCAAGTTCGCGGTCCCGGAGGACTACGCGGTGTTCTCGGTGCGCGAGCCGCCGGCGCTGACGGCACTCGCCACGCGTGCGCGACCGCCGCTCAACCAGCCGGTGTTCGCCGTCGGCAACGCCTTCGGCGAGGGCGTCGTGATCCGCGACGGCCTCTACACCTCCGATACGCCAGAGGAGCTGGACGGGCGCTGGCAGTGGCTGCGCTTCTCGGCGGCGGCGTCGCCCGGCAACAGCGGTGGCCCGCTCGTCGACCGCAACGGCACCGTCATCGGCGTCGTGCTGCGCAAGTCGCCGAACGAGAACCTCAACTTCGCGCTCGCGATCGGCCAGGTGCTCGACGGCAGCGACACGGCGGGCACCATCGAGACGCGCTCGAGCTACCGCCTCGCCGTCATGAAGGCGGCCGACACCGCCATCTACAAGGCGACGCTGCCGCTGCCACGACCGGTCGCCGACTTCTACAGGGACGTCCAGACCAAGAACGCCGACTTCTATGCCAGGACGCGCGCCGACTATCGCCGGCACCACGCGGCGTCCATCTTCCCGCAGGGCGAGCACTCGAGCGCGCTGCTCAACACCGTGGCCGCGGCGCCGTTTCCGAAGCTGGTCGCGGAGACCGAGAGCGGCGTGTGGAGCCTGACCAACGAGCAGACGCGGACGTCGCTCCTCGACGCCAACGGTTCGGTGGAGCTGAGCGCCGGCAACCTGTTTTCGTTCGTCAAGCTCAAGGTGCCGGACACGGTCAGCGCACCCGGTCTCCTGACCGACTCCAAGCTCTTCGCCGACCTGCTGCTCAAGGGCGCGCCGCTGCAGCGGCAGGTGGGCCCGGACGCGGTGCGGGTGACCTCGCTTGGCCCGGCGCAGCAGGAGGAATGGTACGCGGACGGTTACGGCCGTCGCTGGCAGCTGCGCACGTGGCTCGTGCCCTACAACGACATCGTCGTGGTGGCGGTGTCCTTGCCGACGCCGGACGGCGCCGTGGTGCTGCTGGCACAGGCGCAGACCTTCACCCAGGGCATCCTGCGCGAGGAGCTGAAGCAGCTGCTCGACTTCGTCTACGTGTCCTACGACGGCACGCTGCGCCAGTGGCGCGAGTTCCTGGCGCAGCCGGCGCCGCTGCCTGCCGTGTTTGCGACGCTGCAGCTGCAGTTCGAGTACGGCCGCGGCTTTGCCCTGAAGACGCCGCGCTTCGAGTTCCTGATGCCGGCCGCCGTGCAGACGGTCGCGGCGGACAGCATCCTGACGCTGAGGTTCAGCTTCTTCGCCGACGCCGAGCGCACGGTGTGGGACGTCGGCGGCGTAGAGCTCGCCGACCGGCGCGACAGGCTCCACTGGATCGACGTGCTGCGGCGGCCGCGGCCGGGTGCCGCTCTGCCGGACGAGTACGCGATCCGCTGGCGGGCGATGTCGACGGGCTCGCGGCCCTACGATGGCGTCCCCTATCCGATCAACGGCGGGACCCGCATTGACGCCACCGCGAACGGCAAGGCGCTGGCGGCCGGCAAGACCAGCGTCGGCTATGCCATCGAGGTTACGGCGGACGGCCAGCGCGCGGCGCCCGACATGCGGCGCGATCTCGCGACGGTGCTGCGCGGCTTCAGCGTGTTCGAGAACTAGGCGCCGCAGCGCACCAAGCGCCGGGCGGCAGCCGGCGCGGACGTGCCGGGGCGCGCTACTTCGACGGCTCGGCGGCCGTGCCGTGGTCGGCGGACAGCTTCGCGATCGAGTCGTGCTGGATCTTCTGCAGCCGTGGCGCAACGTCCTTCATGAGTTCCTGGGCCCGTAGCATCGTGTTCTGCATCACGACCGGCATCTTGTCGATGACGGCGCGGCCGGTGTCGGTCTTGTAGAAGGCGATCATGCCGTCGATCTCGCGCTGCGAGAACGACTGCTTGTAGATGTCGAGCATCATCGGCTCGAATTTGTCCCACTGCAGCACGTCGTTGACGACCACCAGGATCTGCGCGTGCATGTCGTCGAGCGTCTTCTGCTGCTCCGCGCTGATCGGCCGACCCGCGAGCGCGTCGTGCATCGCGCGGCTCATCATCGTGTCGACCTGCGAACGCATGCTTTCCAGCATCCTGGCGCCATGCACGAGTTCGATCAGTTCCTTGAGCGAGGCGTCGGTCGGGGGTGCGTCAGTCGCGGCGACGGCGGGCAGGCTGAGGACGAGCACGAGGACTGCAGCCGGGATGAGTCGCTTCATGGTGAATCCCTTCTGGTGGCGGCGTGGAAGCCGGCCCCGATCCTAACCCAGTCTCGCCTGCCACGGGCAGTGCACCGCCACGGCTGCCTTGCCGGGCACGCCACGTGCGACGCGGCCGGGGTGGGCGGGCGCGCGGCTCAGAACTTGCCGATGGTGTTGAGGAAGAAGCCGTGGCTGCGGTAGCCGACGTCCGTCAGGTTGTCGGAGTAGTCGGTGAAGTTGTAGCCCGCGCCGATCTTCAGGTTGTCGCCGAGGTGGCGGTAGGCGCCGAGCAGCATGCCGGTGCGCTGGTCGTCGGTCTCGTGGATGGACAGCTGGCGGAGCTCGAGGAGCGCGTCCCACTGGCGGGTGAAGAGGAGGTCGCCACGCAGCACGAGCAGCTGCGCGCGGCTCGCGAACCACTCGCCGACCGTCTCGGTGGGCCGGAGCTCGCCGGTGCGGACCGCGTACTTCGCGCCAACCGCCAGCCAGTTGGTCGCCTGGTAGGTGGTGTCGACGTCGACCACGCGGCTCTGCTGCGCGTAGTCGATGGTGTTGCCGGGCGCGGCTACCTGGGCGGTGGACGGCTCGTCGGTGAGCAGCGTGAACTTGAAGAGCGTGTTCCAGCGGTCGTCGTGCGTCGGCCGCCAGGCCGCACCGAGCACGAACTCGCGGTACTCGGCGTTGAGGCTCGAGCTCGCCTCGCCGTCGGTCTGCGACCAGTTGAGCTTGCCGAACAGCCGCCAGTCGGCGACCAGCTGGTAGCTGAGGCTGTTGCGCATGAGTTCGGTGCGCGAGGCGCCATAGACGCTCGAGTCGTTGTCGCGCCACTCGAGCGCAGCTGCGTACTTGATCCTGCCGAGGGTGTAGCCGAGCGTCGCGCCGACCGCCGACAGCGACTGGTCGCCGGCCAGCGGGTCCGAGACCGTGCCGCGCTCCAGCTTGAGGCCATAGGTCCACTGCTTGCTGGGCGCGAAGTCGACCCCGTAGGCGTTGGTGAGGCCGGTGGGTCCCGTCCCCGTCTGCATTCGATCCTCGGCGTACATGCTGGTGGTGTCGTTGTAGGCGTAACGGGTGCCGGAGGTCAGCGTGCCGGCGCGACCGACGTTGAGTGCGTCGGGCTGGTCAGCGGCCAGCGTGTAGTTGAGGTACAGGTTGCTGCGCTCGTCGATGCGGTAATCGGTCGACAGCTTGCCGCCGACACCGAGGCTGCCGTCGGAGACCTCGGCACCCGCGCGCACGGCGCTCGACAGCTGGTAGCTGCCGCCGAAGCCGGTGCGGTCGTTCTCGGGCCGCGTGTCGGTGCGCTCGGCCGTGCCCTGCACGAAGCCATACACGTCCCAGGGTGGCTTCGGCGCGACGGGCTTCCCGCCGGCGGCAGTGGGCGGACCGCCCGCGGCCGTGGCGGCAGTGGCCGGCGCGCTGGCGACGGCCGGCTGGTAGCCGATCGTGACGGCGACGTCGGTGCGGCTGCCGTTCTGCGACAGGATCGGGCTCGCGTTCGGCAGCGCGTTGTCGCGATCGTCGACGCGCATGCCGACCGCGACGCGCCAGCTCTCGTCGAGCTTGTGTTCGACGCCGAATTCGCCGCTCTTCACGCTCGCTGCGGTCGAGTCGGTGTTGTCGAGCTTGCCCGTGACCTGGGTCGCGGGATCGAGGGGTACGCTCACGGCCGCCCCCTGCTGGCGCACGCCGACTCCGGGGGTGAGCTCGCCGGGGCCGGAGAAGTTCGCGCCGCGGTCCGACTCGTAGAAGCGCACGCGTCCCGTCATCGAGTCGGTGACCTCCGCGAGATCGACCGCCGCCTCGACGCGTTCGGCGTTCGCCGGCCCGCCGGCCGTGGTGAGCGCGTTGAAGGACAGCCCGCCCGTGATCGACGTCAGCGTCGGGCTGCCCGGGCCGTCGGAATGCGCGAACTCGGTCTTGACGTAGGTGCCGGCGGCGTAGCGCCAGGTCGCGTCGGCGCCGCGCAGGTCCTGCTGCTCGCCGGGGTCACCCTGGTGGTAGTCCGAGAGGCCGAGCTGGAAATGGTCGCCGAACCACTCGCTGGCGTGCCCGCCGATCGCGAGCGAGTTCACCTGCTGAAAGCCCGGCACGTACTCGTACGTCACGACCAGGTACTGCGGGTCGCCGTCGAGCCCGCCGCTGTGCACCACGGTCGCGGCGTTCGCGGTCGCCGCCAGCGCATCGTGCAGCAGGATCCGGCCCTGCATGTAGTTGATGTCGTAGTCCTGCGCCGGCACGAGCGGCGTGACGGCGACGACGAGGCCGGAGTCCTTGTCGCGGACCTGCACCGACACCTGTTCCGAGCCGACCGCGACGTCCTGGTACTGCAGATAGAAGAGCGAGCCACCCGTACCGCGGAACTCCTGGCGCGATTCGAGCGTGCCGGGCGTCGCCCAGAAGGCGTCGGCGCTCCTGCGCTTCTCGCCGTACGCGGTCGTCTCGGGCGAGCGGTAGCGGAGGTCGAGGCCGTAGAGCGTGCGGGTGTACTGGATGAATTCCGTGCCGCTCAGGGCCGCCTGGAAATCGCCCCACATCACGCTCGTGCCGTCCTTCTCGAGCCGCACGTAGAACTTCCCCGAGGTCGGTGCGTCCTGGACGGTGGTGCTGTCGTCGCCGTAGACCGGGTAGTAGCGGTCCGGATCGATCCGGCGCAACAGCACCTCGGGGTCCTTGCTCGCGAAGTTGCTGAACAGGTCGCGGAGCGGCTGCTGCTGCGTGTCGGCGGCGGCCGTCAGCAGCCACTCGCCCTTCACGAGGCCCTTGTAGTAGAAGGCGAGCTCGCCGTTCGCGTAGTCGCGGCGGCCGAGGCCCGGGTCGCCGCTGACGAGGTCGACCGGGCCGCCGACGCTGCCGCGCCCGGCCGTGAAATCGGCGAGCGCGACAAAGAGCGCATCGTCCGTCGCGATCGACAGGTTGCGCGTGAACTCGAGTCCTTCACCGCGCGCGTTGGTGATGGCGACCGTCACCTGCTGCGGCCCGCCAGGCAGGATCTGCCGGATCACGAAGTGGCGCTGGTCGTCGACCGGGACCGGCAGGCCGAGCACGACGACGCTGTCGTCGGGCGGCACGTGGCCGCCGCTCACGGTGACGGCACCGCCGTGCACGGGAATGTTGTGGATGAGGAGCGTGTTCTCGCCGTATGCCGAGCGCTCGAGCTCGAGTTCGCGGCGGCGGGCGTCCGGCGTCGCGACGGGCGGCGTGTCCGCGAGGTCGAGCCGCCGCGGCTTGGTCTCGTCGAAGCGGCCCTTGGCGTCGTAGACCCGCAGCACATAGGTCAGGTAGCGGGGCTTGCCGAGCCTCGCCGTCAGCCGCAGGAGCGGGCTGCGCTCCACGGGCGGCGTCCACTCGACGCCGGCGCCGACGGTCGCCGCGATCACCGCGAGCGGCGCCTGCTGCACGCTCTCGTCGGCGCTGAAGACCCTGAGTTCCGCCCGGGCGATGAAGCGTGCGTAGTTGCTGTAGGTCGCGAAGCGCACCGGCCGGCCGGCCACCGCCGGCTGCTCGGTGGCGACCGCGTTCAGGAACGGCGCCTGCTCGAGCGGGTCGTAGCGCACCTGGACCTCGGCGCGCGCGAGCGCGACGTCGACGCAGCGCTGGCGATCCGCCTCGTTCGTGCCTTCGCGCCGGTCGAGCGGCACGCCATCGACCGTGATGCGCACCGCCGGCAGCTGACCGGGCTGGTCGCCGATGCAGCCCGAGGTGGCGTCGAGCCTCTCGACGCTGGCGGGCGCTGCCGGCGCGGTCGGCGTGACCGGCGGCGCCGGCGCGAGGGTTTCCGACCAGACCTTGATCTCGGCGCGGCGGTTGCGGGCTCGGCCCTTGAGGGTCTTGTTGCTCGCGACCGGACGGCTGTCGCCGAATCCCTGGATGGCGAACGCCGATTCCGGCAGGTCGAGCGCTGCCTCGAGGTAGGCGACGATGCGTGCCGCGCGCGCCTCGGACAGGTGCTGGTTGCTGCCGAAGCGCCTGCGCGCGGCGTGCACGAGCCGCTGCGAGTCGGTATGCGCGCTCACCAGCACGCGCAGCACCCGAACGTCCTTGAGCGAGGCGACGAAGGCGTTGAGATCGGCGGTGGCGGCGGCGGTCAGCTCGTCGCTTCCCGACGGGAAGTTCGCCCGGTCGGCGGTGTCGTTGAGTTCGACCGCGCGCACCGGCGGCGCCTCGGGCAGCGTCGCGACCGCGACCGCGAGCCGCTGCATGACGAGCGCATCGGAGGGCGGCGCGGACGGCGCGGCGCGCTCGGTATTGACCGGTGCGTGGTCGGCCGGGAGCGCGTTGCAGGCGAGGGTGTCGCCGGTGAGCCGCGTGCAGGCGGGGGCCGGGTCCGCGACTGCCGCGACGCCCCAGGCGCCGAGCGCGAGCGCGGCGAGGCGGACGGCACAGGCGCGTCGGCTGCGCCCGCTCATCGCGGCTCCCCGCTCGCGGCAGGGTCCGCGGTCCGGCTGCGCACGATGTCTTCCTCGATGCGCAGCGGGTGGCGGCAGTCATTCGCCTTCCAGAGGATGGCGATCGAGTCCTTGAGCGCTGCCAGGCGGGCGGCCACGACCGGCTCCGGCTCGCCGCTCGCCTCGTAGGCGAGCCGCAGGATGACGGCCTCGTCCCTGAGCGTCGCAACGAGCGCGGCGATGCGGGCCGCGACGGTCGCGTCGAGTGCGGTGCCTTCGAAGGCACGCGCGCTGACTTCGATGCGCACGACGCGGTGGATCGAGGCACCGAAGTTGAGCTTCGTGACCTTGCCGGCGGTGAGCCGTACGGTCTCCGGATTGTCGGTGGTCAGGCGGTAGCCGGAGGGCAGCGTGCGCTCGTCGACCTTGACGATGAAGTTGACGCCGAGTCCCGTGTCGGGCAGGACCGGGCAGGTGATGTGGTAGCGACCCTCGGCGTCGGTCGTGACGAGCAGGCCCTGCGCCGTCACGAGCCGGACGCCGGCGATGCCTTTCTCGCCCGGGTCGAGCACGCCGTTCTCGTTGGCGTCATCGAAGACCTTGCCGATCAGATCCGGGCAGTCGAAGGTCGGGTCGGCGACGATGCGCACCGTGGCGGTCGCGAGATTCGACACGGGCGTACCGGTGAGGCCGCTGTAGCCGCCGGCCTGGTTGACGTACTCGCCGCCGACGACGCCCGAGCCCGGCGTCAGCACGAGCCCGAACGTGATCTTCGCGCCCGGCGCGAAGGTCTGGTGCGTCCAGCTGAGGTCCCGGCCGCTGACTGCCGGATCGAGGCGCCGTCCGTTCACGAGCCCGCTGCCGGCGCGGAAGCGAAAGCCGGCGGGCATGAGGTCGGTGACCGTGACGTTCGTGACCGCGGCGCTGCCCGGGTTCGTCACCGTGATCGTGTAGGGCACGGACTGGCCGGCCGTGATGTTGACGAGCGGCGTCGTCTTCGTGACGATCAGCGAACCGAGGCTCGCGGCCGCGACCTGCCCGAAGTTGACGAGCGACGGGGTCGCGCCGCCGAGCGTGACCGCGACCGAGCCAGGCGTATCGGCAATCTGACCGGCCGGCGGCGTGTACACGACGCGGTAGGAGCCGGCGGGCTGGCCGGCGAACTGGTAGCTGCCGTTGGCGCCCGTGGTCGTGGTGGCGACGACCCGCGTGCCGGCCAGGAGTTCGACCGTCGCGCCTGCGACCGGGCGGTCGCCGGCGTCGAACTCACCATCCTGGTTCACGTCCACGTACACGGTGCCCGTCAACTGGCCCGCCATGCCGGTCACGTGCGCGGTGGTGGTGTTGTTCGCGGGATTGGGATCGAGCGTCGTGGCGGCGACCGCCGCGCTCACCGTCGTGTTCGCCGCCGCGGACTGCGGGTAGCTGATCTCGATCGGGCCGAGCGTGGCGCCGGCGGCGAGCGTCGCCGGCAGTCCCGTGAACGTGATGACGCCCGTCGCCGGTGCGTAGTGGTAGCCCGCGCCCGCCGGCAGTCCCGCGAGCGACGGCGGTACCGGCAGGTTCGCTGGCAAGGTCAGCGTGAGGCTGATGCCGCTCGCTGCACTCGGTCCCAGGTTCGTGACGGTGATGCTGCCCGCGACGGTGGCGCCGGCGTTCACGCTCGCCGGGAACGCGGCGCTGACGCCGAGATCGGCCACGGGGCTCCCGCCGACCGTTGCGGTCGCGCTGTTGTTGCCGGCGTTCGGATCGAGCGTCGTGCTCGCGACTGCGGCGGTGACGGTCGAGGTTGCCGCGGCGGGCTGGGAATAGCTGACCCGGATGGGCCCCGTGCTCGCGCCTGCCGCGAGCGTCGCCGGCATGCCGTTCAGGGTCACGACGCCGCTGGCCGGCGCGTAGCCGTAGGAGGCGCCCGCTGGCAGTCCGGCGAGCGTCGGTGGCGAGGCGAGGTTCGCGGGCAGCGTGAGCGTGAAGGTGGTGCCTGCAGCCGTGCTCGGGCCCGCATTGCTGAAGGTCACCGTTCCCGCGACCACGCCTCCCGCGTTCACGTTCGCCGGGAAGGCGACGGCCGCGCCGACGTCGGCCACCGGGTGGCCCGCGACCGTCGCGGCCGCACTGTTGTTGCCGGGGTTCGGGTCGGTGGTCGATGAGGACACCGCCGCAGTCACGGCGGAGCTGCCGGATGGCGGCTGCGTGTAGGCGATGCTGATCGGCCCGATGCTCGCGCCCGCGGCGAGGCTCGCGGGCATGCCGGCGAGCGTCACGACGCCGGTGCCCGGGGCGTAGCTGTAGGTGGCGCCGGCCGGCAGTCCGCCGAGCGTCGGCGGCGAGGCGAGGTTCGCCGGCAGCGTCAGCGTGAAGCTGATGGCGAGCGCAGTGCTCGGGCCGGCGTTCGCGAACGTGACGCTGCCTGCGACCGGCTGGCCGGCGTTGACGCTCGCGGGGAAGGTGGCGGCCGCCGACAGGTCGGCCGCGGTCGTGCCGCTCACGTTCGCGGTCGCCGTGTTGTTGGCGGGATTCGGATCGAGCGTCGCGCTCGTCACCGCGGCGACCACGACCGAATTGCCGACCCCGGGCTGCGTGTAGCCGATCGTCACCGGCCCGACGCTCGCGCCGGAGGCGAGGCTCGTCGGCATGCCCGCGAGCGTCACGACGCCGGTGGCAGGCGCATAACTGAATGTGGCGCCGGCCGGCAGGCCGCTGAGCGTCGGCGTCGCGGCGAGGGTTGCGGGCAGCGTGAGCGTGAACACCACGGTCGAGGCGGTGCTCGGGCCGTTGTTCGTGTAGCGCACCGTGCCCGACACCGGCTGGCCGGCCGGCACCGAGGCCGGGAAGGTCGCACTCGCCGCAAGGTCGGCGACCGGACTGCCGGCGACGGTTGCCGTGGCCGTGTTGTTGGCCGGGTTCGGGTCGTTGGTCGTGGTCGCGACCGAGGTCGTGACCGTCGAGGTGCCGCTCGCGGGCTGCGTGTAGGCGATCGTCACCGGGCCGACGCCGGCACCCGCGGCGAGGCTCGCCGGCATGCCGGTGAGCGTCACGACGCCGGTCGCGGTCGCGTAGCTGTAGCCGGCGCCGGCCGGCAGTCCCGTGAGCACCGGCGCCGTCGCGAGGCCCGCCGGCAACGCCAGCGTGAACGTGGTGCCGGCCGCGGCATCCGGCCCGTTGTTGGTGAACTGCACGGTGCCGGAGACCGGCTGGCCGGCGTTGACGGTCGGCGGGAAGGTGGCGGTCGCGGCGACGTCGGCGGCGGTGGTGATGGTCGTCACCACGGTCGAGGTCGGCGTTGCGTTGCTGTTCGTGAGGTCGACCGGTGCCGCGATCCGCGCGGTATTGCTGATGCTGCCCGCCGCGCCGGCGGCCGTGCCGGTGACGACCAGTGTCACGGTGCCGCCGCTCGGCAGCGCCGGCAGCGCGATGCCGGCGCCCTCGAGGTTCGCGACCGTGAGCCCCGCGACCGGGCACGTCGCGCTGCCGGTCGCGGCGCTGCAGCTGACCGACGTGGCCGTGAAGTTCGCCACCGCCGCGTCCGTCACCACGGCGCCATTCGCGGCGAGCGGGCCGCCGTTGCTCGCGACCAGCGTGTAGCTGAAGCTCGAGCCCGCGTTCACGGTGGCAGGACCCGACTTCGTGACCGCGAGGTTGGCGCGGTTCGCGGTATTCGTGAACAGGCACGACACCGCATCGCCGTACTGGAGCGTCGGGAAGGTATAGGTGGTGAGCGACTGCTTGACCGGCAGCACGGTCGACGAGCCGCCGGTGGAGCTGTTCGTGCAGGTCAGCGACACGGCGTAGTACGCGAGCGTGCTCGCGCTGCCCGGCGCCATCGATTCGCTGATGACGAACGGATAGCCGGCGGCGACGGTCGGCACGGTCGCGACGCTGAACGGTCCCGCGCCGCTGCCGGTCGAGGTGCCGGAGGCGAGCGTCGTGCCTCCGGTGGTCGCGATGCCGTAGGTGAACTGATCGGAGGCGCTCGCGCGCGTGCCGGTGAGCGCCGCATTGACGGCGATCGACGCGTAGCGGATGCCGAACAGCACGCCCTGCAGGCCGCCGCCGACCAGCACCGAGGAGATTTGCGTCGGGTTGTTGAACGAGGCGAAGGCGAAGGAACCCACCGTTCCCGCGCGCCCGGTCTCGGTCACGGTCAGCGTGCCGGTGCCCGCGACCGTCGGATAGTTGCCGCCGTTCGGTATCTGCGCGACCTCGACCCACGCCTGGCCGTTGGTCGTGAAGCTGAGCGACTCGTTCTGGTTGGTCGATTCGCCGTCCGCGGCGATGATCGCGTAGGAGGCGATGCCGCCGGATCCGGCCGGCGGCATCACGGAGATGTTGCTCAGCGTGACATCGACCGTCGAGCCGCTCACTTTCTCGTAGAGCACCGGCAGGCCCGGGATGTTCCTGAAGGCGCTGTTGCCGAAGGCGGCGCCCGACCAGCTCGGCACGGCGACGGCGGCGAGTGCCGGGCTCGTCTTGTTGGTGCTGACCTTGAGCGTGAGGCTGAGCGTCGAACCGTCGGGGAGGGCAAACGTGAAGTTCTGGCCGCCTGCGGTCTGCGCGGTGGCGTCGGCGTAGCCGGTGAAGTCGAGCCAGCAATAGTCCTGGTAGTCGCTCGGCGCGGTGCCCTGCACCGCGGCCGGTGCACAGGTGTTGGCCGAGGCAGGGCCGGCGAGTGTGAGGGCGAGGACGAGGAGCGCTGCGCCCGCGGCCGCGAGGCGCCCGAGCGCCCGTCCGGCCGTTGCGGGGCGCGGCGCGAATGCGCCACGCGGCCGCAGGCCCGCCGCCGACATATGTAATACGTCCATGGGAGGACGTTTACATATTGGGTATTAGGGGTTTAGTGCAGCACGTCCCAAAACGCCGGTGCGGCGCGAGCGGTGCCGGCCGAAAGCGTGCTGGATCACACAATTATCGGGTGCCGTCCCGGCACCCGGCCGCTCCCGACACGAGCAGGGCAGTGCTGCGGCCGCCGCCGCCGGGGCGCGGCGGCGGGACTCCCGTCGCCCAAGGAGCGTCACCGCAAGTCCCTGTGCGGTGACGCTCCGCCCACTACCCGAGCGATGCCGCGCGCCGGCGGCGCGCGAGCGCTCCGAGGCCGCCGAGACCGCTCAGCAGCAGCCAGGCGGCGGCCGGCAGCGGCACGGCCGTCACCTGGACGCCGAAGGCATCGGCCGATGCAGCCGCGAAGGCGCCGGAGCCGCCCGACGAATGATCGAACCCGAGCGCCGGCGCCGTCCCGACTGCCGTGCCCGCGGTCTCGAGATCGAGGTTCTGCGACGCGCCCGAGGAGCTGATCTCGAGCGCGACCCAGTAGGTGCCCGCCGCGAGATTCACGGGTGTGTTCAGCGTGGTCGTCTGCCAGGCACCCGTGCCGTTCGTGCCGGTCCACACGACGCTCTGGCTTCCCACCAGGTCGCGCTCGCTGTTCGGGACGTTGATGGCGCCCGAATAGATGTCCCACACGTAGTTGGTCGTGCCCGACACGCTCGAGCCGGAACCCATGAGGTACGCCGAGAGCGAGGTGACGGTGGTGGCGGAGCTGACGCTGAATTCCGCCGCATAGTAGTTCGATGAACTCAGCACCAGGTCGCTCGAGCCGTTCGGCGTGCCGGTGTCGAGGATGAATGACTGCGCCATCGCGCCCGGAGCGGTGAGGACCGCACCGAGCGCGCCGGCCGCGAGGATGATCTTGCTCTTCATGTCTTTGTTTCCTTGGAGCACCGGCCGTTACTGCAGGTTGGTCTGGAAGACTTGGCCGGGGACATCGTAGTTCTGCAGGTCATACACGCCCTGGCCGATCGCGGTGTCCGGGAAGCCGCTGACCTGCAGGGTCACGGCGCCGCTCGCGTGCACCTGCACGTAGCCCCAGGCGTAGTAGCGGTCGGTTGCCGCTGCCTCGGACGGCTCGGTGCCGACCGTCGTCATCTTGTCGTCGAACGGCGAGCCGCCCGAGCCGACGATGACCTGGAACGGCGTGTTGCTGGACCCGCCCGTCGGGTCGGCGATGGCCCGCACGTTCACGGTGTGTTCGTGGCCGCAGAAGTACGAGGCGTTGTACTGCGCGATCACGTGCCAGAAGAGGTTCTGGTAGAGCGGGCCGGACGAGTAGTTGCCGGCGCTCGTGTTCGTGCCGCTCAGGTTGGCATCGAGACCACCGGCGCCCGGCGTGCCGCCGATCGCCACGGAACTGCCCGACACGTTGGCGTCGTAGTTGTAGGTGAAGGCCGGCTTGTGCCCGAACACGAAGTACTTGACCGTCTGGTGGTTGGTCGTGCCGCGCCCCGCGGCCGCCGCGAAGTCGCCCGCCAGCCAGTCGGACGGCGCCGTGGCATCGGCGCCGGAGGGGTCGGTGTTGATCACGGCGAAGTGGAGCAGCAGCGCCGGTCCGCCGTTCGTGCTCGCGACCGGGATGTCGAACGAGTAGTCGAGCCCGTTCTGCGTGTTCGCAACGGCGCCGTTGTTGGCGGGCGTGCCGGCGCTGTAGTAGCACGGCGTCGAGACGCCGTTGACCACGGTCACCGGACTCGTGGCGCCGACCGGGCAGGCGACCGCGGTCGCGCTGCCGATCGCGGTCGCGGCGGTGTTGCCGGTCACGTTGGTGGCGAAGACGCCGGTGATCGCCGAGAACCGGACGTTCGACACGAGGTCCTGGACGAGGTCGTTCGTGTTGGCGCGGAACGCATTCTCGTTCTCGGGAAATGCCGCCTTGCCGGTCGTGTAGGCGCCGGGATTGGTGCTCGGTGCGGCCGGGCAGTTCGGATTGCCGGCGACGCCGGTGACGGTGCCACCGTTGGCACCGGTACCGGAGTAGATGGCCGAGCCGTACGGGACGGCGGTGATGCTGCACTGGGTCTCGTGGTTGCCCGGCACCGGGATCACGTAGGTGCCCTCGTTGAACATCGTGGACACCGTGCCGCGCCAGTACGCGTACTGGGCGTACTCGTAGAATGCGTCCGGATAGACGTTGTTGGACACACCGGTCCAGCCGCCGGTCTTCGTGATCGGGTAGGTCGTGGTCCACGCGCTCGGCAGTATCGGCCGGCCGTAGCCGTAGATCATGTCGCCGTTGAAGAAGAGCAGCTGCGCGCCCTGCGACAGGATGCCCTGCTGGATCACCGACCAGGCGGCCGAATTCTGCAGGTATTCCTGGTCCTGCAGCAGCACCGCGCCGGAGTAGCTCGGGCCGCCGTTCTGCGTGGCCGGGTTCGAGCCCGCGGCCACGTAGGTCGTCGGGTCGGGGCTCTTCGGATCCTGGCGGTTGTCACCGACCGTCGCAAACGTGAACACCACGGGATCGTATCCCTGCGCGTCGGCAGTTCCGAACACGCCTGCCGCTGCCACGACCGCGACGGCGGACAACGAGAACGCGGTTCCGGACATGGCGCGGCGCGCCCGACGGTACGATGAACTAGGCACCATTGCGGCTCCCCTCTCTCTGAATGACTGAACGCACAGACCCAAGCAACGTCGGTGCACGACGCGAAGCCGAGCTTAGGTTTGCCTTGTGTCAGTTCGGTAACACTACTGCGACAGCTTTGCACCGCGCCGATCGGCGCGCGGCGCCGCCGGGCAGGCGCACCCGACTCACGCGTCGCGTGCTGCAGATTCGAGGGATCGAAGCGCACCGGCATCGCGGTGCCGATGCAGCGCGACCGATGGACTGCAAGCAGCGGGACGCACGTGACGGGCCGTCATCGCGGCGGCCTTCCGGCATTCCGCCGTCGGCCACGGCGTCGCGCGGCGCAGGGGAACGAGGCGCCGTCAATCGGCGAGCGCACGCGGGCGCGACTCGCGCCGCGTTCGAGCGAACCGCCGGTGCGCTCACAGCGGATGGCACTTCACCGTATAGGTGGCGCCCGACGGCTGGTCCATGCCGGCCCAGTTCCCCGCCTGCACCTCCTGCTCCGGAAACACCGTCGTGCTCTGCCGGTCGGAGACGGTCAGCTTCTTGCCGTTCTCGAAGTAGAAGCCCTGCATCTCAAGACTGCAGCGAATGATCCGGAAGTCATGGTTGGTGACGAGGATCGTGTAGATCACCTCGTTGTTGTTGTAGCCGGCGAGGCCCCATTTTCCCTCGGAGGAGAACTTGACGGGCTCCGCCGCGTCGTTCGGCTGTGCGCCGCCGGACGGCACAGCCGTCGTCATCACGACCGGCACTGCCAGCGGTCGAGGCGCACGCGGTGCGAGGGCAGGGATGGGGACCACCCTGGCGGGCGGCATCGGCACGGCGGCGGCGGCCGGTGCGCCCGGGACCGGGTTCGCGCCCGGCACGGGAATCGGCACGATGCTCGACGGGTCGTCGTCGGCGTTGCAGCTGAACGCTGCCAGGCAGAACCCGAGAACTACGATCAGCTTGCGCATGGTCTACTCCGCACGCGGGTGGTCGGCGAGGCCGCCGGGCGATCTCGGGGTGCGGCGCTGCCGCGATCCACTCGAGGCGACCCGGCGGCTGCGTGCCGTGGCCAGCGTCACGGCGTCGTGGCCCTGGCCTTCGCCATCGACCACACGAAGTCGAGTCTCCGGAACGATGCCGTCGAGCCGCCGCCGACCGGGTCGTACCATGCCGGCTGCGGCTCGCCGACGAAGCCGCGCCGCAGCCGGATGTTCGCTGGCGCGCCGTCACTGCGGGCATCGAAGATGGCCAGCCGCACGGGCTCGCCGCCGACGACCCCGAGCGTGGCGCGCGCATGGCAGGTGATGCACGAGGCGCTCGCCTGCATCCCCGCCTCGAGCTCGGAGTTCGCGAGCAGTTCCGGGCGGCCGGCCTCGTCGACGAAGCGCGTCAGGGTGCCGCGCAGCCGGTAGTAGCGCAGGACGCTGGCCTCGAGACCGATGCCCGCCGGCAGGCGGTTGCAGTCCGGCGGGTCCGTGCCGCAGGCGAAGCTGTCGCGCGACGGCAGCTGCCAGCCGTCGGCGTCGGCGAGGCCCGGGTTGTCGACGTGCTCGAACGTCGCCCAGAACCACGTCGGCAGGTCCTTGGTCGCGATGTGCAGGGCAGTGAGTCCGAAGAGCCGCCGGCTGCCGTCCGGGAGCGTGACCTCGATCGAGTGGTAGCGTCCCCGCTCGGCGGCCGTGATCGGCCGCCACTTCGCCTTGACGGCCTTGGCCCCGGCGGGAAATTCGACGGCCGCATGCGCGGCATACGCGAGCATCTGGCCGTCGAGGC
>Ga0181519_10000809_pt1 | contig 27844 bp, 19 predicted proteins | sample PEATcosm2014_Bin_26_FD_121102 | JGI IMG/M metagenome (GOLD analysis project Ga0181519, IMG submission 121102) | Peatland microbial communities from MTU Mesocosm Facility, Houghton, MI, USA - PEATcosm2014_Bin02_10_metaG | ecosystem: Environmental > Terrestrial > Soil > Wetlands > Peat | place...
AGAACCGACTTCTTCGGGTTGATCACCACATCCACCGCGCCCTGCAGGGTCGCACTCTGGCGCCGAACGGCTTCGCGCAGCCTGCGCTTGATCCGGTTGCGCTGCACCGCGCCGCCCAGCACGCGTCCCACCGTAAAACCCACACGCGCCGCGCCTTGGGCCTGCGGCAAAAAAAAGACGGTCATGTGCGGACAAAATTGCCGCCGTCCCTGCTTGTAAACCCGTTCAAAATCAGAGTGCTTCAGCAGTCGCGCCGCGCGCGGGAAACCTGTTCCCTTCGGTGCGAGATGTTCTTCACCCCGGCTCGGAGCCTCGGCGCTCACAACCTTACTGTCCTGCACAATAGTTAATGATAAGACGGCCTTCGCTTTTGTCCGGGGGGATTGCTACTCGCGGAAACCTGGCTTCACGGAGACGCGCTTGCGCCCCTTAGCCCGACGACGCGACAGCACTTTGGCCCCGCTTTTGGTCTTCATGCGAGTCCGGAACCCGTGCTTCTTCGAGCGCTTGCGCCGGTTGGGTTGAAATGTACGTTTCGGCATCGAAAATCCTTGCTCCTGATTGAATCGACAAGTCCTGAGGCAAACGGTAAGTATAAATGACCGTAGGTGCCCCCGGCAAACCCGAAAACGGGGTGGTAGGGCGACGGGGATGGCAACATTTTGAAGATGCCCAGTGGTCTTGCAGAAGTCATCCGCGGCTGGGCCGATGAATACGTAATCGAGGATACATCGCGCCCCCGAAGCCTCGGGCGATGCTAAGCCAGTTGGCGAACGGCGAGCGAACCGTTTTCTCCAGTCGAAGCGAGTATGTATAATCTCGCCCTACTAAGACCATTAGTTTGGGCGAACCGGCCCTCTCGAGCCGACTGTGATTTTGATCCGCAATTTGTAAAGGAGCGCAAAATGAATTATTCACGCCTCGCGCTGGCGGCGCTTGGTGGCATGGTCGCGTATTTTGCCTTTGGTTTCCTGCTGTTTTGGCTGGTGCCAGCTCTTATCGAGGAAGCCCACAAATACCCGGACGTATTCCGGCCTAAGGAAAAAATAATGGCTGTTATGCCAATTGGGATGGTCGCAACTCTAATAGCCATCCTGGTTGTCGCGATGATTTTCGCCATGCTACATCCCGGAGGGTCGGGCATTATCGCGGGCGCGCGTCTGGGCGTTCTCATTGGCATTTTCGTGGTTTGCGCCTTTGTGCTGCACAACTACGTGAACCTGAATATCGGTCTGAAGCTCGCCCTGGAACAGGCTGCGGCTTACTTCCTTCAGTGGATGATCGTCGGGATGGTCATCGGTCTTATTTACAAACCCCTTGGCCCACGATAATCGTGAAATTATCTGGATTTCGCACCTGTCCCGATGCTCCCCTTCTGGACTGGCAATGAATGGCGAAAATCAGGCTCGACGATATCGTGAACTGAAGTTAAGACGCAACCCAAGCTCCGCAATCTCCCGCTGAACTTATGTATAATCCGCCGATGCAGCGAATACCCTGGAGCACGATTGCGCTCGGCTCGCTATTGCTTGTCTCGGCCCGCTCCATAGGAGGACAGGAAGTGAAATCTCCCCAACCTGAAAACTCGAAGCCGGCCGTCAAAACGGAGCAGCGGGGGCGTGTCGTTGGCATCGGCGGTGTCTTCTTCAAATCCGCCAATCGTGATCAGACGCGCGAATGGTACGCCAAGCATCTCGGACTGGCTGACAAAGGGCAGGGTGCGATGCTTCCGTGGCGCGAACAAGACGACCCGCAAAAGGAGCACGTTACCGTCTGGACTGTTTTTTCCAACTCCTCCAAGTATTTCGATCCCAGCCCCGCGCCGTTCATGATCAACTACATCGTGGACGATATGGATGCTTTGCTCGATCGCTTGAAACAAGAGGGAGTAAAGATAGACCCCAAACGGATGGATGAGTCGTACGGTCGCTTTGCCTGGATCTATGATCTTGATGGAAACAAGATCGAACTCTGGCAGCCGCTGCCCGCAAAGCCTTAATTCGACAACGATGTTTTGAAAGGGCACTGTGGGTTTCAGCCGCGTCGCACATCCGCCTGGCACGAGGCATTAGACCCTGAAGTCGAAAGTCCGATAATCGTCTCCGCTCCCCGAATCAGAAAGCTGCCGCTCCAGCCTCCGCTACGGCATGGTCCTGGTCGCCCGAACCGCCGCTGACGCCGATGGCGCCCACCACCTTGCCACCGCGTTTCAGCGGTATGCCTCCGGCAAAGATCATGATTTTCCCATCGTTGGAAGCGTGGATTCCGAAAAACTGTCCGCCCGACTGCGAGTGCGTAGCCAAGTCTTTTGTAGCGATGTCGAAGGCCCGCGACGTATAGGCCTTCTTGATGGAAATATCGATGCTCCCGAGCCACGCTCCATCCATACGCACGTGGGAAACCAGGTTCCCGCCTTCGTCTGCAACTGCGATGTTCATCGGTTGACCGATTTCCTTGGCCTTCTTTTCAGCGGCGGCAATCACGCGACGCGCGTCTTCCAGTGTCATAGAGTCTCTCCTCATTTTTTCGGAGACCGGCCCCACGCTTCCGGCCCGAGCACCCCGGCGAAAATCTTAGTGCGTGAACCGGGTCAAGTCAATGAAGGCCACATTCTTACCCGCGGCGAAGATTTTGATGAACCAGGATGCCTTTGGGGTATCGACGGAGGCCGCCGCGCAATTGATCAGAAGGTGAAGCGGCCACCGATTGTCGGAGCAAAGTTGTTGTCCGAGTTATAGGGGACGCCGGGGCCGTGAGGGATGGCGACGTCCAGACCTCCGCTTACCCAGGAATACGCAATGCCGGCAAAACCGTCGAAACGCTTGGTGAAGTGATGATCCACATAGAACGACCCCTCGTTGAGGGTGCCGGCGCAGGAACTCCGGAAAGTGGGTGTGGGGCAGCCCCCAGCACGGAAGTCGTTCTGCCGCTGTTGATACCAGGCGAAAGTGAAATCGGTCTTGCTGCGGTAGGTGTACTTCGCGCCCATCCACCAGATATTCAGCAGCTTTTCCAAATCAAGATTGTTGTCTTCGACCCCGCTCATGATGTAACCGCCCTGGTCCTCGGCGCCAACGCCCAACGGGTTCTTCGGGTTATTCTGCCAGATGTATTCGTATCCGGCAAAAAACTTGAAGGGATCCCACGCGTATTTGGCGGCGACCATGATTGCGTTATTGTCGGTCACGATGCCATACACGGTATCGTTTGGATCGATCAGATTGGTCCCGGTGATCTGGTTTGTGTTGATGCTGTCGGTGGTCGACTGATATGGCGCCGAGAGGCTCTGAGGCCCGAGCAAGGGGTTCAACACGCTGATCGCCTGATTGTAATGTTGGAAAACGGCGTCGGCCGAGAACTTGCCATAGTTCCCGCCGAGGTCGAATCCATAGGCGTTGTTGTGGGCCGATTCCGGTGTACAGGGGGTAGCTCCAGAAACTCCAGCGGCAGCACTCCAGGTGGAGGAGGCCGAGTAGCAGCCCGCAGAACCTGCGGCGAATTTATACATCGCGCCAAAATGGACCGGGCCATAGGCGATGCGATACTTCACCGCATCGTCCCAACGGCTGTCCTCGGTGTCGCCGCCGCCCGCCATCGTCCCGTTGTACCCGATGTAGGAAAACGCATAGCTGCCGTTCGCAGGATCGTATTGCAGCATCGCATCGGTGCCCAGAGAGCGCTGGCGACCGAAGGTCAGCTCGCCGAAGTGCGTGGACGAAATACCGCCATAGTATTGGTCATTGAAAGGTTGGCCGGCGCGCGCGCCGTCGATGGCGATCGAATAGCTGCTCCTGGGTAGGCCATTGTTGATGATGTCGGTCTTCGATGCGTTTGCCAGCAGGCCCGACTGCGGATTAATGCCGGTGGAACCGTTGAATACAACGTACCAGCCATCTGCAAACTGTACCTTGCCCCTTATGCCCAGACCGGTCTGCGACAGGTTGTTCGGTGCAACCAGAAATCGATGTTGATAGCCGTTCCGGTTCACCAGAGATTCGCCTTCGTAGTTATAGCCGTTTTCCGGCAAACCGTGGCTCACCCAACCGACGCCGACGTCATACGCACCGTAGACTGTGATGCCGTGCCAGGTCAACGTGCAGTCGGTGGTAGCGAACTCGTGGCCGCTTGCGCAGGCGTCAGGGGTCGTTCGCCGCATCTTTATATCGACCGTGGCGTCCTGGCCAGCCGCCAGGCTGATTCCGGTTAACGTTACCTCGGTGAACCCTTCCTTTGCCGCGCGAATCACGAAGAGGCCCATCGACAGGCGGGACGCCTGATAGCGCCCCCCGCCGTCGGTTGCGAAGGTGCGCGTTGCACCGGTATCCGCGTTCTTGATTGTCACCGCGACATCGCGCAGGGCCGCGCCAGTTTGGTCTGTCACTACCCCGGAAAGGCTCGCCCCCGTTTGGGTCTGAGCAAAGGTGAGGGTTGACGAAAGCAGAAAAACAACTGCTGCGATAACCAGGTAAGCCTTGCGCATATCGGCCTCGAAAAATCAGTGGTTAAAAACAGAATTTGCAAGTGTACAAGACATACGATTATCGTGTCCATAAGTGTACGGTATAGTCTGTTTTTCAATGAGTTCGCTGTCCCACTGATACAACCGCGATTGAGTTGACCGGGAAGATAGTTGTCGCTACGATTGCGTCCCGATGGAGAAGAATGGCAAAGCCGAACGGAATGCTGAGGGACTGCTGAAGCTTCGTGACGCAGCTCTGCAACTTGGGATCAGCTTCCCCACGATCAAGCAGTGGATTTACAAGAAGAAGATTCGAAGCATTCAGACTGCGGGAGGACACCATCGTATCCCGGAGAGTGAAGTAGACAGATTGCTTTTCCGAACGCGTGGTAAGACGGAACAACGACGCAGACTGGAAATCCGGCGGGTGAGTGGTCGGAATCAGCTCGTGGGTCGAATAGAATCCGTGCAAATTAGCGGGTTGATGGCCGAGGTCAGAGTTTCGATTGGCGGCCAGCTAATCACGTCCATCATCACGGCACGCTCCGCCCGAGAAATGCAGCTTAAGCGGGGACAGACTGCCGCGGCCCTCATCAAGGCTACCGAGGTAATGATCCTGCGGGTTTGACCCCGGAAGAACTACTCCTGGCTACACAGCCTCATCGGGGGGAGTTTTCACAGGCCCTCTGGGCGCGCGCTTCAGACGACCAGCCGCGCAAAACGTGAAAGCGGTTTCTCCGGTATTCCCGCCGAGCGCTCTGGCTATACTCCTCTCATGAAGATGAGCGAAGTTGGAGTCATTTCTTTCTGATGAATCTCGATGACACGATCGTGGCCATTGCCACTCCGCCGGGCCGAGGCGGAATCGGTGTCGTCCGCATCGCTGGTCCGAAGGCGCGCCTGGTCGCCTCGCCGATGCTCAGGCTGAAGCACGGACTCGAGCCGGGCCGCGCTATCTTTGGCGAACTGATCGACCCGCGTGCTGCCGCACCCGCCAGCGAAACCGTCGCGAACGACCGCATTGACGAGGTGGTGGTCACCTATTTTGCGAAGCCGCACTCTTACAGCACCGATGACATCGTGGAAATCTCCGCCCACGGATCGCCTGTAGTCCTGCGCCACATCGTCGAACTCTGCCTCGCTCAAGGCGCGCGCCTGGCCGAACCCGGAGAATTCACCATGCGCGCCTTCCTCAATGGACGCCTCGACCTGACCCAGGCCGAAGCCGTCCGCGACCTGATCGACTCCCAGACGCTGTTTCAAGCCAAGGTAGCAGCTCAGCAACTGGGAGGCGCGCTTTCCAGGCGTCTCCAACCCATCAAGCAAAAGCTGATCGAACTGATTGCCCTGCTCGAAGCGGGGATCGACTTCGCCGAAGACGATATTTCCGTTGCGCCCGATAGCGCCATCCTGAATCGCATAGCCGACGTCCAAGGCCCGCTCGAACAGCTCGCCTCAAGCTTTGCCTATGGCAAGGTTGTGCACGAAGGTATAACTCTAGCCATCGTGGGGCGTCCCAACGTGGGCAAATCGAGTTTGTTCAATCGGCTGGTAGAACGCGAGCGCGCCATCGTCACCGCCCACCCCGGAACCACGCGCGACCTGGTAAGCGAAACCGTGGCCATCGGTGGAATTCCTGTGCGACTGGTGGACACCGCCGGAATCCGCCGCGCCCTCGACGAAGCCGAAAGCATTGGTATCCAAAAATCGATGGAAGCGCTGGCCGACGCCGATCTGGTCTTGGTAGTCCTCGACGCGGCTCAATCGCCCGGCGACGAAGACCGTGAGCTGATGAGCCAGGTGGAAGGACGAGCGGCCATCGTGGTGGAAAATAAATCCGATCTCAGGAGCCCGCAGTTCAAACTCTCCGATTCACATTTGCCAAGCGTACAAACCTCGGCTCTTACGGGTGCGGGTGTTCCCGAACTGCGCGCCGCGATTCTGCAGCGCTTGGGAGGAGAATCAGGACCGCAGATCGAAACTGGATTTCTGACTAGCGCGCGCCACCAGAAGCTTGTCAGCGATTCGATCGTAGCTCTCAAGACAGCCAGCAGTGCTGTCGCCGCGCGAGTCCCCCACGAAATGCTGCTGCTCGATCTCTACAGCTCCTTGCGCCCGCTTGACGAGATTACGGGCGCCACCACCACCGACGACATTCTGAATCTCATTTTCAGCACGTTCTGCATCGGAAAGTAGAGTGGCGCCCGGAGAGGGCCGATCAATCCTCCGTTGCGCACATCTAAAATCGGATAAAGCGGATCGCCGCCTAGGCCTTGGTCACTTCTGATGTGTGGAAAGAAAATTCCAGATCGCCGGGATGTTACCCGTCTTCCACAGGTGTGAGACGCCTTCTTCCCAGACGAACTGCACCTCCGTATTACTCGTACAACCCGCGGCCAGGTTCCCACTCACAGCAGGATTGGCGGTACTTCCCGAACACAGGGTGTTATTCGTCGCAAGCGTGGTGCAGCCGTTCTGTGTTACCCAGTAGTTGAAGGTATCGTCAACCGTATCCAGCGTGAACGTCACGCCGTTGTAGGTGGTCGCCCGGTAGCCGCAGGGCCACAAGACATTGTCGGCCGTGCCCTGCCATTCCTGAACAGAAATTGGCGCCACCGCATTTCCCGCCACGAGCACCGGCGGAGGAGAACTCAACTGCCCTTCAAGTTGGCCTGACACCGGAGCGATCGCCGCCACCAGGTCGGAGATTTCCACGCCTACCCGTTCCGCCATCTGCGCTCCCGACGAGAAACCGGTGACGTAAATCTGATTTGGATTCACGTTGTATTGAGCTGTAAGTGTGCCGATCAGATTTCGAAGGAAGCCAGCATCATCCGGGCATCCGGTTGCGGGAGGTTCGGTACAGGTACCGGACTCGGCCGCCGGAAATGCTCCGTCCATGAAATAAGCATTCCAGTTCCACCGTTTCGTAGACGGATCCCAGGTCGACGCCGGTTGAACCAGGATGAATCCGTATTGGTTGGCAAAGCTTTGCCAGCCCCAGTCTCGTCCAGTGACGTTCCATGCGCCCGTCGAATCCGCGCCGCCATCGGCGGTGTACCAAGTTCCATGCAGCATCAGAAGCATGGGCGGATTGGCTGCCAGGGCCGTGGGTGCGAATACACTGTAATAACGCTCGATGCCGTCCCACGTCATCGTGGAATCAATGAACGTTCCCGCACCCACAGTTTGATTCAGCACGCTTGATGTGCTGCCGGAGAATGAAGTGTTCGCCCTGTAGACTGCGGTCATCGCATCGCTGCCGGCCGGCAATGTTGCAGTCATGTATTCGGCTACACCTCCGGAAAGTGCGACCGTCCCCAGCGCCTTACTCCCGTTGTAAAAAGTCACCGAGCCGGTGAGTGGACCGCTGAACTGCGGTGAAGCCACGTTCGCAGTGAACGTTATTGCTTGTCCGACATTCGACGGATTTTCAGAGGACGCCAAGGAAATTGTTGTCGGGGCGGCGCTCACCACCTGTTTCAGTGTCGCGGACCTGCTGCTTCCGAAGTTCGAGTCGCCAGCGTACATCGCCACCAGCGCGACCGTGCCACCTGCCAGCGTCGATGTTGTAAATGAGGCCGAGCCGACGCTCAGCGTTCCGGTTCCCAGTACAGTATTGCCCTTGAGAAACGAAACAGTTTCTCCGTCGGGAGGCGCGCCCTTGCTTGAACTGACGACCGCGCTGAAGGTCACTGTCTGTCCATACACAGACGGATTCAGCGCCGAGGAAATCACGGTCTTGGTCGCGGTCACCGACGCAAAACTGGAGGCAGCTGCCAGTACTAGCAATCCCGCAATGTGTGTGATCTTCATACCGGCTTCGAGCCTCATTTCCTGTAAGTCCTGATGCGACCGGAAGTGGCGCGGACGAAGGGGAGTGCTCGCAGCCCCGCGAGCAATGCCGAGTAGTGTACGCCGATTTCCTCCCTCTACCAAGATGCAAAGTTTTTCACGTGCGACGCCTTATAGACGCAACATAATTGCAATTTGTTGTCTACTGGTGTTGTTTGTGCCGAATCGCCTGCGGCTCCGCGCGTTGGAATATAGTGACGCTATGAAGGCTTTGCTAATCATGCCACTGCGACGCGAGGGAAGTCGTTGCGCGGCACAAATCGTCGTCACCATCATCATTGCTCTTGCCTGCACTGCCCTGCTGCATGCCCAGGAAAAGCCGTCCGGCGATTGCACGCCCGGCTTCCCTTTCAAGCAGTCGTGGTGGGGTGCCGACGCGGCCTATTCCATTCCCTTGCCGGACGGGCGTTCTGTCTGGATCTTCGGCGACACCTTGTACGGCGACAAAAGGGTCGTGGATGGCAACGACCCCCGCATGGTGCGCAACAGCATCGGAATCTCCACCTGCAAGGACGGCGTGTGGGCGATCGATTATGTCATCCGCCACGCTCACAACGGCCAACCCGAGGACTTCTTTCACGCCCAGCATCCGCACACCTGGTACTGGGCACTCGACGGATTCTTCTACCACGGCGACCTGTGGGTCACGCTGCTCTGTGTTCGTAACTCGCCCAGGAGAACGCCGGCAGCGATGGACTTTGAAACCTGTGGCACCGACCTGGCAAAAATTTCCGGACTGGAAAATGATCCCCAACGCTGGAGCATGAAGTATTTCCCGCTCGCCCCGGACGGCCTGCACGCTTACCCGTCCGCCACCGCCGTTGTCGAAGGCGAGTATGCCTACATTTTTGCGCTGCTCGAAACCGGCTCACGACCGATGCTGTTGACGCGCATCCCGCTGAATGGCCTGGATGCCCCTGCGGAGCACCTGCAGTATCTCTCCAGGGATGGCTCCTGGAAGGCAGGACTGAAGCCAGCCGACGCCGCGCATGTTATGAAGAGTGGAAATACGGAAATGACGGTGCGGTATCACCCGCTATTAAAAGAGTGGGTCGCGGTGATGAATGACCCGAATCTTTCAACGGGCAAGATCGTAGTCCGCACGGCGCCCCAGATCACGGGTCCGTGGAGTCCAGACAAAGTCGTCTATCGCATTCCTGAGATGCAGAAAAGTTACGCCGGGCATGACAAGGAAATTTTTTGCTACGCCGCCAAGGAGCACCCCGAACTTCGCCGGCCCGGATCGCTCCTTATTACCTACGCCTGCAACGCCATGAAGCCTCAGAAACTCACGACTGATCTGGGGATTTACTTTCCGAAGGTCGTGCGCGTTCCGTTTCCGTGAGCCCCGCTCAGTCCCACTCCCACCAGCGCTCCGAGCGCTCTTTATGTGGATGCGGAATCGTGAGGCGCACCGTCAGGCTTTGGTGTGGCGACAGCGTGACCCGCAGAGGATCTACAGGTAGAGCGCCCAGCGTTTCGGTCTCGGTCAGATTTGTTTCTTCCGCCGCCGTAATCTTGAACGGTGTATTCAACGTGGTAACGACTTTCTCGCCAGCAATTTCCTGCAGGCGTACGGTGTAGTGCTCAGGATTGCCGTCCGCGTTCGGTTTGAACGCCAGCAGCACCACGTTGCTTGCGCCCAGCGAAAAGTACGAGCCTTGCGGTTGCGCCGGAGCCATGCCACCCGCCAACTCCGCCGCCATCAATGGCACGTCAAATGAAGCGCCTTCGCGGTAGGACTCAACCGGGCTCACGTCGCCGCTCGCCGAACTGAGCGCAAAGTGATACCACGATTTCGCGGGCAGCCCCGGCTCGATCGTTGGAAAATTGACCATGCCCAGATCGCGCGTATCGCCCTGATCCTGTTTGCGCATGACGGTCACTCGGACCACGTTCAGAAAAGTGTTCGCAGCGTTTGCCGTCGTGAGCCCGGGAAGGTAATTGAAGAAGGGCTCGCGTTCCGAGAGCGTAACGTGAATTGTCCGGGCCGCCGATTGGCCCGCGAGTACAAGCGAATGCTGCGGCACTGCCGCGTCGGTTCGCGCCCCCGGAAGGTAGTCTTCGGGAATGCGATGGTACCCGATCCCATCCTCCACCCAGACCTGCGCCGCTCCCTGAAAATGAAACGGGAGGTTGAAGGAATAATATTCGCCCGGCTGGTTGCTGGCGACAAACGGCATGCGCTCGCGATCGAGAAGATTGGCAAACTCCACTTGCTTCATCGCGCGATACAGCGTGATAACAGTCTCCGGCCATAGACTTCCCGGACGCCGCACGATAACGCGATCGCAAAGCGCACCATTCTCAACATGAACCCACACCTTCTCCGTGCCGATAGGCAGGCCAGCCGCAGCCGTCCACCGCAGCAACTGGTTCGCGGCCTTGTCGTCCGCCGAGTCGATCAGTTCCCGCTCCAATTGCTTGTCGTAGAGGCTGGTGACGGCTCCGTCCGAAGAGCGCACTCGAATGCGATAGAACGAATTTTCGATGCCGGCAGTGGATAATCCGCCGGACATTTCCCCCGACGATCCTTTCGACTCGCCCGGCGCCCCTAACTTGGTCTCGATCAGGTAGCTCTTATGGCCGAGCGCGGGAATATCGGCAGCGGTAAACTCGATCTCGTCCGCCGACACGCGCTGCATAGCGGCTGGCTGGCCGGTGACCGCATCGCGCAGCACGACATCTTCGCTCGTCTTGAATCTCGCCAGGTCGCTCCGCTGCCAGCTCAGCGGATTGAACACGACCAAAGTTCTCTTTCCGGCGTGCTGCTGGGAGAACAATGTCTGCAGGCCGGAGTCGATCAGGTTGTGAATGTCGTCCTCGCCGCTACTGGTGTAACTGGCATACTCCCGATTCTGCTGGTCGACCTCCGCCCGCGACATCAGCTTCGGCCAGCCAATTTGCGCCGCGCCCGAGTGCTCGTCGTACTTGAACAGCTTGAGTCGCGTGTCCTCCAGGTTGCCCGCGGGCAGGCTCGTGAAGTTGCGGAACGTGAGCAGACTCCACAGCAATTCCGCCACCGGCGTGTGGTCCTGCAGCCAGCGTGCTTGCGCGCTGATCACCGGCGAATTCAGTTTTACCTCCGACCACAGTCCGCTCCAGTCGCCCGCATAAGCGGGAAACTTGTCGCTGCCGTACTGCGTTTCCATGTGATGGAAGAACTCCGCCGGAGTCGCGACCACAATCCGCGGCTGTTTGCCGGCCGCGTTCCACTCCCGCACGGCGGGTAGAAGTTGCGTCGCCTCCTCGTTGCTGGAAACAAAATCGTGCAGGTACAGCACCATCGCCGCGTCGTAGGGGTAACCCGCTTTAGAGTACTTGTCGAGAAGCTTGTCGACGCCGCGCTGCATGATCTCAAGCTTCGGCAGGCCTTCCCACTCTTTGGGATAGAAATGCTCATGTGTGTAAGGCTCTCGCGCCGCCGGGTCGAGATAATAATCGGCAAACCCCTCCGTGTAGCCCCCAAAACGTCCTTGCGTCTGCCAGGTTAGAACGCGGCTGCCATCCGGCGCTTCCCAATAGAAAGGAACCTTGCCAGGAGTCAGCGACGTTCCGCCCCCGATGAACAGGTTGGAGCCGTTCACAAAATAATGGACGCCACTGCGCGCCAGCACCTGCGGGAGGCGCAAAGTAAAGCCAGGCACATCGTCCATCATGGCGAAGTCGGTCTGAATGCCCAGCCGCTTCTGCAGATCCCGCATGTCATAGGTGAGCCGGTTCAGTTGTTCATCGCCCATAAATTCGGTGTGCATGCTGCCGAACACCGCGGAAATCTGAATCTGCCCCTTGTGGACGAGGTCAACGAAATCCTTGATCTCTTGCGGGTCGCTCGTTCGCGCGAGCCACTCCCGAATCTGCCAGACGCTTTCGACCGTCCAGCGGAACTCCGGATCGCGCTTGGCATTGGCGATCACCTCGTCAATGTGTGGCTTCAGTTTTGGCAGGACCTCTTCGGGAGGAGCGATAAAACCCAAGTCCCAATGGCTGGAGGGCATTACGTAGATGGTCTGGATGGTCGAGTAGGTCGCGGGCGGGACGGCCGGGACTCCGACGGCTTGGGCCACAGCCAATTTTGAGGAGAGCGAGAACAGAAGGAGGCAGATGGAAAGCAGTGGTCGCGAGAACGGCGGAAGTTCGGGCATCATCGGCCTGGGAAACTAAAGACCAATCTGTGAAAGCGAAAAATTGGGCTCCCGAACCGGGAGCCCCGGGACCTTGGCATTTCTAGAAAATCACTTTCATGAAAAGCTGCATCTGACGGGAGGTTCCCGTTTCCACCAGGTTGCCGACGGTGGAGGTACTTCTCCCGAAGTTCGCGTCCGTGGTTAAACCATCTGGATTGGAAAAGTTCGGGTGATTCAGAAGATTGAAAGCATCGGCGCCAAACTGCACTCCGTAATGTTCGGTGATCTGGCTTGTTTTAGAAAGTCCGACATCGATCTGCGCGAACCCCGGCCCCCGACCAAAGTTGCGACCTATGTTTCCGTATTGCCCGGACGGTGGAGCGACGAAAGCAGCCGCGTCGAACTGATTACCGGGCACGCTGTAGTTCGAGGGACGAATCGACTGGCCGGGAACATAGTCAGGGCGAATCTGGTCGATCCCTAGGAAAGGAGCCGTCAACGCGATATTTACAGGCAAACCGCTCCGCGCCTGGATCAGGCTGGTCATCTGCCAACCCTTTCCCAAGAACTTCGGTAGGGAGTCCGCCGTGGGGACGTCGTACACGGCGCCGAGGGTGAAATTGTTCCGCACGTCGATATCGCCGCTCGCGTAATCGCCCATCGGGTTGTGGGAATTCTGGTAAGCGCCGATCAGAATGTTGATGCCGTCGTCGAGTTCATGCGACCAGGTATAGTTGGCGTCAACGTTAAGGCCCTTGGTCACATGCCGCCGCAGGCTGGCCTGCAAGGAATGGTAGTTCGATTGCACGAAGTCGCCCAAATAACGTATGTTCCCGAAATTCGTACTGATTTCGTTGCCGCCGAACGGCGACAAGTTAAGCTCTTCCCCAGCATAGGCGGCGCCGGCGGGAAGCTTCACACCGCGGTTAGCCACATACTGGACCTCAAAAATCGTATTGCGGGCAATCTCTTGCTGCACACCGAAGCTCCAGTGCAGGGCGTAGCTATCCCGCATGTTCGGATCGAGGACATTCACATTAGGCGGTGGTGGCGGCGTACACACCGGGAGCGGGTTCGGTAAAGGATAGCTGATGTAGTAATAAGGGGCTGGGGGCTGGTTGAATCCGGGCGTGCACGTGGTCACGAGAAATGCCAGGTCGATGAAGTTCACGTTGTAGCCCTGTTGATAGTTCCCAGCCAGCGACAGGACCTGGCCGGTGAGCTGCGGATTGTAGAAGATTCCAAAGCCGCCGCGTACTACTGTCTTTCCCTCGCCGCTAGGATCCCATGAGAAGCCGATGCGTGGTCCGAAGTCATTGCGGTCGGGCTTATAGAGGCCAGCTCCCAGCGGCCCAAAGAACTTGGAGGTATCGGGATCGTTGGGGTCAGCCTTGAGGGCGGCGAGGTTAAAGTTCTGCATCAGGCCACCGTGCAGCACGCTGTTGTATTCGTAACGCAAGCCGAGGTTTACGGTGAAGCGTGGCGCGAGGCGAATGTCGTCCTGCAAGAAGAACCCGTAATTGGTGTTCTGGATTTCGACCATGGTGTGGCCGAGAGTACTGAATTGTTCCCCTTGGTTGGCCAGATAGTCCGCTTCGCCGTCGTATGCGATGAAATTCTGCGGGTACAAAGCATTGCGGGTGTCGACAAGGCGAATGTCGGTTCCGGCGCGAATCGAATGACGTCCCTTAACCCAAGTCAGCGTGTCGAGGAACTGTAGAGAGTGCTCGGGTTGGCTTTCTGAAAACAGATCTGGCCCAGGTGCGGATCCAAACGTATTTGCAGTCGAGCATCCCCAGAATGCGGAACACTGGAAGATCGGAAAGTTTCCGCCGCCACCCAGCGAATCTGTCTTGGGACGGTTGTAGGCGATACCAAACTCGTTAAGCAACGAGGGGTGAAACACGTGGTCCCACGTCGCTTTGAAAAGGTGGTTGAGGCTGGGGGACGGAGACACCTGGTCAGCACCAATGCCATACTGCGTGCTGGTATACGAGGAGGCAATGTTGTAACGAAGTGCGAGGGAGTCCTTTGGCCCGACGTGGTAGTCAATCTTGAGTGATCCCGTATCTTCGCGTAATGTGTGCCGCAGGTTGCCTTCCCAGTATCCCAAGTCAGGGCGAGAGATTGGCGGGCCACCCGGTGTAGGGTTCGGGAAAATCACGGGGTCGGTTGAGTTGGGAAGAGGAAGTGAATCCACGACGGGAACCATGAGCGGCGCGGCCAGAGCGCGGGTCGCGGCGGTAAGGACCGTCACGGTGTCTGCTCCGGTTGGAAACGCCGAATTCTGGCGTACTCCTTCATAGTTAAAGAAGAAGAACAACTTGTCCTTCACTAGCGGGCCCCCAACGTTGCCACCGAACTGGTTCAGCCGCAGCGGTATATTTTGAGTCGCGAAATAGTTGAGAGAGTCCAAAGCGTCGTTGCGGAAAAACTCGAAAACACCGCCGTGAAAATTGTTGGTGCCCGATTTCGTGATGACATTGACGACGTCGCCATAGGCCCGGCCATACTCAGCGGAGTACGTGCCCGACAGGACCTTGAACTCCTCGATGCTGTCGACACTCGCTCGGCTGATGCGCGACTCTTGACGGCCGAGTTGGGTGCTGGTCGCCTGCGAGTCGATGCGGGTGGCGTCCGCGCCATCGAGCAGGATGTTGATGCCTGCAAGAGAGGATTCAAATCCACCCAGGCTGGTCTGTCCGAATCCGCCAGTGGTCACGGAACCGGGGACGAGCGTGATCAGCGAAGTAAAATCGCGGCCATTCAAGGGGAGATTGGCAACTTCCTTTGCATCGATGGTTGCGCCCGATTCACTGGTCTGCGTGTTGACCGCAATGTTCGGGGCGTTAACGGTGACTTGTTCGCTGACCTGGCCAACATCCAACGTGGCGTTTACGGCCCGGTGATCGGTTGCGTAGAGAACCACATTGTCGACAATCCGGGTCTTAAAGCCCGCATGTTCGGCGACAACTTGATACGAACCGGCCGGTAGTCCGGGAACATCATATTGACCAAACCCATTGGTCTCGACTGTATAGACCTGACCAGTGCGCGTGTTGGTTACGGTAACCCTCGCGCCGGCGAGCAGGGCTCCAGTCTTGTCTTGGACGACGCCGACGATGCTACCAGTATCCAATTGCGCCATTGCCGGCAGTGCCAGCGCGCACAGCAGAGCTACCACGACTCCGATTTGCAGCTTGTTCCAATTCAACATAACGTCCCCCTCGACGTGGATTTGCTCACCAGGCATCAGGGCCTGGTGGCGCGCGCCGGTCTTTTCTTCGCGCCGGTTTTACCGGCGGAAAGTTCAAGCTCCGGCTTGTTCAGTTTCGTCCGCAAGCTGTCGCGGATCTCCAGATCCTGCCGCAACAGGCCCTCGGCGTATTCCAGATCTTCCCGCACGGCTTTGCGCGCGCCCGCAGCGTCGCGCTTGGCAACCAGGCGGACGATCCGCTCATGCCGCCGAAAATTATTGGCGAAGTTTTCGATCAGGTACAGGGTGCGCCGGCGTCCCTCGGCGAGCGCGCCGTACATCATCCGCAGCATCGCCTCCACGGCCACATTCTTTGACGCCTGCGCAAGTTCCTCGTGCAGCGACATTTCGAACGCCATGTATTGTTCCGGACGGTCGAAACTGGTCTTCATGCCGCGAATCGCCGCTTCCATGCGGGCGATATCTTCTTTCGTCGCTCGCCGCGCTGCCAGCGCCGCTACATCCGGTTCCAGGATTTTGCGTAATTCGTATAGCTCCAGGTATTTCACTTCCTGAAGCAGCAGCATCCATTGAAATTGTTTGCCGACTGCGCGCCCCAGCGACGACTGAATATAAGTCCCGTAACCCGGACGGGCCTTGATCAGCCCGAGAAACATCAGGCCCTTGAGCGCTTCTCGCAGAGAGCTGCGGCTCACGCCCAGCATGGCCGCCAATTTGGGTTCAGAGGGAAGCCGGCTGCCGACGCGAAGTTCCCGGTTTCGAATCAGTCCTTCAATACGCCGCGACACCGTCTCCATGACGGTTTCGCGCTTTACGGTTTCGCCCGGCACGGAATGAGCTGTCGCCACGTCTAGAATCCGGTTCTGCCATCGCAGAGTTTGTCCGACAAACTTAGGCTTGTCAAGATAAAAAGCCGGTTCCCCGTCGAAATTCTCCGCCTACATTTTCCTGGATAAATCTCCATTCATACGGATTTAGTGCAGTGTCATGCACCCTACCCTCGTGAGCGCAAGCATTCGCTTTTTCATTTGACACCGCTTCACGGCGAGGGCTATGTTCCATTGTCGGACAAACAATTTGGGTGGATTCTCGTCGTGTGGCACATGAGTCTGTCACCGGCGGGCGTAGAGCAACAACCATCAGCCTGCCAGCCCTGGTCGCTGGCACAGAGCTCTCTTATGAAAATCACAGACGTTCGCTGGACCCCGGCATTTATCCCGATCGAAAGCCCGCTCCGCTACGCGTTCGGCGCTCATCCCGGTTTCTCGCGCATCCTCATCGAGGTAGAAACCGATGAAGGGCTGGTCGGTCTCGGCGAGTGCTACGGCGGCGCCAGCCGTGAAGGCCAACTGACCGAGATGCGCCCGTTGCTGATCGGGGAGGATCCGATGCAACTGGAGCGAATCCGCTGGAAACTAGCCGCCCCCAGTTCCCTCAAGCTCTTCGGTCACGTTCTGGGGTTCGCCGGTCTCGAATTTGCCTGCCTCGACCTTCAGGGGCAAATACTGGGCAAACCGGTTTGCGAAATTATCGGCGGCAAGTTCCGTGACGAAATCGATTTTTCCGCCTATCTCTTCTACCGGTATGCCAACGAGAAAGGCGAAGGCGAAATCTCCAACCATCAGGAGATGGTTGCTTTTGCGAAAGAGGTCGTAAAGAAATACGGATTCCAGACCCTGAAGTACAAGAACGGCGTCATGCCGCCGGACGAAGAAATCGACACCTTCATCGCTCTTCGCGAAGCTTTTCCCGATCACCGGATCCGCCTCGATCCGAATGCGGCCTGGTCGGTGACAACCGCCGTCCGCGTGGCGCGCAAGTTGCATGATTACGATGTCGAATACCTCGAAGATCCGGTCTGGGGCATGCGGGCCATGGCGCGAGTCAATGCCAAAGCTCCCTGGATTACTCTCGCGTCCAACATGTCGGTGTTCGCCTTCGAAGATCTCGTTCCGAACGCCGTCATGAACATGCTCGACGTCGTGCTCCTCGATCCGCACTGGTACGGAGGCATCGCCCGCGCGCGGCTCGCCGGCCAGCTCTGCGAAGCCATGGGCGTCGATGTCGGTATGCATAGCGGAGCCGAATTCGGCGTCTCGCAGGCTGCCATGCTGCATCTGGCCGCGTCCCTGCCCAATCTCATTGCCGCGCCCGACTCGCACTACCACCACCTCACCGACGACATTATTGCGGGAGGCAAGCTCAAGTTTGCCAACGGAAAGATGCGAGTCCCTGCCGGGCCGGGTCTGGGCGTGAAACTTGATCGCGACAAACTCGCGAAGTATCACGAACTTTCGAAGAAGCGCGCAATGGGATCGTGGATCGAAGACCCGCATCGGCCTGGAGTCATCACGTGTCAACCCAAGTGGTAATGGGTTGTCGCCGCCTCGGTCTAAACGGGAAGTCTGAACGGGAACCTGATGAAACGACGCACACCGTGGCTTTTGCTGATGCTTGGGATCGCGTGCATCCCCGGCCTTTCCCGGGGGCAGGAGCGCACAATTTGGCGAATTGGTGAGTTCGATCGCGCCTCCGCAGAATTCCGTTCCAGCTCCGCTGACTACGCCGATCCAAAATTCGATCCGGTCTATCGTGTCGGCCAAAGTAAAGACAATGAAGACTGGCAGCGTTTTCAGCCCGGCAACGCGAACGGAATGGCCGGAGCCCGTGAGCATCCATTCACCATCCTCTTCGACTTGACGGCCCCACCGACTGGCGTCTTCTGCCTGAAAATCGCGATCCTCTATGAAACTCCGCGCCTTTCCCACCTGCGCCTGGATCTGAACGGCCATACAGGAATTTTCTATTTCCACCCGCAACTCGACTACGGCGCCGGAGACTGGGAAGGCACATTCGTTCCGCAGACTTCCGCCGACAGCAAGACGATCGACCTGCCCGCAGCGTGGTTTGAGAAGACCGGCAACCACCTCGTGCTCACCGCGCTCGACGATCCCGCAACCGTAGAAAATTCGCTCGGATCGATCGCCCTGGGACACACCGGCCTGGTCTACGACGCGCTTGAACTCACTCAGGATCCCGCCGCAACCTACGCGAGCGATGCCATCGCCGCCGATGTGCGTCCGACCATTTTCTACAAAAGCGCGCCCGCCGGGCTCTCCGAAGTCGTCGAAGCGTATCTGTCATTCGCCGCCATGCCCTCGGAGTTCCAGGTTGCCCTTCGCATCGGAAGCAAAGAATACCGGCAGCACATCCAGTCGAAAAACACATTTGGCGAGAACCTGATTGTTTTTGAACTTCCCGAGTGGCAGGGAACATCGTCTGCCGCTTTGGAAATCAGCACCGCAACCGGAACGCGCAAATTTCCGCTCGATCTTGTCGCCGCCAAGAAATGGACTCTCTTCATCGTTCCGCACGAGCATCTCGATATAGGTTTTACCGATTACGCAGCCAAGGTCGGTGAGCTGCATTCCCAGTCGCTGGACGGCGTGATTGACTTGATCAAAGATGTGCCTGACTTCCGCTGGACCATCGACGGTTACTGGGTTGTCGATCAGTTCATGCACGGCCGCTCGCCGGGGCGAAACACCGAACTGCTGCGCTTGATCAAGGAAGGCAAAATTACCGTGCCTCCGCAGTTTGCTAACCAGCACACCGGCGTTGCGTCTTTGGAAGGCCTGGCCCGCTCGCTCTACGACTCCCATGCATTCGCCCGTCAGCACGATCTCACGCTGGGAGCGGCGCACATTACCGATGTCCCGTCTTATTCCTGGTCTTACGCGTCCATTCTTCATAATGCCGGCGTCAAGTATTTTGCTGCCGCCGCCAACTCCTGGCGCGCTCCGGTCCTGCTCCAGGCGCGTTGGAATGAGAAGTCTCCTTTCTATTGGGAAGGCCCTGACGGAGGCCGGGTGCTCATGTGGTACTCGCGCGCTTATCTGCAAACCGCGACGCTGTTTGGAACGCCGCCCCGCTTGCCCGCAGTGCGCGATTCGCTCCCCGTTTTTTTACAGGCCTATTCCGGTCAGCGCTACAAGGCAAACGCCGCCATCATCTTTGGCACGCAGCTCGAAAACACCGTTCTCAGCAAAGAGCAAGCCTACCTGCGGGGTGAGTGGCAGAAGCAATACGCATGGCCGCGTCTGCAGTACTCCAATTTCGCCGACGCCATGGCCGAGATCGAAAAGCAATTCCGATCCGATATCCCCGTCTATCGCGGCGATCTCGGGCCCTACTGGGAAGACGGCTTCGGCTCTGATAGCAAACACACCGCGCTGCATCGTCAGAATCAGCAGCGTATCCAGTCTGCGGAGAAACTGGCCACCATCCCCGCGCTTCTGAATCCGGATCTCACTCCCGACCGCCGCGTCCTCGCGCAAGCCTGGAACAACATGCTGCTCTTCGACGAGCACACCTGGACCTATGTAGGAGCCACGACCCAGCCCGAGCACGAACAGACTGAAACGCAGATTGCCCTCAAGGGCGCTCGTACCACCGAAGCCGCGCGCGAGATCACCGAATCCCTGCAACGGAGTTGGGCGCAGTTCGAATCTTTCCTCGGCCCAAAAGATGCGTCCGTCGTGGTCTTCAATTCTCTGAACTGGCGTCGCAACGGACTGGTGAGCTTCGATCTGCAGGATGGCCAGATCATTTTCGACGCGACTACCGGCAAGCCCGTTCCCTACGAAACCGTGAGCATCGGCAAGACTCCGTCCCATCCCCTACCGGGTTTCGGCGGAGGATACCGTCGCGTCCGCTTTACAGCCGACAACGTTCCGGGACTCGGCTACAAACTGTTCGCGTTACGAAACGTGGCGGATGGCCAAGCCTCGGATTCTGCGCTCAAAGCCGTTACTGAAAATAATCCAGCTGGAAGCACTTTTGAAAATTCCTACTACCGCATCACCGTAGACCCATCCACGGCCACCATCGCCAAAATTTGGGATAAAGAACTCAGCCGTGAACTGGTAGACTCTGCCAGCTCCTTCGGTTTTGGAGCGTATCTGTACGTGACCGGCGCCGACGATATGCCCAACAACAGCCTCTATCGCTACGGCGCGACGCTCAAACCCCCGTCGCTGTCGGTGGCCGCGGCCAGTCACGGTCGGGTCCTCGCAGCGAAACGCGTACCGTTTGGGACCATCATCACGATGGAGGGCTCCGCTCCGAACTCGCCCGGAATTGTTCTCGAAATTACGATGTACGATGCAAAGAAGCAGATTGACCTCGCCTATCATCTGCGCAAAGAGGCGACGATCAACAAGGAAGCGGTGTACATCGCGTTTCCGTTCGCCGCCACTAATCCCGATTTCGCGTACGACACGCAGAATGGATGGGTCAACCCCGCGACCGACGAACTGCCTGGTGGAAGCCGCGAGTGGTATGCCGTGCAACATTGGGCCGCCGTGCATGACAGCGGATTCATGGCCGCCGTCATCCCGCACGATGCGCCTCTGGTTGCTTTTGGCGACATCGTGCGCGGCAACTGGCCAACGAAATTCGTTCCCAGGTCACCCGCGATCTTCTCGTGGTTGATGACCAACTATTGGGGCACGAATTTCGCGCCCCAGCAAGGCGGAGACTTCACCTTCCGCTACAGTCTCGTGAGCCGGCGATCCCTTGATCCCGCGGAGTTGAGCCGCCTGGGAAACGAGGCGATGACTCCGTTCGAAGTCGATCAGGTGAGTGCCTCCCGCGCAGCCGGAAAATTGTCGGCCGGTGCAGCGAGTCTGCTCGAAGTCAACAACCCGTCGGTTGTGGTCGAAACCTGGAAGCTGGCTGAAGACGGCCCTGGCAGCATTCTGCGTCTCGTGGAAACATCCGGCAAACTGCAGTCCGCGGAGATTCGCAGTGCGTATCTGAAGATGGACCAGGTGTGGCGCTGTTCGCTGCTCGAGGATAATCTGCAGGAACTCAGACCCGGAAGTGATCTGCGCAGTTTCCAGCTTGAACTCAAACCGTTCGAAATCGTGACCCTGCGATTACGAACCACGCCGGATTTCCCTGAGGGATCATCCAACTCAAAGTGAGGCGCTTCTATGAGCATCAACTTCAGGGATAAAGTCGTCGTCGTAACTGGCGGTGCGATGGGCATCGGTGAGGCCGCCGCTCGCAAGTTTGCCGAGCTAGGGGCGGTGGTTGCGATTCTCGACGTCAACCCCGACGCCGCAAAAAAAACGGCGCAGGCGCTCGCCAAAGACGCAGACAAAACCACTCGCGTTGAATCCTACGCTTGCAACGTGGGAGCGCCCGCCGAAGTCGAGCAGGCGGTTGCCAGCGTCATCCGTGACTTTGGTGGAATCGATGTGCTGGTCAGCAATGCCGGCATTCAGCGCTATGGAGACGTCGTCAGCACCACCGAGGAATTGTGGGACGAGGTCATGGCCGTAAACCTCAAAGGCTGTTTCCACACCGCCAAGCATGTGGTCCCGAGCATGAAGCAGCGCGGCGGCGGAGCCATCGTCGTTGTGGGTTCCGTGCAGTGCTTCACCGCCGTCGGCAATTCGGCCGCGTACGTTACCGCCAAGCACGCTCTGCTCGGGCTCGTGCGCGCCATGTCTCTCGATTACGCGCAGCAGAACATTCGCGTGAATTGCGTTTGCCCGGGCGCGATCGATACTCCCATGCTGCGCTGGGCCGCCGACCTCGACGCCAATCCGCAGAAAGTTCTGGCGACCTGCGATCGCATGCACGCCCTGGGCCGCATGGGCAGGCCCGAAGAGGTCGCGTCGGCGATTGCATTTCTCGCCAGCGATTGGGCTTCGTTCATTACCGGAGCCGCTTTGATGGTCGACGGCGGCATGCTCGTCCCGACCGGTGGCATGGGTTTTCAGGAAAGTGGCACTGGCGCGGCCACCAGGAGTTAGAAGTGTACATACGTTTTTCGATTGATAAAGGATCCGCGGTTAGCCGATGAAGACACGCCGTCCATCCTCGACGAAAACGAAATGGCGCAACCGCCCGGCGTATTGCCTGACGAACGGTAGCGTGCAACTGACCGCGCTTACCGGCGGCGGGCACATTGCCGAGTTTCGTCTCGTCGATCCGCCTGGCCCCGTGAATGCCTTGTGGGAAGTTCCCTGGGCCACTATGGATCCGGACCAGTTCCACAAAAGCCTTCGTGAGAATGTTCGCAAATACGGACCGGCGCCGGTCGGAAGATTTCTGGCCTCGTTCACCGGCCACGCTGTATGTGTAGATTATTTCGGAGGCCCGTCCGAGGCAGAAGCCGCCCAGGGACTGGCGCTCCATGGCGAGGCCGCGAACTCCCGCTGGCGCGTCCTCGAATCCAGGCAGAGCCCTGCAGAAGCCCGGCTTTCACTGGACGTGCGTTTGCCCGCCGCCGGCCTTCGGTTCGAGCGCGAACTTCGTCTGCGTCGTGATGAGTCGGTAGTCTACGTTCAGGAATGTCTAACCAATGAACGAGCCCAGGACCACTTGTTTCACTGGACGCAGCACGTCACTCTCGGGGCACCCCTTCTGCATCCGGACGAAAGCTCGGTTGCATTGTCTGGGAATCGAGCGATTACGTGGCCCCACGGCTATGAAGGAGCAAGCCTGCTGCGAGATAACCAGGAATTTGTCTGGCCCCAGGCGCCGGACATCGAAGGCGGTAACGTGGATCTCTCGCGCCCGTTTGCGCGCGACGGCAAGGGCTTTGTGGTAGCCGTGCTGCTCGACCCCCAGCGCGAATTCGGATTTGTCGCTGCCCTGAACTGGAAGCTCGGCCTTCTGCTCGGTTACTGCTTTCGCCGTGCGGACTTCCCTTGGGTCGCCGTTTGGGAAGAGAACGCTGCCCGTCTGGGTTCTCCCTGGAATGGGAAGACGCGCGCCCGTGGCCTGGAGTTCAGTTCCACGCCGATGCCCGTGGGAAGGGAAGAAACGTTTGCGCGCGGACCGTTATTCGACACGCCCACATTTCGGCGAATCCCCGCAAAATCGAAGTTGACCGTATCGTACATGGCGTTTCTCTCTCAGGTGAGTCCCGAATGGCGCGCCATCCGCGACATTCAAATCACGAAAGATAGGATCTTCGTGACCGAACAACGAGGAGAGCATCTGGAACTGCAGGCCGCCGGACTCAGGAGATTGAAGTGGGGTTAGCCGGCAGCCGTTTGGCGAATAGTTTCCACCAATAGCTGAGGCTTTGCGAACAGGAACTGGAGAAAACATGGACCAAGCCGGTGTGGGCTTCCTGATACTGCTGGTTGCAGGCGTGATGAACGCGAGCTTCACTTTGCCCATGAAGTTTACCCGCAACTGGAGTTGGGAAAACACCTGGCTGGTCTGGACTCTGTTTGCGCTCGTAATCTTTCCGCCGCTGGCCGCCTTCGCCACCATCCCGCATCTCGCCAAACTCTATGGAGAAGTCGCAACTACGCTCGTAATAACAGTTGCCGTGTTCGGCGCGGGATGGGGCATTGCGCAGGTTCTGTTCGGTCTCGCCGTGGACTCGATCGGAATCGCACTCACCTTTTCAATCGTGCTCGGGATCTCCGCTGCCGTGGGCAGTGTGATTCCGCTGGTTCGCCTGCATCCCGAAAAACTCCTCGCCACCAGCGGTCTTTTCACTTTTGCCGGGGTCGCGCTGGTCATCGTCGGAGTAACGATCTGCGCCATCGCCGGCCGCCGCCGCGAACACATATTGGCAGCGAGCGAGGGGCGTCCCAGGTCAAATATGAGTCGAGGTTTGGCCTGTGCGATCCTCTGCGGCTTCGGAGCCGCGCTCGTGAACTTCGGGCTGGCGTTCGGTGGCCCCCTTCTCGATGCCGCCAGGCGCCATGGTGCCGCCGATGTCTGGGCTGGGAATGCCGTCTGGTTGCCGCTCATGCTCGCGGGATCGATTCCGAATTTTGCATACTGTATTTATCTTCTGGGCAAGAACAAAACAACCGACCGTTATGGTCGTCCGGGAACGGCGCATTATTGGCTCCTCGCGGCCATCATGGCGTTTTTCTGGTTCGCGAGCACGGCGCTTTACGGTATCGCAACCGGCAAACTCGGAAGCTGGGGAACCATCCTGGGCTGGCCTTTGTTCATGTCGCTGATTGTCATTACCGCCAGCATTCTGGGTTTCGCCACCGGAGAATGGAATGGCAGTGGCAAGCAGCCTCTGCGCATCCAGGCGGCCGGAGTGGTGGTGCTGGTCTTGGCGGTATTTGTTCTGGCGAGCGCCAGCCGATGGGTCTAGGAGGAGCATGAAAGCACTGGCTATCGATCTCGGCGGCACTCACGCCACCTGCGCTGTTCTTGACGATCGCGCCATCCTGGCCGAGGAAGTCGTCAGCACCGACGGCACCCAGGGCCTGAAGCCGGTTCTGCCCTTATTTGTGCAGACCTTCCACAGCCTCTTGCAAAAAACTGGCGTTAACGCCAAAGATTGCGCCGGGCTCGGGTTCAGTTTTTGCGGACTCGCGGATTCCCGCATTGGACGCATAGTCTCCACCAACCAGAAGTACGACGATGCGGTCGGCATCGATTTTGTCGCCTGGTGCAAACAGGCGTTCGGCATACCCTTGCGAATCGAAAACGACGCCCGCATGGCCCTACTCGGCGAGCGCTATGCCGGAGCGGCCCGTGGCTTTGACGACATCGTCATGACCACTCTCGGAACCGGCATCGGCGGAGCCGCCATGATCGGCGGAAAACTCATTCTTGGCAAACACGCGCAGGGAGGATGCCTCGGCGGCCATCTGCCCGTGCTCTTCAACGGCCGCACCTGTACCTGTGGCAACATCGGATGCCCCGAAGCTGAGGCCGCCGGCTGGTCCATTCCGCTCGTGGCCCGCGACTGGCCCGGATACGCTGAGAGCGCCCTCGGTCAAGATGAGCCTGTGAATTTCGAAAAGCTTTTCCGCTACGCGAAAAACGGCGACACGGTCTCCCTCACATTGCGCGATCGCTGTCTTCAGATTTGGGCGGCCAGCACCACCGGACTGGTCCACGCCTACGATCCCGAGATCGTAGTCTACGGTGGAGGCGTCATGAAAAGCGCCGACATCATTATTCCATTCCTCCAAGCTTACGTGGAAAAACACACCTGGACCCCGTGGGGCAAAGTAAGAGTGAGAGCCGCAGCGCTCGGAAATAACGCGGGCCTGCTGGGCGCAATCCCGTTGCTCCTGGAGGAGTGACGATGAATTCAAAAATTGCCGACTCGAAATTGACGGAGCTGAAATTGAAAAAGTTGAATCTGACAAAATTAAAGCTCGTTCTTCTCCCATTACTGTTGCTATCGTCGATTTGCCATGCCCAGCTCTCCGAGTCGGCCGACTGGGCCGCCAGAGCGGCAGCCGATTACCTGATTTATCCCGACCGCGTCTACGGCGTTGCCAATACCTCTCAGTTAAAGCTGGATGTCTGGCAGAAGCAAAACACAAAAGAACCCGCTCCCACTCTTATTTATATCCACGGCGGCGGTTGGATTTTCGGCGACCGCACCGGCGCCACTCTGCAGTTTCTCCCCTATATCCAGATGGGATGGAACGTCGTCAATGTCGAATACCGCATGGCGAGCGCGTCGCCTGCCCCGGCCGCCGTCGAGGACTGCCGCTGCGCCCTGCGCTGGGTCGTGCAGCACGCCTCCGAGTACAACATCGACACCAATCGCATCGTTCTAACGGGACACTCCGCCGGAGGCCATCTCTCCCTGATCACCGGCCTGCTCACACCCGACGCCGGTCTCGACAACCAGTGTTTTGGACCCGAAACCCCTAAAGTTGCCGCCATCATCAACTGGTATGGAATCTCCGATGTAGCTGACCTGCTAGCCGGCCCGGATCTCCGGAACTACGCGGTCATGTGGCTCGGCAGCCAGCCCGATCGCGTGGCTATCGCCAAACGAGTTTCGCCGCTTGCCTACATCCACGCCGGAAATGCTCGCGTCTTCACCGTCCACGGCGATGCCGATCCCGTGGTGCCCTATTCGCAGGCAGTGCGTTTGCATCAGGCCCTCACCCAGGCAGGAGTCAAAAATCAGCTGCTGACAATCCACGGCGGTGGCCATGGCGGATTCACCCCCGAGCAATACCAGGACGCATTCGTGAAGATCAACGCTTTTTTGAAAGCCCAGGGTGTGATCCACTGAAGTTGCCAGAATAAATGCCCAAACCCTCCAATTACGACAAGTTCCCATGCGTGCAGGTCAGCTCTGCGTCGTCCGCGTGCCATGTAGGCTGGTCTGCAATTGCCGGCGCTCTTCAGCAGTCCATTCAGCGGTCCACAAAAAAGACCCGCTCCGTCATCTGCATTGAGTGTTACCCGGGAGTCATCTCGAAACAGTTCGACGCGCTCATCGAATTGTTGCGTCCCTCGTCGGTCATCCGCTCGGAATACTTCTTCAAGCCCGCAAGCAGTATCGACCAGATGGTCGAGCAGTTCCTCGGCGATGACCCCGTCTTCGGCCGCATGAACGGTCTCCAGATTGAGGATTACTTCGACGCCGCGCAACTGGCTGCCGCCCAGGCCGCCGTATCCCAGAACCACGGATTGATCGTCGTGGTCGGGACCGGCGCGACTCTGCTTGCTCCCGATCCCGACGTCCTGGTCTTCGCTGATATGGCGCGCTGGGAAATCCAGATGCGCTATCGCCGCAACGAAGTCGGCAATCTGGGCGCCAACAATGCCTCCGCCACCTTGGCCGAAAAGTACAAGCGTGCCTACTTCGTCGATTGGCGTGTTGCTGATCGCCTCAAGCAAAAGGTTTTCCCAAAAATTGACTTCCTGCTCGATACCAACGACCAGACCACGCCGAAGATCATTTCAGCCGACGCGCTCCGCGACGGCTTGCGGATCGCAGCCCACCGCCCTTTTCGCGTCGTCCCGTACTTCGATCCCGGCCCCTGGGGCGGCCATTGGATGGAGCAAGTCTGCGGCCTCTCGCCCGAAGGAGTTCCCAATCACGCCTGGTGTTTTGACTGCGTGCCCGAGGAAAACAGTTTGCTGCTGGGGTTCGGCAACCTGCGCGTCGAGATCCCCTCCATCAATCTCGTCTTCCAGCATCCCCACGAATTGCTGGGAGAGGCCGTCCACGCCCGCTTTGGCAAGGAGTTTCCCATCCGCTTCGATTTCCTCGATACCATGGGCGGAGGCAATCTCTCTCTTCAGGTTCATCCCCTGACCGAGTACATTCAGGACAAGTTCGGCATGAACTACACGCAGGATGAAAGCTACTACATGCTCGATGCCGGCGGCGACGGTTGCGTCTATCTCGGACTGCGCGAAGATATC
>Ga0181519_10000813_pt1 | contig 27812 bp, 18 predicted proteins | sample PEATcosm2014_Bin_26_FD_121102 | JGI IMG/M metagenome (GOLD analysis project Ga0181519, IMG submission 121102) | Peatland microbial communities from MTU Mesocosm Facility, Houghton, MI, USA - PEATcosm2014_Bin02_10_metaG | ecosystem: Environmental > Terrestrial > Soil > Wetlands > Peat | place...
GCACTCGGTGACGTTGTCGCCCGTGAGTTCGAGGTGCACGCCGCCCAGCACCGAACCCTCCGCGGCGTGGATGCGGAACGCCGCCTCGAGCTCGCCGAGGATGTTGTCGAAGCGGCGCGTCTTGACGCCCGCGCTCGTGCTCTCGGTGTTGCCGTGCATCGGGTCGCACACCCACACGACCTCGGCACCGGCGCTGCGCACTGCGCTGATGAGCTGCGGCAGCTTCGCCTCGACCTGGCCCGCGCCGAGCCGGTGGATCAGCGTCAGGCGCCCGGGCACGCGGCCGGGATTCAGCACGCGCGTCAGCTCGCGCAGGTAAGCCGGGTCGCTGGCCGGCCCGACCTTGACCGCGATCGGGTTCGCTATGCCGCGGAAGTACTCGATGTGGCCGTCGCCGAGCGCCGCGGTCCTGACGCCGATCCAGGGCAGGTGCGTCGACAGGTTGTACCAGCGACCGGTGCGCGGGATGAAGCGCGTCTGCGCCTGTTCGTACAGGAGGTGCAGGCCCTCGTGGCTCGCGTAGAACTGCACGCGCTGCGAATCGTTGATCTTGCGGCCCGTGATCGACTCGAGGAAGGTCAGCGAGTCGCCGAGCGCGTCGACGATGCGCTTGTACTCCTCGTACTTCGGCGAGTGGCGCATGAAGTCGAGGTCCCAGGCCTCCGGGTGGTGGAGGTCGGCGAAGCCGCCGTCGATCAGCGCGCGCACGAAGTTGAGGGTCAGCGCGGCGCGCTCATAGCCGCGCAGCAGGAGCTCGGGATCGGGCTCCCGCGAGGCGGCATCGAAGGGCGCGCGATTGACGATGTCGCCGCGGTACGAGGGCAGCGTGACGCCGTCCCTCGTCTCGACGTCGGCCGAGCGCGGCTTGGCGTACTGCCCGGCCATGCGCCCGAGCCGCACGATGGGCTTCTTGAGTCCGTGCATCAGCACGAGGCTCATCTGCAGCAGGATCTTGAGCTGCTCGACGATCCGCTCCGAGGCGCAGTCATCGAGCGACTCGGCACAGTTGCCGCCCTGCAGGATGAAGGCCTCGCCGCGCTGCGCGGCGGCGAATTGCGCGTGCAGCGCATCGACCTCGTAGGACACGACGAGCGGCGGCAGGCGGCCAAGCTCGTGCACGGCGCGCTCGAGCGCCACCGCATCCCGGTACACGGGCTGCTGCAAGGTCGTCTTGCGCTGCCAGGAATCCGGGCTCCAGTCTTCGCGGCGGGGTACGGTGGACATGGCTCGATCCTATCATCCCGACGCGGTCACCTTGCAGTGCAATATGCCGCGTTTCCCGCCTAGCGCCGGGCCATCCGGGCTGCCGCCGCGGTGAACGCGGCCTCGAGGCGCTTGCCGGACACCGGCACCGCGGTGCCGAGATCCTGCGCGAAGAGCTGCACGCCGTACTCCGCCACGAGCCAACGGAGCTCGGCGAGCTCGGCCGGCGCCGCCTCGCCCGGCTGTGCGGCGAGCAGCGCCGCGAGCCGCGTGCGCGCGGCGAGGTAGTCGCGCTGTGCGGTGGCGACGGCGCCGTGCATGCCGCGGAGCTTCGCCGCGCGCCGGCCGATCGCCGCCAGGTAACGCGGCAGACCATCGAGCCACGGATCGGGCGTCGCACGCACGAATCCTGCGTACAGGAGCTCGCCCGGTGCCGCGCGGACGTCCGCCACGAGCGCCGGGTCGAGCCCCGCGGGCAGCGCCGCGAGCTCGCGGCGGATGCGCTGGTACTCGCCGAGCGCCCGCTGCATGGTCGCCGCGAGCCGCTCGCTGGCGGCGACGATCTCCGGCCGACCGCGCTCGCGCGCCGCTTCGAAGCCCGCGCGGTCGCGCGGCACCGCGCTGCCGGGGGGCAGGCAGGCACGCTCGAGCGCACGCAGCGCGAGGTCCTGCACGAACTCGCGCGCGGGTCCGATCGGCTGATGCAGCAGCATGAGGTCGCGCTCGGCGCCGAGCGCCTTCTCGGCGTGCCGCAGCGGCGCCTCGAGCGCGAGCGCGAGGAGCCGTACGATCCCGGCGCGCGTCGCGCGCTGCGCCGGCTCGCGTTCGGCGTACAGCACGCGGTCGACGTGCGTGGCCGCATCGACGAGGGCGGGATAGAGCTCGAGGGTCACGCCCTGGCGCACCACCCCGAGGCGCTCCGGGATCTCCGCGAAATCGAAGGCGCGCACGCCCGCGAGGCTCCACGGGTCGGCGGGGGCCGCGCGAGCTGCGCCCACCGCGTCACTGCGCGCCGCGCGCCGCAGCGCCGGCAGCTCCCGGCCCTCGGCGACGATGCGCCCGTCGGCCGCGACGATCCGCAGGTTGAGGCGCAGGTGCGGCTCGAGCGCGACCGCGGCGAGCGCCGCGGCCGGCACCGGCTCGCCGCCGAGCCGCGTCAGCGCCGCAGCCACCGCCGGCAGAAAGGGCGCGGACCCGGGCAGGCCGATCCCGGCGAGGCAGACACGCGCGACGTCGGGTGCCGGCACCAGTTGCCGCCGCAGCGCCTTCGGCAGTCCGCGAATCAGCGCCGTCAGCTTCTCCTCGAGCCAGCCCGGAATGCCCCAGTCGACCTCGCCCGCCTCGAGCTTCGGCACGAGCGGCTCCGGCACGATCACCGTCGCGCCGTCGGCCGGATGGCCGGGCTCGAAGCGGTACTCGACCGGCAGCCGGTTGCCGGCGAGCGGCAGCACGAGCGGATGGCGGCCGCGGTCGACGCGCGGCGCGCCGGGCCGGATCAGGTCCGCGGCCACCATGTCGAGGCGCCGCGGCGCCTCGCGCCCGGCATCGCGCCACCAGCGCTCGAACGCCGCGACGGAGTGGATGTTCTCGGGCAGGCGCGCGAGGTAGAACGCGACCTCCGCCTCCTCGTCGACGAGCACGACGTGGCGCCTGAGCGCCGCCTCCTCGGCCTCGAGCAGCGCCTTCTCGCGCGCATTGCCGGCGAGGAAGTGCGCCTTGAGGCGCGCGTGGCCGAGCACCAGTGCCTCACGCACGAACAGCTCGCGCGCCGCCGCCGGCGCGACGCTGCCGTAGTTGACCCGCCGCCCGGCCGCGAGCGTGAGGCCCCAGAGGCTCACCGTCTCGCGCGCGGTCGCAATGCCGCGGTCGGCGTCCCACTCGGGCTCGGTGTAGTCACGGCGCACCAGGTGATGGGCGGCCGCCTCGACCCAGGCCGGTTCGATGCCGGCCACGAGGCGCGCATACACGCGCTGCGTCTCGACGAGCGACCCGGCCATGATGAAGCGCGGCGCGCGCGCCTTGAGGGGCGTGCCGGGTGCGATGTGGAACTTGAGCCCGCGGGGGCCGAGGAACTCGCCGCGCTCGGTCTTCTCGCCGATGCTGCCGAGGAGCCCCGGCAGGAGCGCGCGGTGGATCTCGGCCGGCCCCGCGGCCGCCGCGTTCGGCTGCCAGCCGAGGTCGAGGACGACGTCCCTGAGCTGGCCCGCGAGATCCTCCCACTCGCGCATGCGCGCCGCCGACAGGAACGACTCGGCACACCAGCGCCTGAGGCCGCTGCGCGTGCGGGCGGCGCGCTCCGCCTGGTAGCGGCCGAAGAGCGCGAGCAGCGTCAGGAAGTCGGAACGCGGGTCGGCGGCCGCCGCGTGCGCCTCGCTCGCCGCCTGGGCGCGCTCCTCCGGCCGCTCGCGCGGGTCCTGGATGGAGAGCACCGCGACCAGCACCAGCACTTCACTCAGCGCTCCGGTACGGCGCGCCTCGATCAGCATGCGCGCGAGGCGCGGATCGACCGGGATCCGTGCCATCGCCCGGCCGGTCTCGGTGACGCGCCGCCCGGCATCGACCGCCTCGAGCTCCTGCAGCAGCCGGAAGCCGTCGTTGACGAGCCGCGTCTCGGGCGGATCGATGAACGGGAAATCCTCGGGCGCGCCGAGCTCGAGCACCGCCATCTGCAGGATCACGTTCGCGAGGTTGGTGCGCAGCACCTCCGGCGGCGTGAACGGCGCGCGCGCCTCGTACTCCTCCTCGGCGTACAGCCGGATGCAGAGCCCGGGACCGAGCCGGCCGCAGCGCCCCTGGCGCTGGTTGGCGCTCGCCTGCGACACCGGCTCGATCGGCAGCCGCAGGATCTTGAGGCGCGGGCTGTAGCGCGCGATCCGCACGAGCCCCGAGTCGATCACGGCGCGGATCCCGGGAACCGTCAGCGAGGTCTCGGCCACGTTGGTCGCGAGCACGACCCGCTGCCGGCCGCGGCGCTCGAAGACGCGCCGCTGGTCCGACCACGCGAGTCGCGAATAGAGCGGCAGCACGTCGAGCCGCTGCGCGAGCGACTGCTCGATCGCCTCGGCGGCGTCCCGGATCTCGCGCTCGCCGGGCAGGAACACGAGCACGTCGCCACGCCCGAGGTCGCGGGGCTCGGACAGGATCTCCTCGAGCGCCTGGAGGATGCCGGCGGTCAGCCCCGGATCGAAGCGGTCGTCCTGATCCTCGCCGAGCGGCCGGTAGCGCGTCTCGACCGGGTAGCCCCGTCCCGACACCTCGAGCACCGGCGCGCCACCGAAGAACTCCGCAAAGCGCGCCGTGTCGATGGTCGCGGACGTCACGACGACGCGCAGCTCCGGGCGCCGCGGCAGCACGCGCTTCAGCAGCCCGAGCAGGAAGTCGATGTTGAGGCTGCGTTCGTGCGCCTCGTCGATGATCAGCGCGTCGTAGCGCCGGTAGAGCGGGTCGTGGCGCGCCTCGGCGAGCAGGATGCCGTCGGTCATCACCTTGAGCGCGGTGCCGCGCGCGGTGCCGTCGGCGAAGCGCACCTTGAAGCCGACGAAGCCGGCCGGCGCACCGGGCAGCTCCTCGGCGAGCCGCGCCGCGACCGCGCGCGCGGCGATGCGCCGCGGCTGCGTGTGGCCGATGAGGCCGCGCCCGAGGAGCCCCGCCTCGAGCAGCATCTTCGGTAGCTGCGTCGTCTTGCCGGAGCCCGTCTCGCCGCAGACGATCAGCACCTGGTGGGCGCGGATCGCCGCGACGATCTCCTCACGCCTGGCACTGATCGGCAGCTCCGCCGGATAGCTGAGCGGCGGCAGGACGCGCGGCTCCACCCTCAGCCGCCCTTGGGCTCTGCCGACTTCGCTTCCTGCCAGTACGACTCGAGCGTGGCGGCGTCGGTCGCGCCGCTCGCGCGCGCGCGGCGCTCGACGTGGGCAAAGCGGCTCGCGAATCGGGCGTTCGCGGCCCTGAGCGCCGCCTCGGGATCGACCGCGAGGTGGCGCGCGAGGTTCGTGACCGCGAGCAGCACGTCGCCGAGCTCGGCGGCGATGCGCGCCTGCGCGCCGCCGGCGCGCGCCGCATCGAGCTCGGCGAGTTCCTCGTCGACCTTGGCGCGCGCGCCGCCCGCGTCCGGCCAGTCGAAGCCGATGCGCGCGGCGCGCCGGCCGAGCTTCGCGGCGCGCGCGAGCGCCGGCAGCGCGAGCGGCACGTCATCGAGCACGCTCGCACCGCGTCCGGCCGCCGCCTTCTCGGCGGCCTTCAGCTCCTCCCAGCGCCGCGACTGCGCGGCGGCGCCGTCGAGGCGCTCGTCGCCGAACACGTGCGGGTGGCGCCGCACCAGTTTCGCGGCGATCCCCTGCGCCACCGCCGCGAAGTCGAACTCGCCGCGCTCCTCGGCGATGCGCGCATGGAATACCACCTGCAGCAGCAGGTCGCCGAGCTCCTCCTTGAGCGCCGCGACGTCGCTGCGTTCGATCGCGTCGACCACCTCGTAGGCTTCCTCGAGCGTGTACGGCGCGATGCTCGCGGTGGTCTGCTCGAGGTCCCACGGGCAGCCGCCGGCCGGGTCCCTGAGGCGCGCCATGATCGCGAGCAGTTCATCCATGCGCGCCAGCCGGGTCGTCGGGGCCCTGCGTCAGCAGGCGCGCGAAGGTGATCAGCATGCCGGCGGTCGCGCCCCAGATGTTGCGCTTGCCGTAGGGTATGTCATGCAGCGGCGGCCAGCCGTCGCCGCTCGGGCGTTCCCGCGGCCGGTGATTGGCGGGATCGAGCACGTACCTGAGCGGCACCTCGAACACGCTCGCCACCTCGGTCGCGTCGAGCCTGAGCGGCGCGCCCGGCGCGACGAGGCCGACCACCGGCGTCACCCGATAGCCGGTGAAGATCACGTGGTCCGGCAGGAAGCCGAGCACCTCGACGTGGCGCCGGTCGAGCCCGATCTCCTCCTCGGTTTCGCGGAGCGCCGCCGCGACCGCATCGGCATCGCCCGCCTCGCAGCGCCCGCCCGGGAACGACACCTGGCCCGGGTGGTGCCGCAGGTCGGGCGCCCGCTCGGTCAGGAGCACGGTGAGGCCGTCCGGGTGGTCCACGATCGGCACGAGCACGGCGGCCGGCGCGAGCTTCGCCGGGATCAGGTGCCGGAACCTGCGGCTCTCGGCGGGCGTGAGGCCGAGGAAACGGTCGTCGCTGCCGTCGCCCGGCCGGGTGCCGGCGAGCCGCGCTCGCACGAGCGCGCGCAGCGCGCGCTCGTCGCCCGCCGGCGGCACTGCCGGCTCGATCATGGCGCGCCGCCGCGCGTCAGTCGCTCCGGGTCGAGCAGCCGCTCGAGCTCGGCGCGCGGGCGTCCCGTGAGCCGCACCGCGACGTCGAGGATCGGCTCGCCGGTACGGTAGGCCTCCTTCGCGATCGCGGCGCCCGCTTCGTAGCCGATGAGCGTATTCAGGGCGGTGACCAGCACCGGGTTCCTGCCGAGCGCCGCGGCGAGCCGGTCGGCATGGATGGTGAGCCCGGCGAGCACGCGGTCGGCGAGCGCGGTGGCGGAATTCGCCGCGAGCTCGATGCTCTCGAGGAGGTTCGCCGCGATCACGGGGAGCCCCGTGTTCAGCTGGAAGGCGCCGAGCTGCGCCGCGGCCGTCACCGCCGCGTCGTTGCCGATCAGCTGCGCGACCGCCATCTGCACCGCCTCGGCCACGATCGGATTGACCTTGCCGGGCATGATCGAGGAGCCGGGCTGCAGAGCCGGCACGCTGAGCTCGGCAAATCCGGTCAGCGGACCCGAGTTCATGAGCCGCAGGTCCCCCGCGATCTTGCCGAGCGCGAGCGCCGCGGCCTTGAGCTGCCCGGAGAGCTCGACCGCCGTATCCTGCGCGCCGATCGCCGCGAAATAGTTCGGATGCGCCACGAACGCAAGACCGGTGCGCGCGGCGAGGAGCGCGGCGACGCGCGCACCGAAGCCGGCCGGGGCGTTGAGGCCCGTACCGATGGCGGTGCCGCCCTGCGCGAGCCTGAGGAGCCGCGGCAGCGTCGCCTCGAGCCGCGCCGCGGCGTCGAGCACCTGGCTCCGCCAGCCACTCCACTCCTGGCCGACGGTCAGCGGCAGCGCGTCCATGAGGTGCGTGCGCCCGGTCTTGACGTAGCGCCCGAGCTCGGCCTCGCGCCCGTGGAGGGTCGCGGCCAGGTGCCGGAGCGCCGGCAGCAGCTGCGCGTCAAGTGCGAGCGCCGCGCTCACGTGGATCGCGCTCGGGATGCAGTCATTGCTGCTCTGGCTGCGGTTGACGTCGTCGTTCGGGTGCACCGGCGCGCCGAGGGCGAGGCTCGCGCGATGCGCGATGACCTCGTTGACGTTCATGTTACTGCTGGTGCCGGAGCCCGTCTGGAACACGTCGAGCGGAAAGCCGTCGGGCTCGGCGCCGCCGGCAACCGCGAGCGCCGCCGCCTCGATCGCGGCGGCGCGGCCGGGCTCGAGGCCGCCGAGCTCGGCATTGGCGCGGGCCGCGGCCCACTTGATGAGCGCGAGGCCGCGGATGAAGGCCGCCGGCAGCACCCGGCCGCTCAAGCGCAGGTTGTCGAGGGCGCGCTGCGTCTGCGCACCCCAGGGCGCGGCGGCCGGCACGGCCACCGTTCCCATGCTGTCGTGCTCCAGCCTTAAGTCCTGTTCGGGCATTCCTTCGGGAGCGATAGACTACGGCTTTCCATCCTAACATCTAGGGATGCCACGCACCGTGACCGACCGAGCCAGCACTCCCATCGATGCGCTCGACGCGCTCTCCCCGGTCGACGGGCGCTATGCCGACAAATGCGCGGACCTGCGGCCGCTGCTCAGCGAGGCGGCCCTGATCCGCCAGCGGGTACGGGTCGAGGCCGAGTGGTTCCTGTTCCTGGCGGAGGGCCTGCGGCTTCCCGAGCTCGCGGGACTGCCGGCGGCGGTGGCGGCGGCGGCGCGCGCGCTCGCCGCCGGCGCGGCCCCCGGCGAGGCCGCGGCGGTCAAGGACGAGGAGCGGCGCATCGCGCACGACGTCAAGGCGGTCGAGTACTACGTGCGCCACCAGCTAGAGGCCGCCGGCGCCTCCCCGGCGCTGCTCGAGTTCGTGCACTTCGCCTGCACCTCGGAGGACATCAACAACCTCGCCTACGCCCTGATGCTCGACGGCGCGCGGCGCGCGGTGCTGCTGCCGGCCATCGACCGCGTGCACGCCTGGCTGCGCGAGCATGCGCACCGCTATGCCGCGCTCGCCATGCTGTCGCGCACGCACGGCCAGCCGGCGAGCCCGACCACGCTCGGCAAGGAGCTCGCCAACGTCGCGGCGCGCCTCGGCCGCGCGCGCGCCGGCTTCGCCGGCGTCGCGGCACTCGGCAAGATGAACGGCGCGGTCGGCAACTGGAACGCGCACCGCGTCGCCTACCCGGACATCGAGTGGGGCGCGGCGGGCGCGCGCTTCGTCACCTCGCTCGGGCTCGCGTGGAACGAGTACACGGTGCAGATCGAGCCGCACGACTGGATCGCCGAGTACTGCGACGCGCTCGCGCGCCTCGACACGATCCTGATCGACTTCGCGCGCGACGTGTGGGGCTACGTCTCGCTCGGCTACTTCCGCCAGCGCGTGGTGGCGGGCGAGGTCGGCAGCTCGACGATGCCGCACAAGGTGAACCCGATCGACTTCGAGAATGGCGAGGGCAACCTCGGGCTGGCGAACGCCCTGCTGCGGCACTTCGCCGAGAAGCTGCCGGTCTCGCGCTGGCAGCGCGATCTCACCGACTCGACGGTGCTCAGGAACGTCGGCGTCGCGCTCGCGCACGTGCTGCTCGCGCTCAAGGCGATCGAGCGCGGCCTCGGCCGCCTCGAGCCGGATCCGCTCCGGCTCGCGGCGGACCTCGACGCCAACTGGGAAGTGCTCGGCGAGGCGGTGCAGACGGTGATGCGCCGCTACGGCGTACCGAACGCCTACGAGCGCCTGAAGGCCCTGACGCGCGGCCAGCGCATCGACGCGGCGGCGCTCCGGGAGTTCGTCGCGCGCCTGCCGATCCCGGCGGCCGAGCGCGAGCGCCTCGCGGCGCTGACCCCGGCGGACTACGTCGGGCTCGCGGTCGAGCTCGCCCTCGACGCCTGAACGCGGCCCCTCCGCGCGGGGCGCCGGAAGCGTGATCCAGTCGGCACTGCCGCCGCCGGGCGCTCGCTAAGATCGGCTGGCTGGTGGCAGCGCGGCGGCCGCCCATGGGGTGAGGGCCGCTGGCGCTGTCGCCCGCGCGTGCGGCCCGGTCCGGGCCGTGCGCAGCACCCGAGCGTCCGGCTGCCACCCATCGGAGGATGCGGCGTGCACTTTCCGCCGAGCAACATCCTGGTCCCGCGCCTGACGGCGCCACGAACGCTCCTCGCGAGCGTCGAGGACGTGCGCACCGCGGCGACCACCGTGGCGTCGCTCGCGCAGCGCGTGCTCACCATCCAGACGCACGAGCTCGAATCGCAGGTGTTCGAGTACCCGCCGTTCCTCGCCGCCGTCAAGCGGCTCGTGCTCGGGCCGCGCTTCGCCAAGGTGCGCGTGCTGGTCCTGAATCCCGGCCGCATCATGTACAGCCGCCACGAATTCATCGCGGTCGCGCGCAAGCTCACGAGCTACATCGAGATCCGGAACGCCCAGGCGCCGTTCCGCGACAATCCCGCGACCTACATGGTGGCGGACGACCAGGCCACCTACTACCGCCTGCAGCACCGCGAGTGGCAGGGCATCTGCGTCCTCAGGGACGCGGCGGTGGCGCGCATGCACCTCGACCGCTTCGACGCGGGCTGGATCGAGAGCGGTACGCCGCGCACCCCGGCGGCCCTGCCCGGCTGAGCGCGACCGCGGCGGCTATACTTCCGCCATGAACCAGCGGGTCATCGTGGCGCTCTCCGGCGGCGTCGACTCGGCAGTCGCGGCGCTCCTGCTGCGGCGTGCCGGGCGCGACGTGGCGGCGCTCCACATGAGCAACTGGGAGGAAGACGAGGCCGGCTACTGCACGGCCGCGGCCGACTGGCAGGACGCGCGCAGCGTCGCGGCCGAGCTCGGCATCGCGCTGCATCGCGTGAGCTTCGCCGCCGAGTACCGCGAACAGGTGTTCCGCCACTTCCTCGCCGACTACGCTGCCGGGCTCACGCCGAACCCGGACGTGCTCTGCAATCGCGAGGTCAAGTTCGGTGCCTGCCTCGCCTACGCGCGGCGCCTCGGCGGCAGCGTGCTCGCCACCGGCCACTACGCGCGCCTCGCGAGCCGCGCCGGCCGGATGCGCCTGCTGCGCGCGCGCGATGCGGCGAAGGACCAGAGCTACTTCCTGCAGCAGGTGCCGCAGGATGCACTCGCCTGCGCCTGCTTCCCGCTCGGCGAGCTCGCGAAGGCTGAGGTCCGCGAGCTCGCGCGGAGCGCGGGCCTGCCCGTCCACGACCGCCCCGACAGCACCGGCATCTGCTTCATCGGCGAGCGGCCGTTCCGCTCCTTCCTCGCGAGCTACCTGCCGCCGCTACCGGGGCCGATCGAGACGCCTGCCGGCGAGCGGCTCGGCCGCCACGACGGACTCATGTTCCACACCATCGGCCAGCGCCAGGGGCTCGGGATCGGCGGCCGGCGCGATCACGCCGAGGGCGCCTGGTACGTCGCGGGCAAGGACCTCGCGCGCAACGCGCTCATCGTCGTGCAGGGACACGATCACCCGCTCCTCTACGCCGCCTCCGTACATACCGAAGCCATCCGCTGGCTGGCCGACGCGCCCGCGCCGCGCCAGCGCTGCACCATCCAGGTGCGCCATCGGCAGGCGCCCGAGCCGTGCGTGCTCGAGTGGTCAGCGAGCGGTGCCACGGCCGTGCTCGAGCGGCCCCTGCGGGGCGTCGCCCCGGGCCAGTACGCCGCGTTCTACGCGGACGACGAGTGCCTGGGCGGCGCGCGCATCACGGCTGCCGGAGCGCTCGCGGCGAGCGCCGCCTCGACGGCCGCCTGAAGGATGTTGGCGGTGCGCGCCGCGCGCCGTCCGGTACCCGCTATAATTGCTGGCTTCAAGCGGGAGCCACCATGACCGACAGCTTCAAGACGCGCGCGACGCTCGACGTCGCCGGCCACACGTACCAGTACCACCGTCTGCCGGCGATCAGCGGGCACGATCTCGGACGCCTGCCCTACTCGCTCAAGATCCTGCTCGAGAACCTGCTCAGGTTCGAGGACGGCGTCAACGTCACGCGGGCCGACATCGAGGCGCTGCTCGGCTGGGACCCGAAGGCGGCACCCTCGCACGAGATCGCCTTCACGCCGGCGCGCGTCGTGATGCAGGACTTCACCGGCGTCCCGTGCATCGTCGACCTCGCGGCGATGCGCGAGGCCATCACGCGACTCGGCGGCAGCGCCGCGCGCGTCAACCCGCTTGCGCCGGCGGAACTCGTCATCGACCACTCGGTGCAGGTCGACGAGTACGGCGCCGCCGACTCGCTCGCGCACAACACCGCGATCGAGTTCGGCCGCAACGGCGAGCGCTACTCGTTCCTGCGCTGGGGCCAGACGGCGTTCAACAACTTCAAGGTGGTGCCGCCGAGCACCGGCATCGTCCACCAGGTGAACCTCGAGTACCTCGGGCGCGTGGTGTTCAGCAAGGACGAGGCCGGCAGCGCCTGGGCCTACCCGGACACGCTGGTCGGCACCGACTCGCACACGACGATGATCAACGGGCTCGGCGTCGTCGGCTGGGGCGTCGGAGGCATCGAGGCGGAGGCCGCGATGCTCGGCCAGCCGGTGACGATGCTGATTCCGCAGGTGATCGGCTTCAGGCTGTCCGGGCAGCTGAAGCCCGGCACGACCGCGACCGACCTCGTGCTCACGATCACCGAGATCCTCCGCAAGAAGGGCGTCGTCGACAAGTTCGTCGAGTTCTTCGGCGACGGCCTCGCCGGGCTGCCGCTCGCCGACCGCGCCACGATCAGCAACATGTCGCCCGAGTTCGGCAGCACCATCGCCGTGTTCCCCATCGACGAGGAGACGATCCGCTACCTCGAACTCACCGCGCGTCCCGCCGAGCAGGTCCGGCTGGTCGAGGCCTACGCCAAGGCGCAGGGCCTGTGGCGCACCAACGGCATGCGGGCCGCCGACTACACCGACGTCCTCGAGCTCGACCTCGCGAGCGTCGAGCCGTCGCTCGCGGGCCCCAAGCGGCCGCAGGACCGCGTGCCGCTGACGCGGGCGAAGAGCGTCTCGCAGGCGGCCGTCAAGAAGAGTGCCGAGGAGCGCGCCGCCAAGAACCCGTCGGCCAGGGGCAGCGCGCAGGTCGCCGGCGGCTACGAGCTCAAGGACAACGCGGTGCTGATCGCGGCGATCACGAGCTGCACCAACACCTCGAACCCCGCCGTGCTGGTCGCGGCCGGGCTCGTCGCGCGCGCCGCGCGGGCGCGCGGCCTCAAGGCGCGGCCGTGGGTCAAGACCTCGCTCGCGCCGGGCTCGCGCGTCGTCACCGACTACCTGACCAAGGCGGGGCTGCTCGCCGACCTCGAATCGGTCGGCTTCTACACGGTCGGCTACGGCTGCACGACCTGCATCGGCAACTCAGGTCCCCTCAAGCCCGAGATCTCGGCGGCGGTGAAGGCCGGTGACATCACGGCCGCCTCGGTGCTGTCCGGCAACCGCAACTTCGAGGGCCGCGTGCATCCGGAGGTGAAGATGAACTTCCTCGCCTCGCCGCCGCTCGTGGTCGCCTACGCGCTCGCCGGCAGCATGGACATCGACCTCACCAGCGAGCCGCTCGGCACCGGCAGCGACGGCAAGCCCGTGTTCCTCAAGGACGTCTGGCCGACGCCCGCCGCGGTCGACGAGGCCGTGCGCAGGGCGGTCGATGCGGCGATGTTCAAGAAGAGCTACGGCGCCGTGTTCAAGGGCGACGAGCACTGGAACGCGATCAAGGTCCCGGCCGGCGAGAGCTACGCCTGGGAGCCGAAGTCGACCTACGTCAGGAACCCGCCCTACTTCGACGGCATGACGATGACGCCGAAGCCGGTCGGTGACGTGAAGAACGCCCGCGTGCTCGCGCTCCTCGGCGACTCGGTCACGACCGACCACATCTCGCCCGCCGGCGACATCGCGAAGTCGGGCCCCGCCGCGAAGTACCTGATGGCCGAGGGCGTGAAGCCCGCGGACTTCAATTCCTACGGCGCGCGTCGCGGCAACCACGAGGTGATGATGCGCGGCACCTTCGCCAACATCCGGCTCCGGAACCTGCTGGTGCCCGGCACCGAGGGCGGCGTGTCGGTGCACATCCCGAGCGGCGAACAGGGCTCGATCTACGACGTCGCGATGAAATACCGCGCCGAGGGCACGCCGCTCGTGGTCCTCGCCGGCAAGGAGTACGGCACCGGCTCCTCGCGCGACTGGGCGGCGAAGGGCACGATGCTGCTCGGCGTGAAGGCGGTCATCGCCGAGAGCTTCGAGCGCATCCACCGCTCGAACCTGATCGGCATGGGCGTGCTGCCGCTGCAGTTCGTCGACGGCGCGAGCGCAGGCTCGCTCGGCCTCAGCGGACGCGAGACCTTCGAGCTCCTCGGCCTGAATGGCGGCGATACCCGCGAGGTGACGGTGGTCGCGAGCGGCGAGGCCGGCAAGCGCACCGAATTCAGGGCGCGCGTGCGGATCGACACGCCGAAGGAGCTCGACTACTTCCGTCACGGCGGCATCCTGCAGTACGTGCTGCGGAGCCTCGTCGGCAAGGGGCACGCGGCCTGAACGGCACGGGGGACGCGACCGCGGCGCCGCCGGCCACGCGCGGCGTCGCGGTGTTCGACCTCGACGGCACGCTCACCTACCACGACACGCTCGGCGGCTACCTCGTGCACGCGCTCCGGGAACACCCGCGGCGCGCGGCGGGCCTGTGGGTCCTGCCGTTCGCGCTCGCCGCCTTCGCGGTCGACCGCGACCACGGGCGCCTCAAGAGCCGGCTGATCCGCGCGCTGCTCGGCGGACTCGAGCGCGCGGAGATCGCGCGGCTCACGGCGGGCTTCCTCGACCGGCACCTCGGCCGGATGCTGCGCCCCGGCGCGCTCGCCGCGCTCGAGGCGCATCGTCGCCGCGGCGACTACCTCGTGATCCTCTCCGCCAGCACCGACAGCTACGTGCCGGCGATCGGCGCGAGGCTCGGCGTCGACGAGGTGATCTGCACGGAGCTTTGCTGGCGGGACGGTCGCCTCGACGGCGCGCTCGCGACACCGAACCGGCGCGGCGCCGAGAAGACCCGCTGCATCGCGGCCCTGCGGACGCGCCACCCGGCAATCGCCGTGACCGCCTACGGCAATGCCGCGTCGGACATCGACCACCTGAGGCAGGTGGACCATGGCGTGCTCGTCAATGGCTCCGCCGCCGCCCGCCGCGAGGCCATCGCCGCCGGTCTCGCCACCGACGACTGGCCCTAGTCCCGCCCACCGCGGATTCCGAATGGCCGTCGGTATATCCCGCATTGATGAGAATCATTCGCATCTGTAACATGCGGGGCTCCCTGGCCACCCCCGACCTCCCGATGCCGACCGCGCACCCCACATGAGCCTGCCGAGCGACCGCGTCGCGGCCGTCGACACGCGCTCGCGCTGCATGCGGATGGCCGCGGTGTTCGGCCCCGGGCTCGTCGTGATGCTGGCCGACACCGACGCCGGCAGCATCATCACCGCCGCCCAGAGCGGCGCCGAGTGGGGCTACCACCTGCTGCTGCTGCAGCTCGTGCTGGTGCCGATCCTGTACATCGTCCAGGAACTGACCGTGCGGCTCGGCGTCATCAGCCAGCGCGGCCATGCGGAGCTGATCCGCGACCATTATGGCCGCGGCTGGGCGTGGCTGTCGGTCGGGACCCTGATCCTCGCCTGCATCGGCGCGCTCTTGAGCGAGCTCTCCGGCCTCGCCGGCGTCGGACTCCTGTTCGGCGTGCCGGCGTGGCTCACGATGACCCTCGTCGTCGTCGGCCTCACGGCCATGGCCTACACGGGCTCGTACCTGTCGGTCGAGCGCATCGCGATGGGCATCGGGGCCTTCGAGCTCGTGTTCCTGATCGTCGCCTGGCGCGCCAAGCCCGACGCCGCGGCCCTCACGGTCGGGGCGCTCGCGATGCCGTGGCACGAGCCGAAGTACCTGTACCTGGTCGCGGCCAACATCGGCGCGGTGATCATGCCGTGGATGGTGTTCTACCAGCAGTCGGCGGTGGTGGAGAAGAAGCTCGTGCCGGCCGACCTCGCCGCGGCGCGCTGGGACACCGCGATCGGCGCGGTCGTGACGCAGGTGATCATGGCGGCGGTGCTGGTCGCGGCGGCGGCGACGCTCGGCGCGAGCAGCCGGCACGCGGCGCTCGACACGGTGCAGCAGATCGCGCAGGCGATCATCCCCTTCGTCGGCCCCGAGACCGGCCGCGTGCTGTTCGGGCTCGGCATGACGGGCTCCGCGCTCGTGGCGACGATCGTCGTGACGCTGACGGCGGCGCGCACCCTGAGCGAGGTGCTGGGGCTCAAGCACTCGCTCGAGCACGCGCCTTCCGAGGCGCCGTGGTTCTACGGCTTCTACACGGTCTCGCTCGCCGCGGGCGGCCTGCTCGTCGCCTCGGGCGTCAATCTCGTCAGCCTCAGCATCGGCGTGCAGGTCATGAACGCGCTCCTGCTGCCGATCGTGCTCGGCTTCCTGTACCTGCTCGCGCGGCGCCTGCCGGGCCCCTATCGCCTGCGTGGCGGCTACGCGGTCGTGGTCGCGCTCGTGATCCTGCTGACGGTGGGGTTCGGCCTCTACTCCGGTCTCGCCGGCGTCGCCGGCTGACACGGCGGCCGGCCGCGGAACTGCCGCTGCCTGCCGCGGTCTACCGGGACGGGCAGCAGGAGCATTCCGTGGCGACGATTCGGACCGTGGTGCGGCGCAAGGTTCGCGAGTGGCGCACGCCCCTCCTCTTCCTGCTGCTGATGCTCGGCTTTCGGTCGGCGTGGGCCGACTGGGTCGACGTGCCGACGGGGTCCATGAACCCGACGATCCTCGAAGGCGACCGGCTGCTGGTCGACAAGCACGTCTATGGACTCAGGGTCCCGTTCACGCGCCTGCAGCTGACGGCCGGACGCAATCCCGCGCGTGGCGAGATCGTCGTGTTCGACTCGCCCGCGAACGGCACCTCGCTCGTCAAGCGCGTCGTCGGCATTCCCGGCGATCGCGTCGAGCTCGTCGGCGAGCGGCTGATCGTCAACGGCGTCGGGGCGAGCTACGCCCCGGGGGATGCGCGTGCGCTCGCGACGCTCGTCGCGGCGACGCGTGCCGAGGGCCCGGTGGTGGTCAGCGAAGCCGCCGCGACGCGCCACGACATCCTGCTCTTGCCCGGCCGGCCGGCGCTGCGCTCGGTGGCACCTTTCACGGTGCCGGACGGCATGTACTTCATGCTGGGCGACAACCGCGACAACAGCGCCGACTCGCGCTACATCGGCCTCGTGCCGCGCCGCAACGTCGTCGGTCGGGCAACCCGGATCCTCGCCTCCTTCGACCCGGACCGCTACCACCTGCCGCGCAGCGCCCGGCTGCTGCTGCCGCTCGCCTGACGGAGGGCTGAAATGTCCGGCCGCCCGGGCCGGTCTCATCTGCAAGAGCACGTGCACGACGTGTTCGCGGAACCCGCCCGTGGCCGACTCCGGAGCTACCAGGATGCTGATTCGCCGCCCGCCCGACATCCGCCCGTCCGAGATCACCCCGGAGGCCGTCTACCGTGGCCGGCGCCGCTTCCTGTCGGGCGCCCTCGGCCTCGCCGCGGCCGGCGCGCTGCCGGCGGCGCTCGCCGCCACCGAACCCACCGGGCGCGAGCTCAGCTTCACGAAGAGCACGCTCAGCACCGCCGAGACTCCGAACCGCTGGGAGGACATCACCACCTACAACAACTACTACGAGTTCGGCACCGACAAGTCGGACCCGGCGGAAAACTCGCGCGGGTTCCGCGCCGATCCCTGGTCGGTGACGGTCGGCGGCGAGTGCGCGGTCAAGGGCAGCTTCGCGCTCGAGGATTTCCTCAAGCCGCACGCCCTCGAGGAACGCATCTACCGCCTGCGCTGCGTCGAGGCCTGGTCGATGGTGATCCCGTGGATCGGCATCCCGCTCGGCGCGGTGCTGAAGCGCTTCGAGCCCACCTCGCGCGCCCGCTACGTCGCGTTCACGACGCTGCTCGATCCGCACCGCATGCCGGGCCAGCGCTACCCGGTGCTCGACTGGCCGTACGTCGAGGGGCTCAGGATCGACGAGGCCATGCATCCGCTCGCGATCCTCGCGGTCGGCCTGTACGGCCGGGTGCTGCCGAACCAGAACGGCGCGCCGCTCAGGCTCGTCGTGCCCTGGAAGTACGGCTTCAAGGGCATCAAGGCCATCGTGCGCATCACCTTCACCGAGCGCACGCCGCCGACCAGCTGGAACCGCGCCGCGCCCGGCGAGTACGGCTTCTACGCCAACGTCAATCCGGCGGTCGATCATCCGCGCTGGAGCCAGAAGACCGAGCGCCGCATCGGCGGCGGCTTCTTCGCCGCGCGCCAGGCGACGCTGCCGTTCAACGGCTATGCGAACGAGGTCGCGAGCCTCTACAGCGGCCTCAACCTGGAGCGCAACTTCTGAGGCGCGTCGCGTTCATCCGCTTCGTCCTGAAGCCCGTCGTGTTCGCGCTCGCGCTCGCCCCGCTCGGCTACCTCGTGCTCGGCGGCAGCGGTGCACTCGGCCTCACGCTCGGCGCCGACCCGGTGCGGCTCGTCACCGACACGCTCGGCCTCTGGGCGCTGCGCCTGCTGCTCGCGACGCTCGCGATCTCGCCGCTCGCATTCGTGACGCACGCGCCGGACTGGCTGCGCCTGAGGCGCATGCTCGGGCTGTTCGCCTTCGCCTATGCGCTGCTGCACTTCACGATGTACATCGCCGTCGACCAGACGTTCGACTTCGGGGTCCTCGGCGAGGACATCGTGAAGCGCCCGTGGATCACGCTCGGCGCGACCGCGCTCGCCTGCCTCATCCCGCTCGCGGCCACCTCGACGCGCGCCGCGATGCGGCGCCTCGGCCGGCGCTGGCAGCAGCTGCACTACCTCGTCTACCCGGCGGCGCTCGCCGCCTGCTGGCACTACTACTGGCAGGTGAAGCGCGACGTGCGCGCGCCGCTCGCCTACGCGGCGGTGTTCGCGGTCCTGATGGGGATGCGCCTCCTCAGGCGGCGGCTGCGCGGCCGCGCGGCCGCCGCGCTGCTCGCGCAGCCGGACGGCTGAGGCGCCGCGGCTCAGCCGCCGTACACCCAGCCGGGCACCTGCTGCCAGCCGCGGGTCAGCTCGCGGTCGAGTGCGCGGTAGTCGGGCTCGTGCTCCGCGACCAGCCGCCAGAAGCGCTCCGAGTGGTTCATCTGCCGCGTGTGGCAGAGCTCGTGCAGCATCAGGTAGCGCACCACGGCCGAACGCTGGAACATGAGGCAGACGTTGAGGCTGATGGTGCCGCTCCGCGAGCAGCTGCCCCAGCGCGTCTGCTGGCGCCTGAGCTGCACGTTGCCGACCCCGAAGCCACGTTCGGCGGCCAGCTCCCGCAGCCAGGGCTCGAGCGCCGCGCGCGCCGCGGCCGTGAGCCAGGCGCGCAGCTGCAGACGCGCGGCCTGCGCGTCGGCGGGCGGCGCCGCGACCTCGAGCGACTCCTCGCCGACGATGCGCCAGCCCGCGCGCGCGCGCTCGCGGTAGCGGACCGCCCAGGTCTCGCCGAGCGCGGGCAGTCCGACCTCGAGCGGCAGCTCGTTCGCGGCGCGGGCCCGCGAGGCGAACTCCCGGACGCGTGCGTCGATCCAGGCGCGGTGCCGCGAGACGAAGCGCGCGACCGCGTCCGGCCGCGTGCCGCGCGGCACAGTCACCTGCACGCGACCGCCGGGGTAGACGCGCACCGTCAGTCGCCGCGCGCGGGCGCTGACGCGCACCGCGAACGCGGGCGAGTCGCGCGCCGGATCGAGGAGCGGCAGCTGGTCGAGGCGCGCGCTCACAGGGCGGCCGCGAGTTCCGCGCCCTGGCGGATGGCGCGCTTGGCGTCGAGCTCGGCGGCGACGTCGGCGCCGCCGATCAGCCGCGCACTGATGCCGCGCGCCGCGAGCGGCGCGAGCAGCGCGCGCTCCGGCTCCTGGCCCGCGCACACGACGATCGTGTCGGCGGCGAGCAGCTTCGGCTGGTCATTGATACGCACGTGGATCCCGGCCGCGTCGATGCGCTCGTAGGCGACGCCGGCCGCCATGTGCACGCCGCGGCGCTTGAGATCGAGCCGATGCACCCAGCCGGTGGTGCGCCCGAGCCCCTCGCCGAGCCTGGTCGCCTTGCGCTGCAGGAGCCACACCTCGCGGCCGGGGGCGCGCCGTTCGGCGCTGCCGCTCAGGCCGCCCGGCGAGCCGAGCGAGGTGTCGATGCCCCATTCGCGCGCGAAGGCCGCGACGTCGAGGCTCGGCGCGGCACCCGGGCCCTGCGTCAGGTACTCGGCGACGTCGAAGCCGATGCCGCCGGCGCCGATGATCGCGACCCGCTCGCCGGCGTCGCGACGGCCGCTCAGGAGCTCCTGGTAGGACACGACGTGCGCGGCGTCGATGCCGGGGATCGCGGGCTGGCGCGGGCGCACGCCGGTCGCGAGCACGACCTCGTCGTAGTCCGCCGCGAGCCCCTCGGGCAGCGCCTCGGTGCCGAGTCGCAGCTCGACGCCGAGCCGCTCGAGGCGGCGCGCGTAGTAGGCGAGCGTCGCGTGGAACTCCTCCTTGCCGGGCACCTGCTTCGCGAGGTTGAACTGGCCGCCGATCTCGCCGGCACGCTCGATGAGCGTCACCCGATGGCCGCGCTCGGCGCACACGGTCGCGCAGGAGAGCCCGGCAGGACCCGCGCCGACGACGGCGATGCGCCGTGCGCGCGCGGCGCGACGGTAGACGAGCTCGGTCTCGCGCGCCGCGCGCGGATTGACGAGGCAGGTCGCGGTCTCGCCCGCGAAGATGTGGTCGAGGCAGGCCTGGTTGCAGGCGATGCAGACGTTGATCTCGTCGGCGCGGCCGTCGCGCGCCTTGTTGACGAACTCCGGGTCGGCCAGGAACGGCCGCGCCATGGACACCATCGCGACCGCGCCGCGGGCGAGGATCGACTCGGCCACTGCCGGGTCATTGATGCGGTTGGTCGCGATCAGCGGCAGGCCGACCTCCGGTCGCAGGCGCTCCGTGACCCAGGCGAAGGCCGCGCGCGGCACCATCGTCGCGATCGTCGGGATGCGCGCCTCGTGCCAGCCGATGCCGGTGTTGATGAGCGTCGCGCCCGCCTGCTCGATGCCGCGCGCGAGTGCCGTGACTTCCTGCCACGGACTGCCGCCCGCGACCAGGTCGAGCATCGACAGCCGGTAGATCAGGATGAAGTCGGGGCCGACCGCGGCGCGGGTCTGGCGCACGATCTCGAGCGGAAAACGCAGCCGGTTCTCGAGGCTGCCGCCCCACTCGTCGGAGCGGTTGTTGGTGCGTGCCGCGACGAACTCGTTGATCAGGTAGCCCTCGGATCCCATCACCTCGACGCCGTCGTAGCCCGCCTCGCGCGCCAGCACCGCGGCGCGCACGAACGCGGCGATCTGGCCGCGTACGCCGCGCGCGCTCAGCGCCCACGGCTTGAAGCGCGTGATCGGCGCCTTGAGCGCCGACGGCGCCACCGACAGCGGATGATGCGCGTAGCGGCCCGCATGCAGGATCTGCAGGCAGATGTGGCCGCCTTCGGCATGCACCGCGTCCGTGACCAGCCGGTGGCGCGGCAGCTCGCGGCGCGAGGTCAGCTTCGCGGCGAACGGCGCGAGCCAGCCGGCGCGGTTCGGCGCGACGCCACCCGTGACGATGAGGCCCGCGCCGCCGCGCGCGCGCTCGGCGAAGTAGGCCGCGAGTCGCGGGAAGTCGGCTTCGCGGTCCTCGAGCCCGGTGTGCATCGAGCCCATCAGCGTGCGATTGCGCAGGCGCACCCACCCGAGGTCGAGTGGCGCGAGCAGGTGGGGATAGGGCGCGGGGGGCACGGCGCCCGATGATATCAGGCCGCGGCGGCGCTCAGCGCGGCGCGGCGAGCCGCGCGAGCGCGCGCCGCGCCGCCGCGAAGTCGGGCGCCACGAGCAGCGCACGCTCGTAGGCGCTGCGCGCGCCGAGGAGGTCACCGGCCGCGACCAGCCCATGGCCGACGAACAGCCACGCCTCGGCCGCACCCCAGGCCGGGGCGCCGGGCGCGCCGTCGCCGATGGTGTCGAAGTCGGCCGCGGCGCGCGCGAAGCCCGCGCGCGCGCGCTCGCGCGCGGCGGGCGAGGCGTCGGTCCCGAACCAGTCGCTGAGCGCACCGACCAGTTCGACGCGCGGATTGTGCGCCGCCAGCTCGCGCGCGGCCGCGAGGCTCGCATCGCGCCGGTGGCCGGCGGTCAGGCGCGCGAGCCGCCCGGTCCCGGCGAGATAGCCGGCACAGGCGGCCTCGAGCGCGAGGCCCTCGGCGTCACGGTGGAGGTCAGCGCGGCGGGCGAGGGCCGCGAGGCAGGCCTCGCCCGCGCTCGCCGCCGCCGCGGTCGCGTGCGCCCGGCTCGCGAGCTGCAGCAGGCGGAACTCGGCGTGCGCGACGGCATAGAGCTCGGCCGGATCGCTCGAGGTCGCGTAGCCGGCGATGCCGGCGGTCAGCCGCTCGAGCGCGCGCCGGTCCTCGGTGAAGAAGGCGTACTCGGCCTTCGCGGCTGCGTCGGCGAGCTCGTCCGGGCTCGCCGCCGGCGCCGCCGGTGCCGCGAGCGCCGCGAGCACCGCGAAGAGCGCCTCGCAGGCGCGCCTTCGACCGACCCTGCCCCGCGACTTCCGCATGCGCCCCTTCCCCGCCCCGGCAACTCATCCGCGGGACGTTACCATAGGCCCATGACCGCGCCGCCGCCGCTGATCGACATCGGGATCAACCTCACACACGACAGCTTCGACGTCGACCGCGCGGCGGTGTGCGCCCGCGCGCGCGCCGCCGGCCTCGTGCATCTCGTCCTCACCGGCAGCTCGCTCGCCTCCTCGCCGGCCGCCGCCGCGCTCGCGGCCACCGATCCCGGCTTCCTGTCGGCCACGGCCGGCGTGCATCCGCACCACGCCGCCGAACTCGACCGCGCCGGCATCGAGCGCCTCGCGGCGCTGCTCGCGATGCCGGGCGTCGTCGCGGTCGGCGAGTGCGGCCTCGACTACTACCGCGACCTCGCGCCGCGCGCCGTGCAGCGCCGGGCCTTCGAGCTGCAGCTCGAGCTCGCGATCCTAACGGGCAAGCCGCTCTTCCTGCACCAGCGCGACGCGCACGAGGATTTCCGCGACATGCTGCAAAGCGCCGCGCGCCTGCCGCCGTCGGTCGCGCACTGCTTCACCGGCACGCCCGCCGAGGCCGAGGAGTACCTAGCGCTCGGGCTCCACATCGGGATCACGGGCTGGATCTGCGACGAGCGGCGCGGCGCGCACCTCGTCGAGGTCGTGCGGCGCGTGCCGGCGGCGCGGCTCATGCTCGAGACCGATGGCCCGTACCTCCTGCCGCGGACGCTCCGCCCGAAGCCGCGCTCGCGCCGCAACGAGCCCTGCTACCTTCCCGAGGTGTGCCGTGTGGTCGCGGCCGCGCGCGGCGAGACCGAGGCCGCGGTCGCCCGCGCCTCGACCGCGGCGGCGCGGGGCTTCTTCGGCCTCGCAGGGCGCCTGCCCTGTGGCGACAAGTGACATTAGATAAACAACGTATCTGATTGTTTACATTGAATACACAGGAACCACCCCATGGACACCCCCCGCGCACAGGCACTCATCGATCGCGAGTGGTCGGCGAGCATCGTGCCGTGCCTCGAGGACTACATCCGGATCCCGAACAAGTCACCGATCTTCGATCCCGAGTGGCAGGCCCACGGCCACATGGAGCGCGCGGCCGAGCTCCTCGTCGGCTGGTGCCGCAACCAGCGCATCGACGGGCTCACGGTCGAGGTGGTGCGGCTGCCCGGCCGCACGCCGCTCCTCTACGCCGAGCTGCCCGGGACCGCCGCCGGCGAGGTGCTGCTCTACGGCCACTTCGACAAGCAGCCCGAATTCACCGGCTGGGACAGCGGCCTCGCTCCCTGGACGCCGGTGCTGCGTGGCGGCCGGCTCTACGGTCGTGGCGGTGCCGACGACGGCTATGCACTCTTCTCGAGCCTGCTCGCCGTCCGCACGCTCCGGGAACAGGGCCTGCCGCACGCACGCTGCGTGATCCTGATCGAGGGGTCCGAGGAGAGCGGCAGCGTCGACCTGCCCGCCTACGTCGAGCACCTCGCGCCGCGCCTCGGGGCACCGGACCTCGTCGTCTGCCTCGACGCCGAATGCGGCAACTACGAGCAGCTGTGGCTGACCACCTCGCTGCGCGGCAACCTCGTCGGCACGCTCACGGTCGAGGTGCTCACCGAGGGCGTGCACTCCGGCATGGCGGGTGGCATCGCCGCCTCGCCGTTCCGCATCGCCCGCGAGCTCATCGGCCGCATCGAGCACGTGCACAACGGTGACCTCGCGCTCGAGGAGCTGTACGTGCCGACGCCCGCGGCGCGCCTCGTCGAGGCGCGGCGGGCCGCGGCGGTGCTCGGCGCATCGGTCGCCGGCAAGCTGCCGTTCGTCGCAGGTGCCCGCGCGCAGAGCAACGACCCGACGGAGCTCCTCATCAACTCGACCTGGAAGCCCGCGCTGACCGTCACGGGTGCCGACGGGCTCCCCGCGCTCGCGAACGCGGGCAACGTGCTCCTGCCGCGCATCGCGCTCAAGCTGTCGCTGCGGCTGCCGCCGACGCTCGATGCCGCCCGCGCGGCGGCGCGCGTCAAGGCAGTGCTCGAGGCGGACCCCCCCTACGGGGCGCGCGTCGGCTTCGAGGTCGGCTCGGCGCTCGCCGGCTGGCACGCGCCGCCGCTCGCGCCCTGGCTCGAGCAGGCGCTCGAGGCGGGCTCGATGGCCTTCTTCGGGCGGCCGCCGCTGTCGATGGGCACGGGTGGCAGCATCCCGTTCATCGGCATGCTCGCGGCGCGCTACCCGGCGACGCAGTTCCTCGTGACGGGCGTCCTCGGACCGCAGTCGAATGCCCACGGCCCGAACGAGTTCCTGGACCTCGCGACCGCACGGCGCCTGACGGGCGCCGTCGCCCAGGTACTCGAGGCGCACGGCCGCCGCAGCGGCGCGTAGTATCGCGGGCATGAGCACGCCGGGGGTCCCGACCGTGACGAGCCTCGCCGCATGAGCCGCAGCCCGCGACGCCGTCCGGAGCGCGCGCCGTGAGTGCGGCGGGCAGCCCGGCAGCGCCCGGGCCCGCGCCCGCCGCTGCGGGTGCGGCGCCCGCCGGACTCATCGACGCACTCGGCGACGGCACCGCCGTCACCCGGGCCGACGGCACCGTCAGCTACTGCAGCGGCGCGCTCGCAGCACTCGTCGGCCGCGCGACCACGGCGATCTGCGGCGCGCCCATCTACGAGCTCTTCGAGCCGGCGCTGCGTCCGGGCCTCGAGGCGCTGCACGCGACGGTCCGCGACGGCGCGCCGGTCGGCCGCGCCCGCGTGCGCGGCCGCGCCGCGCAAGGCGAGGCGTTCGTGGCGAGCGTGGTGCTCCGGCCGCTTGGCCCGGCGCACGGCGTCAGCTGGAGCATTGCCCTCGATCCCGGCGTCGCCGAGGAGCGCCGCACGGCCGCCGCACCCGGCCCGGCCGATGCGCCGCTCGCAGAACTCGCGCTGCGCGGCACCGATATCGGCCTGTGGGACTGGAACATCGCGAGCGACGAGGTCCGCTGGCTCAACGACTGGTGCCAGCGGCTCGGTATCAGCGCCTTCGATGGCAAGGACCACGAGCGGCTCTGGACCGCGAACATCCATCCCGACGACCTGCCGCGCTACCGCGAGGCCCTCGCCCGGCACTGCGACGGCAGTGCCGAGGTATTCGCCACCGAGTACCGCCTGCGGCTGCCGGGCGGCGCCTGGCTCTGGATCGAGGAGCGCGGCCGCGTGGTCGAGCGCGACGCTGGCGGCGCCGCCGCGCGCATGGTCGGGCTCTGCCTCAACGCGAGCCAGCGTCGCGGTGCGGTGCAGGCGCTCGCCGACAGCGAGATGCGGCTCGAGTTCGCGGTGTGGAGCACCCAGGTCGGGTTCTGGGATTACGACGTGGCCGCGGACGAGGTGCACTGGTGGAACGACTGGTGCGCGCGCCACGACCTCGATCCCTGCGCGGGACCCGGTCACCGGCGCCAGTGGCACGCACGCGTGCACCCGGACGACCGCGAGCGGCTGACCGGCTTCGTGCCGATGCTGGCGGGCAGCGCCGACGACTACCTCGCGGAGTATCGCCTGTGCATGCACGACGGCAGCTGGCGCTGGGTGCAGGAACGCGGCCGGGTGACGGCGCGCGACCCGGAAGGTCGCGTGACGCGGGTCGCGGGCGTCACCGTCGACGTCGACCGCAGCAAGCGCGCGGAGTTGCGCCTCCGTGAATCGGAGTCGCGGCTCGAGGCGGCGCTGTGGGGCACCGGGGTCGGCCTGTGGGAGGGCGACGACGAGCGCGGTGACTTCCGCTGGTTCGACGACTGGTGCCGGCGCTGCGACATCGACCCGTGCGAGGGCGACGACCGCTACCCGCGCTGGCGCGCGCAGGTGCATCCCGACGACGTCGCGCGCTACGAGCGCGAGACCGATGCCGCGAACCTGAGCAGCACCGACCACTACGCGATCGAGTACCGCGTGCGCACCGTGAGCGGCAACTGGCGCTGGCTGCACGAGCGCGCCAAGGTGACCGAGCGCCACGCCGACGGGCGGCCGGCGCGCTACGTGGGCCTTTGCATCGACATCGACGCGCACAAGCAGCTGGAGGTGGCGCTCAGCGATGCCAAGGCCCGCTACGAGCTGGCCGTGAATGCCGCACGCCTGCCGGTGTGGGAGTACGACGTGGGCGCCGACCGGGTCACGGGCAACGTCTTCTGGCACCGCGTCCAGGGACTCGAGCTGAGCGAGGCGGAGGCGGCGCGGCGCACCGAGAGCTGGGACGGCAACGTGCACCCGGCGGACATCGGTGCGATGCGCGCGATGTTCGCGAGCGACGGTGCGCCGGCCGACGGGTTCTACGAGGGCGAGTACCGGATCCGGACGCGCTCGGGGGAGTACAAGTGGCTGCTCGACCGGGCGCGGGTCGTCGAGCGCGATGCCGGCGGCAGGCCCGTCCGGCTCGCGGGCATCGCCCTCGACATCGATGCCAGGAAGCGCATGGAGATCAGCCTCAGGGACAGCGAGGCGCGCCTCGAGGCCGCGGTCGGTGGCTCGGACATCGGTCTTTGGGACTTCGACATCGCGAGCGAGTCGCTGCGCTGGCTGTCGGGCTGGCCGGCCTACTACGGGATGCGCGAGAGTTCCGGGCCCGGCGCGCGCCGCGAGTGGCTCGGGCGCGTGCACCCGGACGACCGCGAGCGGCTGCTCGCGGCCAACCAGACCAGCGTCGACGCGGGCCCCGACCTGCACGCGGGCGACTACCGGGTGCTCTCCACGGGTGGCGAGTGGCGCTGGGTGCACGTCAGAAAGTGCGTGGTCGAGCGCGACGCCGGCGGCCGCGCGGTGCGCATGGTCGGCGCCTGCATCGACGTCGACGCGAGGCGCCGCGCCGAGGACCTCGCCGGCACCCAGGCCGCGATCCTCGAGGCGATGCGCGAGGGCGTCGCGCTCATCGACCTCGAGGGCCGCATCGAGCTCGCGAGCCCGGCCTTCGAGCGCATGTTCGGCGCCGACCCCGGCACCCTCCACGGGCGCACCGCCGCCTCGCTCCTGATCGGGCGCGGCACGTCGCTGCCATCGGCGGAGCGGCGCCTCGCCTGGCTGGTCGACCGCGAGGGGCCGCGCGAGGCGGTGCTGCGGCGTCTGAACGGCGAGGAGTTCACCGGCGAGATCGCGGCACGCACGCTGGTGCGCGGCGACAGCCCCAAGTGGCTGGCGGTCGTCGAGGACGTCACCGAGCGCAAGGCGCTCGAGCGCGAGGTGCTCGAGATCGCCGACCGCGAGCGCCACCGGCTCGGCACCGACCTGCACGACGGCCTCGGCCAGGAGCTCACGGGCATCGCGCTCCTCCTGCGCGGACTCGCGACCCGCCTCGAGCGCGCGGGACTGCCGGCGGCGGCCGAGATCGAGGACATCGTCGGCCTCGTCAACGACGCGATCGACAGCGCGCGCGCCATGGCGCGCGGCCTCGCGCCGGTGACGCTCGACCACGACGGGCTCGTCTCGGCGCTGCGCACCCTGATCGCGCGGGCGCGCGAGGCGTCCGGCGTCGAGGTGCGGCTGGTCACGGCGATGCCGGCGGAGTTCCCGGTCGACAGCGCCGTCGCGAACCACCTCTACCGCATCGCCCAGGAAGCGATCAACAACGCGCTCAAGCACGCCGACGCGCGCGTCGTGATCGTGCGCCTCGCGGCGACCCAGGACAGCGTGCGCCTGTCGGTCACGGACGATGGCAAGGGGCTCGCGGGCCGCACCCGCGCCGAGGGCATGGGCCTCAGGATCATGGAGTACCGCGCGCACCTCGTCGGCGGCATGCTCGAGATCGCCACGCCGCGCGGGCGCGGGACGCGCGTGCGCTGCGTCGCGCCGCGCGGCGCAGCCGCCGCCGCAGCGCGCGCCGCTAGC
>Ga0181519_10000815_pt1 | contig 27770 bp, 23 predicted proteins | sample PEATcosm2014_Bin_26_FD_121102 | JGI IMG/M metagenome (GOLD analysis project Ga0181519, IMG submission 121102) | Peatland microbial communities from MTU Mesocosm Facility, Houghton, MI, USA - PEATcosm2014_Bin02_10_metaG | ecosystem: Environmental > Terrestrial > Soil > Wetlands > Peat | place...
ATCGTGGTGCGGGCAGAGGACGCCCACCGCTACACCGACCACCCGATCTACATCAAGGCGCTGTCGTTCGCGGCCGGCAGCGGCTCGGGGCTCATCGACCCGGAGTACGACTACACCTGGTTTCCTGAGTGCGCCACCTCCGCGGCCGACGCCTACCTCCAGGCCGGTATCACCGACCCGCGCTCCCAGCTGGCTATGGCCGAGGTGCACGACTGCTTCACCCCCACCGAGCTGGTGTTGATGGAGGACCTGGGGTTCGCCGAGCGGGGCACCGCCTGGAAGGAGGTGCTGGCCGGCACCTTCGACCGTACCGGCGAGCTCCCCGTCAACCCGGACGGCGGCCTCAAGAGCTTCGGCCACCCGGTCGGCGCCTCGGGGCTCCGGATGCATTTCGAGGCGTGGCTGCAGCTCCGGGGCGAGGCCACCCCCGAGCGCCAGATCCAGACGGACCGCACGCTCGCCTTGGTGCACAACCTCGGGGGCTTCCCCGGCGAGATGGTGTCCTTCGTCTCGGTGGTCGGCTCCGGACTCGGTTGAACCGGTGCCCGACCGGCGCCGCGCCGGAGGCCGTGCCGGGGTTCCCGGCTACCGGGGGGCGAGGGCGGACTCGCCGGACGAGGTGAGGTAGATCTCCGGCAGCACCGATACCGGGAGCTCGATGGTGGCGAAGGCGAAACTCGAGTACTCCCGGTGGGTCCCGATGGCCTCCTCGAAGGCATCCTGGATCGGGTAGTCACGGAGCATGGCGTCGCAGTGCACGCAACCGTTGGACACGCCGGACACGTCGCCGGTCCACTGGTACTCCTCATCCATCTGCCGTTCCTCGATCGGGCCCACCTGGTAGCGGCGGTACCAGTCGGCGTCGAGCGTCTGGATGAGGGCGTCGACGACCGTCTGGAACGTGACGTAGCGGAATTTGGGGGTCCGGTCGACATTCACCTTGCGGCGCTTCCGGACCGAGTTGGTGTCGTCGTCGGGCACGTCCGGCGCGTTGATCAGCACGCCGGAGATCACCCGGGTCGGCTCACCGCAGCTGTAGCAACGCTTGACCATGCCGACGACGTAGACCGGTGCCATCCCGTTCACGGGATCGGGAAGGGCAGCGAGCGGCTTCGAGTTCGATCGCGGCGGCGACGGATCGAGGACCTCGGGTACGTCGAGACCTCCGGCGGCGACGGGTGCCGGTTCGGCGACCGCGACGGGTGCCGGTGCCGGTGCCGGCGGGACGACGGGCGCAGGGTCGGCGAACGCGACGGGTGCCGGTGCCGGTGCCGGCGGGACGACGGGCGCCGGGTCGGCGACCGCGACGGGTGCCGGTGCCGGTGCCGGTGCCGGCGGGACGACGGGCGCCGGGTCGGGTAGGTCCGACGACCCAGCGGCTGAACGTTGGTGCGTTCCGTCGAGGGACCCGTCGGAGACCGCCACCTCGCCGAGCGGTCCACCGTCGAGGTACGAGTCCGTCGCCCGGTCGGGTTCCCCAACGGGCGCCAACACCGTGGTTCCCGAGTTGTCGAGGGCACCGCCCGTGACCACCTTGGGGCTCATGTTGGCCCTCGGTGCGGCGAACGGCGAGGTGGCGGACACCGTCCCGATCCCGGCGCCGTCCTCGTGTGCAGCAGCGTCCCGCGCCACCTCGACAGCGTCCGATCGCTCGGACCCCGCCGGACCACCGTCGCCGTCGAGCTCGACGCCGGGCTCCGGTTCTGCTGCGGATGCGGGCACGCTCTCCGTCAGGTGCCCGGACGAGGCGGTGCCCGCGACGGGATCGGTCGTGCCGACCGGACCCTCGGCGTCCTGGTCCACGCCGGTCGGCGTGCCGACCGGCGCCAACGGGTCGTCCGTCCGTGCATCGAAGTCGGCCTCCGCCATCGCGGCGGTCACCTGCTCGGACTCGGGGTCGTCGCCGTGTTCTCTGATGACTGCATCGGGCGCCGGCTCGCTCCGGGCCCCGGCGACCGCTGCTTCCGGAGCGGCCGTGGATCCGGGTGTCGGTGGAGCCGGGGCGGGAGCCACGGGAGGGGGCGGAGCGGGTGCTGCCGCGGCCGCCGCGGGCGGAGGTGGGGGCGGCCCAGGAGCGGGCGGAGGGGGCGTCCCGGCGACCGGAGCCGGCGCCACGAAGGGAGGTGGCGGGGCGGGCGTGGTCGACGGACTGGGCTCCGGCGACTCCGGCGCCGCCACCGGAGCGGGCGGTGCCGCCCCGTGAACCGCATCCGGAGCAGGGGAAGGCACGGCGGAACCCGGTGGTGGTGGCGGCGGGGCTGGCGGCGCAGTCGCCACGGGAGCCGGCTCGGGTTCCGGCGTGCCAGGAGAGATCCCCGGGGGGAGCAGGTCGTCCCCCTGGATCGCCATCGGCTGACCCGAAAGCTCGGCCAATGACGTCGGTCCGTCCGGGATGATGTCGTCGGGCATGGGCGGAGCCGGTGGCGGCGGAGCCGTGGGAAATGCGGTCGGATCCACCCCGGCCGGCATCGCCGGCGTGGTCGCCGACGTGGAGTCGTCCCAAGGAAGCTGCGCGGGAACCGGAGGCGGCGGCGCCATCACCAGGTCCGGCGTCCGGGTCAGGTCGACGGCCGCCGGGGTCGTCGGTCCGACTGACGGTGGGACCGACGAGGGCGGGGGTGCACCGAGAGGCGGGATCGACGCGTCCCCGACAGCGAACGGCGCCGGCGCCGCCGGTTCGGGCGCAGGTCCGCCCTCGGCGATGCGGGCACCATCCGCCGGCCGATCCGGAGGCGGGGGCTGCACCGGCGCCTGTGGCGCCGTGTCCACCGTCGCCGGGAGCGGAGGGGAGATCAGGGGCAGGTCGTGCAACGGTTCCGGCCGGGCGGTCTGGGAGGACCCGGGGGTGTCGGACGACGCGCCGGGTGTCGGGCCGGCCGTCGAGGGTGCCGTTCCCACCGGAGCTACCGGCGCCGCCGTTCCCACCGGAGCCGCCGGAGCCGTCGGTTGCGTGGTGCGAGCCGCGCCGGGGGTGAAGGCCGGCAACGGTGAGGACGGCTCGGGGAACTGCTTCACCCCCGGGTCCGGTTCGGCGTCTGCGTTGTGCACGTGGAAGCGCGCCGCCGGGCTCTCCACGCGGTGGAAGACCTCCTCGGCCACCGCGGGGTCGATCGCCGGGGGGCGACCTGCGACGAAGGTCGGGAGCGGTGCGAACGCCTGGTCCGGAAAGGGTTCCCGCTGGTGGACCCCGACCCCGTCGTCCGATTCCGACTCGGCGGCCGTCGTGCCGCCCGGCGCGGGCCCGCTCGCCGGCGCGGATTCGATCCAACGGGAGAACGGCTCCTTGGAGAGCTCGGCGGGCACGAACCACGAGTTCCGATCGGGGTCCCACTTCGCCCCGAGACCGCGAACCACCATCTCCTCCGACGGCACGACGTCGATGTAGATCGGATCAGAGGCCAAGACGCACCATCATTTCGGTACTCAATCCTGCAAGGTATGAACAGATGGAACTACATGAATCACTGAATGTGGGTATTTGACCACATTCCACGTCGCAATTCACGTGAGTGGCGATTCCACCACGCATTGTCACAATTCAATGGGACCCGACCTCTCCGGGAGATTGACGAATCCGTCGGCTCCCAGCGCTCGCACGGTGGATTTCACGGTGGATCGGGGCGCTCTCCTGTCGGTCTCGACCGCCAATGGGCCGTCGTGCGACGCCTGGTCGACCGCGCATTCTGGACCTCGTCCGGCGTTCGGACGGCACGTCAGAAGCCGGGTCGGCTTCGCCGACCATCGCACCTCGACCTTCGTGCCGGGTCACCCGCGACCCGCCGGTCGGGCGCCGCGTGGCGGGCCGGCGACCGGCGGGCCGACGGAGCGCCACCGCTCCGGATCTCCGATCAGCCGTTGGATGCGACCGCGCTCGGGGTGGTCGGTTCCGTCAGCGGGCGACGGCGTGACGTGCCGGACGGTCGTAGGACTCGTCCCCGTACACCGCGTCGACGGCACGTTCGTCGAACCGCCCGCGATCGTCGTGTCCGCCGTTCCCGTCGTATGCGAACCCGTCGAACCCGTACCGATCGTCGCCGGACGGCGCGCCGTCGAACGGCCTGCGGGAGCCGACCGAGGCGGCGGGCCGGAGGGGGTGGAGCTTCCGCTCGCGCTCCTGGGCCATCGACCGGAGGTGGACCAGCATGCCCACGTAGGCGACCAGGGCCACTCCGGAGACCGCGGTGACCATCCAGGCCACGCCCGCCCCCGGGATCAACCCGATCAGGAAGGTCAGCACCGTCGCGAGGAGGAGGACCATCAGGGTGTCCCGCCGCCGGCGGCGGGCGAGGCTCCGCTGCTCCGGGTCGGGGAGCCGGTAGGTGGACGCCGCACCGGCGCCGGGGTGCCGGTCGGTCGGGACCGACTCCCGGGTCGGCGCAGGGACCGTGGGCGCCGGGTCGTCGCCCAGGAAGGCGAGGGCCGGTCGGGGGAGCCGGTCGGCGCCGACCACGGTCAGCACCGGGACGGAGGCCACGTCCGGGTACCGCGAGCCAGGGGCGGTCGGCCCTCCGTCCACCGAGTGGAGGCGGTAGGCGGGCAGGACGATGGGCTCGGCACCGGAGTGCTCGAGCACTCGCAGCTGGCGGTGGAAGTGCGAGATCGAACCCACCCCGTCACCATGGCCGGCACGTCGGCGCATGAGGCCGGGTCCGAGGATCGCCAGCCATGCCACCACGAGGATCACCACAAGGATCACGAGCGTCAACTCCTCGACCTACCTTCTTCGCTGAAAAACCCTAACGACGGGCAATTCGGCAGTGGTGGATGGTCGGAGAACGACGTTGCCGACATCGAGCGCACCTCACGCCCGCAGCGGCCTCCTCCGTGGATCTGTCGACGCCCGTTGTACACCGCGCGGCCCTCCGTCTCAACTGCTCCGCAATTGTCCAGGCAGGGGCATGGCACCGGCCGGTAGGGTCTGCGGGTGGCCGCCTTCTGGACGCTCCTGGCGATCGCCGGGGTGGCCGCCATCGCCGACTGGTACGCGGTGGGGACCGACGAGAAGCGCCTCGAGTACCTGGCCAAGCCGGCCGTCCTGGCGGCGCTGGTGGCCGCCGCCGCCGTGATCCCCGCCGACCACACCGACCTGTCGGTCCGACGTTGGTGGTTCGTCGCCGCGCTGGCGTGCTGCCTGGTCGGCGACGTGCTGCTGATGCTGCCGGGCAAGCTCTTCGTCCCGGGCCTGGCGGCGTTTCTGGTCGGCCACGCCTTCTTCATCGTGGGGCTGCTGCAGCCGCCGGCGCCGCCCACCACGCCGCCGTTCGGCTTCTCGGCGGCGGGCCTGGGCGTGGCCCTCGCCGTGGTGGTGGCGGTCGAGTGCGTCCCGTGCATCGCCATCCTCCGGGCACTGCTCCGTGGCGGCGAGGCCGGGCTGGTGGCACCGGTCTGCGTCTACATGGCGGCGATCGTCACCATGGTGGTCCTGGCGGTCAACGTCGGGGTGCCCGCCGCCGCCGCCGGTGCGATCCTGTTCCTGGTGTCGGACACCCTCCTGGCCACCGACCGGTTCGTCCGGCCGTTGCCACGCGGGACGCTCCTGGTCCACGTCACCTATCACCTGGCCCAGGTGCTGCTGGTGGTGTCGCTGCTCAGGTGAGCGACCGTGCCGACCAGCGTCCCTGGTGCCGCCGGACGTCGACGGGCAGTCCGAAGGCCTCCGACACGGGCCCGTCCGTCAGCACCTCCCCGGCCGGTCCCGCGGCCACCATCCGGCCGCCCCGCAGCAGCGCGGCGTGGGTGACCCCCGGGGGGATCTCCTCGACGTGGTGGGTCACCAGGACCATCGGCGGCACCGCGGGATCATCGGCGAGCATCGAGAGGCGTCGGACCAGGCGCTCGCGGGCGCCCAGGTCCAGGCCGGCCGCCGGCTCGTCCATCAGCAGCAGCTCCGGCCGTCCCATGAGCGCCCGGGCCAGCAGGACCTGCTGGCGTTCCCCCTCCGAGAGGAGGCCGAACGGTCGTCCACCGAAGGACGCCCCGCCGAAGCCGGCCTCGTCGAGCAGTCGCCGGGCCTCCGCCCGGTCCCCCTCGGTGTACTCGTGCCACCACGTCTCCAGCGCCGCGTAGCGCCCGGTGAGGACGACGTCGAGGGCGGGCTGCGCCGGACGGAGGGTCCGGCCCACCGCGGCGCTGACCACCGCGATCCGCTGCCGGAGCGCCCGCATGTCGACCTGACCGAGTCGCTCACCGAGGATCTCCACCCGCCCCCGGGTCGGCCACAGTGCGGAGCCCACCACCCGCAGCAGGGTGGTCTTCCCCGAGCCGTTCGGCCCGAGCAGCGCCCACCGCTCACCCGGGCCGACCTCCCAGCTGATGCCGTCGAGCAGCGCGGTTCCGTCCCGCACCACCGAGACGTCCTCGAGCCGGACCGCCGGCGGTCCGGCGACCTCGCCGGAGGACGGCGGTGCCGGTGACGGTGCCGGGCTCACACGTTGAACCGGAATTCGACGACGTCACCGTCGCGCATCACGTACTCCTTGCCCTCCACCCGGGCCTTCCCCGCCGACCGCACGGCCGCCAGCGAGCCGGCCGCCACCAGGTCGTCGTAGCCGACCACCTCGGCCTTGATGAACCCGCGCTCGAAGTCGGTGTGGATGACGCCGGCGGCCTGGGGGGCGGTGTCCCCGGCGTGGATGGTCCAGGCCCGGGACTCCTTGGGGCCGGCGGTGAGGAAGGTCTGGAGCCCGAGGGTGGAGAACCCGATCCCCACCAGCTGGACCAGTCCGGACTGGTCCTGCCCGTAGCTGGCGAGCAGTTCGGCGGCGTCCTCGCGGTCGAGTCCCGCCACCTCCGCCTCGATCTGGGCGCACAGCACCACCGACTCCGCCGGGGCGACCAGGTCGGCCAGCCGGGCCCGGAGTTCCCGGTCGCCGAGCGCCGACTCGTCGACGTTGAAGACGTAGATGAACGGCTTGGCGCTCAGGAGGTGGAGGTCGGCGAGCAGCGTGGCGTCGATCTCTCCGGCGGCGGCGGCCGAGGTGATGGTGCGCCCGGAATCGAGGATCTCGCGGGCCCGTTCGGCCGCCCGCAACGAGGGGACCAGTTCGGGCTGCTTCCGTGACTCCTTGGCCAGCTTCACCAGGCGGTTGTCGACGGTGCCGAGGTCGGCCAGGATCAGCTCGGTGTTGATGGTGGCGATGTCTTCGCCGGGGTCGATCCTCCCGTCGACATGGATGACGTCCGGGTCGTCGAAGACCCGCACCACCTGGCACACGGCATCGGCCTCACGGATGGCGGCCAGGAACTTGTTCCCGAGCCCCTCCCCCTCCGACGCACCCTTCACGATGCCGGCGATGTCGACGAAGGTGACCGTCGCCGGCACGATCTCCTGGCTCTCGAAGAGCTCGGCCAGGCGCTCGAGCCGGGGGTCGGGGACGGCCACCACCCCGACGTTGGGCTCGATGGTGGCGAACGGGTAGTTGGCCGCCAGCACTTCGTTCCGGGTCAACGCGTTGAACAGGGTGGACTTCCCCACATTGGGGAGGCCGACGATACCGATGGACAGTCCCACGGATGCTTCCTCCGATGTCGGTACGGGCCCGGGCGGGCGGTGGCGCGCCGACGGGAGAGCGTACGCGATCGGGGCGCGCCGCCGTGCGGCCCCGTCCCGCTCGGGCTCCGGCTCACCGCCACCGGTCCCAGGTCGCCCACCGACCTGCGTCCGGGAGCTGGGTCGGGCGTCGGCGGGTCGCCACCAGGAGTGTGGCGGCGGCCAGGACCGACACGGCGACGAACCCGATGATCAGGGAGAGGGCCAGGGTGGACGGGACGAGCGACAGGGCCGCCATCCCACCGAGGGCCACGGCGACGGCACCGGCGATCACCGGTACCCGTCGCTCGGCCACCACGCCGGCGAGCACGCAGGTGGCCCCCTCGGCCACCAGGAGCACGACGGGTCCGGCGCCGCCACGGCCGTCCCCCAGCACCTGGACGAAGGTCGTCCCGAGGAGCACCCCGGCCCCGGCGGCTGCGAACCACCGACCGTGGACCACCCCGCCCGGATCGCGGGGGTCGTCGGGGAGGTGCATCCCGACCACCAGCAGGGCGAGGGCCGGCCCCACGACGTACCACTGGGGGTCGCGGGCCCCGGCGGCCGCTGCCACCGGGAGCGTGGCCAGCGAGGCGACGAGCACCGCGGCGGTGCCGAGCCACCAGGCACCGCCGGCCCCACGGGCTTCGGCCACCAGGAGGACGGCGGTGACGGCGACCGCCACCAGGGCGGCCAGGGAGCCGGATGATCCGACCACGGCCATGGACGACAGGGCGAGCGCCGCCGCCCCTGCGGCACCGCCCAGGGACGTGGTCCGGTGGGCGGTCGCCAGCCCGGTCCGGTCGACGGCGGGACCCGGTGCGGCTCCAGCGCCACGGAGCACCGTCCCCATCCCGTACTCGGCGATCACCACGACCAGCCCGGCCATGAGCATGGCCCCGGCCGCCGCGCCCCGGTCGACGGCCCGCACGGCCAGCGCCGCGCCGAACATGCCGGCCGCCGCTCCGACGGGGACCGGCCCGGTGGCGTCCTCGACGGCGGTCACCCCGAATACGACCACCCACGAGACCAGAAGCTCCACCGAGACCCACCCGAGCGCCCCGCCACCGGACGTGAGCACCACCACCACCGAACCGAGCACCGCCGCCGCCGCGTAGGCGGTGTGCGACCAGACCGACCGGCGGGCGCGGCAGGCGACACCGGCCCCGACCAGCAGGACCGGGAGCGGGGCGAGCATCAGGGCGGCCGTCAGCAGGCCGGGTGCCCGGGTGGTCGCCACACCGAAGGCCGTCGCCACCAACCAGGCCGCGTAGAACCACGCGGCGACGGCCGTCGGAACCGACGCCCAGGCCCAGCCCGGCCGACCGGTCCGCGCGACGATCCGGAGGGGAACGGCGGTGGCCGCCGCCAGGGCCACCGGTGCCCACCAGCTCGGACCCTGCGGAATCAGCACCATCGTCAGCGCCTCCACGGTGGCGAGCGCCCGGAGGCAGCCGGCCACCCCGGGCTCCGAACCGAGCCGCGCTTCGAGGGCGAGGGCCGAGACCGCCAGCAGGATCAGCGCGACCGCGGTACCGCCACGGCCCCACGACAGCCAGGGGCCCATCAGCAGGACGGCGGCGGATCCGGCGATGGATCCCGGTGCCAGGCAGCCCCGTCGGGGCGCCGGCCAGGCAGCGGCGAAGAGGCCGGCCGCCAGCAGGCCGAGGGTCAGCACCGGCGCCCACCCGTCCACGTCACCCCGACCGACGATCGCCACCAGGGCCGCCACCGCTCCGGTACCGACGGCGAAGCCGGCCGACGTCCCACCGAAGGCACGCCCGGTTCGGTCCCGCCCACCCACCGCCACGTCGCCGGCGCTCCCTCGGACAGCCAGGGCATCGACCGCCAGGTAGAGGCAGCAGAGCAGCGCCGTGCTCGGCCCGAACCGGCCGGTGCCGGGGCCACATCCGGAGGCACCGGTGGCGGCGAGCCAGCCGATGCCGACCGCGGCCAGGGACAGGATCCCGTAGGCGCGGGAGGGCAGCTCGACGGCCAGCGCGGCGTAGACGGCGGCGCAGAGGAGCGCTCCGACGGCCAGCCCGACCGCCGGCCGGGGCACCACCCCCAGGGGCCGTGCGGTAAGCGCGGCGGCCAGCACCACCGGGAGCACCAGCGCCCCGGCGGCCAGGTAGGCGCCCGACACGGCCCGGAACCGGTCGGAGCGGCGGCAGGCCCGTGCGGCCAGGACGAGCACCGACTCGACACCGACCACGACGGCGAACCGGGCGAGGTGGGCACTCCGGGAGACCCCGAACGCCTCGAAGAGGAGCGTGGCGGTGACCAGGAGGAAGGCGCCGGTGGCGCCCAGGATCCGAACGCCCTGGTCCGCATCGCCGGAATCGCCGCACCTCGGATCCCCCGGAACGGCGCCGGCCGTGGCGGGCGGCCAGGCTGGGGGCGCGGTCCACCCGCCGAGGGTGCCGACCGAGGCTGCCACCCGGTCGGCGACGCCGAGGCGTGTGCGGAGCCCGGCGGCCACCGCGGCGCCGTCACCGGGCAGCGGACCCCGCCCGAGCTCGGCGAGGAGCTCCCGGAGCCTCCACCGCTCGGCGTCGAGCGCCGCCAGGTCGCCCGGGGTCGGACGGACCCCGGTGGCCACGGAGGCCGCCACCACACCGGCCTCCGTGGAGCCACCGGCACGGACGGTGGCGACGGCCGCCCCGACGGACGGCGACGCCTCGGTGGCGGCGGGGTCCACCGTCCGGCGGGCCCACCCGGCCCACGCCCGGGTGAGCCCGCGAGGGTCGTCTCCGGGGTCCTGCGCGTCGCGGTTCGGTTCCATAGGGGCATCGTGCGCCTCCGGTCGGTGGTCCTCCATCCGGGGAGGCCCCCAATTCGGCCTGGGGACCACCCGGGACGGAGCCGGGCCGCCCGGCCTCCAGGCCATAGGGTGGGGCCCGGTGGATCGCACGCTGCCCGCGGGCATCTCGGTGTTTCGGTGGCTGGCGTGGGCCTGGATGGCCACCGTGCTCTTCTTCGACCGGGGTGGGCTGGTCCGGCCCTGGCTGGCGGCTCTGCTGGTGGCCCTGGCCCTGGCGGTGACCGTCGTCGACAGCGTGCTCCTGGCCCGCTCGCCGGAGCTCCTCTTCCGACCCGGACCGATCGCCGCGGAAGTGGCGTGCGGATGCGCGCTCTTCCTCGGGGGCGGGCTCGCCTTCGCCCACGGGACGGCCTTCGCCAGCTCGCAGTCGCTCGCCGTCGCCTGGCCCCTGGCCGGCGTGCTGGCCGCCGGGGCGGCGGGTGGGGCGGCGGTGGGAGCGGCCACCGGCGTGCTCGTGGGCCTGGCCCGGATGGGTGGTGCGCTCCTCAACCGGGTCCGACCCGGTGACCTGTTCGCCGGTGGCCACCTGGTCGGCACCCTGACCCCGATCGTCCTCTTCGCCATGGCCGGCGGGGCCCTCGGCTACCTGGCGACGCTCCTCCGCAAGGCCGAGACCGAGGTGGCCGATGCCCGGGCCCGCGAGGAGGTGGCGCGCACCCTGCACGACGGGGTGCTCCAGACGCTGGCCGTCGTCGAGCGCCGGAGCCAGGACCCGGCCCTGGCCGGGATGGCCAGGGAGCAGCAGCGCGAGCTCCGCGCCTACCTCGCCGGCCCGGTGCCGACGACCGGCCGACGGGGACCGGACACCGCTCCCGACCTCCTGGAGCGCCTGGAGGAGTCGGCCGCCACCTTCGAGCGGCGGTTCGGCGGGAGGGTCGACGTGGTGGCCATGGACGACCTCCCGCAGCTCCCGCCCGAGGTGGGCAGCGCGCTGGCCGGGGCGGTCGGTGAGGCGCTGACCAATGCGGGCAAGCACGGAGGTGCCTCCCGGGTCACGGTCTTCGTCGAACCGGACGAGGGTCCGACCCCGCGGGGCTTCCCTCCCACGAGGCTCTTCTGCTCCGTCAAGGACGACGGACGCGGGTTCGACCCTGCGGTCCAGCCGGAGGGACTCGGACTGTCGCGGTCGATCCGGGGCCGGATCACCGAGGTGGGTGGCCGGGTCGAGGTCTCCGGTCAGCTGGGGGCGGGGGCGGAGGTGCGGCTGTGGGTGTGATCCGGGTGGTGCTCGCCGACGACCATCCGATCTGGAGATCCGGCGTGCGCGCCGACCTCGGGGCCGGGTTCGAGGTGGTCGGCGAGGCGGCCACCGCCGGGGAGGCCATCACCGTCATCCGTGACACCCGGCCGGAGCTGGTGGTCTGCGATCTCCACATGCCCGGCGGCGGCGGTCTGGCGGTGGTGCGGGCCTGCGCCGAGTCCGTCCGGATCGTCATGCTCACCGTCTCCGAAGCCGAGCGCGACCTGCTCGATGCCGTCGCCGCCGGAGCGGTCGGCTACCTGGTCAAGTCGACCCCGCCGGACGAACTCCGCGCCGCGCTCACCCGGGCGGCGACGGGTGAACCGGTGTTCTCGCCGACCTTGGCCGCCCTGGTGCTCGGCGAGTTCCGTACCCTGGCCAGGCAGACCGGCGGTGGCACCGAGGCGCTCACCGCCCGCGAACGCGAGGTCCTCCAGTGCGTGGCCCGCGGCCACACCTACCGCGAGATCGGCGGCGAGCTGTTCATCGCCGAGAAGACGGTCGAGAACCACGTCCGCAACATCCTGACCAAGCTCCACCTCAACCGGAAGCACGAGCTGATCCGTTACGCCGCCGACCACGGGATCGACTGACGGTCAGACGAGGCCACGGACCAGGTACTCGCTCATCGTCGTGCTGCGGAGCCGGTCGAGGTCGAGGCAGGCGGTGACGCTCTCGAGCATCCGGCCGACGCGGGCGTCGAGCTCCTCGGACGTGGAGGCATCGAAGAAGAGCATCGGATCGGCCACGTGTTCCGTCGAGGGCCATGCCTCCTCGACGATGCCGTCCACCGACGGAGCCCCCTCGGTCAGCGGGCGGACCACCTCGTTCCGCACGTACCGGGTCCGGGGTTGGAGCTCGGCGGACACCGGCGACTGGGTGCCGTGCCAGCGCCGGATCCACTCGTGGTAGCCGAGGCCGTCCGGGCGATGGATCAGCGCCACCGTCAGGACGCCGGGCGACCGGGCGCCGTCCGGCCAGTCGCGCGGCCCGGCGTGGGGCGTGGTGCCGTAGTCCTCGTAGAGCGACTCGACCACCAGGTAGGTGGCCGACCGAAGCCCGAGATCCGCCACCGCGGCGTCGAGGACGGACCGTCGCTCGTAACAGTCGAGCCAGACCGACAGCTGGGCGACATGGGGATCCTCCCCGGCGGGCGCGGGGGCGGGCGACGGTGCCGGGGCGGCAGCCGTGTCGTGGACGTTGACGCCCACCGCGTGCGCCCCGCCGGCGAGCAGCCGCTCGGCGGTCTCGTCGAGCAGGCGGGCACGCAACCCGTCTCCGGCCGTCGGCGATCCCTCGCCCCACAGGAGGGTGATCAGCTTCTCCACCGTCCGCCCCTACGCCTGCCCCACCGGGCCCACGACCCGGCAGGCGCCGTCGATGTCGAACACGCGGTTGAACCGTCCGAGGGCCAGCCACGAGCCGACGCACAGCGCCAGGTCGACCAGCTCGTCGTCGGTGAAGTGGGCGTGCAGCCGGTCCCACAGGTCGTCATCCATGCCGAGATGGTCGAGCGCGTACCGTTCGGCGAACTCGGCGGCCAGCCGCTCCCGTTCGGTGAAGCCCGTCCATCCGGGGTCGACGCCGACCTGGGCGTAGAACTCCTCGGACACCTCGTCCGGTTCGGCGGCGCGGCCTGGCACGTCACGGGCGGTACGCCAGTCGGTGCAGATGGCGCACTCGTTGATCCGGGCCAGCGTGATCCGGGCCGCCTCGAACTCGCGCAGTGGGAGCGATGACCGCTCGTAGACGGCTGCGCTGAAGGCACCGGCCGCGGCGGTGAGCGGCGGGGCCAGCTCCGTCCAGACGAAGGTCAACGGGTCCTTCTCCAAGGGAACGGCGACGCGTGGCATAGGACCCCCCGGGCTGACGGTGACGACGGTGGCGACGGCTCCGCCCACGTTAGGCGCAACGGGTGGGACACCTGTCGCCCGGTCGTCGGGTCTCCCGCGGGTCTCAGGCGGTCGACGGGATCCGACGGGCGACGCGGCCGGCGAGTCCGGAGACGAACTGGCCCCACGCCCGGTCACCGATCAGCCAGAGCCACAGCTCGCGGTGGGAAGCGATGACGACGGCCACGAAATCGTCCCGGTCCATGCCCAGCGGTTCGAGGGTCGGCTGCCACTCCCCCCACAGCCACAGGCCGATGCAGATGTCGTCACTGAACCCTGCCCGCCAGTCCTGGCCGTCGAGCAGCGCGGCCAGCAGGCCTTCCTTCAGGGTCGCCGGCTCCTCGGGGAGCCCGAGGCTCCCCCCGTTGGCCAGTTCGACACGCTCCATCGGGACCACCGTAGCCAGCGGAGGGGCCACCCGCCCGGAGCCGTGGGGGCTCACCGGTCGGTCACCACGGGAGCCCGATCAGTGCCCCCGTAGGTGCGGAGGTGCTCCTCGTAGTCGATGAAGAGGGGGGCATCGGGGTCGAACTCCCGCCGGAGGGCGCCGAATGCCACCTTCTTGTCGAAGGCGTCGAGCTTGAGCAGGGCCTCCGGGTTGTCGAGCTCCCGGAAATCGAGCCGTCCGCGGGCGTTGTCGAGGGCCAGCCGACCCCGCTCCGTGCGCACCAGGACGCTGCTCCATCCCTCCATGGAGCCCACGCTGCCAACCGAGAGGTCGGCGCCCCGGCCGAGGAAGTCGGCACACTCGTCGCACCCCTTGAGGGCGGCACCGTGGAAGTTCTTGACCGGCTCGTCGACGGCGATCTCCCCGTCCCGGTACTCGACGATCATCCGCCCGTGGATGACATCGACCTTGCTGACTCGGTCGATGTCGGTGCCCCGCTCGTCACGGAGGAGCTGGAGCATCAGTCCCTTGTAGTCGAAGCTCTTGGTGCAGAGGAGCGCGATGGTCAGCACCACCGAGTCCACCCGGTGGGCCCCGGTTGGCCACCGGCGGGACTGCATGGCCCGGATGCCCTGGATCTCGCAGGGGGTACCGACCACGGCGATGCGCGGCTTGGCCGGCAGGGAGTACCGGGAGAGGTCGAGCTCGGCCAGCGCCATGGTCTGGTTGTAGTAGCTCCCCGCCGAGTCGATGATCTCCTTGGCCGTGGTGGCCAGGTGGGCGACGCCCTTCCACGGCTGCTCCGGGTCGTCGCTCGGCCGCGTGACCACGGCTCCGTCGATGTCGCCGGCGGCGAGTGCGGCGATCAGCAGGGCCGACACCACCCCGCCGTCCTGGGCGTACTCGGGCCGCCCGCCGGCCCGCACCGCGAACGATTCGAGCACCGCGCCCAGCCCGTCGGCGGGAGGACCACCGGTCATCTTCCAGTAGGGGTCGGACGGATCGGGCCGCTCGAAGTTCAGGTCGGCCTCCTCGCCCTGCAGGGGGGTCGACGGCGGCCAGGCCGCCTCGTACCGGAGGCCGCCCCGTGGACAGAAATCCCAACAGAGGGAGCAGCCCGTGCACATCTTGACCAGCTCGGGGAGGTCGGTGTCCTCGTCGATGCCGATGGAGTTCGACGGGCAGACGGCGATGCAGGTCCCGCACTGGATGCAGCGTCCGGCGTCGATGACCCCGGCCTCGAGCTCCCAGAACCACGTCTTTCCGGGGGGCTCGGTGATGCCGTTCATCTCGTCGCGGATCCGGTAGCCCTTCATCGGGAGCCTCCTCGGCGTGTCCTGCCGGCGCCGGTCGTCGCCTTGGTCGGAGCCTTGGTCGGAGCCTTGGTCGGAGCCTTGGTCGGAGCCTTGGTCGGAGCCTTGGTGGTCAGCGTCACCGGCGTCCCCGTACCCTCCGCCGTAAGGGTGGCACGGAGGTCCTCGTTCGGTACCCGGCGCGCCCAGTTGTAGAACGGCTCGTCCTCCCGGCGCTCCTGCTGGAACCGACGGACCACCCGGAGCAGTGCGTCGGGCACGTCGTTGACCGGCCGGGCGTGCTCCACCCAGTCGATGAACCCGGGAGCCGCCCCGAGGGATCCACCCAGGCCGATGTCGACCGCCTCGGCCAGGTGGTTGCCGACGTGGGCCACCTCGCCACGGAAGCCGATGTCGGCGATCTGCGGCTGGGCGCAGCTGGCCGAGCAGCCCGAGAAGTGCATCCGGATCACCCCGGCGTCCTCCTGGGGGCCGGACACGCCACCCGGCGCCGGTGCTGCCCCCACCGGCTCCCCGGCCAACTGCTCGTCGAGGAACCGGGCCCACTTGACGGCCCGTTCCTTCGTCTCGACGATGGCGTACCGGCAGAACTCGCTGCCGGTGCAGGCCACCACACCCCGGCTGAAGGGGCCGGGGTACGGGGAGTACTTCTGGAGGAGGTCCTCGGCCAGCAGCGCATCGACCCGGTCACCAGGGACCCCGGTCAGGGTGAAGTTCTGGTCGGTGCCGAGCCGGACGGTGCCGTCCCCGTAGGTCTCGGCCAGGCGCGCCACCTCCACCAGGTCGATCCCGTTCATCCGGCCGACGGGCACAGAGCAGCCGACGTAGAAGACGCCGTCCTCCTTCTGCCGGTGGACGCCGACGTGGTCGCCCCGGTAGCGCCGCGTGAGGTCCCGTCCCGCCGGTACGAGCTCGAAGTGGGCCCGGGTAGCCAGCTCCGCACGGAAGCCCTCCGGTCCCAGCTCCTGCACCAGGTAGCGCATACGGGCCATGCCCCGGTGCTCGCGGTTGCCGAGCTCGCCGAAGAGCTGGGCGATGGCCCGGGTGAGCTCCACCGCCTGGTCCTGGCGGACGAAGACGTCGAGGTCCGAGGCCATCCGCTCCCCGTCGGAGAGGCCACCTCCGGCCAGGACGTTGAAACCGAGCGTGCCGTCTTCCGCCTCCGCCGGCCGGAGCCCGATGTCGTTGATCTCCGACTGGCCACAGTCCTCGACGCAGCCGGTGACCGACATCTTGAACTTTCGCGGCAGGTTGGCGTACTCGCGATTTCCGGTGAAGAAGGCGGAAACGGCCCGGGCCACCGGCAACCCGTCGAACGCCTCGTCGGCATCGACGCCGGAGACCGGGCAGCTCAACACGTTGCGCGCCGAGTCACCGCAGGCCTGGACGGTCGTCAGGCCCACCGCCGCGAACCGCCTCCAGATCCGGGGGATGTCCTCGATCCGCAACCAGTGGATCTGGAAGGTCTGCCGGGTGGTGATGTCGGCGTACCGCGAGCCGAAGAGGCGGCTCTCGGTCCCGTCGGGACCTTCGCCGAAGGCGTCGGCGGTCACGCCGATCTCCCGGATCTGCGCGGCGGTGAGGAACCCGCCGGGGATCTTGACCCGCATCATGAAGGCGTCGCCGCCCTGCTTCTGCGGGTAGATGCCGGCCCACTTCAACCGCTCCACCTCGCCGGGCACCTTGGCGATCCCGGCCGGGCCGTCCTTCGAGTAGGTGTCGATGATGGCGTCGGCGATCTCGAGCGGGTGACGCGCCAGCTTGAACAGCTCGATCTCGTTGAGCTCCCCGACGGTTCGGTACGGGTTGACGAACGTCATCGCCTTCTCGTAGCCGCGGAAGTTCAGGCCATACAGCTCGTCGCGGTCCTTGGCCATCTCAGACGTGCAGCCCGCACTCGACCTTGCCGGTACCCGACCAGCGGCCGGCCCGCGGGTCCTCCCCCTCGGCCACCGGCCGGGTGGTCGGGGCGCAGCCGATCGACAGGTAGCCCTGGGAGAGCAGCGGGTGACGCGGGATCCCGTGGTCGTCCTCGTAGCCGGCGATGTCCTCGTCGGTCCAGGTTGCCAGGGGGTTGATCTTGACCATGCCCCAACCGTCGTCGAAGGCGACGATGGGTGCGGCCGCCCGGGTCGGGGCATCGACACGCTTGAGCCCCGTCAGCCAGGCCGACCGGCCGGACAACGCCTGCTTCAGCGGGAGCACCTTGCGGAACTCGCAGCAGCGCTCCGAACCGCAGGGCCAGGCCTCGGCGCCGTGCACGGGGGTGGTGACCGTCAGGTTGAGGTCGTAGCGGGCCCGGATCGTCTCCACGTACTCGAGCGTCTCGGGGAAGTGGGCGCCGGTGTCGAGGAAGATGACCTCGATCCGCGGATCGACCTGGACGGCCAGGTCGATCAGCACGGCGTCCTGGAAGGAGCAGGCGTAGGCCAGGGAGTGGCCGAACCGCTCGACGGCCCACGAGATCACCGCGCCGGCCGGGGCCGATTCGAACGCCGACGATCGCTCGGCGAGCTCCTCCGGCGGGGGGTTGGTCTGCTGCTCGATGGACACCGTTGCTCGCTCTCGATCAAGGTCTGTGGTCCGGGCCGGCCCGCCGGTCCGGCCTGTTCGGCGTCGCCGCGGCCGCCGAGCCTACCGGGGGAGCCGGACGCCCCGGCCTTGCCGGGTCCACCCGGGTGGGAGTATACATGACCTGCCAGATCAGGATTTGCAGGAATCCAGGCAACGGAACCGACGTTGCACGCAGGTGCACCGCATTCCGGACGATCCGCAGAGGAAGCGACCCGCATGACGACCACCTTCGAACCCGAGCCGGGCCTGGACACTCCCGTCGACCACCTCGACCTCCTGGAGTCGCACGCCATCTTCATCATGCGGGAGGTGGCCGCCGAGTGCGAGCACCCGGTGCTCCTCTTCAGTGGCGGCAAGGACTCCGCCGTCCTCCTCCGGCTGGCCGAGAAGGCCTTCCGGCCCGGACGGCTCCCCTTCCCGGTGCTCCACGTCGACACGGGGCACAACTTCCCCGAGGTCATCGAGTTCCGCGACCGCCGGATCGAGGAGATCGGCGAGCGGCTGCTCGTCGCCTCGGTGCAGGAGTCGATCGACACCGGCCGGGTGGTCGACCCCGGCCCCACCGGGATGCGGAACCGGCTCCAGACCACCGCGCTGCTCGACGCCATCGGCGAACACGGGTTCGATGCCTGCATCGGTGGCGCCCGCCGGGACGAGGACAAGGCACGGGCCAAGGAGCGGGTGCTCTCCTTCCGCGACACCTTCGGCCAGTGGGATCCCAAGCGGCAACGCCCCGAGCTCTGGCAGCTCTACTCCGGCACCGTCCAGCCCGGAGAGCACCTCCGGGCCTTTCCGCTCTCCGACTGGACCGAGCTCGACGTCTGGCAGTACATCGAGCGCGAGTCGATCGAGCTCCCGTCCATCTACTTCGCCCACCGACGGTCGGTGATCGAGCGCGACGGCATGCTGCTCGCCGAGTCGGAGTGGGTCACCGCCGGGGTGGGCGAGACGGCCGTCGAGGAGACCGTGCGATTCCGGACGGTCGGCGATGCCACCTGCACCGGGGCAGTCCGCTCCGACGCCACCAGTATCGAGGGCATCATCCACGAGGTCGCACAGTCGCGGGTGTCCGAGCGGGGCGCCACCCGCGCCGACGATCGGTTCTCCGAGACGTCGATGGAGGACCGGAAGCGCGAGGGGTACTTCTAGGCGATGGCGCCGGCCTTTGACGGTGCCGATGTCGACGACGCCGATACGCTTCCCGTGATGGACCTTCTCCGTTTCGCCGCGGTGGGGTCGGTGGACGACGGCAAGTCCACCCTGATCGGTCGACTGCTCCACGATACCAAGCAGCTCTTCGACGACCAGCTCGAGGCGGTGGAAGCCGCCTCCCGGCGGCGCGGGGTGGCGGGCGTGGACCTCTCGTTCGTCACCGACGGGCTCCGGGCCGAGCGCGAGCAGGGCATCACCATCGACGTGGCCTACCGGTACGCCGCCACCCCCACCCGCAAGTTCGTGATCGCCGACTGCCCGGGTCACGTCCAGTACACCCGGAACATGGCGACCGGAGCGTCGACCGCCGACGTGGCCCTGGTGGTGGTCGACACCCCGAAGGGGCTCCGCGAGCAGACCCGGCGCCACGTGTGCATCGCCGCCCTCCTCGGGGTGCGCCACCTCATCGTGGCCGCCAACAAGATGGACCAGATCGCCTGGGACGAGGCCGCCTACGAACGGGTGGTCAAGGAGATGGCCCAGCTGTCGGACCGGCTCGGGGTCGAGTCGTGCACGGTGATCCCCGTCTCGGCGCTGCTCGGCGACAACGTGGCCGAGCGGTCGGACGCCGCTCCGTGGTACCACGGACCGACGGTGCTCGACGCCCTCGAGGCCGCGCCGGCCGGGGAGTGGGCCGGCGCCCACGACGACCGTGGGGCCCCCGGATGGCGACTGCCCGTCCAGTGGGTACTTCGCCAGCCCGGTGGGGGACGCGCCTACGCCGGGATGGTCAACGGTGCGGCGATCCATCCCGGTGACGAGGTGGTGGTCCTGCCCAGCGGCCTGCGGACCTCGGTGGCGTCGGTCGAGACGGTCGACGGGCCACTCGACGAGGCGGCGGTGGGGCTGTCGGTCTCGGTCCACCTGGCCGACGACATCGATGTCAGCCGCGGCGACCTCCTCGCCACCGCCGGCGACGTCCCCGACCTGACCACCGAGGTGGTCGCCACGCTCTGCTGGTTCGACCCCCGGCCGCTCACCTCCGGGAACCAGTTCCGACTGAAGCACACCACCCGGGTCACCCCGGCCAGGATCGCCTCCGTCGACGGTCGGCTCGACGTCAACGGCCTCACGGTGACCCCCGCCCCCTCGCTGGACGAGAACGACATCGGCACGGTCACCATCTCGGTGGCCACCCCGGTGGCCGTGGACGACTACCGGCGGAACCGGATCACCGGCAGCTTCGTGCTGATCGACCCGGCCACCAACGCCACCGTGGCGGCCGGGATGGTGGGCCTCCCCGCCCTCGTCGGCCCCGGGCCGGCCGCGGTCGCCGCCGACGTCTGAGACCCGACCGGTGCCGCATCCGGGACCGCTCTTCCCCGTCGCCCTGCTGCTGGAGGGCCGTCGGTGCCTGGTGGTCGGGGGCGGGGCGGTGGCCACCCGGAAGATCCAGGGGCTGCTCGCCTGCGGCGCCCGGGTGACCGTGGTGGCACCCGCCGTGGCGCCGGCCCTGGACCGTCTGGCCGGCACCGCGGCCGTCCCGGACGGTGCCCTGGTGATCGAGGTCCGCCCCTACCGGAGCCCCGAGGCCGCCGACTACCGCCTGGTGGTCACCGCCACCGGGATCCCCGCCGTCGACCATGCCGTCTACGTCGACGCCGAGGAGGCCGGGGTGTGGGTGAACAGCGCCGACGACCTGGAGAACTGTTCGTTCATCCTTCCCGCCGTCCACCGGCAGGGACCCGTGTCGGTGTCGGTGTCGACCGGTGGCGCCTCCCCGGCCCTGGCCGGGTGGCTCCGGGACCGGGTGGCGGAGGTGGTGGGACCCGAGGTGGCGGTCCTCGCCGACCTGCTGGGCGAGGCCCGCGCCTCGGTGAAGGCGTCGGGTCGGTCGACCGAGGACCTCGACTGGCGCCCCGTGCTCGACGAGCTCGTGCCCCTGGTGCGGGAGGGACGGACCGGCGAGGCCCGGGAACTGCTCGCCGCCTTCACCGGGGGGTAGGCGGCAGGATCCGACGACTGGACGTCCGTCGCCCGGCCGTCCGACTCAGGGCTTGGCCACCATCACCACGGTCACGACCACGAAGAGCACCACGAGGCCGGCAGCGACCCCCACCACCCGCCGGGCGAGCGACCGGTGCCGGTCCGGGTCGAAGGAGTCGGTCGCCACCAGCTGCTGCAGCTCGCGCTCGGCGGGCCACAGCATCAGCTCCGCCGCCGTCGCCGCCACCGCCCACAGGACCAGACCGAGCCCGACCCACCCGTCGGCCAGGGACCAGGCACCCCGGCTCATGATGATGAGCACGACCCCGAGGACGGGGACGAGGAAGAGGATGCGGCCCGCCCAGTTGACCCCCGGGCGGTAGTACCGCCGGACCGACTCCGGGGTCGTGCCCCGTCGGGCCAGGGTGAGGGCGTAGAGCCCGGCCACCGCCACCGCCCCGAACCCGGCGAAGGCGGAGAGCACGTGGGCCAGCAGCACCACGTCGTAGGCGGCCCCCCGGTTCGAGGAGACCGCCACCAGTGCCGGGGAGTGCGCGCCCATCCCGCCGAGTCTGCCATGGGGGGTCGCCGGCCCGGTCGGCCGACGCCCCCTACGCGAACCCGCGGTCGGGCGGTACTACGTTGGAAGCCGTGCGACGCACTCTCAGGTTCTTCTCAGGATACGGTGGAGGACCGTCGTTCCGGAGAGGCATCTGATTGCACCCGGTGCGAAGGCACCAGGGCAGCCGCATGGGCTGTAGCCGCGCAGGACACCGAGAACCGAGAGAACCCGAACAACGCAGATGAACCAGCTCCGCCTTGATCCTCTGACCGGCCGTTGGGTCGTCGTGAGCACCGAACGGGCCGAACGGCCCATGGCGTTCGCACCGATGGCACCGGTCCAGGCGGACACGTCCCGCCCGTGCCCCTTCTGTCCGGGCAACGAGGAGGCGACGCCACCGGCGCTGGAGACCTACGGACCCGAGGGCCAGTGGATGGTCCGGGTGGTCCCCAACCTCTTCCCGGCCTTCGAGGGCGACGAGCCGTTCGTGGTCACCAACCGTGGGCCGGTGTTCACCCAGGCCAGCGCCGGGGGGATCCACGAGGTCCTGGTCCTTTCCCCGGACCACGTGAATTCGTGGTCGATGCTGAGCGACGAGCAGACGAGCGTCGTCATGACCGCCATCCGCGACCGGATCGAGGAGCACTCCAGCATCCCCGGCCTCCGGTACAGCCAGGCCATCGTCAACTCCGGCCGCGAGGCGGGTGCCTCCATCGAGCACCCCCACGGCCAGTTGCTCGGCATGTCGTTCGTCCCCCGCGAGCTCGTCGAAGAGCAGGCGGGCTTCGCCCGGTTCGCCGGGAGGTGCTTGCTGTGCACCGCCGCCGACGCCGAGGAGGACGTCGGCCACCGCGTGGTCTACGCCGACGAGCGGGTGCTGGTGATCTGCCCGTTCTGGAGCGGCTCCCCCTATGAGATGCTGGTGATCCCCCGGGCGCACGGCCCCCACCTCCACCACAGTCCACCCGCCGACCTCCAGGCGGTGGGCCTGGCGCTCAAGGCGGTGCTCGGCAAGCTGCGCGACGTGGTGGGGGACGTGGCCTACAACCTCGTCTTCCATTCCGCCCCGTACCGCGCCCCCGAGCCCTACCACTGGCACGTGCACGTGGTGCCGAAGCTGACCACGGTGGCCGGGTTCGAGCTGGGCACCGGGGTGCTGATCAACATCGTCAACCCGGAGCAGGCCGCCGATGCGCTGTCGCTCCGGGCGATGGCCGACAGCCGGAAGTAGGCGGACGGGCGGGCCGACCGGCCCGGCCGCCTCAGATCCGGAGCGCCAGCTTGGAGGCCGAGCGCTCGAGCTCGAAGGCGGCGGCCAGCTTCCGGACGACGTCGCGGACCGGGGGCACCAGGCCGCCGATCCCCGGCGTGGCCAGGTAGCCGGCCAGGAACGCCCGCCGGTTCCGGACCTCCCAGGCCTGGGCCAGCTCGCCCAGGCCGAGCATGCCACTGGGGTCGCGCTCGGTGGCCGCCACGTCGGCCACGTGGTGGAACGACCACAGCATGTCGGCCACGTCGGCGAGCGGCGAGCGGAAGACCGGGCCCTCGGCGGGTACGACCCCGGCGGTCAGGACCGGGGTGCCGCCCGGCGTGAAGTCGACCACCAGCCAGCCGACGTCGTTGCGGGCGACCCGCCCGAGGTGGAAGTCGCCGTGGGTCCGGATGGCGGCGCACCGGGCGTTCGAGGTCCGGAGATCCTCGAGCAGCGTGGACACCGTCTCGTCCTCGAGGAGGACGGGATCCGCCAGCCGCACCGCCGCCTCGACCTCCCCCACCCAGGACGTGATGTCGCCCATCTTGCGGCCGAAGGCCTGGTCGAAGCCGAGGTGCATGCGGGCGGTCATCGTCCCCAGCCGGCGGGCCTCGGCGGCGAAGTCGCCACCGGCGGCTTCCGGCGTACCGCCCGAGGCGTAGAGGTCGCGCAGGGAGGTGAGCGCCAGGGTCCACCCGCCCGTCGAGCCCGCCTCGTACTCCTGGACCAGCCCGAGATCGACCCCGTCCCGCCGCCAGATCGCCACCGGGGCCAGCAGATGGTTGAACCCCGCCCCGTCGAGGCCGAGCAGCAGCTCGAGACCGGGCTGGGCCCCCCCGCCGGGAGGCGTCCGCTCGAAGACGGTGAGCACCCGCCGGTCGTCGAAGCTGAGCGAGGTCCGCTCCGCGGTGGTCGTCACCCGGCGGACCCGTTCGAACCCGTCGTCGGGTCCGCCGACGGCTTCGAGCAGCCGGAGGGCCAGCTCGGCGTCGGAAGTGGCGTCGAACACCACGGCGAGGCCGTCGTCGTCCTCGAGGAGGCCGAGCGGCGACTCGTCCGAGTCGTCGAGGAACTGGACCTCGTCGCCGGGCGCCCGGAGCCCCAGCACCGTATGGACGGACATCCCCGGTACGTCGGCGGTGACGCTCACCAGGCCGGGGCGCCCGGCCCGCACGCGGTCCGCGCTCCGGATGGACACCATCTCGGCCAGGACCTGGCCCGGCTCGTCGCCGCGCTGGCCGTCCGGCCCCCAGCGCTCGAGCCGGGAGGCGAAGGCCGCCACCAGCTCGCGCAGGGCCGGATGGGACGACGACGGGAGCTCCACCGGCGCCCCGCGGTGCTCGGGGACGGTCACCGGTTTCCGTCCAGGATGCCGTCGCCGCTGAGCAGCAGCTCCCCCGAGAGGGTCTGCTGCGATTCCATCAGCTCGTACCACTGGAAGCCGTAGGGGGCCAGGGTGACCGGATACGGGGAGGTGCCCACCACCGGAAACGGTACCCGCCCGAGGAGCTCGACAGGCTGCCGGTCGGCCCACCGCCCCAGGTGCAGCTCCGCGGGCTGCGAGAACCGGCTCAGATTGTGGATGCACAGCACCGGGTTGGTCTCCCCGTCGTCCCCTCCGTGGGCGGAGCGCACGAAGGCCAGCACCGACGGGTTGGCGCAGGGGAGGGCCTCGAAGGAGCCGGTGCCGAAGACCGAGAACTGGCGGCGGACCTCGAGCATCCGCTTCATCCAGTGGAGGAAGGAGCTCGGGTTCCGCTGCTGGGCCTCCACGTTGACCGCCGAGAACCCGTAGACCGGGTCCATGAGGGGCGGCAGGTAGAGCTGGGCGAAGTCGGCCCGGCTGAAGCCGCCGTTGCGGTCGGGCGTCCACTGCATCGGGGTCCGCACCGAGTCGCGGTCTCCCAGGTAGAGGTTGTCCCCCATCTGGATCTCGTCACCGTAGTAGAGGACAGGGCTCCCCGGCAGGGAGAGGACCAGCGAGTTGAGGAGTTCGGTCAGGCGCCGGTCGCGGTCGAGCAGGGGCGCCAGCCGGCGGCCGATGCCCATGTGTCGCTTCATCCGCGGGTCCTTGGCGTACTCGGAGAACAGGTAGTCGCGGTCCTCGTCGGAGACCATCTCCAGGGTGAGCTCGTCGTGGTTGCGGAGGAAGATCGCCCACTGGGCGCCGTCCGGGGCCTCGGGGGTCTGGGACAGGATCTCCGTGATCGGGTACCGCTGCTCGCGCCGCACGGCCATGAAGAGCCTCGGCATCAGCGGGAAGTGGAAGCAGAGGTGGCACTCGTCGCCGTCGCCGAAGTAGTCGGCCACGTCGGCCGGCCAGCCGTTGGCTTCGGCCAGCAGGATCCGCCCCGGGTAGTGCTCGTCGAGCTCGGAGCGGAGGCGGCGGATGAAGGCGTGGGTCTCCGGGAGGTTCTCCCCGGCGGTGCCGTCCCGCTGGTAGAGGAAGGGCACGGCGTCGAGCCGGAAGCCGTCGAGGCCGAGGTCGAGCCAGAATCGGACCACGTCGAGCATGGCCTCCTGGACCTCGGGGTTCTCGTAGTTGAGGTCGGGCTGGTGGCCGTAGAAGCGGTGCCAGTAGTACTGCCCCCGATCGGCGTCCCACGCCCAGTTGGACCGTTCGACGTCGACGAAGACCACCCGGGCCTCGGGCCAGCGCTGGTCGTCGTCGTTCCACACGTACCAGTCGGCACGGGGGTTGGTGCGGTCGCGGCGCGACTCGATGAACCACGGGTGCTGGTCGCTGGTGTGGTTGATGACCAGGTCGGCGATGACCCGGATCCCGCGGTCGTGGGCCGACTTCAGCAGCAGCTTCAGGTCGTCGACCGTCCCGTAGTCCTCGTGGACCGAGTAGTAGTCGCTGATGTCGTACCCGCCGTCCCGCAGCGGCGACGGGTAGAACGGCAGCAGCCAGAGGCAGTCCACCCCCAGCCACTGGAGGTAGTCGAGCTTGGCGATGAGGCCCGGGATGTCCCCCGTCCCGTCCCCGTTCTCGTCGTAGAAACCGCGGATCAGGACCTCGTAGAAGACTGCCCGCTGGAACCAGCGGGGGTCCTCCTCGGGCGGGGGCAGCGGTTCCCCGATGGGGGTCGGGGACACCGCCGGGGACGGCACGTCGCCCCATCCGGTCCCCGCGCCGGCCACCGCGCCGGCCGCCGTCGTCGGCTCGGTCATCGTCCGACGAACTCCGCCCGGCCCGGTCCCGACTCGACGAAGGACCGGATGCCGATGCCGGCGTCCTGGGTGGCGAACGAGGCGACGAACGCCTCGCGCTCGAGGGCGACGGCGTCGCCGATCGGCATCCCGATCCCGTCGTCGATGACCCGCTTGGCCAGCCCCTGCGCCACGACCGCCCCCGAGGCCAGCGTGGTCGCCAGCTCGAGTGCCTCGTCGAGGACCCGTTCGGCCGGCACCATCCGGTCGGCCAGCCCGATGGCCAGCGCCTCCGGCCCCCGGACCTGCCGGCCGGTGGCGATGAGGTCCTTGGCCCGGGACGCCCCGACCAGGCGCGGCAGGCGCTGCGTGCCGCCGCCGCCCGGGACGATGCCGAGGAGCACCTCCGGCTGGCCGAGACGGGCGTCCTCGGCCACCACCCGGAGGTCGCAGGCCAGGGCCAGCTCGCACCCCCCGCCGAGGGCGTAGCCGTTGACGGCGGCGATCACCATCCGGGGCAGGTCGGCCAGGGCCCGGCCCAGTGCGGCGAAGGCGTCGGACACCTCGGCGGCGCGGGACTCGCCCTCGAACTCGGTCACCTCGGCCCCGGCCGAGAAGATACGGGGGCCGCCCCACACCACCACCGCGCCGGGCGGGTCGCCGGCCAGCCACTCGACGGCGGCCAGCAGCTCGGCCAGCACGTCCAGCGACAGGGCGTTCGCCCGGGGACGGTCGAGACGGATCAGGGCCACGGCTCCGCGGCGCTCCACGGTCACCCGGGGAGGGGTCGGTGCACCGGGGTCGGCGTCTCGGTCGGCGTCTCGGTCGGCGGCCACAGGGGCACGCTATCCGAAGCGGCGCCCGGTCCCGCTGGCCCCGGACCGCCGGCGCCGCGGGCTACGGAGCGTCCGGGTCGTCAGGGTCGGGCGCCGCGATGGAACCGAGCAGGCGGTCGGCGGCCTCGTACGGGTCGACCGAACCGTCGGCCAGACCGGCCACGAGCCCGTCGAGCAGGGCGGTGCCCTCCAGCTCCCGGACCCGCTCCTCGACCCGGCCCACCAGGATCTGGCGGAACTCGCGCTCGAGACGCTGGCGGCGGAGCTCACCGAGGAGCCCGTGCCCGATCAGGTGGTCCCGGTGGCGCCCGACCGCCTCCCACGCCTCGTCCACCCCCTGCCCGGTGGTGGCCACCGTCTCGACGATCGGCGGGCGCCACGCCCCCAGCTCGGTGAGGTCGAGCATCAGGTCGAGGTCGCGGTGGGTCTCCCGGGTGCCGGCCCGATCGGCCTTGTTGATGACGAAGACGTCGCCGATCTCCATGAGGCCGGCCTTGTTGGCCTGGATGGCGTCGCCCCAGCCGGGGTTCACCACCACCACGGTGGTGTCGGTGGCCGAGGCCACCTCGACCTCCTGCTGGCCGACCCCGACCGTCTCGATGAGGACCACCGGGAAGCCGGCGGCCGACAGCACCCGCACGGCGTCGGGCACCGCCACGGCCAGACCGCCCAGCTGGCCGCGGGTGGCCATCGACCGGATGAAGACACCCTCCTCGAGGGCCTGGCTCTGCATCCGCACCCGGTCACCGAGGATGGCGCCGCCGGTGAACGGCGACGACGGGTCGATGGCCAGGACCCCGACCGGGGAGGCGGGCCCGTCCCCACCGCCCGGGCCGGTATCGGCGCCGGCTCCGTCGGTGCTCCCCCCGTTACCGCCCGGGACACCGTGGCGGGCCAGGGCGATCAACCGGTCGGTGAGCGTGGACTTCCCGGCGCCGGGCGAGCCGGTGAGCCCGACCGTGTAGGCCGGTGGCCCCGCCCGGTACGCCAGGGTCGAGACCTCCCGGCCGGGGACACCGCCCCGCTCGATCAGGGTGAGCAGGCGGGCCAGGGCGGCGGTCCCGCCGTCC
>Ga0181519_10000816_pt1 | contig 27765 bp, 25 predicted proteins | sample PEATcosm2014_Bin_26_FD_121102 | JGI IMG/M metagenome (GOLD analysis project Ga0181519, IMG submission 121102) | Peatland microbial communities from MTU Mesocosm Facility, Houghton, MI, USA - PEATcosm2014_Bin02_10_metaG | ecosystem: Environmental > Terrestrial > Soil > Wetlands > Peat | place...
GAGGTTGTACTGCTGGACCAGGAGCTGGATGGGCTGGAAGAACCTGCCGAGATACAGAAGGAAGGCGACGAGGACGCCGAGCTGCATCTTGCCCTCGAGCACCATCTGGCCTCCGATGCCGAGCAGGAGGGCCTGGCCGAGGATCCCGATGGCGAGGGTGGTCGGCCCGTAGATCGCGTTGACCCGCCCGGTGTAGAGGTTCGCCTCGCGGTACTCGCCAACCACGTTGCGATGGTTGACCACGTTGTGCCGCTGGCGGTTCGTCGCGGTGACGACACGGATCCCGTACAGCGACTCGGAGAGGTCCGACAGGACGTTGGCGATCCCGTCGCGGCTGCGGAGGTACCCGCGCTCGGATGCCCGGTGGAACCAGATGGAGAGCGCGACGAGGAGCGGTACGACGAGGAAGATCGTGTACGTCGCGAGCAGCACGTTGTAGTGGAACAGGATGCAGGTGATCGTCACCATCGAGACGACCTGGATGCCGAACGTGCTGAGACCGTCCTGCAGGAGCTGTTGGAGGTTCTCGATGTCACTCGTCATGCGGCTCATCAGCACGCCCGCCTTCTCCTCCGTGAAGAAGTCGAGGCTGAGGCGCTGCAGGTGGGTGAAGACGCGGATCCGCAGATGGTTCATGACGCGGGCCGCGAGGCGTCCCGTGACCTGGACGAGCATCCGCTGCGCGTAGGCGACGAGCAGGGCGAGCACGAGGAACACGGCCGATGTGACGATGACGACCCGCAGGTCGTGCGTGAGCATCCCGTGGTCGATCGCGTAGGCGACGAGCGCCGGGCCTGCGACGCCGACCGCGCCGATGACGAGGACGAGCGCTGCACCGACCGAGAGGAGCCCGGGATGCTCGCGCAGGAGCTCGCGCAAGGTGAGTCGCCGCGCCTCCTGCGCGGTCGGGCGCTGCGTGAAGGCGACCCGGTCCGTCCGCAGCTCCGGTTCCGTGGCGAGGATCTTGTCGACGCCGAGCTGCAGCTCCGTCGGGATGCCGCCGAACGGAAGACCCGACTGCTGCGCCGATGAGTGGCTGCCGACGAACCCGCCGCCTCCACCGAACCCGCCGCCCCAGCCCATCAGAGGCCTCCCGGCTCATCGTCGGGAACGCCGTCGGGCTCCTCGTCGACGACGGCGCGCGCAAGGACCTCGCCGTACAGCGGTGTCGTGCGGAGGAGCTCGGTATGCGTGCCCGTGGCGACCATCCGGCCACCATCGAGCAGGATCACCCTGCTGGCGAGCGAGATCGTCGAGAGCCGGTGCGCGATGATGAGGGTCGTCCGGTGCTCGAGCAGTGTGTCGAGCGCGGCGTGGATCTCCTGCTCGACATGGACGTCGATCGAGCTGGTCGCGTCGTCGAGGATGAGGACCGGGGGATTGAGCAGGAGGGTCCTCGCGATCGCGATCCGCTGTCGCTGGCCGCCCGACAGCGTGTAGCCGCGCTCACCCACGACCGTTGCGTACCCGTCGGGGAGCCGCATGATGAACCGGTGCGCGTTCGCTGCGCGTGCAGCGGCCTCGACCTCCTCGTGCGTTGCGCCAGGCTTGCCGTAGGCGATGTTGTCCCGGATCGAGACCGAGAACAGGAACGGCTCGTCCTGCACGACGCCGACCGCCGCGCGCAGCGACGCGAGGGTGAGGTCGCGCACGTCGTGCCCGTCTATCTCGACGGACCCGCCCGTGACGTCGTAGAAGCGGGTGAGCAGCCGGGCGAGCGTCGACTTGCCAGTCCCGGTCTCGCCGACGATCGCCACGGACTCGCCCGGCGAGATCTCCACGTCGAGGTCGTCGAAGATCTGCGTCCCGTTGCCGTACGAGAAGTCCACGTGCCGGAATGTCACGCGACCCTCCACGGCGTCGAGGTCGACCGCACCCGGCCGCTCGACCACCTCGGGGCCCTCGTCGAGGATCTCGAAGATCCGCTCGGCGCTCGCCTTGGCACGCTGTCCCATCATCACGAGCTGGCCGAGCATCATGAAGGGTGCCTGGAGCATGCCGAAGTAGAGGTTGAACGCCAGGATCTCACCCACGTTCAGGTTCCCGTTGATCACGAGCCACCCGCCGACGCCAAGCACGAGGCCCAGGCCGATCTGCGGGAGATTCTGGACCCAGGGTGTGAACTCCCCTCGGATGTCGGCGTCCTTGATGTAGGCCCACTCGACCTTGCGGGCAGCCTTGGTCAGCTTGTCGAGCTCCGCCTGCTCCTGAGCGAAGGACTTGACTACCCGAACGCCGTTCACGTTCTCATCGACGACCGTCGCGACGCCGGCCAGACGAGCCTGGATGACCCAGGAGATCGGGAACATCATCCGTCGCATGCGGACGCCGATGAAGTAGAGGAACGGCATCATCGCGAGCGCGACGACCGCGAGCAGCGGGCTGTAGTGGACCATGAACCCGAACGCGATGACGCCGATGCCGCACTGGACCAAGATGAGCGGTGCGAACGTCGTGTACATCTGGACACTTCGGATGTCGGAGTTCGCACGCGAGATCAGCTGCCCGGACTGCACGCGGTCGTAGAAGCCGAAGGACAGCGTCGTGAGGTGCTCGTAGATCAGGTTGCGCAGGTCGAACTCGATGTCGTATGCCGTCTTGAACATGTAGTACCGCGAGATCAACCCCGTGATGCCTGCGAGCACGCCGATGATGAGCAGCTCCGTCACGGCATCGGACAGCGACTTCGGGTGGGTGATCGACGTGTGGCTCAGGCTCGCCTGGAGCGTGTTCGTCGCCTCGCTGATCAGGTTGGGCGCGAGGACCTGGAACACGAGGCTGACGAACGAGAGCCCGATCGCGAGGGAGAAGCTGACCTTGTGGCCCTGGAGGACCGGGAGCACGCGGCGCAGCCACGTCTTGGATGTGTCAGGATCGAGCTTCCCTGAGGGCTTGGGGTACTTCGACTCGACCCCGATCGGGATGAATGCCGAGCGCTGGAACTCCCCGGATGCCTCGCGTGTCGTCGTGTCCCTCATCGCGTGACGATGCAAGGGGACGGGGAAGGCACCCATGGAGATTACTGGCCGGCAGACGCGGTTCTCCGGCGCCCTGGCGCGATCCGTGCGATGACGTGCGTGCGTGCGCCCTGCCAATCTCGAACCGGCAGCCGACTGGATATGGTGGACCCATGTCCGAGTCGCGCCGTCTCATCGTCGTCGAGCACCCACTCGTGGTCCACCGCCTGCGCTGGCTCCGAGACGAGCGGACGACGAACTCGGACTTCCTGCGATTGACGGGAGAGATCTCGCGGTTCCTCGCGTACGAGGCGTTCCGCGATGCCCCGCTCACGGACGCGACAGTCGACACGCCCGTGTCGAGGCAGGCCCCAGCCCAGGTGCTCGACGAAGAGTTCCTCGTCGTGCCGATTTTGCGCGCGGGTCTCGGCATGGTGCCGGCAGTCCAGGAGGTCCTCCCTCGGAGCCGCGTGTGCCTCGTCGGCCTGCGCCGCAACGAGCAGACGCTCCAGCCCGACGTCTACCTCGACGGGCTCCCCGAGCGCATCGACGGAGTCCAGGTCGTGGTCTGTGATCCGATGCTCGCGACCGGTGGTTCGCTCGTCCAGGTGGTCGCGATGCTCCGCGACCGGGGAGCGAAGAGCATCACGGCGCTCTGCCTCATCGCTGCCGCTCCCGGCGTGGAGCGCTTCTTCGACGCCCATCCTGACGCACGAGTCGTGGCGGCGGCGCTCGACGCGACCCTGAATGACGTCGGGTACATCGTTCCGGGGCTCGGAGACGCCGGGGATCGGCTGTTCGGACCTCCCGCGCGCTGACCCGGATGGTCGGGCCGGCTTGCGCGCAGGACGGGGTTCCTCCATGCTCGCTGGTCGTGGAGCGTCCCACTTGGCACGTCAGCATCGGTTCCCAGGAGGTGGATCTCCCGATCGTGCGGCTCAGCGATGAGCTCGCCATCGCCCTGATGATCTCGGTGGACCTCGGCATTGCCTTCTGCGACCGGGCCGGCGAGGAGCTCGCCGGGCAGCTCCGGGCGTTCGGTGCAGAGGTCGTCGTCTCCGTCGCGACGATGGGGATTCCCATCGCAATCGAGGTTTCCCGGCACCTCGGCATCGACGACTACGTGATCCTGCACAAGACGCCGAAGATCCACCTGTCCGATGCGGTCGCGGAGCCGGTCAGGTCGATCACGACCGCGTCGGACCAGCGCCTCCTCCTCGACAGAGCCCGGTTGGGCGCAGTGGAGGGGCGACGCGTGGCCGTCGTCGACGACGTGATCTCGACCGGTGCCTCTGTCGCGGCAGCCCTGACGCTGCTGCGGCGCGTCGGTGCCGAGCCCGTCGTCCTCGGTGCCGTGCTCGCAGAGGGGAGCGCCTGGCGCGGGCGCCTCGGGGGAGACGCGGAGCTTGTGCGCACGCTCGGCACGATCCCCATGTTCCAGCCGCGGTCCGACGGGACGTTCGTCGAGCTCCCGGCAACCTGACGACCGAGCGAGGTCAGCGGAGCTGGGCCTCGAGGTCCTGCTGGCGGCGCACCGTCCTCGTTCCGAGGAGCGCGTAGACGGCCGCCCCGACCAGGAGACCGAGGAAGATCGAGAAGTCGGCGCCGTTGGTGTGCACCGTCACGAGGTTGAGCCACTCGGGGATGTGGAAGGAGGTCGTGGAGACTGCCGAGAGGGCTGCGAGGCTCCCGATGAGCTGCGCGGCGATCGCTGCCCAGTTCACGCCGCTGCTCGCCCAGTAGACGCTCGTGCGACCCGTGTCCTGCAATGACGGCGCGTGGTACCGGCGGAGCCTGAGGAACCAGTCCGTGAGGAAGATCCCGCACCACGGCGCGATCCACACGATGACGATCGTGACGAAGTCCTTGAGCAGCGTCGAGAACTGCGAGTTGAAGATCGCGTAGAACGTGATGCCCAGGCAGATGATGCTGTCGAGGAGCACCGCCTGGTACCGCTTGATCCGCACGCCCATCGCCTGCAGGGTGACCCCGGAGGAGTACAGGTCGAGGCTGTTGATCCCGAAGAGCTGGACGATCACGAACCCGAGGAAGACCACGACGAACCAACCCGGCAGGACGTGCTGGCCCTGAAACCCCGCGAAGGGGTTGGAGGCGTTCCACGAACCGTCGGTTCCCACGAACGTGAAGACCGCGGCGCCGAGCGTCATCAGGGCGATCTCGGGTATCGCCGTTCCGAGGAACAGCCAGCCCACGATCCGTCGGTGCGACGCCTCCTCCGGGAGGTAGCGGGTGTAGTCGTTCCCGTTCTCGGTCCATCCAAGTCCCGACAGCGTGATCGTGAACGCGAGCCCCGCGGTCCAGAGCTGCCAGTTGACCCACGACGCCGCGGGAGCGCTCACGTGTGCGTGCCCGACGGCGAACCCCGCCAGCACCAGGTAGATGATCACGAACGGGATGATCAGCCAGCGCAGGACCTTCGCCATCGTCGCGTGCCCGAAGTACGGCAGGACGATCTGGACCCCCACGGCGAGCAGGATCAGGATGACCTTGAGCGGTGTCGAAGCGTGCACGCCCCCCTTGGCAAAGAGCACGAGGCCCGCGCCAACGATGAGGATCAGTCCCTCGGCCTCGAATCCGAGCTGGGTCAGCCAGTTGAAGAACGCGATCACCTTGGACCCGTTGGGGCCGAACGGCGCACGGTTGATCGCAAACGTCGTCGTACCCGCCTGCGGCCCCTGCAGGGACGCGAGGCCGAACAGCAGCCACGAGATGTTGCCCGCGACGATCAAGATGACCGCCTGGGGGAAGCTGAAGCCGAACGTCATGAGGATCGCGCCATAGACGAGGTACTCGATGTTGACGCTCGCACCCGCCCACAGGCCGGCAACCGCCTTCGGGGTCGCCCAGCGTTCGGTGGCTGGGATGAAATCGATGCCGTGCTGCTCGACATGGAACGCGAGATCGTCCGGCGGCAGGTCCTCGATTACCTCGGTCATCCGGGCTCTCCCTTCCCTCGTGGCGTCCATGTGCGGTGACCGACGGGACCGAACCGGTTCCACGGAGCTCCGACAAACCACGCGGTCCGGGCTTCGGCCCTGAACCACCAACCAAGGCACGCAGTATGGCGCATGGATCGGTCGGCGCCGAGGAATCTCGCTGGTGGAGTGGGGATAGCGTGGCCGCCGTGCCGATTTCGAACAACGCAGAGCCGCTCGTCGTCGCGCGCGGCCTCGTGAAGCGGTTCGGGGCGTTCACTGCCGTCGATGGGATCGACTTCGACATCCACGCGGGGGAGAGCTTCGGCTTCCTCGGCCCGAACGGCGCGGGCAAGACATCCACAATGAAGATGGTGTCGTGCATCTCGGCGCCTTCCGCGGGGGAGCTGCGCGTCCTCGGCCGGGATCCCGCTGTCGACGGTCCGAGGATCCGGGCACGGCTCGGATTGGTCCCCCAGGAAGACGCGCTGGAGCTCGAGCTCACTGTCATGGACAACCTCGTGATGTACGGGAGGTACTTCGACCTGCCCAAGAGCGAGATCAAGCGGCGCGCGGTCGCGCTCCTGGAGTTCGCGCAGCTGTCGGACCGGGCGAACGACAAGACCGACAACCTCTCGGGCGGGATGAAGCGCCGGCTCACGATCGCGAGGTCGCTCGTGTCCGATCCCGATCTGCTGATACTCGATGAGCCCACGACCGGCCTCGATCCCCAGGCCCGACACCTGCTCTGGGAGCGGCTCTACCGACTCAAGTCCGATGGGGTCACGCTCGTGATCACAACCCACTACATGGACGAGGCGGAGCAGCTGTGCGATCGGCTCGTCGTGATGGATCGCGGGAAGATCGTGGCCCACGGCGCTCCGAGGGAGCTGATCGCGTCGCACTCGACCCGAGAGGTCCTCGAGCTGCGGTTCGGCGTCGGCGGGCACGGTCCTCGTGCGGCAGCCATCGGCGACCTAGCGGAGCGGATCGAAGAGCTGCCGGACCGGCTGCTGCTCTACGTCCACGACGGCGACGAGGCGCTCGCCGCGGTCCACTCGCGGGGGATCACCCCCGAGAGTGCGCTCGTCCGGCGGTCCACGCTGGAAGACGTCTTCCTCAGGCTGACCGGCAGGACCTTGGTCGACTGACATGGCAGTCGCCGGTGACCAGCTGACGCAGCGGGGCGCGGCCCAGCCCCGCGTGGGCTGGGCCCCGTGGCGGCGTGCGCTCTGGTTCCACTACGCCTTCTGGCAGCGCACCTGGAAGGGATCGATCGTCTCGAGCTTCCTCTTCCCGATCCTGTACCTCGCGTCGATGGGGCTCGGCGTCGGCCACCTCGTAAACGAGCACTCGGGGGGCGTGCAGGGCGTCTCCTACCTCGACTACGTGGCCCCGGCGATGCTCGCCCTCACCGCGCTTCAGGTCTCTGCGAACGAGACGATGTGGCCGGTCCTCGCGTCGTTCAAGTGGGTCCGCAGCTACTGGACCGCGGTGTCGACACCCGTGAGCGCGCGCGATGTGGTGGTGGGCAAGATCGGATGGGTCACGATCCACGTGCTCATGGTCGGCAGCATCTACACGGCCGTGCTCGCCGTGTTCGGCACGTTGCACAGCCCCTGGGCCATCCTGCTGCCACTCGCCGGTGCGCTGACGGGTTTCGCATTCGCCGCTCCGATCGCCGCGTTCTCCGCCACGCAGGAGAGTCCGCAGGCGTTCCCGGTCATCTACCGGTTCGCCGTCATCCCGATGTTCCTCTTCTCAGGCGCGTTCTACCCGGTGAGCCAGCTGCCCGGCTGGTTGCAGCCCGTGGTCCAGGTCACTCCGCTCTACCAGGGCGTCGCACTGTGCAGGACCCTCGCACTCGGGCAGGGGGCACTGGCCATGACGTGCGTGCACATCGCCTACCTGGCAGTCCTCGCAGCTGTCGGAACGGTCGTGTGCATCCGCAACTTCCGCAGAAGGCTCGAGGTCTGATGGCAGTCGCGGCCACGCTTCGGATCCTGCCCTCGGGGGGCTTCGGCACCCGCCGGGCCCTGCGGATGGTCGAGCGCAACGTGATGATCTACCGCAAGGGTTGGCCCTACCTCGTCTCGGGCTTCTTCGAGCCCCTCTTCTACCTCCTGAGTCTCGGCATCGGACTCAACCACCTTGTCGGGTCCGTCACTGTTGGGGCCCAGACGGTGACCTACGCGGCATTCGTCGCGCCCGGACTGCTCGCGACGTCCGCAATGAACGGGGCCACCATCGACGCCACGTTCACCGTGTTCCAGCGGCTGAAGATCGAGCATGCATACGACTCGGTGCTCGCGACGCCGCTGACCGTCCAGGACATCGCGCTCGGTGAGCTCACCTGGTGCGTGTTCCGCGGCGCCCTCTACTCGGCGAGCTTCCTCGTGTGCATGGCCGCGCTCGGCGACGCCGCGTCGCCGTGGGTGATCCTGTGTCTCCCAGTCGCGATCCTGACCTCGCTCGCCTTCGCCTGCGCGGGGATGGCGGGCTGCACCTACCTGCGCAGTTGGCAGGACTTCGATCTCGTGTCGTTGGCCCTCGTCCCGATGTTCCTCTTTTCCGGCACGTTCTTCCCGATCTCCCTCTACCCCACGGGGATCCAGGTCGTCGTCCGCGCGACGCCGCTCTACCAGGCCGTTGCGCTCTCCCGTGGCTGCTCGCTCGGGGTCTTCGACTGGGCGATGGTCGGCCATGCTGCCTATCTCGTCGTCATGGCGGTGACCGGGCTGCTGATCACGTCGACGCGTTTCCGACGTCTGCTCACGCCGTAGCAATTAGCCGAGTCTTACCGCATCCTCCATCTCCGTTGTTGGTCGGCCCGCACGATGGTTCCACGCCGGCAACACCGTCGGCGAGCTGGGACCGATCCGGGCGCCACGGTCGGTCCCAGCGACTTGACCAAGGAGCACCAATGACCAATGAACCAAGGAAGCAGGGGCGCCGGAGCGGTCCGATCTCCGCGCGCCGCGTCGCAGCAAGCGCAGCGCTCGCTGCTGGACTGGTAGCAGGCGGTGTGGGCATCGCCTCGGCGGCGACCACGACGACCTCTCCGCACGCCTCGTCGAGCTGGGCGCCGCGCGATGGGCAGGGCCCGGCAGGGGGCGGCGGACCCGGCATGCCTGGTGGACCGGGTGGACCGGGTGGACCGCACGGCACGGTCACCGCAGTGTCAGCGGACTCGATCACCATCTCGGGGATGGGCGGGCGGTCGCTCACCTTCGCGATCGACTCTTCGACGACCGTGACGAAGGACGGGTCGGCAGCCTCTGCCTCGGACCTCGCCGTCGGCGAACTTGTGGACGTCATCGCGCCGATGCCGAGCTCGTCGAGCTCGGCGGCCACGCAGACGGCGACGTCGATCAGGATCGACTCGCCACGCGAGGGCGGGACCGTCGTCTCGGTGAGTTCCAGCGGCTTCGTCATCCAAGACGACCAGGGCTTCTGGCACACCGTGGCCACGTCGTCGACGACGACCTACACAAAGGCAGGATCGGCCGCGGCCGCTTCGGATGTGGCGGTCGGGGAGTTCGTCAGCGCATCGGGTCCGATCGCGTCGGACCACACGACGCTGGAGGCGACCCAGGTGATGATCGGGCAGCCGGCACCCGGCCAGCCCTAGCCACGACGCGTCCTCGCGCACGCCCCCGCCGCATCGACCGCTTCGATGCGGCGGGGGCGACGCGTCACTGGAACACCTCGTTGCTATCGTCGCCCCACCAGACCGCGGGGTCGGGGGAGGACCAGGCTCCGCGGAGTCTGATGACCGAGGGGGTTCCGATGTCGAGCACGATCGACCGCCGTCAGTTCCTGGCCCACTCCGCAGCGGCGGCCGGGGGTGCCGTCGTCGCGGGGGCGGTCGCGGACGTTGCCCTGCCCGGCGCGGCCGGAGCCGCGACGAAGCGGAAGATCACCAAGGGCGGGACCTTGACCGTCGGGGTCGCATCCGCGCAGCACAAGCCCTTCACGCCCGACTACGCACAGATGGACACCGCTGGCTTCTGCCTGGCGCGCGCCATCTACGACCCGCTCTTCGTGACGTCCTCGGACTCGAGCACGGTCTATCCCTACCTCGCGGCAAGCATCACGCACAACGCCGCCTACACCTCGTGGACCATCACGATGCGCGAGGGCGTCAAGTTCCATGACGGCACGCCATGCAACGGCGATGCCGCCTACGCGAACGTCGTGGCCGACCGCGGCTCGCTTCTGACGGGCTCATCGCTGGCCGCTCTGATCGAGTCGACCTCCCACACGCCGGGCTCGCAGTCGTTCACAATCAACACCAAGTTCAAGTGGACGACGTTCCCCTTCACATTGGCGGAGCAGCAGGTGGGCTTCGTGGCGGCGCCCTCGACCCTTGGAGCCAGTTACACCGGGAACCCGATCGGCACCGGGCCGTTCATCTTCGAGGGCTGGAACGCGTCGCAGGGTCTCAACGCGACGGCCAACGCGAACTACTGGCGGGCCGGTCTTCCCTATCTCGGCAAGATCACCTTCACGGTCATCCCCGACGGTCCGTCGCGCCTGCAGGCGCTGCAGAGCGGCGAGGTCGACATGATCCACGAGACGGATGGCTCGGATCTCAAGAGCTTCTCGTCGCTCGGCAGCGGTTACACATGGATGACCGATGCGAAGAAGCCCTCCTACTCTCCCAATGCGAACTGCATCCAGCTGAACGTCAAGGCGAAGCCGTTCAACAATCTCGACCTGCGCAGGGCGTGCGCCTCCGCCATCGACCGCCAGCAGTTCGCGACGGTCATCGACAAGGGCGTCTCGTCGCCCATCGACGGCATCTTCCTGCCGTCGTCGCCCTTCTACAAGAATCCGGGCTATCCGTCATACAGCCCCTCGACGGCGAGGAAGTACGCCAAGAAGGTGCCCAAGGCCGATCGGACGTTCACCCTGCAGTGCGTCAATGACAACGGCCCGATCACGGCCGGGGCCGAGCTCGTCGCGTCGTTCCTCTCCGACGTCGGCATCACGGCGACGCTCGATCCGATCGAGCAGGCGACCCTGATCGACAATGCGATCGGCCACAATTACCAGGCGATGACGTGGAGCCAGTTCGGTGGTGTGACGCCTGATCTGAACTTCCCCTGGTTCGGTACCGACACCGGGCTGAATTTCGCGAACAACCTGGATCCGTCGATCCAGGCGGCGATGATCGCGGGAATGGGCGCGACGACGGTTGCCGCACGGCACGCAGCATGGGCCAAGGTCAACTCGCTGCTCGCCAAGGACCTTCCCTATTTGTGGCTCGACCGGACAGTCTGGGGAACCGCCGCCCAAGCGAGCGTGCAGAACTGGAAGTCGTTCACGGCCCCGGGTGGTCAGGCGGTCCTGCAGCCCAACGGAGGCGTCATCTTCTACACGGAGATCTGGAAGAGCTAGTTGCGCCGCATGGTCCGCCGACGACCGTCGCATTGCCCAACGCAATGGCGAGCGTCCCCACGATGACGCATCCGTTCGACTTCGACGAGGCGTTTGGCGATGACTACCTGCACTTTGCCAGGCAGGCCTTCGACGACGACCATGACGACGATGACGCCCGTGCGGTCCTCGCGCACACGGGACTCAGCGCTGGCCAGTCAGTGCTGGACGCACCGTGCGGGTACGGCCGGGTCGCCGTGCGCCTCGCGTCGGTTGGACTCACCGTCACCGGCGTGGACCGTTCCGAGAGGTTCCTCGACGAGGCACGCGAGCTCGCCACGTCTCGTGGCGTGGTGGTCGACCTTTGCGCCGGCGACCTGCGCGCCCTCCCCGTCGACGGTCCCTTCGACGCGGTCGTCTGCTGGTTCACCTCGTTCGGCTACTTCGCCGACGAGGACAACCGCCAGGTGCTCCGTGAGTTCCACCGGGTGCTGCGCCCCGGCGGCACGCTCGTCATCGACACGCTGAGCCACGACGGATTCGTCCGTGAGTTCACCGAGGCCCCCGAGTTGGTCGTCACGGAGCACGGCCAGGACATCATGATCGACAGGAGCGAGTTCGACGTCTCTGACGGATGCGTGGTCACCCATCGCACGACGATCCGCGACGGCTCGCGCCGCGACGCCCGCTACTTCATCCGCCTCCTCACCATTCCCGAGTGGCGTGTCTGGCTCGGCGACGCTGGGTTCGCCGACGTGGCCTTCTCGGACCGTGACGGTGACGCGGTGGACCTCGGGACGTGGCGCATCGTCGTGCGCGCCACCGCCTAGACCGACGCGGTTCCGGGCACGGCTGCCGGTGCCACCCTCCCAGGGACCCGACGCCACACGATCGGGGCGAATGACGCGACCACGACCGCGACCATCGCCATGGCGAGGAACGGGAACTTCGGGCTGACCTGGAACATCGCGCCGGAGACCGCTGCAGCAACGCCCATCGATGCGGTCTGGGCGGTCGCGAAGAAGCCCTGACGGCGCCCGACCTCGAGCGGGTTCGCACCCTCGGTCAGGATCGACTGCGCGGAGGGCAGCGCGAGCGATGAGCCGATCGCCTCGAAGCAGCACAAGGCTAGGAGCGCGTTGACCGAGGCGAGCAGGGGGTAGATGACGCAGAAGACGCAGTTGTTCACGATCCCGATCGTGGAGGTCACGCGGCGATCGGTGTGGTCTGCAAGCCAGCCTCCCGCGCGGACGAAGAACACATAGGGAAGGGCGAAGAACATCCACGACAGCCCGAGCTGGAACGTGGACGCGCCCTTCGAGTGCATGAGCAGCGACCAGCACGTCTCGTAGACGCCGAAGACGAGGCCGAGCGAGATCGCGACGATCACCGCACCGCCGAGGCGCGCGTCCAGCGTGATCCTCCCGATCGGCTCGCTGCGGACGTGCTTGGGGCCGAGGTCTCCGCGCAGCACGGGGATGGCGGCCACTGAGGCGAGCACCGCAGCGAGCACGAAGATGTAGGCCATCTGGCTCACGCCGACGAAGGCGCCCAGCAGCGGGCCGAACGCAGCGCCACCCAGCTGCGCGGAGTAGATCCGCGACGACGCGCGCCCGCGCTGCTCGGCGGGCACCACGATCGCCACGGTGGCGAGCGTGGCCACCTCGATCGCACCGGCGGCACCCCCCTGGACGAACCGGAGCAGCCCGTACGCGAAGGGCGCCGTCGGAAGGAGGAACCCCAGGCAGGCCGCGGCGTATGCGGTGAGGCCCCCGATGAGCACGGGCTTGCGGCCGAACCGGTCGCAGAGGCGGCCCGCCGGGTACTGCAGCAGCACACCGGCGAGGAAGAACGACGCCATCACGAGCCCCGTCGTCGATGGCGAGGCGCCCTGCGTCTTCAGGTAGAGCGGAAGCAGCGGCAGGACGGCGGTCGCGCCGAGCCACTCGAGGAACACCACGATGGCGAGTCGAGTGACGACCGAGGTCGACCGAGCGCCCTCGTGCATGTGCCAAATCGTACCCGGCGGTACGCTCGCGTCCGTGGTCGCGATCGAGGTGAATCAGGTCCCGAGCGACGCCAGGAGGATCTCGATTCGAGGATGCAGCGGGTCAGGAAAGTCGACGCTCGGGGGGCGGATCTCGTCGGCACTCGGGATCCCGTTCGTCGAACTTGACGCGCACTTCCATCAGGCGAACTGGACGCCGCTCGAGGACGACGCCTTCCGTGCACGGATCGCGGAGGTCGCCAGCGAGGACGCGTGGGTCATGGACGGCAACTACAGCCGGGTGCTCAGTGACGTGGTCGACGAGAAGGCGGACACCATCGTCCTGTACGACCTCCCTCGGTCGACCGTCGTGCGTCGGATCGTCCGTCGGACGATCCGAAGGGCGGTGCGGCGAGAGGAGCTGTGGAACGGCAACCGGGAGCACGTGAGCAACATGTTCCGTCGCGATCCCCACCGCTCGATCATCCTGTGGTCCTGGTCGATGCACGCCACCTACCACGAGCGAAACGAGGAGCTCCGACGCGATCCACCGTCGCCCGACACGCGGATCCTCGTGATCCGGTCCGTCGATGACGAGCGGCTCGTGTATGCGGGCCTGTCCCTTGAGGGATCCGATGCCCGATGACGATCCGAGGCCGTGATGGCGCATTCCCAGACGTCCGGTGGGGGAGCTCCGACTCGTCAGGCGCACGGGTACTGCAGCGGCTCGCGGCCACACGGCCAGGGTCGGCGACGATCCGCTCCCTCGTGCCGGTCGACCGCTGGCTGCTCCGCAGATCCGGGGGCAGGTACACGATCCTCGGGCCGTTCGGCTCACCGGTCCTCCTGCTCACGACAACGGGTGCGAGGTCCGGCAAGCTTCGGACGACCCCGCTCATCTATCTCCACGATGGCGACGGGATCCTGCTGGCAGGATCGAACTTCGGACAGGAGCGGCATCCCGCATGGAGCACCAACCTGCTTGTCCATCGCGAGGCGACCGTCGCCATCGGAGGCGTCGACTTTCCCGTGACGGCCACCCTGCTCCAGGGGGACGCGCGTGCGGCGGCATGGCAGCAGTTCGCGAGTGCGGCCGCCCCCTATCGTGCGTACGTGCTGCGGACGGACCGGATGATCAGGGTCTTCCGGCTGGCGAGAAGGGACATGGCCTGATGGACCTCGAGTTGGAGGGACGTGCGTTCCTCGTGACCGGCGGGACGGACGGGCTCGGGCTCGCACTCGCGCACCGGCTGGTCGAAGAGGGGGCCGTCGTCGCGATCTGCGGCCGTGACGCGTCGCGCCTCGAGAGCGCCGAGGCCGGCCTGCCTTCTGCGCAGGTCTTCGCCGCTCGGGTCGACGTCACCGACGGGCGGGCCCTGGATGGCTTCGTGGACGCCGCGGCGGAGCGTTTCGGGCGTCTGGACGGGGTCGTCTCGAATGCGGGGAGGGCGGTCGCTGAGCCGGTCGTGGCTGCCACGGACGAGCAGTGGCAGGACGACTTCGAATTGAAGGTGCTCGCAGCCGTCAGGCTCGCCCGCCGGTCGGTGCCGTATCTCGAGCGCCAGGGAGGATCGATCCTCAACGTGCTCGCCATCAAGGCCAAGGCGCCAGATGCGGGGAGCACGCCGACGTCCGCGTCGCGCGCTGCAGGACTCGCGTTGACCAAGGCGCTCGCGGGGGAGCTCGGGCCGAGGGGCATCCGCGTGAACGCGGTGCTTATCGGACTCGTCGAGTCGGGCCAGTGGGTCCGCAGGGCCGAGTCGACGAACACGGATCTCGCCACCTTCTACGCGACGATGGCCCAGCACTTCTCGATTCCCCTGGGGCGCGTCGGCCGTGCCGGCGAGTTCGCGGACCTCGCGGCCTATCTGCTGTCTGAGCGAGCCTCGTACGTGACGGGCGTGGGGATCAACCTCGATGGCGGACTCTCCCCGGTCGTCTGAGGTGGTCGTTCGCGTGGCCACGTCGCGCGACGCAGCCTCGCTCGGCCCGATCTTCACGGACGCGCGAGCGGGCCTCGGCTTCCTGCCGGAGCTGCACACGCCCGAGGAGGACATCGAGTTCTTCGGATCGACCGTCGGTCGCGACACCGTGCTCGTCACCGACTGCGGCGGGACGGTAATCGCGTTCGCGGTGGTGACGGCCACCCGCCTGGAGCACCTCTATGTTCATCCGGACCACCATGGCGAGGGACATGGCACCGCGCTCTTCAGGGCGGTCGAAGAGGAGCGACCCGACGGGTTCGATCTCTGGGTGTTCGAGGAGAACCGCCGCGCGCGACAGTTCTACGAGCACCTCGGATGCCGGGAGGTGGAGCGCACCGATGGGACTGCGAACGAGGAGCGATTGCCCGACATCCGGCTCGAGTCGCAGCACCGCATCGCTCGGAGCGGGGGCTAGCGTCACCTCGGGGGTGGTCCGATGACCCGAGAGGTGCACCAGCCGACGAGCGCGCAGTTCGCTGCGGCGAGGGAGGCCGTGGCACTGCACCTGCGCCCGACACCGACGATTCGCCTCGAGACCGGACGCGGGACCCTGTGGTGCAAGCTGGAGTGCCTCCAGCCCACCGGGTCGTTCAAGGTCAGGGGAGCCATCGCGGCGGTGTCGGCGGCAGTCGAGAGGCGGCCCGATGTCGAGGTCGTCACCGCATCGGCAGGCAACCACGCGCTTGGCGTCGCCTTCGCGGCGCGAGCGCTCGGCGTGCCCGCGACCGTGGTGCTCCCGACGACAGCCTCACCGGTGAAGGTGACCAAGCTGAAGCGGTTCCCCGTCCAGCTGGTCCAGCATGGCGCGGAGTTCGCCGACGCGCAGGAGTACGCGCTGCGACTGGCCGACGAGCGCGGTGCCGCATTCATCTCGCCCTACAACGACGCAAACGTCATCGCTGGGCAGTCGACGATCGGGACGGAGCTGCTCGACCAGGTTCCGGATATCGAGCACCTCCTCGTGCCGGTCGGGGGCGGCGGGCTCTTGTCAGGGATCGCACTCGCGCTCCGGTCGGCTCGCCCGACCGTGAAGCTGATCGGTCTCCAGCCTGCCAACTACGCAGTGATGGTCGCCTCACTCGAAGCCGGCCGGGTTGTGGACACCGCGCACGTCGAGACCATCGCCGATGGGCTCGCAGGCACCCTCGAGGACGACTCAGTGACGTTCGAGATCCTGAGGGATCTGGGGATTCCGGTCGTGACCCTCGAGGAGGAGCAGATCCGGGCCGCAGTCAGGACGGCTGCAATGGAGCACGGCCTCATCCTGGAGGGTTCCGCCGCGATCGCCATCGCGGCTGCCGAGCTCGGGCTCGTCCCGTTCGACGACGGCCCTGTCGCGATGATCGCCACGGGCAGGAACCTGACAGCGACGCTGCTGACCGAGCTGATCGACTCCTACTAGGCCAGTCCCGGCAGCTGCGAGCCCGCGTCGGCCTCGATGAGCTCGGGCCCGTCGTTGCGAACGTTGCCGACCCGGGCGTCCACCGGGTGGTGCACCAGCGTGCCGCGGATCGCAGGTCGGCAGAGCGACTCGAGCGCATCGCGCTCGTCGTCGGTCGCCGCGAGCCACATCTCGAAGGTCTCGGGCTCCAAGATGACGGGCATCCGGTCGTGGATGCCGTCCATGTCGTCTCCTGGCGTCGTGGTCAGCACCGTGCAGGTCTGCATGGATGGTGTCTCCGCGGCGGCCGCTGGGTCGTGCCACCGCTCATAGAGACCGGCGAGGACGATGGGGGCGCCGTCCGTCCTCGTGAAGAAGTGGGGGACCTTCGCGCCCCCGCGACGGTCCCACTCGTAGAAGCCGTCGACTGGGATCAGGAGTCGCTGGCGCTTGAACGCGGATCGGAAGGACGGCTTCGTCGCGACCGTCTCGCTGCGGGCGTTGAACATCTTGTTGCCCATCGACGGGTCCTTCGACCACGAGGGCACGAGGCCCCATCGGTACCGGTCGAGCACCCGGGTCGCCCCCTGCTCGGAGACGCCGAACAACTGTCGCTGCGGCCCGACGTTCCAGCTGGGGCGTCCCTCGGGGTCGAGGCCCGCGGCCAGGGTCGCGTCAAGCAGCCGTGCCAGCCGCCCGGGTGGCGTGAACAGCGCGATCCGCCCACACATGGTCATCCTTTCGCGAGGAGCGACTCCACCCTAGAGTCGCGGTGCCGACGCGGGGAGGGTAGACGATGCAACGAGAGTCCGACTGGCTCGCCGGCTCCGCATACGACCGACTCCGTGCCGCGGACTTCGACCGGTTTGTCGATGCCGTGGAGTCCGACCCATCGGCGTCGGTGCCCACGTGTCCCGAGTGGGACATGACTGCCCTCAGCGACCATCTGGCCCGCGTGTACCAGGGCCGCAGCATGGTGGTCGACAGCGGGGCCTTCGCCGCGCCGGATGCCTTCGAGCATCGCACTGAGGAGACTGATCCGGTCGACTGGCTGCGCCGGTGGTCCGATGCGCTCGATCGGGCGCTCGCCAGCCGATCCGACGACTCGCCGACGGTGACGTTCATGCCCGGTGCCGACACCGTCCACTTCTGGCGACGGCGCATGGCGATCGAGACCCTCGTGCACCGCGCTGACGCACAGGTCGCCATCGGCTCGGCCACGACGATGGATGACGAACTGAGCGCCGATGGCGTCAGCGAGCTGCTGTGGTTCGGTTCCCATCCCGAGCAGCCGAACGGTGACGGCATCGCTTCGCGGTCGGTCATCTCGCTCACGGACGGGACCCGCAGGTGGGCTGTGACCCTCACGGACGGCGGGTACGGACTGCCCTCGGCGGATGCGCCTGCAGACGTGACCGTCAGCGGTTCGGCGCCGGCGCTGCTGCTCCGCGTATCAGGGCGCGACCTCGACGGGATCGGATGGGCCCGATTCGGGGTGGAGCCGCTCCTGGTCGAAGGGGATGCATCGGCGTTTGCGCGGCTGCTTGCGAGGCTGGGGGCGTTCTGACCGGAGGGTGCGGTGCCGCATGCGCGGGTCGCCCGAGGAGCAGAGGATGGATGCATGGTCGTTGACCTGCTGCTGATCGGCCTCGTGATCGCGCTCGAGCCCGTTCCGCTGACGTCGTTCATCCTCGTGCTCGGAGCCAAGCACGGTATTCGCAACGGGATGTGGTTCATCCTTGGCTGGCTGGTCTCGTTCGTCGCCATCATCGCGCTCGTCGAACTGGCGACGGACGGCACGCCCCCCGCGCCGTCGACGGCGCCGTCGACGGCGATCATCATCGTCAAGCTGGCCATCGGCATCGCGCTGATCGGGATCGGGGTGCATCGGCGGCGCCGCCCGCAGCGGCCCGCGAAGGAGCCGAAGTGGATGCGCTGGCTCGACCACCTGTCCTTCGTTGCCGCGGCCGGACTGGGTTTCCTCATCCAGCCGTGGCCGTTCGTCGCGGCGGGGGCTGCGGTGATCACCGCTGCCGACCTCCACCAGGGGTCGACGTACATCGTCCTGACGGCATTCGTCCTGCTCTCGACCTCGACCTACCTGGCCATGGAGACCTATGCGCTGCTCCGGCCGGACACTGCGGCTGCGACGCTCAACGGGATCCGCCGGTGGATCGTCACCCACCAGGACCAGGCGATCGTGATCCTGGCCGTGTCGATCGGGTTCTGGCTGACCTTCACGGCCATGGTCCAGCTGATCACCTGATCCTGCAAGTCCAGTGGCCGACGTCTGAGGTGGTCGGTAGAGTACGAACATATGTTCGCCTCCTCTCCTGAACGGACCGCAGAAGCCGCCCGGCTCGCCACCTCGATACGGCCGACCACCCCATCGTCCACCCGGCTGCTCGAGGTCATCGCACCGCTGGCACCGCTCCTCCCCGATGGTGCGCTGCGCCGGGGAGCGACACTCGTCGTGGCGGGGGCAGCGGGGAGCGGCGCGACCTCGCTGGGGCTCGCCCTGCTGAGCGCCGCATCGACAGGCGGGCACTGGTGCGCTGCGGTGGGGCTCGACGACCCCGGTGTCGTGGCGATGGCCGAGCTCGGGGTCGACCTGCGCCGTGTCGTCTTCGTGCCGCGACCGCGCGGTGCGTGGGCGGCGGCGACCGCGGAGCTGTTCGAGGGGGTCGACGTCGTGCTGGTCCGCCCGCCTGCGAGGGTGGCGCATGGCGCCGCGCGCCGGCTCCTCGCCCGCGCCCGCGACCGCTCGGTCGTGCTGGTCGCGCTGGTCGAGCATCGTGACGATTGGCCCGTTCCAGCAGATGTGGCTCTCGAGGTCACCTCGTCGTCCTGGCGCTCCGATGGCAGGCTCGTCGAGCGGGTGGCGCAGGTGCAGGCAGTCGGCCGCGGCACGACCGGCCGTCCCCGCCTTGCGTCGCTGTGGCTGCCGAACCACGAGGGAAGCATCGCGCTCGCGGGATGATGGTTCGCCTCGTCGTGCTGTGGTGCCCGGGACTCTCGAGGGAGGGACCGAAGGGGGAGGAGGCCCGCCGGTTCGCCGCCGTCGTCGAGACCGCGACGGCCCTCGCTCCCTTCGCGCGCCCTGTCCGCCTCGGCGTGGTTGCGATCCCCTCCAGGGGACCGAGCCGGTTCTTCGGAGGCGAGACGGCATTCGCGGGACGCCTGGCGGCAGCGGTCGGGCCGCTGCTCGGCGGGGACAGCCGCGCGTGCGTGGGTGCGGCCGAGGGACTCTTCGCCGGCATCCTCGCCGCGCGCGCCTCAGTGTTCGTGCCCGTGGCGACGACCGGAGCCTTCCTCGCTCCGTGGTCGATCGCCACGCTTCGCGATCCTGACCTCGCGGCGGCATGCAAACGGCTCGGGCTGCACACGCTGGGGCGATTCGCGTCGCTCGAGGAGGCCCGGGTGCTCGAGCGCTTCGGACTCGATGCCGTCCGGCGCCACCGTGTCGCCCGAGGCCTCGACGGTGAGCTCCCGGGCCTCCGCGACGCGGCTGCGCTGCGGCGTCTCGACGCGCTCGTGCGCCGAGACGCGCCACGTGACATCCAGCGCGGCTTCTTCGGCGAGCGAGGCGCTGCAGACCTCCGTGCCGCCGCCGCCGCCCAGCGCATCGAGGAGCAGCTCGGCGTCGGGGCGGTGACCGTGGCGCGCCTCGGCGGCGGGCGCGCCCCCGACGACCGAGCCGCGCTGGTCCCATGGGGAAGCCGAGACGCGCAGCGTGCCGGCCGCGACGCTGCAGCGCCGTGGCCGGGCCGGATCCCAGCGCCCTCCCCGGCGGCGATCCCGTCGCGGTCGCTGCGCGTCAGCCTGCGCGACGCGCAGGGGGACGCCATCGCTGTCTGCGGACGAGGGCTGTTGAGCGGCACGCCCGTCCGGGCTGATCTCGGCGTCGGCCTGCCGCGCACGGTCATCGGGCACTGCGGGCCGTGGCCGATGGCCGAGCGATGGTGGAGCACGGGCCGGCGGCGCGCCCACCTCCAGGTACTCCTCGACGACGGCCTGGCCGTGCTGCTCCGGGCGGAGCGCTCCGAGTGGTGGCTCGCGGGCATCTACGACTGATGGCTCGGTACGCGGAACTCCACGCCCACTCGGACTTCAGCTTCCTCGACGGCGCGTCGGACCCCGAGGAGCTCGTCGCCACCGCCGTCGCACTCGGGCTCGAGGCCATCGCCTTGACGGACCACCACGGGCTCTACGGCGCGGTTCGCTTTGCCGAGGCAGCCCGTGCGCTCGGCATCCCGAGTGTCTTCGGCACGGAGCTGACGCTGACCGGCGGGGGGGCGAGAACCGGGGTCCCCGACCCGACGGGCTCCCACCTCGTGGTGATCACCCGGAACCCAGAGGGGTACGCCGCGCTGAGCTCCCTGCTGGCCGACGCGCACCTCCGGCTCGGCACCAAGGGCTGCCCGACGGTGAGCCTCGAGGAGCTGGCGGACCGCCACCGCGGGAACTGGGTCGTCCTCACGGGGTGCCGAAAGGGCCCGGTGCCCTCGGCGCTCGCGGACGCGGGACCCCGCGAGGCCCGTCGCGCGCTCGACCGGCTCACCGACGCGGTGGGCATCGACAACGTGGCGGTCGAGCTGTGGGACCACGGCGACCCCCTGGACCTGGCTCGCAACGAGGCACTGGCGACGATCGGTCTCGAGGCCGGCGCCGAGGTGGTCGCCACCAACAACGTCCACTACGCCACGCCCGCGTCCTTCCCGCTCGCGAGCACGTTCGCGGCGATCCGCGCCCGCCGGACGCTCGCCGAGCTCGAGGGATGGACTCCCGCGGCACCGGCTGCCTGCCTGCGTTCCGCGGCCGAGCAGGAGCGTCGGTTCTCCCGGTTCCCCGGGGTGACCGATCGTGCCGCGGAGCTCGCCCTCGCCTGCGCGTTCGACCTGCGGCTGGTCGCCCCGCGACTGCCGGACTTCCCGACCCCTGACGGCCTCGACGAGCAGGCCTATCTCGCGAGGCTGGTCGCACAGGGGGCGATCGAACGGTACGGCCCGCGCGGCGCCGAACGGGTCCCCGGTGCGTGGGCCCAGCTCGACCACGAACTGGCGGTCATCGGCTCGCTCGGATACGCGGGGTACTTCCTCATCGTCTGGGACCTGACCCAGTTCTGCAAGCGCGAGGGGATCTACTGCCAGGGTCGGGGGTCGGCCGCCAACTCCGCCGCCTGCTACGCGCTCGGCGTCACCAATGCCGATGCGGTCGCGCTCGGGCTGCTGTTCGAGCGCTTCTTGTCGCCAGCGCGCGACGGACCGCCCGACATCGACGTGGACATCGAGTCGTCGCGACGCGAGGAGGTCATCCAGTACGTCTACGCCAGGTACGGCCGGCACCACGCCGCCCAGGTGGCCAACGTCATCACCTACCGGCCCCGCTCGGCCGTGCGGGACATCGCGCGCGCACTGGGGGCATCCGCCGACGACGCCGCGAGCGCCGCCAGCCGCATCGAGCAGCGCTGGAGCGCGGACAAGGACCTGCTCGGCGTTGATGCAGCAGCGACCGCCGGGCTCGATCCGCTCGTTGCGAGGCTGGCATCCGAGGCGCTTGGGCGTCCGAGGCACCTCGGTGTGCACTCCGCGGGGATGGTGATCTGCGACCGCCCGGTGGTCGAGGTGTGCCCGGTCGAGTGGGCACGCATGGAGGGGCGGTCGGTCCTGCAGTGGGATAAGGACGACTGTGCGGCCATCGGCCTCGTCAAGTTCGACCTGCTCGGGCTCGGCATGCTCGAGGCCCTGCATCGGACCGTGGACCTCGTGTGCGAGTCGACCGGCACGCAGGTGGACCTCGCGCGGCTTCCCCAGGAGGATGCCGTCTACGACATGCTGTGCGGCGCAGATACCGTCGGGGTCTTCCAGGTGGAGTCACGCGCGCAGATGGCAACGCTCCCGCGGCTGCGTCCTCGGTGCTTCTACGACCTGGTGATCGAGGTCGCCCTCATCCGCCCGGGCCCGATCCAGGGCAATGCGGTCAACCCCTATCTGCGCCGCCGTCGCGGTGAGGAGCCCGTGACCTACCTGCATCCGCTCCTGGAGCCCATCCTTCGCCGCACGCTCGGCGTCCCGCTGTTCCAGGAGCAGCTGATGGAGATGGCCGTGGCGATCGCCGGGTTCAGCCCTGCCGAGGCCGACGAGCTGCGCCAGGCGATGGCTGCGAAGCGGTCCGAGCTCCGGATGCTGCGGCTGAAGGGGAGGCTCTACGCGGGCATGGCGGAGCGCGGGGTCACCGGAGAGACCGCCGACGCCCTCTACGCAGCGCTCGCGGCGTTCGCCAACTTCGGATTCCCCGAATCGCATGCCGTCTCCTTCGCACATCTCGTCTACTGCTCCGCGTGGCTGAAGCTGCACCACCCGGCTGCGTTCCTCGCGTCGCTGCTGAATGCACAGCCCATGGGGTTCTGGTCACCGCAGAGCCTCGTCGCCGATGCCAGGCGCCACGGGGTCACCGTCACTCGACCGGACGTGGACCGCTCGGCTGCGGATGCCACGGTCGAGCCGTACGGGGATTCCTATGCGGTGCGCCTCGGGCTGGCCTCGGTCCGCGGGGTCGGGCGAGCGGTGGCGGAGCGGATTGCCGCAGGCGCGCCCTGGGCCGGCCAGGAGGACCTCGTTCGCCGCGCAGGGGTCTCGCGTTCGCACCTCGAGGCGCTGGCAGCCGCCGGTGCCCTGGATGCCATGGGAAGGAGCAGACGCGTGCTCACGTGGACCGCCGCCGCTGCAGCGCAGTCATCGCCTGATCGGCTCGAGGGCATCGTGACCGGCACCATCGCACCTGCGCTTGGTGAGCCGACCCCGCTCGAGGTTGTGGCCGACGACCTGTGGGCCCTTGGACTCGCCCCCGAGGCGACGGCGCTCTCCCTGGCGCGAGGCGCCCTCGATGCGCAAGGCGTCCTGCCCGCCGCAGCACTGGCCGGCGCAGAGGCGGATCGGGTGGTGGTGGCTGGGGTGGTCACCCATCGCCAGCATCCCGAGACCGCCCACGGCGCGGTCTTCCTGAACCTCGAGGACGAGACCGGGCATGTCAACGTGATCTTCTCCAAGGGGGCATGGGCACGCTGGCGCGATGTCGCCGGCGGCACGGCCGCACTCGTCATCCGGGGGCGGCTGGAGCGGGGCCAGGGAGCGCTCGCGGTGACGGCGGAGCACGTCCGCCCACTCGATCTCGGCGCACCCAGCGCGCCGTCCAGGGACTTCCGATAGCCAGCCATCCTCGAGCGGGCCCACACATGGCCCATCAGGGGTCGAGCGGGCACGGAGGTGCCATGATCGGCCGATGGTGACGGACCCGGCGCCGACCGACGGCACGCGCACGATCAACTGGGGCATGGATTCCGAGGCGCGAGACCGGTGAGGAGCCCTCAGCGTGCCGTGCTCCACGACCTTCCCACGCACGTCACGATCTACGAGGTCGCGCCGCGTGACGGCCTCCAGAACGAGGCCGCCGTCCTTCCGGTGGCAGTGAAGGCCGCATTCATCCACCGCCTCGTCTCGACGGGGCTGCAGGCAGTCGAGCTCACCAGCTTCGTGTCGCCGAAGTGGGTGCCTCAGATGGCCGATGCGGAGGAGCTCCTCGCGCAGCTCGGACCGCTTCGGGGGAGACATCCCGTCCTCGTGCCGAACGAGCGCGGCCTCGAGCGCGCCCTCGCCTGCGGGGTGGAGGAGATCGCCGTCTTCGCGAGCGCCACCGAGAGCTTCGCCCAGCGCAACCTGAACCGATCGCTTGCCGAGTCGATCGAGCGCTTCGCGCCGGTCGTCTCCGCCGCCATCTCGTCGGGGCTTGCGGTCCGCGGCTACGTCTCCATGTGCTTCGGCGACCCGTGGGAAGGCGATGTGGACCCGAGCCAGGTCGCCGACGTCGCTGCCGCGCTCGCCGACATGGGATGCGCAGAGCTCTCCCTCGGCGACACCATCGGCGTCGCCACGCCCGGCCAGGTGGTCGACGTGCTCCACGTGATCGAGGAGCGGGGGGTCGACCGATCTCGCCTCGCGGTGCACTTCCATGACACCTACGGCCAGGCGCTCGCAAACACGCTGGTCGCCCTCCAGCACGGCATCACCACGGTGGACGCATCCGCCGGCGGGCTCGGCGGATGCCCCTACGCGCAGAGCGCAACGGGGAACCTCGCGACCGAGGATCTCGTCTGGCAGCTGCACGGCCTCGGCATCGACACGGGCGTCGATCTCGAGGCCCTGTGCCGGACGAGCCTCTGGATGGCGGACCTGCTGGGCAGGCCGAGTCCGTCTCGCGCGCTCCGCGCGCTGTTCCCGCCTGACTGACGGCGGCGGCCCGCGGGATGTCGCGCCGGGGCCGATGTGCATCGGCGCTACCGTGGCGCGTGGTCCGTCGACAGCGGGCCGGGAGCCTCCGAGATGCCGCGGTGGCGTGGCCCGATCGAAGGGGATGCGGATGGACAAGGTCGTCGAGAGCGCCGACATGGCCGTGCGGGACATCGCCGACGGTGCGTCGCTGGCCGTGGGCGGGTTCGGCCTGTGCGGGATCCCCACGACCCTGATCCAGGCGCTGCTCGCAGGCGGCGCGACCGATCTCGTGACCGTGAGCAACAACTGCGGCGTGGACGACTGGGGACTGGGCATCCTGCTGGCGGCCCGTCGCATCGCGCGCACCACCGGCTCGTACGTGGGGGAGAACAAGGAGTTCGAGCGCCAGTTCCTCTCCGGGGAGCTCGAGGTGGAGCTGGTGCCCCAGGGCACGCTCGCGGAGCGACTTCGGGCGGGCGGCGCGGGGATCCCCGCGTTCTTCACGCCCGCGGGCGTCGGCACGGAGATCGCCGACGGGGGACTGCCCTGGCGATACGACGGGGCTGGCGGCATCGCCGCCGCATCCCCGCCCAAGGAGGTCCGCGAGTTCGACGGCCGGCCCTACGTCCTCGAGCGGGGCATCCGGACGGACTTCGCGCTCGTGCACGCCCGGTACGGGGACCGGCACGGGAACCTCATCTACGAGGAGAGCGCGCAGAACTTCAACCCGCTGTGCGCGGCCGCAGGAGGCACGACGATCGCTGAGGTGGAGGAGCTCGTGGAGCCCGGCGAGCTCGACCCGATGCACGTGCACACGCCTGGGATCTTCGTCCAGCGCGTCGTCCACGCGCCCGGCGTGGAGAAGCGAATCGAGAGAAGGACGGTGGCACGATGAGCGGTCTGACGCGCGACGAGCTTGCGGCCCGCGTTGCGGCGGAGCTGGAGGACGGCCAGTACGTGAACCTCGGCATCGGGCTTCCGACGCTGGTGCCCAATTTCGTCCCCGAGGGGATGCACGTGGTCCTCCACGCCGAGAACGGGATCCTCGGCGTCGGCCCGTATCCGACCGAGGATGGGATCGACCCGGACCTGATCAATGCGGGCAAGGAGACCGTCACGGTCCTGCCCGGCGCGTCCTTCTTCGATTCCGCCACGTCGTTCGGGATGATCCGGGGCGGGCATGTCGACGTTGCAGTGCTCGGCGCGATGCAGGTGTCAGCCGCCGGCGACCTTGCGAACTGGATGATCCCGGGGAAGATGGTCAAAGGGATGGGCGGCGCGATGGACCTCGTCCACGGCGCGAAGCGGGTGATCGTGATGATGGAGCACACTGCGAAGGACGGCGGGCACAAGATCGTCAACCGCTGCTCGCTCCCGCTGACCGGCACGTCCTGCGTCCAGCGGATCATCACCGATCTGTGCGTCATCGACGTAGAGCCGAGCGGTCTGGTGCTCCGCGAGCTGGCACCCGGCGTGTCGGTCGATGCGGTGCGGGCCGCCTCAGAGCCCGAGATCACCGTCGCACTCGTGTGACCGCGCCTGTGGTCGCTCCGCGAGTCGCGGGAGCAGGTGGGCTTCGTCGCGGTGAGCGGCTGGCCGTCTCACCTCGTGGCCGATGCGGATCCCAGTCTCAGGAGCCTTGGAGCATCGCGAGGAGACGCGCAGCCACTGACGCCCGCCCCGTCCTGGCCTCGCGGGCGTCTGCGGCTGCGGCAGCTGCCAGCCCCGCGTTGATGCCGATCCATCGCAGGGGCTCGGGCTCCCAGTCGCGGGACCGGTGCCCGACGAAGGGAAGCGATGAGTACTCGCTGTCCCGGCCGAGGATGACGTCGGCGAGCGCGATGGCTGCGACCCGGCTCATGACGACGCCGTCGCCCACGTAGCCGCCCGCAGCGGCAAGTCCCGTCCCGCGATCGAGCACCACGAAGGGCGAGCCGTCTCTCGCCATGGCCAGCGGCCCACCCCACCGGTGCGCGACGGGTGCCGGCAACGGACCGAACCAGGCCTCGAGCTCCGCCTCGAGCGTGGCGAAGACCCGCGCATCGGCGTCGTGGCTCGCAGCGACCCTCGATCCGAAGTGGTACGGGGCGCCGCGGCCTCCGAAGGCCAGCCGATCGTCACGAGTGCGCTGGCCGTACACGAGCAGGTGCCGCCCGTCGTTGAACGTCTCGCGGTCTGCGAGCCCGATCCGCTCGAAGAAGGAGCCCGGCAGGGGATCGGTCGCCACCATGAGCGAGTAGAGGGGGACGACCGCGCGTCGCGCGCCCTTGAAGCCGGGGGTGAAACCCTCGGTGGCCCGCACCACGACCTCCGCGCGGACGATGCCCGCCTCGCAGGCGGCCTGCGGCCTTCGCCACCGGTCACCCGCGAGGATCGAGCTGACTCTCGTCCGCTCGTAGATGTCAATGCCCAGTCGCTCCGCCGAGTCCGCGAGTCCCGTGGCCAGCTTGGCGGGATGAATGGCTGCGCAGTGCGGCGTGAAGAGTGCGCCGAGCACCCCGGTGGCGCCGCATCGAGCCAGCGCCTCGTCTGCCTCCAGCCAGCGGAGGTCGTCGTCGCCCGTGCCGTCGAGGCGGGCCTCGTCAAGCTCGGCTCGGAGTCGGGCCACCTGCGCGGTCGTCCTGGCCACCGTGACGGTGCCGCCACGGTGGTAGTCGCAGTCGATCCCGAGGGATCGGGCGTCCGCGCCCAGCGCGACGACGGCCTCACGGAGCGTCGAGATGAGGAGGTCGTGCGCGCCGCCGCCGTGTTGCTCTCGCACGCGAGCCCAGGAGATCGGATAGAGCGCTGAGGCCCATCCGCCGTTGCGACCGGACGCGCCCGCACCGGCGACGTCGGCCTCGAGCACCGCGACGCGCAGCGACATGTCC
>Ga0181519_10000818_pt1 | contig 27737 bp, 25 predicted proteins | sample PEATcosm2014_Bin_26_FD_121102 | JGI IMG/M metagenome (GOLD analysis project Ga0181519, IMG submission 121102) | Peatland microbial communities from MTU Mesocosm Facility, Houghton, MI, USA - PEATcosm2014_Bin02_10_metaG | ecosystem: Environmental > Terrestrial > Soil > Wetlands > Peat | place...
ATCGAGATCAGGCCAGAGTCCTTGATGTCCGGTGAGGATGCCAATTCCTCGAGGCTGCGGGCGGACAGTACCGCGCGGATCGAATCGGGGCTGGGCTGGGCGATTTCGACGAGGCTGAGTCCGGGGCGCTCGGCTATCGACCGGCGTATCGCGTCGGCGTCGAAGAGGGGGCCCGTCGGCGGCGAGCCCGAGCCCGCGGCGAGTCTCCTGAATTTCGCCGCGAGGGGCGAAGGAACCTCCGCCTGTATCGAGATCCGGGCGCCTCCGTCCGCCCGAATCGCCGAGGAGACCGACGCGGAACAGGAGGCCAGGAGCATGGCCGCCGCCAGGAACGCGGCTCCGAGGCAGAATGCCCCCGCCATGACGATGAGGAGGGCGCGCTTAGCCCGGCGTCCTTCGTCCCCTCTCGGTCCCTTCTCGTCGCGTGACCCCGTCATATGGATAATAACAGCCTCGTCCGGCCCAGGTTACCGCGACTATCCGCGCGCGCCCAAGTCAATGCGATATTGTCGTCCGAGCTATTGCGGTAACGGGGTCTATCTAGCTAGCATTATAAGCGCGGAGGCTAGGATGAGTATGAAGCGCGAAGACCCATGGAAATTCCTCGACGATTACCGCGGGACGGCGTTCTACGGCGAATGGCCGACCCTCCCGGAGTTGTTCGTCCTGACTTCCCGCAGGTTTCCGGACCGCGCCTGCTTTACCGTCTTCGAACCCGAGCGAAGGAGCCTCAGCTATGCCCAGGCCCTGGTCAGGATCGAAGGCGCGGCGCGCAAGCTGCGCTCCCTCGGCATCGGCCGCGGCGACAAGGTCGCGGTTACCGGCAAGAACAGCCCGGAATGGGCCGTCGCCTATTTCGCCGTCCTTACCGCCGGCGCCGTGGTCGTCCCTTTGGATTACCAGTTGGCCGTCCACGAGCTGGCCAACCTGGTCAGGGCGGGAGACGTGGTGGCTCTCTTCGCGGACGAGGAGAAGGAGGACGAGCTCGAGGCGGCCTGCCCGGCGCTCAAGGCCGTATTCTCCCTCGCCCCCGGGAGACCGGGCTACGTCCTCGACCTCGACGCTCCGGCCGCGCCCGCCTTCGAGAGTCCCTCGGAGGGCGATCTCGCGGCCATCCTCTTCACGAGCGGCACCATGGGCACGCCGAAGGGCGTCATGCTCAGCCACCGCAACTTCGTGGCGGACTGCTATCTCGCCCAGGCCAACCTGCCCGTCTACCACACGGACGTGTTCTACGCCCTCCTGCCTATTCACCACGCCTATACGATGCTGGCCGTCTTCATCGAGGCCGTGTCGACCGGCGCCGAGATCGTCTTCGCCAAGCGCATGGTGATCAAGCAGGTTCTCAAGGATCTGAAGGAGGCGAAGGTCACGATGTTCCTCGGAGTGCCCCTCCTCTTCAACAAGATACTCGCAGGGATCGTCAAGGGCGTGAAGGAAAAGGGCCCGATCGTGTTCGGCCTCATCCATGCCCTGATGGGAATCTCGTTCATGGTCAAGAAGCTCACCGGCAGGAACCCCGGGAAGAATCTCTTCCATTCGCTGCTCGAAAAGGCGAGTCTCGCCAGCATCCGGATCTGCATCTCCGGCGGGGGCCCCCTCGCGCCGAGCGTGTTCAGGCGCTACAACGAGCTCGGCATAGACTTCGTCCAGGGCTACGGCCTCACCGAGACATCCCCCATCCTCACGCTGAACCCGACGGAGGACTTCATCATAACGAGCGTCGGCAAGCTCATTCCCCGAGTCGAGATGAAGATCCTCGAGCCGGACGCCGCCGGGATCGGCGAGATAGCGGTGCGGGGGCCGATGGTCATGGGGGGCTACTATAAGATGCCCGAGGAGACCGCCGAGGTCCTGAGTCCCGACGGATGGCTCAAGACGGGCGACCTCGGCCGCGTCGACGGCCGGGACTACGTCTACCTCGAGGGTCGGGCCAAGAACCTGATCGTCACGGAGGGCGGCAAGAACGTCTACCCCGAGGAGATCGAGAACCGCTTCCAGCTCTTCGACGAAGTCGAGCAGGTCCTCGTATGCGGCTATATCGAGGACGTTGAGACCAAGAGCGAGGGCATAGAGGCCAGGCTATTCCCCAACGCGGATCGCTTCAAGGCGGGGGAAGAAGGGACCGCCCTGGATTGGAATGCCGCGGAGGCGAGGCTCCGCGGCATAGTCGACGAGGTCAACCAGAAGCTCCTGCCCTACCAGAAGATCTCCAAGGTGACCGTGCTGCGAGAACGCCTCGCCGAAACCACCAAGAGGACGGTCAAGCGCTTCGAAGTCGCGAAGGGCTGAGGAGCCGCAGTCGGGCCGGCTTCCAGGCGCGGTCAGTCGTCCTCCGTGAAGCGGAATTGCGTCAGGAGGACCTGCTGCGCTCTCGCCATGTCGGATAGGGACCTGGCGGAATCGGCGACTTCCGCCGCCTGGGTCGAGACTTCCTTCGTCGATGTTTCGATCTCGGCGGCCGCCTCGTCGCTGCGCTCGTTCATGTCGTTGAGCGAGCGGACCGTCTCCTCGATCCTGCGGGAGAACGAGAGCATCTCCTCGACGGCCCCGAAGATCACCTCCATGCTCTTCTCGTTCTCGCCGGCGAGGAGGCTTATCTCGTGCAGGCTCTTCCTCGAGAGCTCCGCATTCTCGGCGTTCTCCCTGGCTTCGGCGAGGCCGCGGGCCGTCGCGGTCTCGGCCGCCTGTACGCGCTTCCTCAGTTCGCTTATCACTTTCTTGATCTCGCCCGCAGACAGGTTGGACTGCTCCGCCAGCTTCCTGATCTCGGCGGCTATGACCGCGAAGCCTTTCCCCTGCTCGCCGGCCCGAGCCGCTTGGATCGAGGCGTTGATGGCGAGCACGTTAGTCTGGTTCGCGATCTCCTCTATCGAGGCTACGATCGTCCCTATCCTCTCGGTATCCTCCTTGAGCGAGCGGATGGTCGACTCGGAGACGGTGGCGGCCTCCTCCAGCGACTTGACCGACTCCTGCATCACGCCGATCGCCGCGGAGCTCCGCACGGATGCCTCGGCGACTCTGCGGGCCGTCTTCGAGCTCTCGCCGGCCGTTTCGTTCACGCGCCTGATGTTTCCGGCGAGGGTCAATATCCCTTCCTTGGTCCTGCCCGTCTCGTTCGCCTGGGATCTCAGGCTCGAGCTTATCTTCTCGATCGTCGCGGCGATGCTGGCTGTGGATTGCCCCGATTGCTCGGCCGAGGCGGCCAGCTCCTGGCTGAGCGCGAGTAGGCTGCCCGCGTGCGCCGAGACGGCCGCGACCATCTCCCGCAGGCTCGTCGGCTCGGAATTGTAGGTGACGACCGCGAGGCCCGCGCGCACGGCCTTGTTGAGTACGGGGATCATGTCGCGATCGAAGATCGGGATCGCGATTCCGTCCCATTTCTCGCTGATGAGCCGCTCGATGATCGGCGCGTACGTGGCGGCTTCGGTGAGGCCGCCCTCATGAGCCCCTTGGGGTACGATCCATTCCACCCGCGCCCCGTATGCTTCCAGCTCCCGCTTGGCCTCGAGCGCTCCTTCGTAGACCTGTTTCCAGAACGCCTCGCTCTTCATGCAGACTATCGCGATCCTTATCGATCCGGGCGGCGTCTTGCCGCGATCCGAGCCGAGGTCGACCTTGGCCAGGCGATCGCGATCGCCGACGCCCAGCGAGTCGTCGCGGCTCCAATAGCGCTGGTAGTTGTCTTTGCGAACTTCCTGGAGGGTGGTGAGAAAGCGGGGAAGGGGGGGAGTCCACCCGGCGGCTATGTGATTGAAGAGGCGTACGACCGAATCATGGCCCTGCGCGAAGGGATCCTGGGAGACCGTCGCCGCGATGACGCCCTTCGCGACGAATTCCATGGTGTCGTCGATCAGGTCGTGCGTCACGACGAAGGTCCTGTCCGTCCTGCCCGCGTCGAGTATCGCCTTGGCAGCGAATGGCGGCGTCGAGCCCTCCGTGACGTAGATGACCCCCAGGTCGCGGTAGCGCTTCATCATGTCCGAGGCCGCGTCGTAGGTCCTCTTGCCGTCCTCGAAAGTCTCGACCGTCTCGACCACTTCGATGCCGGGGAACTTCTCCGCGATGACGCTCAGGGCTCCCTTGCGCCTTAGGATGTGGTTTACGGAGCGCAGGTCGCTGGCGATGACTGCGGCGCGTCCCCGGCCCCCGAGTATCCGGCCGATTGCCTCGCCGATGGTCCTCCCTTCAGCGTAGCTGTCGGATCCGATGTAGCAGAGCCGCAGGCAAGGATCGTTGGTGATGCCGTTGAAGGCCTCGAGGCTCTCGCGGAGCAGTCCCGCCGCGCTCGCGGCGATTCGCGCCATGGACCCCAATTCGCCCCTCGCATCGACCGGAGCCTCGAGCCGGCCGCAGGGCGCCTTCGCCGCGAGGTTGCCCGTGGACAGCTTGGCGAGATTCGAGGACAGCGCCTCAAGGCCGTCCCTGATGTGTGTCTGGGAGTCGAGCAGCGCGCGGGAAGGCCCGACGAACTCCTTCAGGTACGCGATCCACGCGAGTACAGCGAGCAGGAGCCCCAGGCCGAGGACCGTCGTCTGGAGCGCTCCCGCCTTGGACCTCGCGCCGATGGACAGGAGGCCCGAAGCGAGGAGCAGAAGGCAGGTGGCAGGGAAGAGGAACTGCAGGAGACTTAGGGATGCTGCGCGGCGCTTCATAGCTGAAATCCCTCGTGAAAAGGATGATCGAGCAGGGCCATTATAGGATAGGAATTTGAGTTGGGCGAGAAAATGCGCGAGGATGGGAGTTCTTTCTATTTGGTGCCGTAGACGGGTACCGGCTGGGTGCTGTTGCGCAGGAGCACTTCTCCGATCCTGACGAGGCGGGCCTGACTCTCCAGCTCGAGCTGATGGAATACGGATTGGGACAGGAGGAGGTCTTGCTTGAGCTCCCTGCAGAGCGAGTCGAGCCGGGCCGCCACCGAAACGGCCTCCCCGAAGACCCCGAGCCTCCTCGAGCCCTGGACGCCGAGGTCGCCGGCCACGATGGCCCCGGAGTGCAGGCCGATGCTGACGTCGGAGGGCGCAGGGAGCGAGGCCGACTCGAGGTCGTCCCGAAGGCCGGGCAGCTCGGCGATGAAGTCCCGCGCGCAGGCCAGGGCCCGCTCGGCTGCGTCCTTCTCGCCGAGGAGGCCGAAGACCACGAGGACGGAATCGCCCGCCGTACCGGCTATGCGGCCGCCGTGCCGATCGGCGGCGACCGCCCATACCGAGTAGTAGCGATTGAGTATTGCGACCGAGCGCTCGGGGCTCAGCCGCTCGGCAAGGCCCGTGAAGTCCCTGATGTCGGAGGAGATCACCGTGACGGTCGCGGCTTGGCCGGCCGCCGCGGCGGGATCGTCCACCTTCTCGTCGACGCGGGCAGTGCCGAAGAGTCCGGCTATGCGCGACCGGAGGCCCAGGGCGTTCACCTTGCTGGCGAGCAGCATCAGACCGAAGGTCGCGACCCCGAAGATGAGGAAAAGATTCTGCGGGGTCCCGAGAAACTTGAGGAAGGAGGGGCCGAAGGCGGCGAGCCCGAGGGACCTGTCGTATTGGGCAGCGCCGATATCCCCGGCGGCCAGGCGCTTGGAGAGGGCGAGGCGCAGATCGAGGTAGAAATAGAAGAAGACGAAGACGAGAACGACGCCCGCGGCGAGGAAGGCCTCGGCGGCGCGCTTGAAGCCCGTCCCCCTCCCCGAGAGGGCGATGGCCTGGAAGGATCCTACGTAGAGCGCGGCTGCCCAAATGAAGCCGTTGGCCATGTCGAACGAGATGAAGGTCCCGTCGAGGAGGCGAACGATCGTGTAGGAGGCGGGAGTTATGAAGGAGAAGAGTATCCTCAGTATCGGCTTGTGCCCCTGCCCGACCAGGAGGAGGATCTGGACGACGAGGAAGAAGGTGACGATGACAATCGAAGTGGGCCTGAGCGCGTCCGTCGCGGGCGTGATCAGGAGCATCAGGATGAAGAAGACGAAGAATTGGCTGGAATAGAGGAAAAACTCGTCGAAGAAGCGCCTGATGTCGAACCGCATAGCCCCCCTCCTCGTCCATTCCGAGCATCGTAATAATACCCGCAGTTGTCCCGCCTGCAAAGCCCGATCGAGGCATGGAATCATCGCGAAGGATTGACAGCGGGTCCCGATTCCTAAATAATGTTGCAATTATTCATATTGTTTTCATGGAGGCGACATGAAGCGATTAACTGTACCGATCCTCATCGCGGTGCTCGTCCTGGTCGGCGGGATCGCATGGGCGCAGGACACTCTGGTGTACGGAACCACGGACAAAGTCACCCAGATGGATCCGGCGAGCGCCTACGACTTCCACACCTGGGAACTCTTCGATAACATCGACGAGAGCCTGCTTACCTACAAGCAGGGTACCTCGGAGATCATCCCCGGCCTGGCCGAGAGCTACACGGTCAACAAGACCGGGGACGAGTACGTCTTCAAGCTGCGCAAGGGCCTCAAGTTCACCGACGGCACTCCCTTTACGGCCGACGCGGTGAAGTGGACCATCGACCGCGTCGTGGCGCTCAAGGGCGATCCATCCTGGCTCGTCACCCAATTCGTCAAGTCGGTCACCGTCGTGGACCCGCTCACGGTCAAGTTCACGCTGAATGGCCCCACCGCCTTCTTCCCCTCGGTCATCGCCGGCAACCCGCCCTATTTCCCGCTCAGTCCGGGCGTCTACCCCGTCGACAAGATCATCAACGATCCGACCGAGCTGAAGGGCGGTCAGCTCGTAGGGCTCGGGCCCTACAAGATCACTTCCTTCAAGCGCGACGAGGAAGTCATCTTCGAGGCCAATCCCGGCTACTACGGTGCTCCCCCGAAGGTCAAGAAGATCATCATCCGCTACTTCGCCGACGCCACGACTATGAGGCTCGCGCTCGAGAAGGGCGACGTCGACCTCGTCTACAAGTCCCTGAATCCCTCTGATATCGCGGACCTGACCAAGAACCCGAAGATCGTCACGAACAAACTGCCCGGTCCCTTCATCCGCTTCCTCTGCTTCGAGACCTCGGAGAGCGTGTTCAAGGACAAGAACCTGCGCAAGGCCATCACGGCCCTCATCGACAGGCCCGAGATAAACCAGAAGGTGTACCTCGGCCAGAACGAGCCGCTCTACTCCCTCATCCCCAAGGGAATGCTCTACCACACTGAGGACTTCAAGACCGCGATCGGAGACGGCAACGTGGCGCTGGCCGAGAAGCTTCTCAAGGCCGCCGGCTACAGCAAGGACAAGCCCTTCGAGTTCGACCTCTGGTATACTCCGAGCCACTACGGCGACACCGAGGTCAACCTCGCCGAAGTCGCGAAATCCCAGCTCGAGAAGACCCCCCTCGTCAAGGTAACGATCAAGAGCGCCGAGTGGGCCACTTATAAGCAGCAGTTCAACAAGAAGCAGATGCCCGCCTACTTCCTCGGCTGGTATCCCGATTACATCGATCCGGACGACTATACCGCGGCTTTCGCCCAGACCGACGCCTCGGCCGGCGAAGGCATCTTCTTCTCGAACAAGGATTGGGATGCCCTCTTCCTTAAAGAGGAGAATACGCCCGACCCGAAGGTCCGCCAGCAGCTCTTCGAGCAGGTCCAGAAGTGGTGGACCGAAGAAGTGCCCTGCGCCCCCGTCTTCCAGGGCAACCTTTACGTCCTCACGCAGAAGAACGTGACGGGCGTCAAGATCGGCGCGCCGCTGATCTTCCGCTACGACTCGCTGATGTTCAAGAAGTGATCGGGCTGGACGTCGAATAAGCGGGGGGAGCCGTTCGAGTGGCTCGAGCGGCTCCCCTTCTCTACGGACCCGCTTAAGGCTCCCCCGGCAGAAGGCTTTGATGAGACGCATCCTCAAGTATCTAGTCGCCCGGCTTTTATTGATGATTCCGATGCTCTTCGTGCTCCTGACCCTGGTATTCGTCGTCCTGCGCGTCATGCCCGGCGATCCCGTATCGGCCATGCTGGGCGGGCACGCCCCCGAGAAAGTCATCCAGGAGAAGAAGAAGGAGCTGGGGCTCGACAAGCCCATAGGCGCGCAATACCTCGAGTACCTCGGGCAGCTCGCCCGCTTCGACTTCGGCAAGTCGATGATCCTCGAGGAGCGGGTCTCGAAGCCCATTCTCGACAAGCTCCCCGCGACCATCGAGTTGACCGTATGCGGCCTCCTGATCTGCCTGGGGATCGGCGTCCCCCTCGGCGTTCGGGCGGCCCGCAGGCGGAGAAGCGGTCACGATTTCGGCATACGCCTGTACGCGAACGTCGTCTATTGCATTCCCGTCTTCTGGATGGGCCTGATGCTCCAGATGATCTTGGGCGTCTTCCTCAACCTATTCCCGATTTCGGGACGGGTAGGTAGCCGAGTGATCTCGGGGGATTTCGACCGGACCGGCTTCTACGTCCTGGATACCCTCTTCTCGGGGAAGTTCCTCGCCTTGGGCGACGTGCTCTACCATCTCGCGCTTCCCGCGATTACGCTCGGCATCGTCCTCTCAGGCGTGTTCGTAAGGCTTACGCGAGCGAATATGCTGGACGTCCTCAAATCGGACTTCGTGCTGGCAAGCCGCGCGCGGGGGGTGCCGGAGCGCGACGTCGTCTACAGGCACGCGCTCAAGAACGCGCTCATCCCCATCATCACCATGCTCGGGCTCCAGTTCAGCACCCTTCTCGCCAACGCCATCCTGACCGAGACCACGTTCTCGTGGCCGGGAATGGGTCGCCTCCTCCTGGAGCGCATCGAGCTTCGAGATTACCCGACCGTGCAGGGGATAATTGTGGTCTACGCCTTCATCGTGAGCCTGGTATCGCTCCTCGTCGACATCGTCTACGCGGTCATCGATCCGCGGGTCAGGCTCTAGGAGGGCGCGCCGATGGACAAAGCGCAGCGCGACATCGGGCCCGAGGCGGCCAGGTTCTCCCCGGCGGCCGGCCTGGCCAAACTCTTGGGGCGCTTCTCCGCGGCGGCCCGAAGGTACAGGATCGAATGGTGGATCCTCGTGGCCGGGATCCTCGTGATCGGCTTCATCGCCTTCATGACCGTTTTCCCCGGAATCTTTACCGGTTACAGCCCCTTGGACCAGAACGCGGGACCGCAGCTGGCCAAGCCGAGCGCCGGGCATGTCATGGGGATCGATAATCTGGGCCGCGACATCGGCGCCCGGGTCGTTTACGGGGCGCGGACGATCCTCGGAGTGGCGATGGCGGCCGCCTTGCTCTCGGCTTTGATCGGCATTCCCCTCGGCCTTATTTCGGGCTTCGCCGGCAACTGGCTCGATAAGGTGCTTTCGCTCGTCATGGACTCGGTCTATTCCTTCCCCGGGCTCATACTCGCGATCGCCTTCGCCGCGATGCTGGGGCCCGGCGTGATCAACATTACCTTGGCGGTGTCGGTGGTCTACATCCCGACCTATTTCCGCCTGGTGCGCGGCCAGACCCTCTCGATAAAAGAAGAGCTGTACGTCGAGGCGGCGCGGGCGATCGGCGCCAGGCGCAGCGTCATCCTCGCCAAGTACATATTCCCGAACGTCATCGCGACCGTCGTGGTCGTGTTCTCGCTCAATATCGCGGACGCGATCATGACCGAGGCCGCCCTGTCCTATATCGGCCTCGGACTCCCGGCGGGGATACCGGACTGGGGAATGGATCTCTCCATGGGAAAGAAATTCCTCCCGTCGGGCGTTTGGTGGATGATCACCTACCCGGGGATGATGATCATGATGCTCGCCCTGGGCTTCACGATGCTGGGCGAGGGTCTCTCGGAGATCCTCAACCCGCGGCTCCAGGAGTATTGATGATGGCGTACGGCTCGGGCGATCCCATCCTGGTGATACAGAAGCTTTCGATCGCATATCCCATCTCGATCGGCACGGTGCGCGCTGTGGAGAATGTTTCGCTCTCGGTCCGCAAGGGCGAGGTTCTCGGCATCGTCGGCGAGTCCGGCTGCGGGAAATCCACCCTCGGCCTATCGATGTTGAAGCTCATGAAGCCGCCGGGAAGGATAACCTCGGGCAGCATCCTCTATAAAGGCCTCGATATCCTCTCGATGAGCGATAGGGCCCTGCTCGACCTTCGGGGCAGGAACCTGGCGATGATATTCCAGAACCCCCTCACGTCGCTCGATCCCCTGGTCACCGTGCAGGATCACTTCATCGAGGCGATTCGCGTCCACGAGCCCGAGGTCCGGAGGAAGGACTGCGTCGCGAGGGCCGAAGCGATCCTCGCCGACCTGGGGATCGAGGCGCGCAGGCTCTCGGAGTACCCCTACCAGCTCTCGGGGGGGATGCGCCAAAGGATAATGATCGGCCTGGCCCTCATCCTCCATCCCGATATCCTTCTGGCCGACGAGCCTACCACGGCCCTCGACGTCATAGTCGAGGCGGGATTCACGGAACTCCTCATGAAGCTCAAGCGCCAGTACGATCTCACCGTTCTCCTGATTTCGCATAACTTGGGCCTCGTCGCCGAGATGGCCGACAGGATCGCGGTGATGTACGGCGGCCGCATCGTGGAGCTGGCGTCGGTAGAGGATATCTTCTCGAGGCCGCTCCACCCCTATACCCGAGGCCTCATGGCTTGCGTACCAAACATCCTGCTCGACCAGAAGGAGCTCCTCGCGATGCCGGGGAGCCCCCCCGACCTCGTGGACGCGCCCGAGGGCTGTCCCTTCGCGCCCCGCTGCCCCGAAGCCATGGATATCTGCAGGGCCAAGACGCCGACCCTCGCGGCCTATGGCGCTTCCTCGACCGCCTGCTGGCTCTACGAAAGGAACGCGTGACATGCCCATCCTGATCAAGGCGGAGCGCCTCGTCAAAGATTTTCCCGTCAGGGGCGCGTTCCTGGAAAAGAAGCGGAAATTCGTCCACGCGGTCGACGACGTCGACATCGCGATCGAGGAAGGGGAGGTGCTCGGCCTGGCCGGCGAGTCGGGCTCGGGCAAGTCGACGACCGGCCGCCTCCTCATCCGCCTCGTCGAGCCTAGCTCGGGCCGGATCGAGTATCGCGGCAGGGATATTACAGAATACCCGAAGCGCGAGCTCGAGGATCTCAGGGCGAAGGTCCAGATGATCTTCCAGGATCCGGTGAGCTCGCTCTCGCCCCGAATGAGCGTGGGCGAGGCGATAGGCCACCCCCTCGCGATACACGGCATGCGGGACAAGGCCCAGCGGAAAGGCGCCGTCATCGAGATGATGGAGAAGGTCGGCTTGTCGCCCGCGGAGTATCTCTACCGCAAATACCCGCACCAGCTCTCGGGCGGGCAGAGCCAGCGCGTCGTGATCGCGCGCGCCCTCGTGACGAGGCCCGACTTCATCGTTGCCGACGAGCCGATAGCGATGGCCGACGTTTCGGTCCGCGCTCTCATCCTCCAGCTCATGCGCCAACTCAAGGATGAGATGGGGCTCACCTACCTCTTCATCACGCACGACCTCGCGACCGCGAAATACCTCTGCGACAGAGTGGCCATCATGTACCTCGGGAGGATCGTCGAGCTCGCCACGCGCGACGAGTTGTTCTCCCGCCCTCATCACCCCTATACGAAGGCCCTCCTCGCCGCAGTGCCGATTCCCGACCCTAGGGCGCGCAAACCCAAGGATCTGCCGACGGGCGAGATACCGAGCGCCATCGACCCGCCCTCCGGCTGCCATTTCCATCCGCGCTGCCCCTATGCCATGCCCGCGTGCTCGCTGTCCCGGCCCCCCCTGAGAGACGTGGGCGCCCGGCACCTGTCGGCGTGCATACTCGACTAGGAACCGCGATGGGAGGGCCCGACCGATCGGCCGTCGTCGCGACGCTCGCCTTGGCTTTGGCCGCTCTCGGCGCATCCTGCTCCGCGCCGAAGGCGCAGGAGGGTCCCCGACCCATCGTCGTCGTCGTCACTCCCGCCGAAGCCGCGGCGCCGGTCGAGTTCCGGGGAGCCGAAGCCCTCGTCGGGGCCTATTCGGCTAAGGACTCGAAGGTCGAGCTGTCGCACGCCGTGCTTCCGGGCATGGCGAAGCCGGGCGGCAGGCCCGAGGCCGTCGTGGCCTCCTTCATCGCCGAGGCGGCGAGCGACGCCCGGGTCAAGGCCATAGTCGTCGATCCCGCCCTGCCGGGAAGCGCCGAAGGACTCCGCCGATCGAAGCTCTCGAAGCCCGGGCTCCTCTGCGTCTCGGGCGGCTCGCGCGAGGACGTTCTCGGCATCGAGGCCTCGGCAGACCTCGTCGTCGACCTGGATCGGGTGTATCGCGCGTACCTGATCCCCTGGGCGGCCAAGAAGATGGGAGCCAAGGCCCTCGTCGCGGCCTACGCGCAAGGCGAGTACGCCGAGCCGGCCTCGGCGCGCGAGCGGGCGATCATGTCCGCCGCCTCCGCGGACTTGGGGCTCAGGTATGCAGCTATGACCGCTCCGAGCGGCGCGGATGCCGCCGCCTACGCGCGGGCGATGACAGGCGCCTGGCTTCGCGACTACGGTCCCGACGCGTCGCTGTACTGCTCCGACGGGGATCTGGCCGGGACCATCCTCGCGGGCGCGATAGCCGGCGGGGGCATCGTCGTGGACGAGGCGGGCCGGGCGACGCGCGCCGCTTACGCGGCCGCTCTCGGCATCGACCTCGGCCCCGCCAAGGGCGATGCGGGAAAGGAGAGGAAGCTCCTCGAGCGGGCCCTGGCGGCATTGGGCGGGCGCGGACGATACGGGGAATGGGATGCCGACTACGCCGAGGCGTGCGTCGAGGGCCTGGGGGAGTTCGCGCTGCGCGTGGTCGCCGGCGCGGCCCGCAAGGACGATCTCAAAGACCTCGTGGCCGCGCTCGACGCTCGCTCTCCCGGCGCCGCATGGATCGCCGCCTACGACGTCGATCCCGAGACCGGCGTCAAGTCGGCCAATCGGGTCCTCGTGCGGCAGGATGTATACGTCTTCGGCTCGGGCTACCTTCAAAGCGCGCTGCAGGCGGTGCCCGAGAAGTACCTCGCCATCCGCGCTCCCGGTCCCTGACCTCCGCGCCGACGCCGTTATTGATCCTCGGCCCTCCTGTCGATTACTATCTCCCAATCGTCGCGACGGGCGTCCAAAGGGAGCGAGTTCATGGCCAAGTATCCGTTCGGGGAGATAGAGAGGAAATGGCAGGCGCGATGGGAGGCCGACAAGACCTTCCGAGCGGTCGAGGATCCCGCCTATCCCAAGGACAGAAGGCGTTACGTGCTCGACATGTTCCCCTATCCTTCCGGCGCCGGCCTGCACGTGGGCCATCCCGAGGGATATACCGCGACCGACATCTATTGCCGGTATCTCCGGATGAAGGGCTATAACGTCCTCCATCCCATGGGCTTCGACGCCTTCGGCCTCCCGGCGGAGAACTACGCGATACAGACCGGCACCCACCCGGCCGTCTCGACGATGGCGAACGTGAAGCGATTCCGGGAGCAGATCAAGTCCCTCGGTTTCTCCTACGACTGGGATCGGGAGATATCGACCTGCGAGCCCGACTACTACAAGTGGACCCAGTGGATCTTCCTCAAGCTCTTCGAGCGCGGTCTCGCCTACGAGGCCGACATGCCCATCAACTGGTGCCCGTCCTGCAAGACCGGCCTCGCGAACGAGGAAGTGAGCGATGGCGCCTGCGACAGGTGCGGCACCAAGGTCGTGCGCAAGAGGATCCGGCAATGGGTCCTCAGGATCACCGCCTACGCCGACCGCCTCCTCGAGGACCTGGGCCCCCTCGACTGGCCCGAGGCGGTCAAGCTCATGCAGCGCAATTGGATAGGCCGCTCCGAGGGCGCTACCGTGCGCTTCGGGCTCGAGGGGCGCGACGAGGAGCTCGAGATATTCACGACTCGGGCGGACACTCTCTTCGGCGTGACCTACATGGTCCTCTCTCCGGAGCACCCTATCGTCCCCAAGGTCACCGCCGAGGGCCAGCGGGCGGCCGTCGAAGCCTATGTCGAGGCGGCCGCCCGCAAGAGCGACCTCGAGCGCACCGATCTGGCCAAGGAGAAGTCCGGCGTATTCACCGGCGCCTTCGCGATCAACCCTCTCGACGGGAGGCGCGTGCCGATCTGGATCTCCGACTACGTCCTCATCTCGTACGGGACGGGCGCGATCATGGCCGTTCCCGCCCACGACGGCCGCGACTGGGACTTCGCCAAGAAATTCGGTCTCCCGATCGTCCAGGTCGTCGCGTCCGCTCGGCAATACGAATCGGGCGCGGACTTCACGCAGGAGCCTGAGGTCTGCGACATCGAGGACGGCTACTCCGTCAACTCCGGAGAATTCAGCGGCATGACGACCGAGGAAGCCAAGCGACGCATCGTGGAGAGGATCGAGCGCGAGGGCATAGGCCGGAAGGCCGTCAACTACAAGCTCCGCGACTGGGTCTTCTCGAGGCAAAGGTATTGGGGCGAGCCCATTCCTCTCGTGCATTGCGAGAAGTGCGGCATCGTCCCCGTACCCGAGTCCGAGCTGCCCCTCCTTTTGCCCGAGGTCAAGAGCTACTCGAACTCGGGCACGGGAGAGTCGCCTCTCGCGAACATTCCGGAATGGGTCAACACCGTCTGCCCGAAGTGCGGGGGGCCCGCGAAGCGGGAGACGAACACCATGCCCCAGTGGGCCGGATCGTGCTGGTACTACCTGCGCTTCCTCGATCCCGGGAACCGGAACGCCTTCGCGTCCAGGGCCGCGATCGATTATTGGCTGCCGGTCGACCTGTACGTGGGAGGCGCCGAGCACGCGGTGCTCCACCTCCTGTACTCCCGCTTCTGGCACAAGGTCCTCTTCGACCTCGGAGCCGTACCGACCGTAGAGCCCTTCGCCCGCCTCGTCAACCAAGGCATGATACTCGGCGAAGACAATCAGAAAATGTCGAAGAGTCGCGGCAACGTCATCAATCCCGACGATATCATCCGGGACTACGGAGCCGACTCGATGCGCGTCTACGAGATGTTCATGGGACCCCTCGAAGTGTCCAAGCCCTGGGCGACCGCGGGCCTCGTGGGGGTGAGTCGATTCCTCGAGAAGGTCTGGGCCCTGTCCGAGCGCCCCCTGGTCGACGCCGAGCCGAGCCGGGACAGCCTGAAATCGCTCCATCGCGCGATCAAGAAGGTGAGCGTCGATACGTCGACCCTCGATTTCAATACCGCGATCTCCGCGATGATGATCTACGTCAACGAGCTGGGCCGGCTCGAGTCGCTCGCCCGCTCGCAGTGGGAACCCCTCGTCCTCCTCCTCGCCCCCTACGCTCCCCATCTCGCCGAGGAGCTTTGGGAGCGCTCCGGACACGCCGGGGGCCTCTCGCGCGAGCCCTGGCCGGCATACGACGAGTCCTTCTGCGCCGATGAGACGAAGGAGATCGTCGTCCAGGTAAACGGCAGGATCCGCGATCGCTTCGCCGCGCCGGCGGGCTCTCCGCAGGCGGAGCTGGAGGCGAAGGCCCTGTCCCTGCCGAAGGTGCTCGAATGGACCCGAGGCAAGAGGGTCGTGAAGGTGGTCGTCGTAAAGGACAAGCTCGTGAATATAGTCGCGCCCCAGTAGGGCGTCAGGGCTTGATGAAGAGCGGGACGTACGCGGCGAGGACCGCCGCGGCCAGGGTCGCATAGGCGACGGGCCTCGGGCCGCCCCGCCGGGCTTCCGAGGAAGGAGCCGCCAGCGGCTCTTCCCATACTCTCAGCATGAGCCTGTCCGCGTCCTCTATCAGTGTCGAGGGGCGTATCGCGCCCCTGTATTCGACGATCCGATCGTAATAGACGAAGGCGGAGGCCACTAGCGCCCCGAATCGCCCGGGCAGTCTCAGACTGGGCAGGATGGAAGCCTTCGAAATGTGGACGAGGCCCTCGAATACTAGGGCCTTCCCTATCCCGTCGAGAAGCGCGCTCTCGGTCAATCTGAAGGGTCCGAGCACGGCCAGCACCCTGCCGACGGGGACCAGGAGGTTGGCCGCCACGATGCCGGCGGAGACGACTATCGTCGACGCGAATGACAGCTTCTTGCCCGACAGCCAGGCTGCGGCTAGGACGCAGAGGAACATCAGGGCGCGAACCGCGAGCGAGCGCTGGAAGAGGTAGGCGGCCGATATCGCCGCGCCGGCGGCCGCGAGGGCCCAGGGCGGGAACATGGATGCCCACCGCTCGCGCCGGAGCTCCCTCTTCGTCTCAGCCATGCAACTCGCGCGTCGCGCGCGCGTACCAGGCCGATTTGCCGGCGAAGGCCTCGGCGAAGACTCCCAGGAGGGCGCCGGTCGCGAGTCCCGCGGCGAGGAAGGGCGGGGCCACGAGCCGGACGGCGTCGCCGAATACGATGAGCCTTGCGATGGCCATTTGTACGGCATTGGAGAGCACGGCGCCCAGTATCGACACTCCGACGGCGGATATGAGGCGCCCGAAGGCCTTTCGGGCAAGCCGCATGGCCAGCGCCGCCGTCAAGGTGCCGGCGAGGGAGAAGAGAGCCACGTACGAGAACAGGGAGCCGGAGATGACGCTCATGCCGAAGACCTTCACGAGGGCGAGGGCGAGGTACCAGGGCAGGGGGAGCAAGTCGGCGGCGAGGAGGATCGGAAGGTTGGCTATGCCGAGCCGCATGAACGGCAGAGGCTTCGGCACCATGTACTCGAGGGCCGAGAGGAAGAAGCAGAAGGCCCCGAGCAGGGCAGTGATATCCGCGTAGGTCCTTCTCCTCGCCTCAGTATGCGGATGCGTCGACGCCGCCATCGGCCCTCCTTCCCTCGATGCTGACGAAGACCTGGTTGGGGAGGCATGCCAGCCATTGGCCGGGCCTCTCGATCGCGCCCGCGGCGATGCATGTCTTGTTCGGGCAAGGCGAGGCCACGATGCGGACCGACTTCCCGCGGATCTCGACGACCGTATCGCCGAGCGGGCCGGCGACGCGCACATCCCGGTCGGCCGAGAGGGGATAGATCCACTCGCCGCCTCGGCCTTTGAGGACCGCGTTGACCGGGCCGCTCCCGGGCCCGTACGCGGAGACTGCAGCGAAGGCGATGGCGCCGGCCGCCGCAAGGGCTATGACGATATCGAGCGGCCTCAGGCGCATGGGCGCCCGGCCAGGTCAGTCGGAGCAGTCGCAACCGCCATCGCCGCAGCCATGACCGTGCCCGTCGTGGCAACCCTCGTCGCAATCGCAGCCGCCGTGAACGTGGCCGTGCTCGAGCTCTTCCGCGGTGGCCTCCCGCACGTCCACGACCTTGACCGAGAAGTGGAGCTCCTCGCCGGCGAGGGGGTGATTCGCGTCGATCGTGACCTCGTCGCCATCTATGCCCATGACAGTGACGATCTGGGCGCCGTCCTCGCCGTGGGCTTCGAATTGCATGCCGAGCTCGATAGGCGTTCCTTCGCCGAATTCGGACTTGGTGACCTTGAACACCAGGGCCTCGTCCCGCTCTCCGTAGCCTTCCTTCGCGGGCACCACGCATACCAACTCGTCCCCCGCCTTCTTCCCGAGAAGGTGCTTTTCGAGGCCGGCGATGATGTTTTCGTTGCCGTGAAGGTAGATAAGGGGATCCGAGGCCTCCGAAGAGTCCAAAACCCCTCCCGCGGCATCATGGAGCTTGTAGTCTATGGTTACCACTCGATCTTTCTCGATGACCATTCCACATCCTTCCGGGGGCGCGTCCCCCGCTCGCGAGGGAATAATGTATATATAATTTCAATATATGGAAAGAGGCATAGGCAGCTTCGTGCTAAACTGTGGAGGCGAAGACTGCCGATATTGAATTGATCAAGCAGGGAGCCCCAAGTCTATGCCGAACGAGCCGAGCCCTACCATTTCCAATGTACTCCTAGGCTCGATCCTCGCCGCCGTCGCGGCGTTCTGCCTGGCCTCGATCATCGCCGCAGGCATCGATCCCGCGGCTCTTCCCGTGTTCGCGGGGCCCGGGGGCTTCCTGCTGGGAGCCTTCTCCTGGGCCTCTCCCTTCGTGCCGCTTTGGTTCGCGGGGGCCGCGATCCTCGCCTTCCTGCCGGGCTGGCGGCCGGGCGCTTTCGTCGCCCTCGCGGCCTCGGTCCTGCCCTTCCTGCCGGTCCTGGCTATCGCCAGGCTCGGCGCCGAGCCGGAGCCCTTCCTCTCCGAGCACCCCTACTTGGCCGCGGCGGGACTACCCGCCCTGGTCTTGGCGGGTCTCGCCCTTGCGCTCGCCCTCGCCGCCTTCGTCGTCTACGCGTCGAGGACCGTAGCGGCCATTTCCGCCGCTTCCGGCGGCCGGCAGCCGCGCCGCTCCATCGGTCTCCTCCCGCCCCCGGCCGCCGTTTCCGAGCCCCGCGAGGAGGGACGCGCGGCATCCGCCGCTTCGATGCGGGAGGAAGGGGGGGAGGCTTTCGATTTCCGCGTTCCCGAGCTCCCGCCCGTCCCCCTGCTTCGCGCCCTCGAGGAAGGGCTCCCAGCGCCGGAGCTCGCCGGGCCCTCCGCCGCCGCAGAGGAGGACGACGAAGCCGTGGGAGTCGAGGATATCGCGGATGTCGCGGAACCGGCGGCGCCCGAGCCCGGCATCATGCCGCAACCCCGCGAGGAGACCCTGGTTGAGCTCGAGGGCGAGCGGGGCATCGAGTTCATCTCGGTGCCTCCCTCGCACGCTCAGGGCGCGGGCCGCGACGAAGCCGCCGAAGCATCGGCCGCGGCCGCCCTGCAGCGCATCCTTTCCCTGCAGGCCGCGCGCCGCAAGGACAAGCCCTATCTTGTCCCCTCGGAGGGAATCCTCACCGCCTACCCCGACGGCGAGTACTGGATCGTGGACGAGAAGACCAAGCGCTCGGCCGAGATACTTCGCGAGACCCTGGCCGAATTCAAGATCGAGGCGGAAGTGACCGGAATCCGCAAGGGTCCCGTCATCACCATGTTCGAGATCCTGCCCGCGCCCGGAGTCAAACTGTCCAAGATCACGAACCTCGGCGACAACATCGCCCTGAGGCTCGCGGCCTCGAGCGTCCGCATCGTCGCGCCCATTCCGGGCAAGCACGCGGTGGGGATCGAGGTCCCCAACGAGAGGCGGTCCATCGTCTCCCTGCGCGAGATAGTCGAGAACGAGTCCTTCAAGACGGCCAAGATGGAGATCCCCATAATACTCGGCAAGGACATCGCGGGCGAGGCGCAGTTCATCGACCTTACGCAGACGCCCCACCTCCTCATAGCCGGCGCCACCGGCTCGGGGAAGTCCGTCTGCGTCAATTCGATCATCCTCTCCATCCTGTACAGGCGCTCGCCCGGGGAGGTGAAGCTCCTCCTCATCGACCCCAAGATCGTCGAACTCAAGCTCTACAATGACATACCCCATCTCCTCACGCCGGTCATAACCGAGCCCAAGCGGGCCTTCCAGGCCCTGCAGTACTGCATCTGCGAGATGGAGCGCCGCTACAGCCTCCTGGACCACGCGGGAGTGCGGGACGTCAAGAACTACAATCGCAAGATCAGGGACAAGGGATTCGCCGCCGAAAGGCTGCCCTATATCGTCGTGATCATCGACGAATTCGCGGACCTCATGGCCACCACGGGAAAAGAGCTCGAGTCGACCCTCGCGAGGCTCGCCGCCATGTCGCGCGCCGTCGGGATCCACCTCGTGCTGGCGACCCAGAGACCCAGCATCGACGTGATCACCGGCCTCATCAAGGCCAATATCCCCAGCCGCATCGCCTTCATGGTCGCGAGCAAGTTCGACAGCCGCATCATCATCGACATGGGGCGCGGAAAAGCTCCTCGGCCGTGGCGACATGCTCGTCGCCACGGCTTGGGATCCCTTCCCCATCCGCATGCAGGGAGCCTATGTCTCGGAGGAGGAAGTCGAGAAGGCCGTGGAGTTCGTCAAGACGCTCGGCGAGCCCGACTATATCGACGAGGAAATATTCATAGACGAGGACGACGAGGACGGCGAGCCTTCCCTCTTCGGCGACGAGGACGACGATCCTCTCTTCGAGAAGGCCCTGGAGATCGTGCTCCAGCAGGGGAAGGCCAGCGCCTCCTACATCCAGCGCAGACTCAAGATCGGATACAACAGAGCCTCGCGCCTGGTCGAGGTCATGGAGGAGAAGGGTATCGTGGGCCCGGCCAAGGGCTCCAAGCCGCGCGACCTGGTCCGGAATCCTCAGGTCGCGAGTCTGCGCAATCCGGAGGCTCCCGGTCGGGACCAGGGCTCCGCCGCTTCTCGCGCGGCGACGGAGGCATCGCGGCAACCGAGCCTCCTGCCCGGCCTCGAGACCGTGCCCGGCCAGCGGGTCGGCGAAAAAGACGCAGAATAGGCTGTCGGGCGGGGCGGGGTGCGAAGGATAGGCATCATCGGCGGCGGCCAGCTCGGTCGCATGGCGATAGAGGAATCGAGGAAGTATCTGGCCCGCATCGAGGTGCTCAGCCCCGAGTACCCATCGCCCGCGTCGGAGCTCGCCGACGCCGCGCACATCGGCCCCTTGGACGACTACGAGACCATCATCGAGTTCGCCGAGGAGCTCGACGTGGTTTCCTACGAGATCGAAGGCGTCAGCGTCGAGGCCCTGCGCGAGCTCGAGCGGCGCGGCAAGACGGTCCTGCCCGGGGCGGGGGTCCTGGCGGCCGTGCGCGACAAATACCGCCAGAAGGAGCTGCTGCGCGCCGCCGGCATCCCGACCGCGCGCTTCGCGCTCGTGGACGGCCGGGCCGGAGGGCTGTCGGCCTCGCTGGCCGCAGCGGCCGGGGAGCTCGGCGGCTTCCCCCTCGTCCAGAAGGCGCGGACGGGAGGCTACGACGGACGCGGCGTGGCAATCCTTTCAGGGGCCGACGACGAACGCGCCCTCGACCGCCCCTCGTTCGCGGAGGAGAAGGTCGACTTCGAGAAGGAGCTGGCCGTCGTCGTCGCGCGCGCCCCCGACGGAACTACCGCCGCCTATCCCTGCGTCGAGATGGTATTCGACTCGAGGGCGAATCTCTGCGATTCCGTCCTCGCTCCCGCCGGGATCGGAGTCGAGAGGAGCCGCGAGGCCGAGAGGATCGCCCTCGCCTGCGTGGACGCGCTATGCGAGGAATCGCGACGCGCCGGCTCGCCCCGGAGCGGATCGGCCGGCGTCTTCGGCGTCGAGATGTTCCTGGCCCGTTCGGGCGAAGTGCTGGTCAACGAGGTCGCGCCGAGGCCTCACAACTCCGGGCATTACAGCATCGAGGCCTGCGCCTCGAGCCAGTTCGACCAATACCTTCGCCTCCTCCTCGGTCTCCCCCTCGGCTCGCCCGAGCTGCTGAGGCCGGCGATGATGGTCAATCTCATCGGAGAGCCGGGTCTGTCCGAAGGGAAGGGCGGCTGGCGGGAGGCCGAGTACCTGGGCCTCGACGCGGCCCTCTCCGTCCCGGGCGTCGCGATCCACCTATACGGCAAGCGGGAGCTCCGACCCTTTCGCAAGATGGGTCACCTGACCGCGCTCGGCGCCACGCCCGAAGAGGCCATCGCGCGCGCCGCGGCGGCCAGGGACCATATCAGGATCGTCCCGCGTCTTGCCGGCGCCTAGGAGCGAAAATGCGATTCATGGACTTGGTCGTGGCGAGACGGAGCGTCAGGAAATACGCGATTAAGGCCGTCGAGCCCGGGCTGATCGACCTATGCGTCGAGGCGGCGCGCCTCGCCCCCTCGGCCAGCAATGGTCAGCCGTGGCGCTTCGTCGTCGTCGACGATCCGGCGCTCAAGGATGCGGTCGCGAGGGCCACCTTCGGTCCCGGAAGCGCCTTCAATCGATTCGCGGTCCAGGCTCCCGTCCTCGTCGTCATAGTCGTAGAGCCATCGACGGCGTTGAACCGCCTCGGCGCGATCATCAAGCGGCGGAACTACCCGCTGTTCGACGTCGGCATCGCGGCCGAGCATTTCTGCCTGCAGGCGGCGGAGCTCGGACTGGGGACCTGCATGATGGGCTGGTTCGACGAGCGCAGGATAAAGCGGCTCCTCGGAGTTCCCCCTTCGAGGAGGATCGGCCTCGTTCTTTCCCTGGGCCATCCCGAAGGCTCCGACGTACCCAGGCCGAAGCAGAGAAAGCCGCTCGAGACGATCCTCGGGCGAAACCACTATTGACCTTCCTTCGAATGCGGAAGCCTCGAATCCCGTCCGCTCCGAGCTATGGCGCCGGGGCGGGCCCCTAGGATAGGCTGACGGCATGAACACGGCCGGGCCCTTCTCACTTTCCTTCGATCCCTCGCTCCGCGGGGGCCGCCTTCGGGCGGCGATCGTCTGGGCCCGCGGAATGCGCGGCTGCCCGAAGACCGAATCGGTCCCCGCCTACCTCGCGGCCCTGCTCGAGCGGGTTCGAGCGACAGGCGAGGCCTACCTCTCGCTGGAGCGCAAGGCGGCGGTGCGCGACATGCTCCGGCACGGTACCTACAAACCCGCCGGGCGCGCCAAGCCCTCGAGCGAGTACCTCCTGGCGGCCGCCCTCGCCGACGACTTCCCCTTGGTCAATGGTCCGGTAGACGCGAACAACGCCGTGAGCCTCGAGTGGGGCTATCCCGCGAGCGTATTCGACGCCGCCAAGACCGGAAGCGAGCTCCTCCTTCGGCTCGGCGCCGCCGGCGAGGCCTACGTGTTCAACCCCTCCGGTCAGGAAATCGAGCTCGGGGATCTCATCGTCGTCTGCCGGCGTTCCGGGGAAGGATGGGAGCCCTGCGGCAACCCCGTCAAGGATGCGATGGCGACGAAGGTCTTCGAAGACGCGGAGGAAGTGGTCGCGGTGGTCTACGCTCCGTCCTCGGAAGGTCCGGAGCGCCTCGAGTCATGCGCCTCTCGCTTCCGAGAGCTCCTCGAGGCGCAGTGCGGAGCGGCGGATTCGGGCTACGCGATTGCGGAGGGAACATGAAAGTCCTGTTCGTCGGCGGAACGGGGAACCTGTCCGGCGACTGCACCGCCCGGGCCCTCTCCAAGGGTATGGAAGTCTGGCATCTCAACAGAGGAAGGAAGGGGCGCGAGCCGCCCCGGGGGGTAAGGTCGCTCCGCGCGGACGTCAGGGACGAGGCGGCGGCCGACAGTGTCCTAGGGCGCGAGCGCTTCGACGCCGTCGTCGATTTCGTGGCTTTCGCGCGCGAGCACGTGGAGGAAGACATACGGCTCTTCCGAGACAGGACGAGCCAGTACATGTTCATCAGCTCGGCATCGGCCTACCGCAAGCCGCCCGTGCACCACGTGATCTCGGAATCGACGCCCCTCGTCAATCCGTTCTGGAAGTATGCCCGCGACAAGATCGAGTGCGAGAGGCGGCTTGAGGAGGAGCTCGGCGCGAACGGCTTCCCCTACACGGTCGTCAGGCCCTCGCATACTTATTCCTCCGAATGGATGCCCACTCCCTTCGGCTCCGCCGGCTTCACCGTGCCGAGGCGCATGCTCGACGGGAGGCGCGTGATAGTGCACGGCGACGGCCAATCGCTGTGGACGCTGACCCACGCGCGCGACTTCGCCGTCGGCCTCGTCGGCCTCCTGGGCAATCCCGCCGCGATCGGCGAGGCCGTTCAGATCACCGGCGACGAGGCCCTGACCTGGGACGCGATTCACGCGACCATCGCGGCGGCGATCGGCGCCGAACCGAGGGTCGTCCATATCCCTTCCGATTTCATCGCGGCGGCGGATCCGGAAAGGGGCCCCAATTTCCTCGGAGACAAGACCTACAGCGCCCTCTTCGACTGCTCCAAGCTCAAGCGGCTCGTGCCGGAATTCCGGACGACGGTGAGCTTCCGGGAAGGCATGCGCGAATCGGCCGCCTGGTTCATGGCGGACCCGGCCAGGCAGAAGGCGGATCCGAAGGTCGACGCGTCGATCGACGCCATCCTGGCGGCATGGGACCGGAAGCGATTTTAGCCCTGGCTTCCGAAGAGTCCCGCGACCATCGCATCCACGTCTTCCTGGGCCATATCCGACTTGCGCTCGTAGGCGAGCTCCTGATCGGCGAGCTTGAGCTTTCGCAGGAGGCCGAAGATGATGACGAGGAGGATCTTGTTGCCGGCCTCGGCATGGCGCTTCAGGAATCCCGCGAGCTCGGTGCGGTGGACCCTGAGGATGATCGTCCTCGCCTGGGCGGTGACTGTGGCGGTCCGCGGCACGCTCATGAAGATGCCGGCCTCCCCGAAGACGTCGCCGGCGCCGAGCGAGTTGACGTAGACCTTCCCGTCGCCTCCGCCCACGCTCACCGAGACGGTGCCTTCCGCGATCCCGTAGAAATAGGGGCTCAGCTCGCCCTCCTCGACGATGACCTCTCCCTCCTCGAGCTCGAGGGCCTCCGAGTGGGAGATGAGGTCGAGGAGCTCGGGGTCGGAGAGGAACCTGAATGTGACTATGCCGCGGACGGGGGCCATGAGGGAGGAGGTGTCGGAGAGGGTTTTCATACTAAGAGTATAATCCCCTCCGACACCTCCTCAAGTGCGTGTTTCGAGGTAGTGCCGAAAAAGCTCCGTGGCCTTTTTCAGCACTTCGTCATAGGCCGTATTCCTTGAGTACGACTTTCTGGGTATCGAGGCTCGGCAGCATCATTTCGACGAAGGCGCTCTCGTCGGCGGGGATATCGGCGATCTCCCCTCGTATTCGGCCGATGTACTCGACCTCGCGCTCGGTCAGGGCGAGGCGCCCTTGGCCGTGGGCGGCCTCGATGATGTCGAGGGCCTTCGCCCCGGCCTTGATCGCCGCATCGAGATGGCTCTTGGCGCCGACGATGACCTTCGATATCTCGATGACGCTCGAGGGCGCGAGGACGAGCGCCTGCGGATCGAGTCTTATGTCGGAGTCGACGAGGAGCTTCTGGAGGGTTGCGTCGCTTTTCTGGAGGATGGATTCGTTCATGAGCCGGGCGTCGTAGGCGAGCTGCTCGAGGTAGATGGTCGGCGCCATCCCGCCGAGGAGCTTCACGTTCTGCACGCTCTCGTTGCTCCACAGGTCGCAGGCCGCCGATGCGACGTTCCCCACGGGACTCATGTGGGCGCAGGCCGAGGTCTTGCCCTCCATCGATATTGGTATGCCGGTTATGGCCTTCAGGAAGGGTCCTTCGTAGCCGCAATCCTTGTCGGGCCCGATGGCGCCCTCCTCGTGGGCCACGAGGGTGCGGACGATCGAGACGGCGCGATCGAAGGCCGCGAAGACTCTGGGTATGTATTTCTTCTCCGCGAGCACCATGGCGGTGTTGGCGAAGCCGCAGGCCGTATCGCCGCCGGCGCTCACGCCGGTCTTGCGCGCGACATCCGCGATCTGCTTCCAGAGGAAGCGCATATCCCGGACTCCGAGCACGCCGAGCGCGAAGACGACGCCCTTCGCGTCGGTGTAGAGCAGCGCATCGTCGTGGACTTCCTTGCCCCCCGTGCTCTCGATGGACAGGAACTCGCCCCCCGCCCTGGCGCCCTCCTCGAAGAGCCGGAGCATCGCCTCCATCCTCGGGCCGCTCCTCATGAGGGGAGGCCTGTCGTAATCGCGAGTGTCGTTGGGAGTCAGGCGGATGGCGCTGCGGATGCCGCGGTTGGCGTAGTAGTCCTCGCAGACTCCGTTCATGATCTCGACGAGCTCGATGCCGATGTCGGGATTCAAGGTCATCTCGAGGAGGGTCTCGAACTCGAAGACCACGCCTTTGACGTCGAGTTCGATGGCGCGCTCGAGGGCGTCGGTTACGATCTGGCGATAGTGCTCGCGGATCTCCGGTCGGGTCGATTCCTCGATGTGCATCGGCGGCAGCGTGAAATTGAGCTCGGGATAGACGGCCCCGCCGCCGACGACTATGCCGCGGCGGGAGGTGACGGGATGGGGGGCGCGGCCGAAGACGAGGCCTTCGGGGCGTCCTATTGCGAGTGAAGCGTATTTCATGAGCGTCTCCTCGGGCGGCTCCCGGAACGCGGGCCGCCCTCTCATGCGATCGTAAGAGCGTACCGACGGCGGGTCTTTGACTTTTTTTCGTTATTTTGACATGAACCGGCGCCGTGGCCCTGTTGCCCTCGGGAGAGGGGGCGACATATCATCGAGCGATGGATCCGAGAAAAGCCGCCGCGCGAAAAAGCGCCCTCTCGAGCGCCCTCGTGGGGATAATCATGGGTTCCGACTCCGACCTTCCCGTCATGGCCGAAGCCGGGCGCGTCCTCGCGGAGCTGGGAGTCGGGTACGAGACGACCATAGTGTCCGCGCATCGCACGCCCGGCCGCCTCGCGGAATACGCGGCGGGGGCGGCCGCCCGCGGCATAGAAGTGATCATCGCGGGCGCCGGGGGGGCCGCCCACCTGCCCGGGATGACGGCGAGCATGACCATCCTCCCCGTCATCGGAGTGCCGGTGCGAGGCAAGAGCCTGGGCGGCCTCGACAGCCTCCTCTCCATCGCGCAGATGCCCCCCGGCGTCCCCGTGGCGACGGTGGCCGTGGACGGAGCGCGCAACGCGGGCCTGCTCGCCGCGCGGATCCTCGCCACTTCCCGTCCCGACCTCGCGGAGGCTCTCGCCGCGTTCGCGGCGAGGCTGGAAGCCGAGGTATTGGCCAAGGCTGAAAACCTCGAGACGATAGGGCCGGATGCCTATCTCGAGCGCAAGGATCCCTCCCCCTAGCCGGGCGCTCCGAGCATGGAACTCCTCGGGACCAGCGAAGCCGATCTCCGCCGCGCGGGCGAGTGCATAGCCGCCGGCGGCCTCGTCGCCTTCCCCACCGAGACCGTCTACGGCCTCGGCGCCGACGCCTTCGACTCGAGGGCGGTGGCCCGCGTCTTCGAGGCGAAGGCCAGACCGAGCTTCGATCCCCTCATCGTCCACGTCGCGTCGGTCGGCGACGCGGACCGCGTCGCCGACGCGAGCGACCATAGGGCGCGCGCTCTCATGGCGAGTCTATGGCCCGGGCCCCTCACCCTCGTCCTGCCGAAACGCAAGGCGGTGCCGGACATCGTCACCAGCGGCCTGGATACGGTTGCCCTCCGCCTTCCCGCGCATTACGTCGCGCGCGCGATCATCGCGTATTCCGGCACCGCGATTGCGGCGCCGAGCGCCAATCCCTTCGGATACCTGTCGCCGACCCTGGCCGAGCACGTGGCCCGAGGACTCGGCGACAAAGTGGACATCATCATCGACGGCGGCCCCTGCGCCGTGGGCGTAGAGTCGACGGTCCTCGACATGACCCTGGACCCGCCGCGAGTCCTCAGGCCCGGCGGGATGCCCGCCGAGGCGATCGAGGCGGTGATCGGGCCGATAGGCGAGTGGGAGCCCGCCGATGCCGCCGCCCGAGAACGGGGAGGATCGATCGCGGCCGCGAGCCCCGGTCTCCTCGACAGCCACTACGCCCCCCATACGCCGCTCAGGCTGATGAAGGCCGGGGCGATGGACGCGGCGAGGCCGACGGGAAAGGCCGCCGCCCTCATCCTGAGCGCGGCTTCCGGCGCCACGCGGGAGGCTACCGCCGGGCGTTTCGCCCTGGTGCGGTATCTCTCGCCGGCCGGCGACCTCGTCGAGGCGGCGGCGGGGCTCTTCGCCGCCCTTCACGAGCTCGACTCAGGCGGCTTCGACGAGATTTGGGCCGAGATGGCTCCCGGCCGAGGGCTCGGTCCGGCGATCAACGACAGGCTCTACAGGGCTTCCATGAAATAAGCCGGACCCGAGTCGGCGATATTCTATTAATCTCGGCGGCGCGCCTTCCGATATTCGAATTGGAAGGAGGAGACCGCCATGGAAGCGATAGCCAGCAGTTATGTACCGCTTGCCTACGTCTACGCCGCCCGTTACGGCGAGGGCAGGGCGACCGTTCCCGTGCTCCGGAGCCAGGCTCTCTACGCCAATTTCTCCCACGTGTCCGGCGTGGCCGCCCAGGACGGCACGGCGGCCTACAGCATCGACAAGCTCCATATCCTCGATATC
>Ga0181519_10000821_pt1 | contig 27707 bp, 22 predicted proteins | sample PEATcosm2014_Bin_26_FD_121102 | JGI IMG/M metagenome (GOLD analysis project Ga0181519, IMG submission 121102) | Peatland microbial communities from MTU Mesocosm Facility, Houghton, MI, USA - PEATcosm2014_Bin02_10_metaG | ecosystem: Environmental > Terrestrial > Soil > Wetlands > Peat | place...
CCGTCGACGAGGTAGTCCTTGTCGCGGTGGTACAGCTCTTTGGCCGTGATCGCCTGGGTCAGCTGGTGGACGTAGTTCACCGCGCCGGGGTCGTAGAGGTTGGAGACGCCGAGGATCCCCTCGACCTTCGCGATCCCCTCCTCAGTGGGGGCGACCGTCCGCTTCTCCTCGTCGATCTCGTAGTCGGCATCCCTCGACAGCGATCGCGCGATGGAAGCGAACTGGTAGTAGAGCTTCGCCGACTCGTCCGAGGGACCCGAGATGATCAGCGGCGTCCGTGCCTCGTCGATGAGGATCGAGTCGACCTCGTCGACGATCGCGAAGACGTGCCCCCGCTGGACCATCTGGTCCTTCGACCTCGCCATGTTGTCGCGCAGGTAGTCGAAGCCGAACTCGGTGTTCGTGCCGTACGTCACGTCGCAGCCGTACGCGGCCTGCTTCTCGGCGGTGTCGGTGATGTCCGGCCCGACCCTGCCGACCGTGATCCCGAGGAAGTTGTGAAGCTGGCCCATCCACTGGGAGTCACGGGTCGCGAGGTAGTCGTTCACCGTGACCACGTGGACGCCGCGCTCGCTGAGCGCATTGAGGTAGACCGGCAGGGTCGAGACGAGCGTCTTCCCCTCCCCGGTCTTCATCTCGGCGATCCAGCCGAAGTGCAGGGCCATGCCCCCCATCAGCTGGACGTCGTAGTGCCGCTGTCCGAGCACGCGCTTCCCCGCCTCGCGGACGACCGCGAAGGCCTCGATCAGCAGGTCGTCGAGGGTCTCGCCGCCCGCCAGCCGCTCGCGGAACTCCGCGGTCTTCGCAGCGAGCGCCTCGTCACTGAGCGCGGAGACCTCCGGCTCGAGGTCGTTGATCGGGCCGACGAGCTCCGCCAGCTGCCGGACCCGCCGGCCTTCGCCGGTGCGTAGGACTTTCTCGAAGAGACCCATGGGGGACCAATCCTACCGGGACGATGGCGGTGTTCAGTGGGCTGCGCGCGGCTGACCTGGTCTTTGCCCCCACACTCGCCTGCAGCAGGGCTCGCGGGCGGCGCCCCGGACTCCGGCGCGCGTGCCGCCCGCTTTCCCCCGTCGCTGCGAACCGGGGAATCTCCCCGACCGCAGGCAGGACTTACTTCTAAGCCGCACCATGCTCAGCGACCACAAGTCGCCTTACGTGGGTCGTTTCGCCTGCGACTGGCCTCGACTTTCAACCACAGACCCGCGCGCAGCCCGTGAGGATCCTAGGCGCCCCGACGTGCACGGCCCTCTCAGGCGTCGGCTGGGACCAGGCGCGCCAGTGCGAGCACGGCCAGGAGGCGCATTGCGAGCACGGCCGCTGCGATCGGGAGCAGCAGACGCGCCGGACCGGACGTCGTCTCCGCAGCGAACCGCAGCGCACTCTTGTGGTGCTCGACCTGCATCCGGTACGGCGCGCTGCGGCGCGAAACACCCTCCACATGGGTCACCACGGCCTCGGGAACGGACCCGACGCCTCTGCCCGCCTTGTGCGCCCTCCAGCACAGGTCCATGTCCTCGGCGAACATGAAGTACCGCTCGTCGAAGCCCCCGAGCTGCTCGAACGTGGCGCGGTCCGCGAGGAAGCAGGCTCCCGACACCCAGTCGGCGTTGCCCGCCGCGTCGCCCCCCGACTCGCGGTACCGCCGGGTGCAGGGGTTCGCCGGCCAGACCCTGCCGAGCAGTGCGTGCCCGACGGCGTCGAAGAGCGACGGGAAGGTCCTGACAGACGGGTAGACAGCCCCGGACTCGTTGAGGATCGTGGGGCCCACGACGCACCACTCCGGATGGAGCGCGAGGGCACCTGCAAGCCGGTCGAGGGCTCCCGCGTGCAGGACGATGTCGGGATTGGCCACGAGGACCAGGTCGCACGGCCCGAGCACGGCGACGCCGCGGTTCACGCCCGCCCCGAAGCCGAGGTTCCTGCCCGGCTCGACGATCCGGACGCTGCCGGCGAGGTCGCCCAGCGCATCGCGGGTCGCACCGCCGCCGGCGTTGTCGACCACCACGAGGTCGTGCACGCCTGCGTCCAGCACCGAGGTCACGGCGTCGTGAAGGTGCGCTCCTGCGTGGTAGTCCACGATCACGCAGCCCACGCGAAGCAGGTCCGCGCTGCTCGGTGTCACAGGCTCCTGGTGAAGCGGAAATGGACGAGAGCGCGGATCGCCCCGAAGCCGTCGCGCCAGGTGATCTTCTTGCCCTCGTGGAACTCCCTGCCGGCGTAGCTGATCGGCACCTCGGTGATGTCGTAGCCCTGGCGCAGCACCTTGGCAGTGATCTCGGGCTCGAAGTCGAACCGGTTCGAGACAATGTGGACGGGCTCGAGCACCCTGCGGTCGAAGAGCTTGTAACAGGTCTCCATGTCGCCGAGCCGCTTCGCGTAGAGCACGCTCGTGACGAGCGACAGGAACCGGTTCCCGATGGAGTGCAGACCGGACATGTTCTGGCCGTTGCCCGCGAACCTGTTGCCGTACACCACGACTGCTGCGTGGTCGAGCACCGGGGCGAGGAGCGTCCCCCAGTCCGCCGGGTCGTACTCGAGGTCGGCGTCCTGGACGATGATGAGGTCGCCCGTCGCCGCCGCCAGGCCCGTGCGCAGCGCGGCGCCCTTTCCCTGATTCACCTCGTGGGTGAGCACCGTCACCCTCGGATCATCCACGCCGCGCAGCACCTCGGCGGTCGCGTCCGCGGAGCCGTCGTCCACGATGACGAGGTCAACGGCGACGGGGAGCTCGACCTGGAGGCACCTCGAGATGATCTCCTTCACCGTGGACTGCTCGTTGTACACGGGCATCAGCACGGTGAGGGTCCTGTACTCGATCGGCCGCAGTGTGCGCTGCCGCATCCGTTCTCCTTCGCCAGTCGAGCGAGGCTACCGAATCTGGGCGTGACCTAGGTGCATCGGCCGCTACAGGCTCGAGAAGAACCTGATGGTCGCCGCCAGTCCCTCGTCGAGGGCAGTGACCGGGGCCCACCCGAGGAGCCGCGCGGCGAGCGCCACGTCGGGTTGGCGGCGCTCGGGGTCGTCGGTCGGCAGCTCCTGGTGCTCGATGGACGATGTGGACCCCGTGAGCTCGATGATGAGTCTCGCGAGGTCGAGCACCGTGAGCTCGCTCGGGTTCCCGAGATTCACCGGGCCGGTCACGCTCGCGTCGAGCAGCGCGAGGAGACCCGACACCATGTCTGCCACGAAGCAGAGGCTCCGGGTCTGCGAGCCGTCCCCGTAAACGGTCACGGGATCGCCATGCAGCGCCTGCAGGATGAAGTTCGAGACCACTCGACCGTCCCCGGGCGACAGCCTCGGACCGTAGGTGTTGAAGATCCTCGCGATCCCCACGTTGGTGCCCGCAGCGCGCTGGTGCGCCATCACGAGCGCCTCAGAGAACCGCTTGGACTCGTCGTAGACGCTCCTCGGTCCGATCGGGTTGACGTTCCCCCAGTAGTCCTCGCGCTGCGGGTGCTCGCTCGGATCGCCGTAGACCTCGCTCGTGGATGCCTGGATGAACCTGGCGTCGTGCTGGGAGGCGAGCTCGATGAGCCGCCTCGTCCCCTCGCTCCCCACGGCGAGGGTCTGCAAGGGCATCGAGAGATATGCCTGGGGGGACGCCGGGGAGGCGAGGTTCACCACCGCGTCCACGGGACCCGTGACCGGGACGTCGAGCGAGACGTCCGCGTTGACGAAGCAGAAATGGGGGTTCGTCTCGTGGTGCGCGATGTTTCGCTCGAACCCCGTGCAGAGGTTGTCAATCACGATGACGTCGTCGCCACGGGCGAGCAGGAGGTCGCTGAGGTGTGAGCCGAGGAACCCGGCGCCGCCTGCGACGACGACGCGCACTACCGGCCGATGCCCGTGTACGAGAAGCCGAGGCGGTGCAGGGGCGCCTCCTCGAGGAGGTTCCTCGCATCGACGATCGCCGGCGTGGCGACCTCCGCGCGAACCCTGGCGAAGTCGAGCCAGCGGAACTCCTGCCACTCCGTCAGGAGCGCGACCGCGTGGGTCCCCGTGACCGCGTCATAGGGGCTGTCGAACACCTCGAGGTGCGCGAGGTCGGGAGCGGCCGCGTCATCGGTCGTGACAGTCGGGTCGAAGGCGCGAACCGTCGCGCCCTCCGCGACGAGGCGGTGCGTGATCGACACGGCAGGCGAGTCGCGCCGGTCACCGGTGTTCGCCTTGAACGAGAGGCCGAGGACCCCGACGGTCCTGCCGTCGAGGGAGCCTCCCGCCGCGACGCGGATCTTCGTCACCACCCGCTGCATCTGGTCCTCATTCCCGGAGATCGCGCCCCGGACGATTCCGACATCGAATCCCGCCGCCTTTGCGATCGCGACAAGGGCGGACGTGTCCTTCGGAAGGCAGGATCCTCCCCATCCGGGACCGGGACGGAGGAACTCGAAGCCGATTCGCTTGTCGTAGCCCATGCCGAGCACCAGATCCAGGACGTCGGCGCCGACCGCCTCGCACAGCCCGGCCATGGTGTTGATGAACGTGAGCTTGGTGGCGAGGAAGGCGTTCGAGGCGTACTTGATCAGCTCCGACGTCGTCGCATCGGTGATCACGGCCGGCGCTCCTGAATCGCTGAACAGATCCGCGACGCGCGCGGCCGCCTCCCGGTCGTCGGAGCCGACGACGATGCGGTCAGGGCTGAGCGAATCTGCGACGGCAGTGCCCTCGCGGAGGAACTCGGGGTTGGAGACCACGGCGACGTCCGGGCGCCCGATGACCCGCTCGACGAGGCCGGACGTTCCCACCGGCACGGTGGACTTGTTGACGATCGTCGCCCCGTCTGCGAGGCGGGGGGCGATCTCGCCGGCGGCGGCGGTGATGTAGGACAGGTCGGCGGACCCATCGGCTGCCTGGGGGGTCTCGACGCAGAGGAACACGAACTCGGCGCCGACGACGGCCTCCGCCGCTGTCTTGACCGCGCGGAGGCGTCCCGTGGAGATGCCGTTCTTCAGCATCTCCTCAAGGCCGTGCTCGACGATCGGCGAGCGCCCCTGGCGCAGCGCGTCGAGGCGCACGTCGTCGCGCTCGGCGACCGTCACGAAGTGGCCGTGGTGACTCAGCACCGCGGCCGTGGGCAGCCCGACGTAGCCGGCTCCGATCACCGCGATCCTTCGCACCCCGGCCTTCGGCATGGGCGTGGATTCAGTGCTCGGCACGCTGGCTCCCTTCGGTCAAGGCGGAGACGAGGCGGCGCATCGCGTCCTGCCACGTCGGGAGCAGATCGTACCCGTCAGCCAGCAGCCTCCCGGGCGCCAGGACGGAGTTGCGCGGGCGAGGCGCGAGGGGCTGGGGGTCCAGCTCGTCGGTCCGGATCGCCGTGACGAGCGCCGGATCGCCACCGGCGGCCTCTGCGACGGCGCGGACGAGGTCGAACCAGGTCGTCTCGCCGGCGTTCGTGAGGTGGACGATCCCTGCGGGCCGCATCCTCGCGAGCGTCACGAGGCCGCCGGCCAGGTCAGCGGCGAAGGAAGGGCAGCCGCGCTGGTCGTCGACGAAGCGCAGGGGCTCGCGTCGTCGAGCGCGCTCCACCGCGAGCTTGACGATGTTTCGGCCGTGGAAGCCCGCCACCCACGACACGCGCGCGATCGTCGCCTCGGGCGGGCATGCACGCTCGCCGGCGAGCTTGCTCGCGCCGTAGACGGAGCGGGGGCTCGGCGGGTCGTCCTCCAGGTACGCCGACGTCTTCTCGCCGTCGAAGACGTAGTCCGTCGAGACGTAGATCAGGTGGGCACCGACTGCCTGTGAGGCCGCCGCGACGTGCGCCGTCCCGGTTGCGTTCACCGCGAAGGCGAGCTCGGGCTCGGTCTCCGCCCGGTCGACCGCCGTGTAGGCAGCCAGGTGGATCACGACTTCGGGGCGCGCCCGATCGAGCGCGGCGTGGACGGCGGCCTCGTCCTCGATCGCCAAGGTCGAGTGGGTCGTGGCCACCGTCTCGAACTCACCCGCGGCCACCGGCACCCCACCGAGCAGCGCCGACGCGCAGCCCCCGACCGGGGACCTGCCGCTCAGTGCGTCGATGAGGTCCGTGCCGACCTGTCCGGTGGCACCGGTCACGAGGACCCGCATCAGCCAGCCTTGCCCCAGTCCTCCTCGACGACGGGCGCCCGGTCGCGAAGCGGCTCCCACCAGGCGCGGTTGTCCGCGTACCAGGCGACCGTCTCGGCGATCCCGTCCTCGAACGAGATCGATGGCTCCCAGCCGAGCTCGGTGCGGATCTTCGTGATGTCGAGGAGGTAGCGGCGGTCGTGGCCGGGGCGGTCCGGAACGATCGTCTTGAGCGAGGCCGGCTTGCCAAGTGCCTCAAGCACGGTGTCCGCGATCTGCTCGATGCTCTTCTCGACGCCTGAGCCGACGTGGTAGGTCTCGCCGATCCGTCCCCGGGACAGGACCGCATCGATCGCGATGCAGTGGTCGATGACGTGAAGCCACTCGCGGCGATTCTGCGTCGACGCGTAGAGCGGAATGGGCTGGTCGTCGATCGCCTTGGTCGCGAAGACCGGGATCACCTTCTCGGGGAACTGGAAAGGCCCGTAGTTGTTCGAGCAATTCGTGATCGTGATCGGCAGTTCGAAGGTCTCGTAGTACGCGCGGACCGCGTGGTCACCCCCCGCCTTGGCGGCGTTGTACGGCGTCCTCGGACGATACGGGCTCTCCTCCGTGAACGCGCCCGGGTCGTCGAGATCGAGGTCGCCGTAGACCTCGCAGGTCGAGATGTGGTGGAACCGGCTCACGTCGTTGCGACGCGCAGCCTCGAGCATCGTCTGGGTCCCGAGCACGTTCGTGGAGAAGAACCGTCCCGGGTCGAGGATCGCAAGGGAGTTGTGGGACTCCGCGGCGAAGTTGACGATGGTGTCGATTCCGAAGTCCTTGATCGTCCGCTCCGCGAGATCGAGGTCCCGGATGTCCCCGTGGACGAAGGTGAATGCGTCCGCGACGTCGTCCAGATTCGCCTGGTTGCCCGCGTACGTGAGGGCGTCGTAGGCGATCACCGTGTCGTCCGGGTGCTCAGACACCCAGTATCGGACGAAATTCGAACCAATGAATCCGGCACCGCCGGTTACGAGGAGACGCATGGCCAAATGCTACTCGCGGGCCTCCTGTCCCCCTTGGGTGGCGCTTCGCAGGTGGACCACGTCGCCGGCGGACACCTCCCTCGTCCCGCTCGACGTCGCAACCAGCAGGTGCCCGAACTCGGTGAGACCCGATGCGACCCCCTCGAATGACTCGCCGGGCAGCTCTACTCGCACGGTTCGACCGAGGGTGACGAGGACGTCGACGTAGCTGCGCTGCAATCGAGCGCGACCCCCAGCCGATCCCAGCTCGTCGATCAGGGGATCCAACGCAAGCAGGAACGAGTCAAGGAGCGCGTCGCGATCGGGCTCTCGGCCCGACACGTCCGCAACGCAGGTCGCGCCAACCCCGGGGGGGCCCGGCCACGTGAGGTTGATGCCGAGTCCCACGACGATCGCGACCGATCCATCCGCAGACGGACGCCCGTCGGTCTCCGCGAGGATCCCGCCGAACTTCTGGTCACCAGCCACGAGGTCGTTGGGCCACTTGAGGCCTCCGGCGGCACCCGCCGCGGCGCACGTGTCAAGGGCGGCGAGGCCCACCGCGACGGTGGCGAGGTGGCGGGCCGGCGGGTCGAGGTGCACGCGGACGAGCACGGAGCAGAGCAGCGCAGATGCCGGCGGTGCCTCCCAGCGGCGGTCGAACCTGCCTCGTCCGGCAGTCTGGAGGTCGGCAACCGCTACCGAGCGGTCAGGCGCCCCGGCTGCGGCAGCGGCGGCCATCCAGGTGTTCGTCGAGTCGATCTCCTCGAAACGGTGGATGGCGAAAGAGGACGGCACCACACGCGACACCCTAGGGTTCTCCTGCCGAGCCGCTGAGGAACGGCAGACGAAGAGGAGGCACGGGTGCTCAAGAAGGTCCTCATCGCAAACCGTGGCGAGATCGCGGTGCGGGTCATCAGAACCTGTCGTGAGCTGGGCGTCGAGACCGTCGCTGTCTATTCGGAGCTCGATCGGGATGCCATGCACGTGCGCTTCGCGGACGAGGCGTTCGCGCTCGGCGGACAGACCGCAGCGGAGAGCTACCTCAACACCGAGCGGATCCTCGAGGTCCTCAGCCACTCGGGCGCCGACTCGGTGCATCCCGGCTACGGCTTCTTCTCGGAGAACACCGACTTCGCCCGCGCCGTGACGGGCATGGGGGCAGTCTTCATCGGCCCTCCCCCGGAGGCCATCGAGGTCATGGGAGACAAGATCTCCTCGAGGCTCGCCGCGGAGCGCGCCGGGGTCCACGGCGTGCCGGGCCGGTCGAAGACGCTCGAGGGTCCCGACGAGATCGTCACGTTCGGCGAGGAGGTGGGCTGGCCGCTCGCCATCAAGGCGGCGTACGGAGGAGGCGGCCGCGGGATGAAGGTCGTCGACGGTCCCGCCGAGGCTGCCGAGGCGCTCGAATCGGCGCAACGCGAGGCGAAGGCGTACTTCGGCCGGAGCGAGTGCTACATCGAGCGCTATCTGACATGGCCTCGCCACGTCGAGGTCCAGATCCTCGCCGACATGCACGGATCTGCCGTGTGGCTGGGTGAGCGGGACTGCTCGAGCCAGCGTCGACACCAGAAGCTGATCGAGGAGGCCCCGGCGCCGAACCTCCCTGACGACGTCCGCACGGCGATGGGAGAGGCGGCCGTCAAGGTCTCGAAGGCATGCGGGTACGTGAACGCCGGGACTGTCGAGTTCATGTACCAGGACGGTGCGTTCTACTTCCTCGAGATGAACACCCGCTTGCAGGTCGAGCACCCGATCACCGAGCTGGTGACCGGACTGGACCTCGTGGAGTACCAGCTGCGGATCGCGTCGGGCGAGCCGCTCGGGCTCGAGCAGGAGGACATCGCGGGGATGCGACGTGGTCACGCGATCGAGGTCCGCATCAACGCGGAGGACCCGGCCGGCGGCCGGTTCCTGCCCTCCCCCGGTCCCCTCACCCGGTTCGACGAGCCATCGGGTCCGGGCGTCCGGCTCGACGCCGGCTACGCGAAGGGCGACACCGTCAGCCAGTTCTACGACAACCTGATCGCGAAGCTGGCTGTCTGGGGCTCGGACCGCGAGCAGGCCAGGCGCCGGATGCTGCGCGCGCTCGGCGAGACGCGGATCGAGGGCGTTGCGACGACCATCCCCGCTGATGTCGCGATCCTGACGCACCCCGACTTCATCGCGGCGGAGCACTCGACTCGGTGGGTCGAAGAGACGCTGGATCTCAGCGCGATCGTGTCCGAGCCCATCGACGCCGAGGGCGCACACGACGACCGGGTCCTGAAGTCCGTGACGACCGAGGTCGACGGGAGGCGCTACGAGGTGGATCTGTGGCTGCCGGCCGGCGGCATCGGGGGTGCCGGCGCCGCCAAGCCGAAGCGCCGCGCCGGAAGTGCCGGCGTCGCCGGGAGCGGATCGGGCGAGGTGACCGTGCCCATGCAGGGCACGGTCGTCAAGGTCCTCGTCGCGGTCGGCGATGAGGTGGAAGTGGGCCAGACGGTCTGCATCCTCGAGGCCATGAAGATGGAGAACTCCGTCACCGCGGAACGGGCGGGCACGGTGACCGAGGTCCGCGTGGAAGCCGGTGGCGCTGTCTCCGCCGGAGACGTCCTGGCAGTGATCGAGTGAGCGCCCCCGCCGACGAGGCCAGAGCGGCGATCGAAGCGGCGACGCCGAAGCTGCTCTCGCTCAGTCACGACCTGCACGAGCACCCCGAGACCGCCTTCGAGGAGCACCGTGCCGCGCGAGCCGTCACGGACCTGCTCGAAGGAGCGGGCTTCGACGTCGAGCGGGGCGCCTGCGGTCTCGACACCGCGTTCATCGCGACCTTCGGAACAGGCAAGACCAGGATCGGGATCTGCGCCGAGTACGACGCGCTGCCCGACGTGGGGCACGCCTGCGGCCACAACATCATCGCTGCCAGCTCCGTAGGCGCCGCAATCGGACTGGCCCGCGTCGCCGAGGAGGTCGACGCCACCGTCATCGTCCTCGGCACGCCCGCGGAGGAGGGGGGCGGCGGGAAGGTCCTGATGCTCGAGGCCGGCGCCTTCGAGGGCCTCGACGTCGCGATGATGGTCCACCCTTGGCCCGCCGACCGCCTCGAGGCCACGTGCCTCGCCGTCGACCACTTCGACGTGGCGTTCACCGGTCGCGAGGCACACGCCTCCGCAGCGCCATGGGAGGGCGTGAACGCCGGCGACGCGATGACGATCGCCCAGGTGGCGATCGGGCTGCTGCGCCAGCAACTGGTGTTCGGCGATCAGGTCCACGGGATCGTGACCGACGGCGGATCAGCCGCGAACATCATCCCCGCCCATGTCACCGGCCGTTTCATGTGCAGGAGCCTCGACGCGCAGGGGCTCGAAGCGCTGCGACGACGCGTGGAGGCCTGCTTCGAGGCCGGTGCGCTCGCCACGGGTGCGACGCTCTCGATCACCAACGTCGGCCTCCCCTACTCGCACATGGAGTCGGACCCGTCGCTCCTCGGGAGCTACCGACGCCATGCCGAGGAGCTCGGACGAAGCTTCTCCGCGGATGATGACGGCTCGGCGCGACCCACGATCTCGACCGACATGGCCAATGTCTCGCTCGAGGTCCCCTCGATCCATCCCCTGCTCGGCATCGACGCCCGGGGCGCAGTGAATCACCAGCCGTCATTCGCAGCAGCGTGCGTGACTCCCTCAGCCGACCGGGCCGTTATCGACGGGTCCGTGGCGCTCGCCCTGACGGGCATCGACGTGGCGACCGACGAGGTGCTCCGAGCGGCCTTGCTCCACCGGCCGTAGGTCAGCCGCCAGGCTGGTACATCCCGAAGACGCCCCTGAGCACGTCCGCAACCTCGCCGAGCGTGGCGGAGCGGCGCAGCGCCTCTTTCATCGGGACCAGCACGTTCTGGGACCCCCGGGCGGCTGCCTCGAGGTCCGCGAGCGCGGCCGACACGCCCTCGTCGCTGCGAGCGCGCTTCAGCTCGGCGACCCTCGCCACCTGTGCGGCCTGCTGGCGGATGTCCACCGGGAAGACGTCTGGGGAGCCTTCCTCGGCGTCCACGAACCGGTTGACGCCCACGACGATGCGACGGAGGTCGTCGACGCTGCGGGCATCGGCGTAGGCGGCCGACTCGATCTCGTCCTGCATGTACCGGGCCTCGATGGCGGCGACCGCCCCGCCGCGGCGGTCGATCTCCTCGATGTAGCCCGTCGCGCGGCGTTCGATCTCATCGGTCAGCGATTCGACGAAGTACGAGCCTCCGAGCGGGTCGACCGTGTCCGAGATGCCCGACTCGAACCCGAGGATCTGCTGCGTGCGGAGCGCGATCTTGACGGCCCGCTCGGTCGGGAGCCCGAGCGCCTCGTCGAAGCTGTTCGTGTGCAGGCTCTGCGTGCCGCCGAGTGCTGCGCCCAGCGCCTGCAGCGTCGTTCGCACGATGTTGTTCTCGGGCTGCTGCGCGGTCAGCGTCGAGCCGGCCGTCTGCGTGTGGAACCGCAGCATCTTCGATCGCTCGTCAGTGGCGCCGAACCGATCGGTCATGATCGTCGCCCACATGCGCCTCGCGGCGCGGAACTTCGCGATCTCCTCGAACAGGTTGTTGTGGGCATTGAAGAAGAAGCTCAGCCTCGGGGCGAACTCATCGACGGAGAGACCCGCCGAGAGCGCCGCTTCGACGTAGGCGATGCCGTCCGCAAGCGTGAACGCCACCTCCTGCACCGCCGTCGATCCCGCCTCGCGGATGTGGTAGCCCGAGATCGAGATCGTGTTCCAGTTCGGCAGGTGCTCGCGGCAGTAGGCGAAGATGTCGGTCACAATCCTCATGGATGGCCGCGGCGGGTAGATGTAGGTGCCGCGGGCCACGTACTCCTTCAGGATGTCGTTCTGGATGGTCCCTCGCAGCGCGGAGCCGGGGATGCCACCCTCCTCGGCGACGAGTTCGTAGAGCAGGAGCAGGGTCGATGCCGTCGCGTTGATCGTCATCGACGTCGTAACCTCGTCCAGCGGCAGCCCGGCGAGAAGCAGGCGCATGTCGTCGATCGACGAGATCGCGACGCCCACCTTGCCGACCTCGCCCTCGGCGCGTGGGTGGTCCGAGTCGTAGCCCATCTGGGTCGGGAGGTCGAAGGCGCAGGAGAGCCCTGTCTGCCCGGCGGCGAGCAGGAACTTGAAGCGCTCGTTCGTCGCCTCCGCCGTCCCGAAGCCCGCGTACTGGCGCATGGTCCAGAGCCGCGAGCGGTACATGCCCTTGTGCACGCCGCGCGTGTAGGGGAACGACCCCGGCTCGCCGAGCCGGGCGGCATCGGCCTGCGCGCGATCGGCAGGGCCGTAGACCGGCTTGATCTCGATGCCCGAGGCGGTCTCTCGTCTGGTGGGTTCGTCTGGCACGACTGACACGTTAGGCACCGCGGGCACAGTGGACCCAAGACGGCCGTGCAACGATGGTCGCGTGCCTCGGCCATCGCGGATCCTCCTTGTGCTCGCGAACGGCGGGCGCGCCGGCATGCAGACCCAGGTCGGACTGCTCGCGCACGGGCTGCGCGACGCGGGTTGCGCCGTCACGATCGCCTGCGGCCCGGGCCACCTCGATGTCCACGACGTCGAAGTGGCCCGACTCCCGGCGCTCAACTCCCCGTCCGCGCCGCTCTTCGCACGCGAGCTTCGCAGGCTCGTGAAGCGGACGAGCCCGCACGTCGTCCACGGCCACGGATTGCGGCTCGCGCCGCTGCTCCGGATCGTCGCGCGGCGCAGGTCCCTCGTCACGTGCCACGGCATCGACCCCGACCGGCTCGAGTGGACGGCCGCCATGCTGCGAGCCACCAGGATCCGCGTGGCGAGCTGCGGCGAGGGTCCGAGACGCCTGCTCGAAGGAAAGGGCGTTCCGAGCCTTCTCCTCAACAACGCCGTCCCACCGATGCCAGAGCCGCTGTCGAGGCAGGCGATCGCCTCGCGGTTCAAGTTGGACCCCGACGCGACCATCGTGGTCTCTCCCGCCCGGTTCACCGCGCAGAAGGACCCCGTGACAATGGTCCGCGCGCTCGCCTACGCCCAGGGCGTGTCGGGCATCCTCATCGGCGGCGGGCCGCTCGAGCGCGACGTCCTCGAGGAGGTGTCGCGCCACAACCTCGCCGGTCGCGTGGCGGTCGCGGGCTGGCTCGGGGACGCGCGGGCCGTGCTCGCCGGAGCGGACATCGTCGGGCTCGCGTCGGTCTGGGAGGGCCAGCCCACGGTGGTGCTCGAGGCGATGGCAGCCGGGGTACCGGTCGTCGCGACGGCCTGCCCCGGTATCGAGGACACCGTCGTCGACGGCGTCACCGGCCTCCTCGCGGCACCCCGCGATGCCGTGTCACTCGGGCGCGCCTTCGTCCGGGCGGCCGGGGACCCGGCGCTCCGCGGGCGGCTCGTCGCGGGAGGCCGCGCCGCCGTCGCGTCGCACACGGTGGACGCCGTCGTTGGCGCGCACCTCGAGGCGTACCAGACACTCCTCGCCGGCCGCTGGCCGGCGTAGCCGGACGACCGGATTCGATGCTCGGACCTCGTCAGCCTCGTGGATGGGGCATGCAGAGGTCGTCGTAGTCAGCCAGGACGAGCTTGCCGGCCCGCTCACCGCACGCCGGGCATTCGGGGTCCTTGCGCACCTTGAAGGTCCGGAACGACTCCTCGAGGGCGTCGTAGGTGAGCAGCCGGCCCACGAGTGGATCTCCGAGCCCCAAGAGGAGCTTGATCGCCTCCATCGCCTGGATCGACCCGATGATGCCCGGAAGGACGCCGAGCACCCCTGCCTCCGCGCAGCTCGGTGCGAGCTCGGCCGGCGGGGGCTCGGGCAGCATGCATCGATAGCACGGGCCCACCTTCGGATCGAAGACCGTGGCCTGGCCCTCGAAGCGGAAGATCGAGCCGTGGACGACGGGGATGCCGGTGACGACCGACGCGTCGTTCACGAGGTACCGCGTGGGGAAGTTGTCCGTGCCGTCGACGATGAGGTCGTAGCCGTCGATGATCGAGAGGATGTTGTCCGCCGCGAGCCGAACGTCGTAGGTCGCGACCTCGATGTCCGGGTTCATCGCAGTCAGGGTCTTCTTGGCCGAGTCGACCTTCCTGTCGCCGACCCGGTCGAGGTTGTGGAGGATCTGTCGCTGCAGGTTCGAGGCGTCGACGACGTCCATGTCGATGATCCCCAGGGTGCCGACTCCAGCTGCAGCGAGGTAGAGCGCCGCAGGAGACCCGAGACCACCCGCGCCGAGCAGCAACACTCGCGCGTTGAGCAGACGCAGCTGGCCCTGCTCGCCCACCTCGGGGAGGAGCAGGTGGCGGTGGTAGCGCTCGCGCTGGTCCGCGCTGAGCACCTCGGGGACGTCGAACGAGTTCCCCTCGTCCTTCCACCGGTTGAAGCCGCCAGCCATTGACACGACGTCGGCGTAGCCCAACTCCTCGAGCGTCCTCGCCGCGAATGCCGAGCGCACGCCGCCGGCGCAGTACACGATGGTTCGTGCCGCCTTGTCCGGGAGCGCTCCTTCAACGTTGAATTCGAGCTGGCCGCGAGGAATGTGGACCGCACCGGGCACCTTGCCCTGCGCCACCTCATCGGCCTCGCGGACGTCGAGGAACCGCGTCCGGCCCAGCTCCGTCGCGGCATCGGCAGGCTGGATCTCCGTGATCTGTGACTTGGCCGCTGCGAGCAGTTCACGTGGGGTCGGCACTCAAAACCTCCTGGGACGTTTGGAAATCCTATCAATACAGTCAACTTTCAAGTCCGCCCCGACATTCCCGGACGTTCCGCAAGACTGACTGCGTGGACGTGATCGAGGCCCTGCGCCGCCGGCGGATGACGAGGGCGTTCGACGGCACCGAGCTCGACGAAGACGTGGTCGTGGCGCTGTGCCACGAGGCCGCGCGCTCCCCGACGGCAGGACATGCGCGGGGTGTGGACGCGGTCGTGGCCTGCGGGCGAGCCGGGGTGGCCCGCTACCTCGACGCCGCGACGGACCCCGCATGGCGGGAACGTGCCGACCGGTACGCGGGGTTCGCAGCCGCTGGCGCCGCGGTGGTGGTGACCTGCGACCCCGCACGCTACGCAGCTCGTTATGCCGACCACGACAAGGCAAGCAGCGGTCTCGGCGACGTCGGGCAATGGCCTGTCCCCTACTGGTTCACCGATGCCGCCTTCTTCACGATGTCCCTGCTGCTGCTTGCGGAGGAGGCGCACATCGATGGCGCCTTCCTCGGGGCGTTCCGACACGAGGAGGACGTGCTCGGCGCGATCGGCGCACCCGAAGGTACAAGGCTGTTCGGTGCCGTCCTCCTCGGTCGCGGATCCGACGTGCAGCGGCCATCGGGGTCAGCGGCGCGTTCTGGACCTACGAGATCCGAGCGGGTGCACCGGGGTCGGTTCGCGGGCGGCTGAGCAGGTACTCGGCGAGGAGACGCAAGGAGAACGCGGTCCCGCCCTTGACGGTGTATCCGGAGTCCGCGTCAGCACGTCCTGTCGAGGCGATGTCCAGGTGGGCCCAGGGCCTGGTCCCCGCAAACCGCTTCAGGAAGAGGCCGGCGACGATTGTGCCCGCAAGGGGCGGCTTGCCGATGTTCTTCATGTCGGCGATGTCTGAGTCGAGGTGGCTGTCGTACTTCTCGAACAGCGGCAGCTCCCAGAGGTCCTCGCCCTGGTAGGCCCCGCAGACCCGAAGGTCGTCGACAAGCTGCTCGTCGGTCCCGAGGATGGCGGCGAGCTGGTCGCCGAGAGCGGTCGCGACCGCCCCCGTCAGGGTCGCGACGTCGATGATGACATCTGGATCGAGTTCCGCCGCGAGGCTCAAGCCGTCGGCGAGGATGAGGCGCCCTTCGGCATCGGTGTTCAGGACCTCGACGGTCTTGCCGTTGCGCATGGTGAGGACGTCACCCGGCTTCATGGCGCGCTGCCCGGGGAGGTTCTCGGTGATCGGCGCGATCGCCGTGATCCTCACGTTCGAGTTCAGCGTGGCCGCGGCCCCGAGCGCACCGAGGACGATCGCGGCACCGGACATGTCCGTCTTCATCGTCATCATCCCGGCAGGCGTCTTGAGCGACAACCCCCCCGAGTCGAACGTGATGCCCTTGCCGACGAGGACGACGTGGAACGCCGAGGAGGGCGCATATTCGGGCTGGTAGGTCGCGACGACAAGGCGCGGGGGCTCGAGGGAGCCTCGACTGACGCCGAGCAGACCGCCGAGACGCTCGTCTTCGATCCTTCCCTCGTCCCAGACCTCGATCGATGTTCGCGGAATCCCATCGAGGTGCCGCGCCGCCTCGTCTGCGAACGCTCGCGGCGTGAGCTGCGCGGCGGGACGGTTGACGAGGTCGCGCGCCCAGTGGACGGCCCGCGCGACGGCGACGGCGCGCTCGGTCCCTTGCGCGAACTGTGTCGTCGTCGCGTCCGACATCACTTCGCTCGAGACGGGGACGACGCGAACCTCGCTCGGCAGCGAGTCGCTCGGCGCCGTCTTCGAGCCGTCGGGTCGGTACGAGGCGAGCAGGGAGCCCTCGGCAACTGCCTGTGCGACCCTGCTCACTGGAATCGTCGACGGCAGGGGCACCAGAATGGCCAAGGACGCCGCGCGGGACGATGCCCTTACGGCGGCGGCTCCAAGCCGGCGCCAGACGTCGGCGTCGGCGGAAACGGGGCTCCCGATCCCGAGGAGCAGCACCGTCGACCCACCAATGGACCTGATCGCGAGCACCTCGCCTGGCTTGCCTTCGAACCCCTGGACCCGGGCCCATGCCGTGTCGACCTCCCCGGGGATCGCCACCCCTGCCGCGGTTGTCGGCAGCCCCTTCGGCAGCAGCACGCCCTGATCGTCGACCGCCACCGGGACGCCGACGACATCGCTCGACGCAAGCGTCGCAAGGTCGGCGATGCGCACGATCGTGGTCACGGCGTGCCGCCGGGGCTTCGCGCGGTTCGGTGCACGTCGCCCTCCTGCCAGCGAGCCGCCGCCCACAGCAGGTCGCTCAGTCGGTTCAGGTAGGCGGGGACGAGCGAGCCGTCCATCCTCCACGCGACGGTCAGGCGCTCGGCCCTGCGAACGACGGTCCTGGCGACGTCGAGGCACGCCGACGTGGGGTGCTCGCCAGGCACGACAAACTCCGTGGGCAGCACAGTGCGCTCAGCCAGGTCGTCGATGGCGGCCTCGAGCGCCTCGACCATCGCCTCGGTGACCATCGAGGTCCCCGGCGACAGCTTGCGCCTGTTCTCCGGGGCGGTCGCGACCTCTGCCATCAGCACCCACAGGTCCCGCTCGATCACGATGAGCAGCGCGTCGAGCTCCCCGCCCGCCGGAGTGCCCGAACGCGCGAGTCCGAGCATCGCCTGGGACTCGTCGACGGCGCCGTTCAACTCGATGGATGGATCGTCCTTGCGCACCCGTCCACCGAAGTACAGCCCGGTGGTGCCATCGTCACCTGCACGCGTGTAGATGCGCATCATCGAGATGCTACCGGCGGGTTGGCGGTTAGCCTTCCGAGGCAGTGACTGATCCGGCGACCACGTTCCAGCGGCTCAAGCCGGAGGATTCCGCCTACCTCGCGGCCCTCGAGCAGGGCGTCCTCGTCTACGACGGGGCGACGGGGACGAACCTCCAGCTCGCCGGATTGACGAGCGACGACTTCGGTGGCGCGGATCTCGAAGGGTGCAACGAGATCCTCTGCGTGACCCGCCCGGACGTCGTCGCGCAGCTGCACCGCTCCTTTCTCGACGTCGGGGTGGATGTCATCGAGACGAACTCCTTCGGGTCCTTCTCCGTCGTGCTGGGCGAATACGGGATCGCTTCGCGCGCCACCGAGCTTGCGGTTGCAAGCGCGAGGATCGCACGCGAGGCCGCGGACAGCTACGCGTCCGCCGCCTCCCCCAGGTTCGTCGCAGGGTCGATGGGGCCGGGGACCAAGTTCCCCTCCCTCGGCCAGATCTCCTTCGACGACCTTCGCGACTCCTACGAGGAGCTCGCCTACGGCCTGCTGGAAGGCGGCGTCGACCTTCTGATCGTCGAGACGATGTACGACCTCCTGGGTGCGAAGGCTGCGATCAGCGCGGCCCACCGAGCGATGCGGCGCCACGGCCGGACTGTGCCGGTCCAGGCGCAGGTGACGATCGAGCTCACCGGCAGGATGCTCCCGGGCACCGAGATCGGGGCGGCGATCACGTCGCTCCTCCCCATGGGAATCGACGTCTTCGGCCTGAACTGCGCGACCGGCCCGGTCGAGATGTACGAACCCCTGCGCTACCTCGCCGACACCTGTCCCCTGCCGCTCAGCTGCCTGCCCAACGCGGGCCTGCCCTCCGTCGTCGACGGCGCCATGCACTACGACCTGACGCCCGGGGAGTTGGCGGAGCACATGGGCCGATTCGTCGAGGAGTTCGGCGTTCAGGTTGTCGGCGGGTGCTGCGGGACGACCCCCGAGCATCTCGCGCGCGTCGTCGAGGCCTTGAGCGACGCTGTGCCCGCGGGCCGGACGCCAGTCCTCGAGCCCGCCGCCTCGTCGATCTACACCGCGGTCCCGTTCCGCCAGGACCTGAGTGTCCTGCTCGTCGGCGAGCGGACCAATGCGAACGGCTCCAAGAAGTTCCGCGAGGCGATGCTCGAGGGCGACTGGGATACGTGCGTCGCGATGGCGCGCGACCAGATCAAGGAGGGTGCGCACTTCCTGGATGTGTGCGTCGACTACACGGGTGCCGACGGCGTCGCGGACATGGATTCCCTGATGGCGCGCCTTGCGACGCAGTCGTCCGCACCGCTCATGGTCGACACGACCGAGGCACCTGTCGCGAGGGCCGCGCTCACCTGGATCGGCGGGCGGGCGCTGCTCAACAGCGTCAATCTCGAGGAGGGTGACGCGCCGGGGACCCGTCTCGACGCGTTCCTCAACCTCGCGCGCGAGTTCGGTGCCGCCGTCGTGGCCACGTGCATCGACGAGGAGGGACAGGCGAGGACCGCAGAGTGGAAGGTCCGTGCGGCACGGTCGATCGTCGATCTCGCGGTCGAGCGCTACGGCCTGCGCCCCGAGGACGTCTTCATCGATCCGCTCGTGCTCCCACTGTCGACGGGCCTCGCCGAGTCCCGTCGCGACGGGATCGAGACCATCGATGCCATCCGTCGCATCAAGGACGAGCTGCCCGGCGTGCACACGATCGTTGGCCTCTCGAACGTCTCGTTCGGCCTCTCGCCGGCGGCACGTCAAGCCCTCAACAGCGTCTTCCTCCACGAGTGCGCGGCTGCCGGGCTCGACGCCGCGATCGTGCACGCGAGCAAGATCCTTCCCCTCGCCAAGATCGATGAGCGGGCCCGGGAGGTCTGCCTCGACCTCATCTACGATCGGCGCCAGGACGGCTATGACCCGCTCACCGAGCTGCTCGGACTGTACGAGGGGGTCGCAGCGAGCGGAGCGGCCGTCGACGACCTCGCCGACCTCGCCCTCGACGAGCGCCTGCGCCGACGAATCATCGACGGCAACCGCAACGGGCTCGAGGACGACCTGACCTCCGCGCTCGCACTGGGGATGCCGCCGCTCGCGATCGTCAACGACCATCTCCTCGAGGGGATGAAGGTGGTCGGGGACCTCTTCGCGTCGGGCGAGATGCAGCTCCCGTTCGTCCTGCAGAGCGCCGAGACGATGAAGCAGGCCGTCGCGTTCCTCGAGCCGCACATGGAGAAGGCGGACACGGGCGGCAAGGGGACGATCGTGCTGGCCACCGTGAAGGGCGACGTGCACGACATCGGGAAGAACCTCGTCGACATCATCCTGACCAACAACGGCTACGAGGTCGTCAACCTCGGCATCAAGGTCGGCGTCAATGAGATGCTCGCCGCCGTCGAGGAGCACAAGGCGGACGCGCTCGGGATGAGCGGCCTGCTCGTCAAGTCGACCCTCATCATGCGCGAGAACCTCGCCGTGATGCGCGACCTCGGCTACTCGGACGTGCCCGTTCTGCTCGGCGGCGCCGCGCTCACGCGGACGTACGTCGAGCGTGAGCTGCGCGAGTCACACGACGGGCGCGTCTTCTACGGGAAGGACGCGTTCGAGGGTCTCCGCGTCATGAACAGGCTCGTCGAGCTCAAGGACTCCGGCGAGCACGACGAGACGTTCGGCCGGGAGATCTCGGAGCGGCGGGTGCCGAGACGGTCGCGCGACGAGGCCCTGCCGACTCCCGACGGCCTGCCGCACCGATCGCCGGACGTGGACGACGAGAACCCGCTGTTCGCCCCGCCGTTCGTCGGCTCGCGAGTCGCAAAGGGCATGGCGATCGACGAGATCGCCCAGTTCCTCAACCTCACCGCGCTCTTCAGGAACCAGTGGGGCTACCGACCCGAGAACGGCGAGGACGACCCGACGTTCAAGGAGCGCGTCCGAGGCGTCCTGCGCGAGGAGCTGGACAAGGCGAAGGCCGACGACCTCCTGATTCCCCAGGTTGTGTGGGGCCACTTCCCCGCGGCGGCCGACGGGCAGGACCTCGTCATCTACACGTCCGACGAGCGCTCCGAGGAGCGGTGCCGGTTCCGGTTCCCTCGCCAGCACGAGGAGCCGTGGCTCTGCATCGCGGACTTCTTCAGATCGGTGGGATCTCCCGATCGCGACTACGCGTCGTTCATGCTCGTGACCATGGGGCCAAGGGTGAGCGAGCGGTGCCAGGAGCTGTTCAGCGAGGACCGCTACACGGACTACCTCAAGCTGCACGGGTTGGGCGTTGAGATGGCCGAGGCGCTCGCCGAGTTGTGGCACCGGCGGATCCGCGAGGAGCTCGGCTACGCGGACCAGGACGGACCGACCGTCCAGGGACTGTTCCGTCAGCAATACCGCGGCGGCCGCTATTCGTGGGGCTACCCCGCCTGCCCGGATCTCACTGACAACGAGAAGGTGGCCGGGCTCCTCGAGGCGGGCCGCATCGGCGTCACGGTCTCCGAGGGGTTCCAGCTCAATCCGGAGCAGACGACCGATGCTGTCGTCTGCCATCACCCGCAGGCGAAGTACTTCGTCGCATGATCGCGACGACGCCGCGAGGAGGGGCATGACGCGGTCCGGCCCCCCTCGCTCGAGCGCGAGGATGACGGCGGCGGTCGCCGTGACCGTGCTCGCCGTCGGCGCCGTGCTCGCGGCATGCGGCGGGCCGTCCTCGAGTTCCACGACGACAACGACACCGGCAGGGTCGAACACCGGCGCGGACTCGCTCCTCAATCAGCTGCGCGCCCTCGGCTCGCAAGCAAGCGCGGCGAGCCGCTCGACCTTCCAGGCCACATGGGCTGCGACGTCCAACGCGACGACGACCACAGTGACCCTGGCGCAGTCCCCGCCGAAGTCCAAGTTCTCGACCAGCTCGGGTGGAGTCGTGCTGAACGACGGCACCGCCACCTACTTCTGCTCGAGCAGCGCGACGTGCCTCAGGGAGACGACCGTGAATCCGCTCTCCTCCCTCGTCGGCCTCTACAGCGGCCAGGCGTTCCTGGGCATCACTCGGAGCTACTCGGACCAAGCGGCGTTGTCGGCGGCTGGGATCTCGCTGTCGTTCTCCAATGCCACGCACGGAGGCATCGCCTCGAAGTGCGTCACGCTCACTGAAGCGAAGACGTCGGCGGCGACGACGTGGTGCGTCTCGAGCAGCGGCATTCTGACCCACTGGTCTGCGGGCGGCTCGTCGTTCGAGCTCACGACCTACTCGTCGACGGTCGATGCGAACGAGTTCTCGCTTCCCGCGGGCGCCACGGTGGTCACGATTCCATAGCGACCTGGTGGCGGCACCAACACCGGGGTGATGCCCGCGAGGGAAGTGGCCGCGAGTACAATCGCTATTCGGCCGACCGTCGTGTCCGCCCATCCCCAGTGAACAGAGGGCGACGACATGGCTGCAGCAAACGTTCCCCGGCGTGTGGCGGCGATGCTGTGCGCCCTCGTCGGAGGGGCGCTCCTGCTCGCGGCCTGCGGAAGCAGCCCGAGTGCGACGCAGAGCGTCCAGCAGCAGGTCAGCGCCCTCATCGGGGCCACGCACACGAACTCCGACCCGGTCTACGCAGCGCAGGTCGTGGAGACCGAGAGCGGCAAGTCGATCACCCTGGCGGTCGCGCAAGCGCCCGGGAAGTACGTCGCGGCTGCATCGAACGGGAGCCTGGTCCTGATCTCGGACGGCGTGAGCTACAACTGCACCGACGGCATCTGCACGAAGTCCGACGCGAGCGCGCCGTCGGTCAACGAACTCGAGCCGGGGTGGAGGACGATCCTGGCTCCCGTCGCGACCGCGAAGGCGCGCAGCACGTCGAAGGCGACTGTCACCTTCTCCAAGGGAACCTACGATCACCTTGCCTCGCAGTGCGTGACCATCACGTCATCCAAGGGGACCGAGAAGGCCTGCCTCAATGCGGCCGGGATCCTCACCTACGCCAAGAACCCGACCTTCGACCTCACCCTCCAGAAGTACACGACGAAGGTCCCCGCCTCGGTCTTCACGCTGCCGGCGAACTACAAGATCAAGTAGTCGCGACACCACGGCGCGTCATAGGGCGGTCGGGCGGCGACAACAGCCTCGGACGCCTGGAATAGGGTTGAACCTCGCACGACCGATGGTGGACGTGGATTCGGAGATCGCCGTGGCGCGCACGCACCGAGGGACTCGAACGGCGTCGGCCGCAGCGTGCATCATGCTGTGCGGATCCCTCCTCGCAGCGTGCGGCGCCACCGTGCACGCCGCGAACGGGAGCGGCCCCGGCGCCGCGGCCAGCGCCGCGGATCGCGTCGAGCAGCTTCGCGCCACCGCCGCTCGCGCTCGCTCAGGGACCTACGCCGCCACATGGACGGTCCAGTCGTCCGGCAAGCAGACCACGGTCGCCCTTGCGCAGTCACCACCCGACGTGCTGCTGCGGCTCAGCAGCGGCGGTGCCTACCTGCGCGCCGGCCCACGATCCACGGCCTACGCGTGCACTGCCGCCGGCTGTCGGGCCGTGGCGACCTCCAGCGCGCTGCTCGCCAGCCTCGCTCGGTTCGACGGCTCGGGCCTCGCGGCGTTCCTTGCCGCGTACGACACCCCGGACGCCGTCCGCAGGTCAGGCGCGCGGATCACCTTCTCGAAGACGAGCTATGCGGGACTGCCATCCACCTGCGTGACAGTATCGGGTCGCTCGACGTCCGAGGCCTGCGTCGCCTCCGAAGGAGTCGTCACCTACTGGTTCAGCCCCGGCACGATCCTGTACCTCGCGAGGTTCTCGCCGGCGGCGCCGTCGGACCTGTTCGTCCCGCCAGCCAGGCTGCCCGGGACGCCGACGCCGTAGCCCGCAGCCTGCCGTGTCAGTGGCAGAGGGCCACGGCCGGCGCCGCGGGCGCGTGCGGGAGCGCGGCGTCGGTCTCCGCGTACCCGAATGCAGGCTCCCCCGTGCGCGGACCGGCTCCGACATGGAACACCGACGCCTTGATCAGGCGCGTCGTCGCATCCACCGAGTCCGTCTCGGTGACGAGCTGCCCGTCGGACCAGGTGTATGACGTGGTGATCAGCACCTGGTTGCCATGCGCCACCATCGGGTGGAAGGCGCCCGATGTCTGCCAGGACGGCGCGCCCGCCCGGTAGGGCATGGCGTGGAACGGTTCGCGGAGGTAGCACCCGACGCTTCCGCCGACCCCGGTTGCGAGACCGGCGAACGCGGCGGCGCGGGTCACGAAGAGCTGGATCGGAGGATCGAGGACGCATGCCGTGCCCATGGCGCATGTCGGCGTCCTCGGCGTCAGCAGGTCGGTCATCCAGAGGATCCTCCCGTGGCTCTGGGCATACGTGATGGTCTCCTTGGCAGGGACGTATCCCTTCGGCACGGCGCCGAATCCCCAGTCGTAGTGGAACTTCGAGGTCTGTCCCACCTTGGAGGACATGGTCATGTACCCCGTCTGGACCTCGACGATGGCGGGCACGGCGACCATCCTTGCGACCACCCCGCTGAAGAAGTTGATGGTGGGCTCGTTGCCCGTGGGTCCGGCGAGCGCGGGGGTCGCGAGACACGCCGCACCGAGGAGCCATGCCATCGCGACCGCAGCTGGTAACGATCGTCGCGCGGGTCTCACCTGCCGGTGCGCAGCGCGACAGGGACCGAGGCCTCGCGGGCCTCGCGGGCGTGGTAGCTGGACCTGGTGAGCGGCGAGGACTGGACGTGCGCGAGGCCGAGCGCCCGTCCCGCCTCGCTGAGTGCCTCGAACTCGGCAGGCGACCAGTACCGAGCGACGGGCAGGTGGTCCGCGGTCGGCCGAAGGTACTGGCCGATCGTCGCGGTCCGCACCCCGACCGACGCGAGGTCGGCCAGCGTCGAGACCACCTCGTCGAACGACTCACCCAGGCCGACCATCATGCCGGACTTGGTCGCGAGGCCGGCCGCTGCGGCACGGGCGAGCACCGTGAGGCTTCGCGCGTATGAGGCGGACGGGCGCGCCGCCCGCTGGAGTCTCGCCACCGTCTCGATGTTGTGGTTGAGGACGTCCGGGCGCACCCGAAGGAGCGCCGACAGCGACTCGAGGTCGCCCTTGAGGTCCGACGTCAGCACCTCCACCGCGACCTGCGGACTGCGCTCGCGGATCGCGAGCACGGTCGCCGCCATCGCGCCGGCTCCGCCGTCCGGCAGATCATCGCGCGCGACGCAGGTGATGACGGCATGGCTGAGCCCCAGCCGCTCGACCGCCTCGGCGACCCGGTCGGGCTCGGTCGGGTCGAGGGGCTCTGGCCTCCGCGTGTCGACGAGGCAGAAGCCGCAGGCGCGTGTGCAACGCTCGCCGTTGACCATGAATGTCGCGGTGCCCTCGGACCAGCACTCGAAGATGTTGGGGCATCCGGCCTCCTCGCAGACCGTCACGAGCCGCAGGTCCTTCGTCAGCTTCTTGAGTGACAGGTAGTCGTCCCCCATGTTCGCGGGGACCCGGAGCCAGTCGGGCTTTCGAGCAGCAAGTCCCACGGATTGCGAGGTGTCGACCCCTGCGCGTCGAAGCATGCGGATGCGGATCGGCTCCTTCCCCGCGGTGGCACCGCCGGGATCCACGGCTGCGGCGTCCACCTGGGCATCGGGAGCAAGCCGCCTCGTGATCGCCGCAGCGAGCATGTCGGCGACGTCGCGGACACGCGCCGTCGAGCCGAGCGCACGCAACGACGTGACCGGATGGTCGGGTATGCCGCAAGGGACGATCCTGGCGAACCACTCCAGCCCGACGTCCACGTTGAGGGCGATGCCATGGGAAGTCCTGCGTCGTCCGTCGTCGAGCCTGGTCGTTCGGACCCCGACGGCTGCGACCTTGGCTGCAACACTGCCCCGGGGCGTCACCCACACGCCGGGGTGATCCTCCAGGAGACCCACGTCAGCGGCGGCGACTTCGGGAAGCGACGCGCGCACGACCTCGATGACGGCGTCCTCCAACCGCTCCACGTGGGACTTCCCGGCCCCCGGGTGGTCGGCGACCGAGACGATTGGATAGCAGACGACCTGGCCGGGACCGTGGAACGTCACGTCGCCCCCACGGTCCACGGTGACCAGGTCGGCGCCGAGCAGCTCTGCGGGCACGAGCACGTTCCCCGGGTCCGTGCGGACGCCGGCGGTGTAGACGGCTGGATGCTCCAGCACCAAGAGGTAGTCGTCAGCGGCGGAGACCAGCGACCGCTGGAGGTCCAGAGCCTCGCCGTACGGGACCGCCCCGAGGTGCCGGACGCGCAGCATCAGCGCTCCGAGTCCACGTCCAGCCCAGCCAGGAGCTCGCAGACCCGGTCGAGGAACCTGGCGACATAGGTTGCGTCGACCACCCGGTGGTCGAACGAGCAGCCGAGGACGACGCGATCGCGGAACGCCACTGTCTCCCCGCCGGGCGTCGCGACGACCTCCGCCCGCCGTTGCAGACCGCCCACCGAGACGATGGCTACCTGCGGCTGGATGAGGATCGGGACCGAGAACAGCGCGCGCTCGGACGGTGCCCCCGCGATCGTGAACGTTGCGTCGAGGAGGTCGTCGGTCGTCAGCTGGCGGGTCCTCGTCCGCGCCGCGAGGTCGGCCACGCGCTTGGCGAGCGCCCGCAACGTGAGCCCGGAGGCTGCGTGGATGACCGGGACCAGCATGCCGCCGTCGAGGCCGAGCACCACGCCGAGGTTGACCCCCGGGTGCACGATCAGCCCCTCGTCCGTGAGCGAGGCATTGAGCAGCTCGAACTCGCCGAGCGCTCGGACCACGGCAACCGCGATGACGGTCGACGGCTCGATGGGCACTCCGTCCTGGGTCGACCCGCCGAGCTCCAGCACGCGCGAGATGGCCGACGCGTCAGCCTCGACCGCGACGAAGGCATGGGGGGACGTCGCGACCGACACCGACATGTGCTCGCCCATCCGGCGCTGGACGTTTGTCATCGGCACCAGCACGTCCTCCACGGGTCCCCCCGCCGCGGCGCGCTCCGCGTCCCTCCGCGTCACGACCCCGCCGGGTCCCGATCCGGCCACACGGCTCGCATCAAGGCCGGCGTCCTCGAGGATCCTGCGCACGACCGGAGACGTCACTGTCCCCTCGCCGCCAGCTGGTGACGGAGCCGCGGCGGCGCGCTCGGGTGCCGCCGCTTCGACCTCCTCCGCAGCCGTCTCGGGGGTCGTCGCCGCAGGAGGCGCTGATGCGACTGCGTCGCCGATGACTGCGAGCCGCGCGCCCACCGCGACCGTGTCCCCCTCGGCGGCAAGGATCTGGGTGAGCGTGCCCGACGCCGGTGCCGGCATCTCGGAGTCGACCTTGTCCGTCGAGATCTCGTAGAGGGGCTCGTCGCGCTCGACCGGATCTCCGACCTGCTTGAACCACCTCGTGACGATGCCCTCGGTCACGGACTCGCCGAGGGAGGGGAGGGTGACGTCAGCCAACGTGGAGTCCTCGACCCGCAAGCGCGAGCAGGGTCTCGCCGAACGTCTCGGACAGCGAGGGGTGGGGCTGGATCAGGGCAGCGGCCTCCTCGGCCGTGGCCTCCCAGTTGACGGCGAAGTAGCCGGCACCGAGTTGCTCGGTCACCCACGGTCCCGCCATGTGGACTCCGAGCAGTTGCCCCGCGGAGCCGTCTTCGCGCCGCTCGGCGATCACCTTCACCACACCGTCGGTGTCGCCGATGATCCTCGCCCTGCTGTTCCCGCCGAAGGGATCCTTCTTCACGACGACCTCGATGCCCCGCTCCTTGGCCGCTGCCTCGGTGAGGCCGCAGAACGCAACCTCGGGATTCGAGTAGATGGCCCAGGGGACGCGGTCGTAGTCGACGGGGACCGCAGGCTCGCCGAGGATCGACTTGATCGCGACGATCGCCTCGGCGAATCCGACGTGGGCGAGCTGCGGTGTCCCCGCGACGACATCACCGACGGCGTAGACGCCGTCGGCAGCGGTCCGCATGTACGCATCCGCGACGACGAAGCCCCGCTCGTCGAGCTCGACGCCGGTCCCCTCGGCGAGGAGTCCCTCGGACCTCGGCCGGCGCCCGACCGACACCACGATGGCCTCCACCTCGAGCGGCTCCGAACCTTCGATGTCGATGAGCGTCGTGGTCCCGCCCGAGGACGGGCTGTGTCCCTTGACCGAGATGGACGTCCGGACGTCGATGCCCCGCTTCTTGAAGGCGCGCTGCACGACCGATGCGACCTCCGTGTCGCACCCCGTGAGAATGGCGGGCAGCCCCTCAAGGATCGTGACGGCAACGCCC
>Ga0181519_10000825_pt1 | contig 27661 bp, 31 predicted proteins | sample PEATcosm2014_Bin_26_FD_121102 | JGI IMG/M metagenome (GOLD analysis project Ga0181519, IMG submission 121102) | Peatland microbial communities from MTU Mesocosm Facility, Houghton, MI, USA - PEATcosm2014_Bin02_10_metaG | ecosystem: Environmental > Terrestrial > Soil > Wetlands > Peat | place...
AACCCCAACCAGCAACGGCGCCAATCCCGATGCGGGCAACCGTCGATCGGTGGTAGCCGCATTCGTGCCATCGAACCGAATCGAACAGATGGCGTCGGTTTCGACCAGCAAAAACTTGGTGGTCGCTTGATATTTCGGCCCGTTGTTCGGGCCTGCGGCGTTGGAAATGGTGTAAGACGCCAGCGGGGGTTCCGCTGGCGTCTGCACCATTGCATCTCCGCTGGGGGTTTGAGCAAGCCCCGCAAACTCTTGTACGTACACAAGTGCCATACGTTTCCCCTATTAGCCCGAGACGCCGATTTCGCCTTCCGCCTCGAAGGTCAGAGAGGTCGCAGCGCCCGCTAGCCCGGTCAAGTAGTCACCGGAGTCAAGGCGAACCTGCCCGTACCAGTCCACGTAGCTGTTGGCCGGGATGGAAGTTGCATTGTACGCAAATTCGGTGCCCGCCGCGCTTCCCCCCGTTGCACCGATGTAGAGCGATGCTGTCACCGCGCCGCCGGTTTTGTTCACGATGCGGATGTGCTTCAGGATGATGTACGGCTGCGTTTGCGTGTAGCCGGTCGGACCCGCAAGCGACGTGATCGCAGTGTTCAAAATGTTGGTCGCGGAAGCCGCCAAGGCGACCGGACCTATACGGATGATTCTATTCTGCATGACTCGAAAACTCCTATGTGCAAGTGATTGATGTTAAACGTCTACCCAATCTTCGTCAAAATAATGCGCGAGCCAGTAACCATGGTTGTCGGGTCGGCGCCCAACGTGGAATTTTGTGCCCATCGAACGCCGAAAGTACCTGCCACTGTGACCTGTATCGTTCCATCCGCCCGCAAAACACTCGGAGCAGAAGGGGCGATCGTTACCGTAGACATAATGAGCGTGTTTGTAATGGACGTGACGGAGGCAGGGCTTACAGTTCCAGCGGGAATCTCCAACGTGCTGAAAATAGGGTTAGCGATAGTGGCAGACCCCGCACCGAAATCCATCTGAAAGCCGCCGGTACCTGACGTGGCTTCGTAAACGAAAACCAATAGGTCAACGGCATACCAGCCAGTCTCATTGCAAGTGACTGTCAAGCCGGCTTCCGCTGCAAGCGTAGCGTTAGCTCTCGTAGTGTTGGCCGACAGAAAATTCGCCAGCCCCGTTGCTACTTGGGTAACCGTGCTAGCCAGTGGCGAACTGACTGCACCCACCGCACCAGATTGAGCAATGGTGAGCTGGCTAGCGATCGCTGTAGTGTTTGGCGCTGCGGTAAAACGAATAACCCCGCCGTCAACGCAGTTGACGACCAAATCCCCATTGGCGGAATCGCTTGCCAATGCGTTGCCACCATCGAGCCCAATACGGGCTTCGATCGTTCCCGCTTGAGCAAGTGATAGAAGGGCTCTATTCGTTGTCGCGCTGGAATTAATTTCTACAGAGGCGTTACCGCTACTCGCGTTAATGAGAATGCCTAAACCACTCGTTATGTTGATGGTGAGCGCTTGCGAACCAGGGAAGTTAACTGCCATAACCCCATTAACGGTGAGAGGGCCGCCGGGATACACCGATCCGATGCCGGTGAAATAATCATCATCGGGGATGTACTGATCCGCCCACATGATCCCTGGATCGGGAGCGCCAGGGCCTACGGGAATCCCATTGACGTAAAGCGCTTGCGCATTGAGAGAGCCGAGACCTTTATCGCCACCAGCCGGCGACGCTACGGTGGTGCCTCCGTCACCACTGACTTGAAAAAGGTTCACCCCGGCATAACTCTTGAGCTGCAAGGGCCAGTCCGAACCATTGGTGCCCGCGTTGACTTGAATGCCTTTCGAGCCCCCTGTCGTGCCATACCCATTGATCGTAAGCCCCACGCCACCAGTCACCGTTGTATTGATGATGGTGGGGCCATTAAGCGTTATCGTTTGCGAACTGGAAATGTTGAGCGCTTGCGTCAGCGTTGTGCCGGTGTACACGTTGAAGCTGGCAGAGTTAATCGCAAGCTGCCCGGTACTCGGCAAAAATCCAATGACCCCGAGTGTTGCCGCGGTGAAAGTGCCGATGGCGTTGAAAACAATGTTGTCAACGGTAGCCAACACGGTGCCGGAAACCGTGTGCGAATCGTTGATGCTCAATTGACCATTAACCGTGAAACTGCCAACGGCATTGGGGAGCCCTTGGAACCAGGCGTCTTCCCCAATCTGGTCGATATCGAGATACACCGCAGGCCCCGGCAACCCTTGCGGGCCGGTCGATCCGGTTGACCCTTGTGCGCCGGCTGGCCCTGTCAGACCTGGGGGCCCAATGTCGCCATCAGCACCGGGGTCCGCATCCATGAACACGGCTGGCCCTGTCGGTCCTACAGCGCCGGTCGATCCGGTTGACCCTTGTGCGCCGGCTGGCCCTGTCAGACCTGGAGGTCCAATGTCGCCATCAGCACCGGGGTCCGCATCCATGAACACGGCTGGCCCTGTCGGTCCTACGCCTCCTGTAAGCCCTTGGGCGCCGGGAGCGCCAGGGGGACCGATATCTCCGTCCCCGCCGTCTTGACCGTCTGCGCCGGGCGCTCCTTGCGGCCCTTGGGCGCCGGTAAAGCCCTGCATGCCTTGTAAGCCGGGAGGGCCATCGTTGCCGTCAACCCCATCGTCTCCGGCCAGCCCCGGCGGTCCTATGGGCCCTTGGGCGCCGGTAAGGCCCTGCATGCCTTGTAATCCGGGAGGGCCATCGTTGCCGTCAACCCCATCGTCCCCGGCCAGCCCCGGCGGCCCTATGGGGCCTTGAGCGCCGGTTGCGCCTGCCGCTCCGGGTGCGCCGATGACCCCATCATCCCCCGGCGCCCCATCATCACCGGGAGGCCCCTGCAAGCCGCTGGCGCCCACCAATCCGTTGATGCCAGGGGGCCCCCGATCCCCTTCGATGCCATTATCGTCCCACAGCATATGTGCGCCGATCGGTGCCGTGAGGTTGATCTGGACGTTGCCCACCAGCGAGCCGCCGCCTTGCAGGCCGGGGCCCGGAGTCAGGGAAACGGTTGACGTGCCGCTAGTGGTGCCCGTATCCGTGGTTTCGAGAGACGCCAAAAGCTGCGCGAGCTGCGCGAGGGTAATGGTGTTGGAACCGATTTCCGCAATGGTGGTTCCGACCGTGGCCGAACCCCCAGGGATGATGGATTTGCGCAACCCCCCAATGACTGGAATTTGGGTACGCTTAGCCACCGCTACCCGCCAAGAGTTGCGACGTTAAATCAGAGGGGCCTTGTACTTCAAAAATGGGTCGCCCGCTGGTGCTTAGAATGTTTCCTTTCCCATCTGGTTCGTGAGGATTTCGCGTTATCTCGAACCCTTGCTTTTCTAAGCGGTCGTACATTTTTGCCGCAGCATTAGATACTTTGGTGTCACTCACCAGTCGCAGCCCGTTGGCGCGAGCAAAGTTATATGCGTCAATCAACCGTTGCGTACCTTCCCCTGCCCCCTGCGCTGTTTGTTTTGTGAGACTCGCAGATATCTGCAACGCATCGCCACGCTTGCGAGCTATCGTCTGACCGTTGGGGCTGCGAAACACGAAACCGCCACCCTCCGCCGGTTCGGGTGACGGAATGGGGCCGGTTTTAGCCATGATGCCTTCGGGTACCCCTTGGCTCATTACTGCCGGATGATCTTTCAGGTTTTCAAGCAATGAGTTGAGGTCGGGTTCGTGCGTCTCTAACCCGCCGGATTCAAAATCCGCGTTGCGCTGAAACGGAATGCCCTCCTGCGCTGGCGCTCCCATCGGTCCCGCAGTCAGTTCCGGTGGTGGTGATTGCTCTACGCCATGCGCGAGCAAATCATGCAGCGAAATGTCGCCAGGGTGCGCGTTAACCGGAGCCGGCGGCTGTTGGTTCAGATTGAAGTGGTTGGCTCCGGTACCAAAGAAATCCCGTTGCGTTGGTGCGCCGGTTGCAAGCTGCGGTTGATGCGGCTCAAACGCCGTGCCCGGTGGCGGCGTCAATTCAAGCGGCCCCGGCAGCGGTTCTTCCGGCTCCGGAGGATCGAATAAATCCGCTAGCCGCGGGTCCTGCAATGCGCGGCCAGCGACTTCTGCCGCTCGCACCGGGTTGCCGCCCAACACGCGCCGCAGGATGTTTTGCACGGCCATCGAGCCCAACAATCCTGTGCCGGTGCCGATGGCGCCGCCCACAGGGCCGCCGATCGCGGTACCCAAGCTGCCGCCCAAAATAGGGCCGGTGATGTGCCGCGCAATTGCGCCCCCCGGAGTGCCTGATGCCCCAACCCCGCTGTCGGGCGTCGTGGCCGGCCCGAACCCACTGGACAACGGATACCGATTGGCTTGCTCTGCGATCAACTGCAATTCGCCGGTCAATCGACCAGGGTCTTGTCGCTGTAGCCGCGCCAATGTCGAACCCTTGACGCTGGTTCCTTGCAACGCCGATTGCACCGCATAGTTTTTGGCAAATGCGGTGCGTGCGTCTTGCCAGTCCTGCAAACTCACTGGCGACCTGGGGTTGCTCTCAAGCTGTTTGCCCACGAAATCTTCGTAAGCGTTAGCTACCCCTTGATATGCGTCCCCGATCGCGTGGGCATCCGGTTGATCCGATGCGTAGAACCTTGAAGCACGATCCCGCGCCTGCTGAATGTTGGCGAACAACTGATCCCTGGTCATCTCAGGTTGGCTCAGCATCGTCTGCTTGAGCGCATCCACATCGGGAGACTTGGGAAGCTGACTGGTGGTGTCCCCGATACTTGCGAGTGCGCCGCGCAGTTCCGGTGTCTGGATCAACGTGGGAGGCAACGCTTGGCGAGCTGCGTCATAGACTTTCGCGGGCCCTTGCGCGCGTGCTTTGGCGATACTCGCATAGCTCAAATCTTCATCAGGCGAAACCCCGGCGGCGCTTTTCGCCAAACGATCCATGACGGCTTGGTTCGTGAGCGTTTGGTGCGCAGCGAGCGGACCTGTGCCCACCACGTCTTCTCCTGCACGCGCCGCCAATCCTCCGCCACTTTTAGATGGAAGATTTTTGAACCCGACCGCTGACAATTGATTTTCAATATCCGTGATCGGTGCGGGAGGTCCCAACGTAGACGGTATCCCTTCAACTAAGCCGGCGGCCTTGCCCGCAAGTGCAGCCCCCGGCGCTATTTGCGCTCCCAGGTTGGCGACGTGCATGGCGCTGGAAGCCACGTCCCCTAGCGGCGTTCCGGTATCGGCAATCAATTGCTCCGTAGACTTGGCCGCTTCCGGTGCGTAGCGTTTTCGCAATTCTTCGATCGGAGTTTTTCCACTGGGATCGAGCTGGCGCAGTTCTTCATCTGAAATATCGAGCCCATTCGCCGTTCCGGGGAATAGCCCCTTGACGTTGCTGATAAGATTGCGGCCTGCTTCGCCTACCGGCACAGTCGGCAATGGTGCCGGCTTGCCGCCTTGTCCGGTCGCACGGTTGGCAAGCTCATTAAGTGCGTTGATGCCGCCGGGGATAATGTTAGCGAGCGCTGCGCCGCCCAACTCCCCTTCGCCCAACAACGTATTCCCGAAAGTCGCTGCTGGCCTTGGCGCATGGGCATCGTGAAACGCACGCAGCCGCGCGCCAAGTGCCGGATCGAGTTGGTCCGGCATTTCCACAACCGCGCCATCGGGCATGGTGACTGCGGCCATTAGAACCCCTTGCTCTTAAGGTACTGATCGAGCGACATGGGGGTTGCCCCGTTCGCGGGCGCCGTTCCCCCTGCGGGTGCGCCGGCTGTCGGGGTCGGTGCAGGCGCCCCATGCAACGTAGCTTTCGCTTTCGCAATCTGATCGTGCATGGCTGCTGTTCTGTTCGCCATATCTTGCTGCGCAATCGCATAGTTGCTTTCAAACTGCGCCGGGGCCAGGTCATCGGGAAACAGCTTCAAGCCTTCTTTCATGGCGTGATCCGTGATGCCTTGTGCGCCGGTCGCCATCGAAATGACACGCGCGTACTCGTTGCGCGCGGTGCTGAGCGCATTGTGATACGCCGACACTTGAGGGTCGCCAAACAACCCACCGCGGATTTTGTTGACGATCGTATTCGCCAACGGGCTGCCGGTCTGATCGGCTTCCGCCAATGCCTTGCGGGCCACGTCCAGATTCTTGAGCGCTGTTTGCTCCGACGAATCCGCAATACTGGTCCGCTTAGTCATATCCGTCAGCGTTGAGGTTTGAGCCTTTGAATCCGATGCGTTGCCCGCGGTATCGAGAGCCGTGGCTAGCGTAGGATGCTGAATCGGTGGCGCTCCGGTGGCAGTCGGAGGCAACGTGCCAGACGGCGGTGCTGCACCTTGAGGCCCATCCCAGGAGGGCGGATGCCAGTTCGGGTCCACGCTTTGAAACGCGGCAAAATCCAAAACCTTTTTGCGATCCGCCGCAGCCGATGCGCCCATGCCCATCGGGGGAAGTACCCCGAAATGGTTGTACTTTACCGCGGCGTTGTACGCGGCATCATCCGACAACGAAGCGCCGGCAGGCGCATGCGCCTGATGCTCTTTCAATGCCGCGGTAGCGCCATAAGACGCCGTTTCCGCAGCTCCTAGCGGCGTCTGGTTGACGGTTGGTGCTGGCATGCCCGCTGGCACGGTGTACTCTTTAGGCACCGCAACAGGTTCCGCTACCTTCCCTTGTAAACCCTGCTGCGCGGCAGTCGCCTCCGGAGTCCCAAGATTCGCTGTGTTGGATAGAATGCTGGTGTTGTGTGCTTTCTGCATTTCCATCAACGCGCCGATAGCGTCGCTTACTTTGCCGCCATGTTGCGCGAGAAAAGATTGCGCAATCATGTGCGCTTCGGAGGGTTGAAACATCGGCTTTCCGTTAGGCCCCAACGTGCCGGCGATCGTGTCTTCCAATTTGCCGCGCGCCGCCATCTCATCCTGTTCCATCTGAGCGTTGGTTAACGCTTGCTCCGTCTGCGCTGTGCGCAACCCGTTGGTGGCTTGACTGTTTGCCACAAATGCGTTGAGCGCAGGCCGATCCACCGGGTGGCCGAAAGCACCCGACAACGTATCGAAAAGTGAAGTGGTATCAGCCATAATTATCCCCAGGGATTTACAAGGTAGCCGCCCTGATTCAAGAACCCACTGGGGCTGGTACCCCCATAGATCGAGGCCCCTGATGAATCAAGGTCTCCGGCGTCGTTCATCGGGGATGCCCCGCTAAACAGCCCCGCGGTAGCTGCCGCTTGACCCCCTTTCTGTAGAACACCGCCCAACAACGATAGCCAGGGACTCTGTTGTCCCGCTGCCTGCGCCCGGAGCTGATCGGCAAAGTTCTGCGTGTACGATTGCGCGCCCAACAAGTTCAAGTTGGTGCCCAACGTGTTCATCGCAAGCCCTTCGTTCTGCCGTTGCCGGGTTGCGGCGTCGATATTGCCCATTTCACCGGCCAACTCGTTGCCGAAACTTTCGACCTGGTTTTGAGAGTTTGCAATGTCACTCTTGTAGCGCGGGTCCGCATTCAAGTTGGTGGGCAACGATGAAGTCGGCTGCCCAAACAGAATTGACGCGCCGCCGTTGCCGCCTTGCTGCGTACCGGCTGCGTTCCTGCGAAGCACGTCCACGTACTTTCCGGTGGCCTGCGCGGCAAGCTGGTCTGGGGTGTTCTGTGCAATCTGCGCCGTCAACGCTTTGACCTGACCATTGCCCTGTTGCTGCAACCGTTGCTGATCGAGGATGCTTTGCACTTCCGCGGATTGCTGGCGAGAATTGGCCGCGTTTTGGTTGGCATATTGCACACCGCTGCCTACTGCCGCAATCGCCGCTGGAATCCAAAATGCTTCTGTACCCATGGCTAGACCTTCTTAGGGCCGGGGGGATACGCCGCGCCCCTCGCTTGTGGTTTGAATGCATGCGTTTTGTAAAGCGACACGGCTTGCGCGATATCCTTGTTTGCGCTGCCGGCAGCCGCGCGCCCCGCGTAGCTGCCCGCGCTGATGGAGCGCCCTTCCATGTTCAAGTTGGACGGCGAAAAAGATGAAGGTTTTTGCGCAAAGAACTTAGTACCCATAAGGCGCCCCCGGTTGTGGGCGGAATATCTTGTTAGGATTCGGCGGTTGAGCCCCCGCGCCCATGGCCGCCTGTACGTACGGATTGGGCTGCGTATCCTGCGATTGCCAGCCCGCTTGCGCCCCCGGACCTCCAGGTGCGTACCCGGCATTAGCTGCCGCTAGCGTTGGCGTTACTCCCGCGTAGGGGCCTGCCTGATTCGTGGAATTGGCGTTCTCTGCTTGCTGTTGCTGCCACTTGTGCGCGCCGGGAAGGTCCAACGCTTGCGCCAAGGGGTCGTAGCTGGCCATTTTCGAGAAGAAAGTACCTGTGCCCATGTCAACCCCAAATACTGTTGCTAGACGTGCCGCCATAGATGCTACCGATGGGCGACTGTTGCGCCTTTCGGTTAGCCGCCGCTGTCTGTTCGTTCTGGTAGATGCCCGCCGTCCCGCTGAAAAGATTGTTGATCGCGTTGGCGTTCCCGTAATTCTGCGCCGCGCTGAGAGCTGCGTTCTGCGCCTCTGCCACTTGGGTCGGTATCGTGCCGACATAGTTGCCCTGCTGCGCCAAGCTGATGAGCTGATTCTTGGCGTTGATATCGGACTGCTGTAGCGCGGCCTGCCCGCTCTGCGCCGCTTGGGATGCTTGCAGCAACCCCTGCGCATAATCTTTTTGAAGTTGCGTATTCGAGTCCGCCGCTGCCGATCCGCCGGTCAATCCACTGCGCGCGTTGGCAAACTTCAGGTTGCGCGCATTCGTGGCCTCTTGCGTGTTGACCTGGTTGGTATAGTAATCCTGTAGGTTCTGACCGTACTGCTGATACTGCGCCTGTCGATTCGGAGAATTGTAGGCGTTGTTGATCGCAGCGACAGACTGTTGAATCTGCTGTTGCTGTTGCTGTTGCTCGGCGGTTGCGGCATTGGCGGCAGAGTTGGACGTGCCCATTACGCCACCTTCAACCGGACAAAAGCCACGGCATCATCCCCATTGGCGCAATACCCGCGTCGGGTACCTTCATTGCGATACCCTAGCACGCGATACCATGACTCCAATTCGGGGCGCTGCTTCACGCGCGTCGCCGGCACGATGCACTCCAGCCGATGCGCGCCGCCGGCCATCATCGAATCCATGATCCGCCGGCAGTTGCGCGTCACGGAAAACCAATACTTGCGCTCCCATGCCTGCGAAGTCGTCAGCATGTAGTCGCGCCACACACCGGGACGCTGCTGCGCAAAGCCGCCGACCGCAATCGGGATGCCATCATCCTTGGCAACCCACTTCGGCCCCGGCACCATGAAGTTACCTACCGCTACCGAATCAATATCGTACGGTTGGCCCACCATCGCTTCGACTTGCGCCCGTTCGTCTTCCGGCAACACGCACGCCACTTTGACAAAATCGAGCAAGAACGGATCGGTATAAACTTGCATCATCCGGTGGTGCCTCCCGCAGACGTGGGGACTTCGTTGACATAGAAGCTGGACGCCTGCCAACTCCACGCCTGATTGCCCGCAAAAGTCAGAATGAGTGTGAAACTTGGCGCGGTCATCGGGAACGGCAGCGGCTGACCCGGCACCGTGTCGCCGGCGTTGATGGTGTACTGCGCAGTCACGTTTTGCGATGAGCTAAACCCCGCGTTGTCGTTGAACGTCGTAGGGTCGTTTTGCGCCCAACCAATTTGCACGTCCACTTGTCCGCTGCCAATAAGGTCAACGCCAACCAGCTCTTTCTCGATACCCAACGTGCCCACATCCACATAAGGCGTCTGAATGATTCCAGTGAACGACGTATTTGCGCCCCCTGAATCATCCACGAGCGTATTGGCATCCACTTGCCACACGAGGTTGCCGGCGGTGCGCAGGTAAAGAATGCCGCCGTTCAATGTCCAATCCGTGATGGTGTCCGGAAAGATATAGCGACTCCACGTCTTCAGTTGCTCGCCATTGACGGTGAACACAAAAGCCTGCGGGCCGAAAAACAGCCAATACTGCCCGCGCCCCGGATAGTACAAGGATAGCGGCTGGTACGTTCCCGCTTGGAGCTGCGCCAACACAAGAGGGTCCACAGGTTGCCCGCTGCTGCCCACTTGCATGTTGGCAGTGGCGCCTACGGTGCCCAAGTTGCGGACGCCAACTTCCGTCAAAAACAGCAAATCATTGGCGACTGTCTGCGCCGCTCGCGTGTAGATCGAGCCCACCGGCTGCGCATCCAGAATCGCCATGTTGGCGGGGTCTGGATCGGTCTGCCACATTTGGTATCCGCCCGCATTGAACACCATCAAGTTCGATCGATAGAGCGTCAACACCGCTGCCGGATTGTCCCCGTAGTTGTTGAGGCCGGTCGGCAAATACCCCGCGTTGTTGGAGCTGGTCCAATCGGTGGGGTCCACGGCTGCGGAAAAGTCCACAATGTCTTTATCGATCGCGAACACATGCGACGAGTTGAGTGCAACGCCGATCGTGTTGGGGCACTTTGTATCCGTAATCTGCCGAGTGTTGACAAGCCAATTGATGCTGGTGTTGATCGTGTTGCCATTCACATCGGTAAAAGACGACACATCGAGAACCGCACCGGGGTACGTCGTGGGCCATGTCGGTTGAGTAGCTCCCGATTGCATGATCGGGATGGCCTCCCACGTAATGATCGACGTACCAATGGCTTTCCACGTCACGGTGTTGTCGATAACCGTATTGCCGGCCACTGTGGGCCATGTGGGCTCCGTAGACCCTGACGTGCCAGCGGTGGCCTGCACCGCTTCGTACAGAAAGTTGGAAACCGGCGCGGGAGTCTCAAGACTCCAACTCACGAGGTCCGCATACCCGGTCATGGATGAGGTGTTGTTGCCACCATCCAATTGCACGCGAACATGCACCGCGCCGGATGGCGCGACACCAGTCACGCTGGTCAACCGATAGCCGCCGCCTTCTTCCCGCGGGCCGGCAGTCGTGCTGATGTAGGTGTCGCTGCTGTTATACCAACGGAGCCCGATCCCCATGCTTAAGTTAGCCCCGGAATTGTTGGGGTTCACATAAGCGGTGGCCGTCACGCTCTGCCCCGGCGTCACGGTGCCGTAGGTACTCATGACCGCCGTTTCGTCCGAATGGCTGGCCGTGAACTTCAAACACTCACTGCCCTGGTAAGGCGTAGTGGAGCTGAAGGTACATCCGCTGGACAAAACCCAGTTGCCATCGTTGCCGGCTTCAAAGTCTCCGTTGGGTATCGCATTCAAGAACGCGCCTTGCGTGCTTGTGGGTTGCACCACGGACCCCGGAGCGTAGAGCGTGCCTTTTACCCAATTGGTGACTTTGGTCGATGCAGTTGTTGGCAACGTCAATGTGCTGTTCGATACCGTACCTGAATTGGAGATGGTGGCGGAATCTCCGTACCGATCCGTCAAGGTGGTGGAAAGCGGTTGTGCGGTGGTGGTGGTCGTAGTCCCTTGTGTCGTGCCGGCATCGGTTGACGATGTATCGAAATCGCCAAACTCTTGCACCGTACCTGCCGATACCGTAGGCCACACAGGCTCCGTCGATCCTGTATGGGGAGACGTGCCCGCCACGGCAACCGCTTTGTACTGAAACCCAGTGTACTCGTTGGGCTCTACGATCGTGTTGAGCGCGATAACAGTTTCCGGTTGCCACGAAGGATTGACCGGAGTGTACCGCTGCGCCAGATACGCAAAGCCGTTGGGAGAAGTCGGAAGGATCAACGTGCCGGTGTCGTAGACCGTGCTGGCCGCCCACGAGCCGCTGTTTTGCAGCCAGTAGTGGAAAATATCGCCATTGGCGAATTGTGCCACCACATAGGGAAACCCCATGAACGGTTTGGCGAACCAAATTTTGCTCACCGCTTGCGTCGAATCGTTGGGGTCAATCAGGATATTGTTGGTGTACCCTGAAGGCACCGTCTGCGCCGAGTTGGCGAACACATTGAACTGCCCGTTATCCGCCATGAGACCCGCGGTGCTGCTGTTCAACGTTTGCGCACGGATGGTCCCCTCGCGCGGCTTCACGGAACCGTCCACCGTGATATAGGCGTTGACCAAATCATAGAGCGATTGGGGGTTTGCACCGCCCTTAACTCGAAGTCGGTTGATACCTTCCGTCAGGTTGTTGAGCGCAATGGCACGCACGTCAGTTGCTGCTACCGTTGCCGTTGTCGAATTGGATCAGTGTCGGGCGCACCGCGGGCGGCACGGCGATCGTCCCCGGAACGTACTTCTTCGTACCGTGGCTGCCGGCAATCAGTTCCTTGCGGTAAGCGTTAGCCTGCGCTTCGATGTTGTCCGCATCCTTCTGGCCGTAATGGGCCTTTGCGTTGGCGAGCGCATGCATGAACACCAGTTCACTGTCGATCGTGGTGCTGTCCGAATCGTTGACGAATGACGCGAGGCCAAAATGCGCCTTTATCCACAACCAATAGGTCTGGTCCGGGCTCGGGTACAGCTCAATACATTGCCGAATTTCATATCGGGCAGGGCGCCACGGTTTGTCGATCATGGTGTAGAGCTGCGGCGGAATCCCCTCGATCAGCGGGTACCAGACGTTTCGCGTGTCCTGAATGCCCGCCCACTCAATTTGCTTGAGAGGGTCCATCTGAAAGTTGCACAGCACATCCTCGTCATTGTCTTTGAGCGAGTAGAACCGCTGCCCCGGACTCACTTTCCACCGAAACAGCCGGCGCGTGTGCAGTTGAGTGTACCGGCGATACAAATAGGTCTGCGCATTCAACAGGAAATCGTTGAGGATCGGCACCAGGTTCGGCGGCGACCGCTTGAACAGCTCGGCCATGTACGTTTCAACTTGCTGCTGAATCGCCTTGGCATCCGGTTGCCCGTAGTGGGCCTTAGCGATGGCTACCGCTTGCAACTGCACTGCAATGTTATTGAGCGAAATGGTGTCCGTCCCATTCACCAGAATCGAAGGTGCGGCGTCCCCGTACGTATCTTGCGCGTAGCGGCGATACAACGTCTGCTGCGCTTCGTTGATGCACGCCGTCAAAAAGTTTGCCATGCCGGGGGGCGGGTTGGCTGATTGCGTGGAGAAGCCAATGCGCTGAAGCACGTACGCCTGAAGCTGTGTCAGCGTCTGCCCGGTGGTTTCCGCCAGAACCGTCTTGAACCCCAAACGATTGATAAGACGAGTACGAAGGTCAATGAGCGTATCGGTAGGCACCCCACCATTGTCCGCGCACTCGCAATTGTAGCTGACCGGATTGAACGGATTGGAGTAGTCCCATGCAATCTGTTCATTGACGTTGCGGGTAATAGCGACTGCTACGTTCCACGGTGTTGCCGTTGAGCTGGACGAGCCCCCGGTTGCATAGACCTTCATGGTCAGCACGCCGCCGATCCCCGCCACAATTTGGCCGCTCACGAGACCGCTGGCCTGCGCGGAAGGCCCTATTTGCTGCGTGACGTAGGTGGCGCCCCCGTTGGTGGAATACGCAAGCCACAGCTCCGATCCGTCATTCGCCTGCTGCGTGATGCTGTACTGAAATGATGCGTTGTTCACCAAAAACGAAGGGTTGCCAATGAAAGCAATCGGACTCGGATTCGGGGAATAGGCGCTGGCCGTGAACCAGTAGCGTCCATCACCATTCAGCGGGTAGCTGACATTCTGCGGAACATTTTGGTACGCCAACGGGGGGATGTTGCCTGCGTTGTCTTCCCATGCACCGGGGTCCGTGATGTCCCCTTGACCGGCCACGATGATGCCGAAAAACGTAACCCCAATGTTGTCACCATTGTAGGGAAGCAAAGGGTTTCCGGACCACCCCCAATAGGTGTAGCCAGGAATGATCGAAGTTGAGAACGAGGCTGCTGACGCTGAATTGAGAGTCACATTCGCGGGGGCGCCCAACTGGACCGCGGCAAAATAATTTTTTGGCAGCGTACCGTACAAGCACACATAAAATTCGGCGCCCGAAGCGCCACTATCGTCCCCTCCAACGGATTGCACCCGCGCGCCTGTAGTGCCTGCAAACGCAGGGGTTGGCGTGAAGCTCCCACAGGTGTTTCCGGTGATGGAACCGTCACCCGTTCCGGTAAAACCATACTGCATCGGTGGGGAAGGCAGCGGGGGTAGGGAGTTAGTCGCTACCGCAATGACAAAATCGCTCATCGACCCTCCGATAAAATGCGGGCCGCACGAAGCGGCCCGCGAACCCTATCGCCCCCGCGATAGAAGCCCCACCCTCAAGCCAGAAGCGGGTCCAAGACCGCCGCTCGGCGGCGACGAGCGGGCTTCGGCATCGCTTCTGCCTCATCCTTGCGGGCCGCCTCGATCGCCTTGCGCAGCTCCCGTACCCCGGTGTGCTGGACGCCATAGACGGAAACCGCATGCGGCACGTCCGTCTTCACGTTGGACCCGTAGGCTTTCTGCAATCGAGCAAACTCCATCGCCGGGTCGGGGTATTCACGGTTGACGGCAATGAACTCTCCGGTCCGTGTCACGTTCCCCTCATCGAACAAAAACTGGAGCATGGGAATTTCCCACGAGGGCACAGTCAGACTGTGAACCGTGTTGTTGTCCCGCGTGACCTTGACTCTTTCGTGTCTCATTGGGGCTTACCTTACGCTACGCTGCTAGTTTTGCAGCAACACCAGGTTGCCCGGACCCGCCGAGGTTGTCAAAATCCAGTCGTTGTTGAGCGCCACCAGTGCCGCTGACAACGTGGGGATCGTCGCCAACAGCGCAGCGGTTCCGGGGCCCATCGGGTTGCCGTAGCTCGTGGTGTTGAGGTCGGGTGCCCCCTCCAAGTACACGGTTGCCGTGGTCAGGTTCATGGCGACTACCGTATCGCCCGACTTGAACGGGACCACGGTGCCGTCAACCTGATTGTTGAGCAAGTGGACCGTGATGGTTCCGCCCGCCGCCAATCCGGTCGTGTAGGACGTGAGCGGCGAACCGTTCGCGGACGTGGCGATCGAAAACGTGCCGGCGGCTGCCGAGATGGAAGTCACGTAGTACGGGGTCGCTGCCGCGAAATTGGTGTCGATCGTCGCGCCGCCGCTAACGGTAAACGCCACCTTGTCATTCTGATTGGGGGCGTAGCCCTTCACCGTGAAGACGGAAGGCGTGGCTGCCGTATACGTGACTCCGGACAACGGATCACCGAACGGTACCGGCGCCTTGTCGTATGGCAGGTAGATCGGCAGCTTGGCAATGTTCAAAAGTTGCATGTCTGTTTCCTCTTTGGGTAGCTGATGCTGCCGTGGGTTACTGGATGCTCAGAACGGCGTGCGCGTTGCGCTTGCCGGTCGTAAGCGCAGCCTTCGCCGTCAGTGCGAAGTAGTGGACGTACCGATCGTACACGCGCGGTGGTGTCCGATTTATCATCCAATGCCCCTGAATCGGGCGCAGCTTCAAGAATTTCGTGTTCAAGAAGTAGCAACGCTTCTCCCACGGAATGGCGGGGCCATAGATGCCATCCAGCACCGTCATTACCGGGTCCCATACCAGCTCCACATTCTTGAAGTAGAGGCCGGTACGGATGCCTTCGCCCACGGAGCCGTCCAGCTCGGTCGGTTCGGCCTTGCCATCCTTCATGAACACGGTGCGGTTGATGGTCGCCTTTGCATCGGTGCGGTAGGCGTCCAAAAACAGTTCGCCGCACAGGATGTAATTGGGCGCGAGGCCGCCATACCGGGTGCAGTCGCGCCAGGCAATTTCCATCTGTTGCGTGAGCAACCCGGAGGTACCCGAATTGATGCCGGTGATGGCCGTATTCTGCCACCAGGAGTAGACCGACTGATCGAGGCCACCGACCGTGAGAGACACGGTGGGCGTGGTCGATACCAGAAGATCGAGGCCGGGGATGTTGGTGGCCGACTGCGTGCCGTCCAAGTGCAGCATGTAGTCGAAATTTTCTTGGAAGCCCAACTTCAGCGTTTCGCTGTTCTCCTGCAAGAGATTGGTAAGCTGGACTTTTTCCGCTTCGGTCGGCACGCTCGATTTGTCATCGGTCATGACGATGCCGTTCTGCGCCAACTCGTCTTCGTTCAAGCCGAATCCATCGTGGAAGCTGCCCCACGTATACTTCGCCTGTTGCAGCGTGCGCTTGCGGTTGTACGTGACCTGCGTGTCACCGAAATAGGATTGGAAATTTGAGTCGTTGCTGTAGCGGAGCTGTTCCACCACGTATTGCAATGCGCCCACGTAGGGCTTCTTTTCCTCCATCAGCTTTTTGATGAGAGGACGCGCGACGTTCACCTGGTCGATGGGGTCGTTGCGCAGAAAATAGTTGATCGCCGCATTGCCGGCGTATGAGATCTGTTCTTGAGTGAACGGCATGGGTAACTCCTGTGGGAATGGAAAAACCTACGTTCTTCCCAGGAGCGATGACCCTAGAATTTGCGGGGCGACGAGGCCCGCCGGCCTAACAGTCTTACAATCGCTAGTTGGCGCGAATATAGCCCTTCGCGCCGCAGCGTGTCAAATTGTCTTCAAGCCTCCATACCTTCGCCGTCTTCCTCCCCTTCTTCCTTCGGGCTGACGACTGCCTTGTCTACCGCATGCTTCATGCCCTTGTTCATGGCCGCTTCCGTGTCGCCATCTTTCTCGGCACCGTGGCCTTTGCCGGCCTCCACCGCCATGTGCCGCAGCTCCAACTCCATATGGCGATTGGACTTGCCGCCGTCGTGGCTCGATTCGCTGGTGGACCTCACATGCGCGTGCGCGTGGATCATGATTTTGGAACCAACTTTCGGCAGTTTGCCGGCATGTAACCCTAGCTTCTTCAAGCTGTGATGATCGAGCCGCACGGAAAGCCCATAAGGGTAGTCGTCTTGCACCACGCTCTTGTTGGTCTCGCCTTCCTCTTTGCGATCCGCCTTCGTGCGCTTCATGTCGATCATTTTCATGGTAGCTCCTAGTACCCGGTGATGTGCATTCGCTTGTGCAAAATATCAGCCTCGTCGGTGCGATTCTGCGCCAGCAAGATTTTTCGCGCAACATCGTAGCGCAGATACAGGAATTGCCTGATCCCATCGTTGATCGACATTTTTACCCCGACGCTCAAGTGTTGTTTGAACAGCCCGAACGCCAACAGCTCCAACCCCGATCGGTACTCATCGAAATCTGTGAGGCACTGCTGATCGCCCATCTTCTGCCGCCAACCGATCGGATGATTGGTCAAATTCCGATAGTAGGGGGTGCTGGCAAAGTGAACCGGCCCTTTGTCAAAGGCGTTCGCCAAGTCCACGAAGCACCAGTAGGGGCGGATGCGCGGCTGCAAAATTTCCTCAAGCCCCTTGCGCCGATAAATCGCGTGTTCGGGCCATACGTGCTTCTGCATAACGAAGTTCCACAGCTCGTCGGGGCGATTGTAGGTCTTGTCTTCCGACACGTAGAACGCATCCCATGCGGGTTTGTCGGCCACTTCATCATAAAGCTGGCACGGTGCGAAGTAGCAGTTGATACCCGGATTGGCTTCCAGAAATTCAACGCCTTTGCGGACTTCTTCCGCGACCAAATAGTCATCATCGGCCACGAACACGCAATACTTCGTGTTGGCGGCCAAAAGCGCGGCGCGCATGTTGGGGAACGCGCCGATGTTGGAGGGCTGGCGAATGTAGCGAATGCCCTTGATGTTTTCCGTCCCATCGTTGGAACAGTTATCCGACACGATGATGTGGGAATCCGGAAAATCGCGTGCGGTGCGCCCCAACGTCCACTTGAGGAAATCGTACCGCTTGTATGTCGGAATGCAGATACTAAGGTTGTGCATCACAGGGGTTCCCATCCCAAGTTCGGCCATCATGGTTCACACGAATGCCACAGTTGGTCCACGGTTGAATGCCGATTTTTTCGAGCAGCAAGGAAAATGAGTAGTCTTCGGAAGCCATGTAGCGCCCGGTATGCTGCCCCTCGGTTTTGGTGAAATATCGCGTTTCGTAAAACGCCAACACCGTCTCGCGCTCATCTCCGTACTTCTCCACAAAGAGCGCGGCCTTCTCGATCGCGTGCCGTTCCGCTTTGAAGAAGCCGCCGGGGATCAGTCGCGAACGTATCATCCCTTGGGGCGGAATATCCTTGTGAGGAATGTTCTCGCCAAACTCATCGCGGCAGAAAGGCATCGGGGGTTGGTGTTTGTCGGAGTAGATGCCGCTTACCACATCCCCATCGGACTCAATCAGCCTCTGAAGGTCCGCGCGGGTGAAGCCGATGTCGCTGTCGATGCAGACCATCGTCTCATACTGCTTCTGGTTGTAAAAAGCGTTCATCAGGACGTTGCGGGAAATGTAGATATCGCTCTGCCCGCTGTAAGGCAGCCAGCCGTTGTGCAGCCCGTTCGACTGCATCAGCCCCACAACGTAGCCCGTATGGAAGCGGCCATCTCTGACCGGCGTGCAAATCATCACGCCTTTCGGATTCAAAGGCCGCATGCTACTTCATGCCGGCCAATGCGCCATTGATCGCCTCCATCATGCTTGTCGGCTGACGAATCTGACCGCCCGCCGGGTTCTTGCCCCCGCGTAGCGGCTGCTGCACTTTGGGCTTCGGCGTGCCTTTCGGCTGCACCTTGGCGTTGGCGTATGCCTCCTTGAAAGCCGCGGCCCATTGCTTGCGGGGCAGCGTCTTGAAAATCGGGCGCAAAATCGGAACGATCTGCGCTTTCTTCAATTCGTAGAGCGGGTCTTTTTCCCGCATCTCCGTTTCAAAGGCATTCAACTCCGCTTTGGACTGCGCTCGCTCGGCTTCCTGCTGTTGCTGCGTCTGCTGTTGCTGCCGCTGCCCGTTCTGAATTTCCCCGTTAAACTTCTGAGCGTTGCGGACGCGCGCAATCTCCCGCGCATACTCCTGCGTGATCTTGCCAGCGGCCACCGCTGCCTTCAAGTCCGCATGCTGCGCGACCGGATCGGTTGCCGTGCGGTCGATCCCCAACAAAGTCGCCATGCGTTCGGCTACTTCGTTTACCAGCTTGTACGCTTCGACTCTCGTCGCCGGATCGGGAGAATTGAACATTCCCAACCAACTGATCGCCTCCCCATATTGCTCCGGGGTCGCTCCGGTGGCCTTGATCCCGTTGATGATGGTGTCGAACTCGGTGCGAACCTGATCCCGTTCGGTCGTGATTTCCTTGACCGTCTTAATCAGCGACTGCATACGCTCGCTGGTCTCTTTCTTGAGGTCTTTCGGGATGGGGTCATTGACCGGATCGGGCTTTTTGGCTTCCGTCTTTTTGAACTTGCCATCTTCGCCACGTTCGCGCTCAGCCTTAGCTGCCGCTGCCCTTTCTTCGTCGGTGCCTTCGCCTTCGTCCGCACCTTCGTCTTCGCCGGCTTCCGCACCTTCGTCTTCACCGGCTTCGTCGCCGGCTTCTGCACCTTCGTCGCCGGCCTCCGCGTCTTCTTCAAGGCCGGATGCCTCCGGTTCCTCGTCGGGGACGCCTAAAGCCTCGTTGATGGCTTCGAGGGCGCTGTCTGCTTCTTCGTTTTCCATGGTCTATCCTGCTGATGGGGGAGGGGGTCCCGCTCCGGGCGCTGGCGCCACCGGGACTGGTGTTGCACCGCCAGGGGGCGCAACCGGAGGCGCGGCGCCCGGAGGGGATTGGGGAGCTGGCGGGGCATCCTGAGCGGCGATAGCAGCGGCTATAGCCGGCGGAATTTCCCCACGTAGCGAAATGCTGACCGGCGGTTTCGGCGCCTGCGGCGGTGCGCCCGCTCCGGGGCTTCCGGGCGGCGGGGTGCGCGGAATGAACCGATCCACGTCACTCTCATCCCCCAACCGGAGCATGGTCTCTTGGATCAGCGCCGTGAGCGCATTTGCCATCGGCAGGTTGCCCATGGCGAGGGCCTGCTCAATTTGACCGATCAGTTCACGGATCAGCGGCAAGATGGTTGCCCATGCCTGCTGATCGCTTTGCATCTTGGGCTTGCCGGTCGTGCCTGCGGTGATGCTGGCTTCAACCAGCGTAAACAAATCCTCAATTGACATGCCCGCCGGCCAAAAGGCTTTGGGGCCCGCCATGCGTTGAACTTCTTGGGTCGTCAACGCCTGTATCGCCAGCTCCGCGGTGTAGTTCGCCATGTCCGTGAGCATCCACTCAAGGCAATCGCGATCCGACGTTGTGCGCGCATTGGTGCCCGATTGCTGGATCGAGGCTTCGGTGGCTGTCTTGGGGTTCCCCGGCCCGCTGATCGCCGCGCTCAAGGCTTCCTGCACGCCGCTGATGCGCTCCATGTCATTCAAGATCAGTGTGGGGTCGTAGAGCCGCATATCGATGCCCTGCACCGGCTTGGCGGCGAACAAATTGCCAATCGGTGTATCCGGGTCGGAAGGTTTTATCGGAATGAACTCTTGCAGCTTGCCTTCCGATAGCTTTTGGGCTTCCACGTCATCCAACTGCGTCGCATTGAACATGACCCCCGGCACGCTGCGTTCGCGCGTGATGCGAAAATTCGAGCGCGTTGCCGAATACTCATCCTGCAACTTGTAGAGGCGCCATGACAGGCTTTGCGCGTGCCGCTGGCCGTCCACTTCGTAGAAAGCGAAGTAGAAATAGGGGTAGAACCGTTGAGTCGGATACGGGGGCTCGTATGGCTGCCGCGCCCACTTCTTCACGCCGTCAATTGCCGTGCGGATCAGCTTGTCCGTGCGGTACCAACGCTCCACGACACGCAAGAAGGGCAGCGATTCGGCCTCACTGGTTGAAGTCGTGAACGCTTGCGCGCTCTCTGCGGTCAACATGCCCTGCGGCAGCACGTTGTCGATATCGCGCGTCGTCAGCTCTTTGGGCTGGCTCTGGTAATACTTCTTCGCGGACTTCAAATCTTCCGGAGTCAAATCGGGGAACATCGTCAGTGCTTCTTCGGCGTCAATGTACAGCTCGTTGCCGTTCCAGTTGGCGTCCAGATGATCGCTGATGCACTCCACATCGGTCGAAATCTGTATGTTCTCGGTCTTGATGAAGTCGATCACCAGCATTTTGTTGACTGCTAGCTCTAGCTTTTCTTCAAGAGCTTCGATCAATGCGGCTTTTTCCTGCAACTCTGCCTCGATCATCTCCGGGTCTTTGTCCTGCGGGTCTTCAAGTAGCTTCTGCTGCGCCTGCAACCGCGCGAGGGTTTCCCGCGCATCATTCAGTTGGGTTTCGACGGTGGGATTGGGAATCTTGTCCGCAATCATCAGCACCTTGAACCAGCCTTCGCCATTCGACAGCACGGAGCGCACGCCTTTGCGCGCCGCCTTGCGCAGCTTGCCGCGTGTCCATAAATGGCTGATGACGATTTCCAAAGTGCGGGCAAACTGGTCCTGTTGCTCGGTGTTGGAGTCATCTACCTGGGGTGACTTGCTGACGGATACGTCCGGGTCTCGCGCGTACAAGAGGGCGACAAGGATGTCGATGAAGGCCCCAATAAGATTAGTGGTGACGGCCCACGATAGGTCAGACGTTCCTGCAGCATAGCGCCGGTCGATGGCGACTTGCTTGCGGAAATTCTCATCGAATTTTCGAGCCTGGTCGTATTCCTTCCAGAACTTGGCGACTTGCTTTTCTTCTTGGGCCGGCGTTTGCTCTTTGTCATCGGAGTCAGCACCTTCCTGCATGCCATCGGCTTGACGAGGGTCAGTGATGACCCCCGCCAAGCCCCCGGCTGCGCCTCCCGATGTCTGTTGAAGGGCCACGCTAGAGCAAACGAGTCAGCGCGATCAGGGCGCCCACTGCGATCGGCCAATACTTGGCGGCGAAGGTCTTGAAGGCTCCTTCTTCATTCAGCGCTTTCGCTTCCAGCTGTATGAGCAACCTCTCGATCCGCGTCAGCGTGTATGGGAGCGACGACTGAATCGTCAGTGGCGGCGGTGATTGAGGAACTTGAAGCGGGACTGTGGCGCCGGCCTGAGGGACAGCAGCAACCCCTGATGTACCGGAATACATCGGTATCGGCTGCTGCGGGATCGAATCAATGGCAGCTTTCGCTACACCGCCCACCATGGCGGATTCGGGGGACTCGCTCATGGGGTTTTCTCCGGCTTCTCTTCGGCGGACACGGTGAACTCGGCGCCGTTCGGCCCGAATCCGCTGTGTTCGACTTTGGCGGTGTGCGTACCGCCGTTGGCGTCAAGCAGCGCTTGCACCACCGTTGTCAGTGATTCCTTTGTCAGCATCGGCTTCTCCTGTGGGGGTTTTTCGATCGAGCAAGTCATCATCCGTGGGGAGGGTATCGGCGCTCTGTGCCTGAGCGTCCGCTAGGGCCTGCCGGCGAAGCTGTGCGGCTACTCGGTTCGCATCCGCGATCGCTTGTTCTTCTGGCGTGAGATCGGGGGCCTTCGGTGCTTTGGACGGTTCGCTGGAAGGCAGCGTGTACTGCGTGGCTGCATTCTGTTGCTTGCCGCCGGCCATGCGAAAACGAATCTTCTCAAGGTCTTTGGCGGGCATCACCGCGCGACTGTGCTTCATGAGAAATACCTTACCTTGGGTTTGGATTGCGAGTCGTTGAACGTAAGCCAGCGTTCTGTGAATGGCGTGAGGATATCTTTAGGTTTGTCAAAAGGCAAATGCGCCCCGGCCATTTTGTCAACCCCCCTTCCAATGAGGCCACACACATCCGCAGCGTCGTCATGCTTGCCGCCAGGAAAGCGGCATAGCTGGTCGATCACATGGTCAGTCCATTTCCGGCGCAACGGGAAATGCACGGTCCTAGCGGTAGCTCGCGCATGGAAGGATTGCAGCTTGATCGCTTTGTCTTGGATCGAGGGCAGCGGTTCCATGGCAGTGAACCGCTGGCTACGTCGCATGGCATCGCGAATTGCGGGCCCAATCGCCTTGTCGATCAGTCCGCCTTCATGCCACCAACGAACCGGCTTCCATAACCCCACCAGTCGAATGAACGCTTTGATGCCGATATCGGTTTCGCACTGTTTGAAAAACCAATCCGTGGCCCACAAGTCGCCTGTGTGATCCATCCCAAAGATTCCGTGTTCGGTGAAGTCGGGTTCCTTCTTGCCGTGTTCGACTTCCATGGTGGCGTAGTCGGAGGCCCCATAGAAGCGCAGGCTAAGCGGCAGCGCTTTGTCGCTTTTGTAGAACTCTAACATCGGGGATCAATAATCGGATCGCGGCAAATCCGGGTCGTAGTATTGGAACATGTCGCGATTGAAGTGGATGCCGCCATAGGGCGCGGGACGTTGCTGAAAAAGAGCGGCCCAGGTGCGCGCAGCTCTCGGGTTGTCACGCCACGTTGTCCAATGTTCCCGCGGGAACCATTCCGGCCATAGGAACTCACCGATTTTTCGCCCCAGTGGGTCATCCTCGCGCTCCGCTTCCGCCGGGATGCACAGCACATCCCACTTCTGTCCGTCGCGGCAGTCTAGCAGACCGGATTCCCCTTCGTAATTTTCAGGCAGGATGGACCCAACCAAGTCATCTTCGTGCCAGCGGGTCATAATGAGGATGACGCTCATCCACGGTTTGGCGCGCGTCATGGCAGTGTCGATGTACTCCGCGTAAATCTTCTCGCGCACCGTGGCTGAGTCCGCTTGCTCGCGGTTCGCCACCGGGTCATCCAGAATCAGCAAGTCGCAACGGTTGCCGGTGATCCCCGCCAGCATGCCGGCTGCCATCATGGAGCTGCCGTTCGAGAGACTCCAATCGTCAATCGCCCGCTGATCTTCCGCCAAGGTGGGTCGCTGATCCCACAGCGCGGTCCAGCGGGGATCGCGCACGATCGAACGGACCTTGCGTGATTGCTTCGCCGCGATGCCGGTGGCGTAGCTGCCCAAAATGACCTGCGTGTTCCTGCGCCGCCCCAGGGCCCACGAGGCCCCGATGACTGACGCATATGTGGACTTGGCGCTACCCGGCGGCGCCAAGATGATCTGCCGGCCTCGCGGCTTTTCAATCGCGGCCTGAATCTTCTGCATCATCAACGCATGGTGGGCGGCTAGCCGCAGCTCCACAGGCGCGTAGGCGACCGGCTTGTCTTCGTAGCGATTCAACAGCTTGCCGGTTTCGGGGTCTTCCTTATCCTCTATATCCAGCAATGGCACGCCAGGGACTTCAATGCACTGCGAGTATTCGAGCAACGAGGCCCGCGCCCGTTTGCGGCGCAAATACTCTTGAGCCGCCCATTCCGGCGCAACGTCGGTTGTCACAACAGCAGTGGATCAGTTTCGGTGGCAGGCATGGCGGAGGGGTCTGGAGTTTCATCCACGTAGCAGTCGCTAGGCCCATGCGCCGATTTTTGGGGCGCGCGTGCTGGCGTCACGTCAATCATGGGCTGCCGGGGAGTCAACGAAGGGAGTTGCTTCTTTTCGATGATCGCCACAAGCTGGTCATCGGTGAGAGTCGCCAGGATGGCCTGCTGCCTGCGGGACGCGGGCACCGCGATGATGGCTTGCGATGGCTTCCCATAGCCACGATCCAAGATCGCTTCCGCGGCGCGGATGCGGTCTCGATCTTCGATGGCCGTCTCCATGGCATCCGCCAGCAATTCGATTGCGCGGGGACCATGGCTTCGCGCCAGTTCACCAACGTCGTTGTCCTCGTTCATGGCGCGAACCTAGCAGGGCCGGGGGCGGGGGTCAATTATTCCGTGCTTTGGGTCCCTTTTCTGCGATTGTCTGAGATTAACTTATGTTGTGAGACTGTTTGAGATTATCTCATACCTAGAAGCTGAGACTGTTTAAGACTGTCTCACGGCTAGAAGCTGAGACTGTTTAAGACTGTCTCACGGCTAGAAGCTGGTGGCTGTCGCAAGCTACCCCTGACGCTAGGTTGTCGGGTCTCGGGTCCCTCGAAAGGGGGACCCCCGGCATCCCCCCGCCTGGCCCCGGCGAGGAACTCCCTAGTCGAATGGCGCACCGCAACAATCGGTTGCCTAGGCAGCAATATGTGCGGTGCAACAATTGGTTGCCTAGGCAGCAATATGTGAGACAGTCCGGGGCGGGCTGAGACGTTCACACTGTGCCTGCTAGTGACCATGTCAGCCGCGCTGGCGGGAGCTAGTCGGAACAGCCTATTTTCGCCGGAAAAACCCTATCTGTTCATACTGTTCTTATTTCTTTAGAGAGAGAGAGAGATTAATACAATAAAAAATACACTGAATGGCTAACGAGTTGTATTGACCGGATATAGGCGGAACAATGTGAACACTCCCGGAACAAAGACAATTCGGACACACTTGCAATCGCCACCTACCAGCGATACGCTTCCCTCTTTGTCACACGGAGTATCAGACTATGCCGATACGTAAACCCGACTGGCGCCGGACGCGCCTCCTAGCCGATGGCCGTAAAGCGCTTGAGATGCGCCGTGCCGGGCGATCGCCAGCCGACATGCTCATGGTATTGGGGTGCAGCCGCGCACGCCTCTACCGGGCTATGGATGCGGCAGAGCGCGCGGAGCCGATGGCAGCCGCCAGAGCGCCAGCCCCGCAGATAGACCCGTCCGACCCGTTACTTTTGTGACGTGTCTCACAGTGCCGCAAAAATAGTGATTGACAAGTTTGAGACATTATGAGATACCAGCGGTTCGATGCATTCTCGTTTTGTCTCACTAACTACGGAGTCACAGATCATGAATTGCAATCAATGCCAGATGCTGTCTATCAATGGTGTCGCGTGCCATGAAACCGGCTGCCCGAACATGGGCAAGGTTTGGCGCGACGGCGAATGGATGCCCATCTATCACTGCACGGAATGCGGCTGCGAGCATACGTGCAAAGAGGATCTAGCCGCGTGCTGCACGCCAGAGGAAAACCCCACAATCCGGATACTCTCAATCGATGCATGGCGCGACGGTCCTAGCTGGACCTGGAATAATTGGTTCAAGGTTGGCACATGTCCGCTGTCGCTGTGCGATCTGAAACCACGCGCGCTGCTCAAGGCACTGCGCGAAGAGTACGGCATTCTGACGGCCGCGAGCGCTGGCAAAGTCAGCGTAGAGGATGACGGCTATAACATCGTCATCAAGCAGCGCTCTAACGACATGCCGCTATATGCCCTGGAGTACGGCGGTGAGGCGCAATAGCGCGAGATTCCCGCCGGCAAGGCGCTAGCGTCAGCTAGTAGCCTTACCGGAGGCAATCACGCCTCGATAGGAGTACCCGACATGGCTATAAACGACATGGCTATAAACCTCGCATTTTCCCGATTGCTTCTAAAGGGCACGATGGAAGTCATCAAACCGCTGACCACGGTCGCGGAGCGCAAAGCCGCCCGGGTCCGTAGATTCGGTCTCAACCATAGGAACATTTGGGAGTTTTACGGGCCGGATGGCTTCTACTGGTACGGCGTGGCGGGCAACGCCTATGACGCTCGCCGTAAGGGTTGGGAGGCGTGGCGCGAAAAACTGCCCTCCGACCAGGCACAGTTGCGCAAGGCGCAATAGCGCGAGATTCCCGCCGGCAAGGCGCTAGCGTCAGCTAGTAGCCTTACCGGAGGCAATCACGCCTCGATAGGAGTACCCGACATGTCTATAAAAAACTATGTGCTGATCGCCGCCGCGATCAGACAAGCGATTGAACAGACCGATCTTTCCCCGGACGCAATTTGTGTTGCGTATCGCATCGCGGACGCACTGGGCGCAGAAAACCCACTATTCGATCGGCGGAAATTTCTCACTGCGGCGGACCCGACCTACGGAGCGCCGCAATCATGAGCCTGACCACTATCCAAATGGGCCAACTCAAAGCCCTGGTTCGCTTTGCTGCGGTTCCCGGCAAGGATCATAGGTTCTATCTTCATGGCGTCTGTTTCGAGCCGCAAGGCTACGCTGTCGCCACCGATGGTCACACGCTGCTAGCCGTGCGGATTCCAGCTTTCAGCTCCGTGCATCCTGTGCCGTTTATCGTTCCGATCGCCGTTATCAAGGCTTCGATGGCGATGAATAAAAAGGCGTCGTCGCTGGTGGTCACGCCTTGCGAGTTGGGCGGGATTTCGTTCACACCGATCGACGGGCGCTTCCCGCCATGGCAGCAATTGCTAGCCGTGAGCGAAGCGCCTAACAAGGATGCGGTATACGATCCTGATTATCTCGCGCGCATCAAGGCTGCGGCGCTCGATATGGGCTACTCGCGCGAGGGGGCCGCGTCGCTTCCGCTATTGTCATTGGGACAGGATAAGGCCGCAGTCGTCGCCATGGGCAGAGGGCCCGCACTGGCAATGGTCATGCCCATCCGGGCGGATGCGCCGGACCCGACCTACGCGGCATCCTTTGTCAAGCCCTTGCCTCCGGAGGGTGCATGAGCGTCAAAACCCTCTGCCGTATTGGCGAGTGGCTGGCCCTGATCGCTGGTTCGCTTGCTATCGGTGTTGGTCTGTCTGTCTACATTTACGGATTCACTGGTAATTGACAATTGCCGTATTCGGCCTGTAGCATCCATTCAAGTAGCGGATGCTACGGGACGCATACAGCGTCAACCGTGACCCCATCGGGCATTGGGGTACGCCTTAGGAGTAATGACCATGGAATTGATGCAAGCCAACAAGCAATGGTTGAACCGTCCGGACGATGAGCGGTTCTTGTCTCTCACCGATCTACACGCGCATGTTCAGCAGCAGCGCGCCCGATCCGCAGCGAAGATTGTCAGTTCTCGCGCACTCACCGCGGCGCCAGTGGAGGGCGACCACGAAGCGCTCATGTTGACAGGTCCGAACGGTGCCCCGGTCAACGTCACGCATTGGAGTTTCGGCCAGCTTGCCGCGCGTGCGGGAGCGCCAGCCGGGTACTTGCGGGAACTGCCAACTCCG
>Ga0181519_10000827_pt1 | contig 27635 bp, 21 predicted proteins | sample PEATcosm2014_Bin_26_FD_121102 | JGI IMG/M metagenome (GOLD analysis project Ga0181519, IMG submission 121102) | Peatland microbial communities from MTU Mesocosm Facility, Houghton, MI, USA - PEATcosm2014_Bin02_10_metaG | ecosystem: Environmental > Terrestrial > Soil > Wetlands > Peat | place...
CGTGCCGGCCCCAACGTCGGTCTCGAAGTGCGCGAGCGCGAGGTCGAAGTGCTCGATCATCGCGTCGGTCGCGGCACTCAAGCCGCCGGCGCTCGCCAGCCGCAGGTCCTTGCCGCGCTCGATGAGCGTCGACACGCCGTGCTGGCTGTCGGTGCCGCCCGCCCGCAGGAGCAGCGAGCGGGTCTGCGGATCGACGACCGCGAGGTCGACGAGCGTGGTGACGTCGTGCTCGCTGCCATTGACGACGAAGGCGCCGACGATCGTGAGATAGGCGAGCGAGCGGTACTTCATGTCGTTCGCGTACGTCACCTGGTCGTAGGAGACGAGCGCGACGACGTCGACGTCGTAGAGCCGCGTCAGGCCCTCGAGCCCGGCGAAGCCGCGGCCGTTCGCGAGGTAGTAGTCGGGGATGACGGTGATCCCGCCGATGAACTTGCGGCTGAGAAAGCGCGCCCGGATGCGTTCCAGCAGCGCCTCCTTCTCCGCGGCCGAGGGTCCGGCGCCGCCGTAGGCGGAGGGCAGGAAGGCGAGCCCGACGCGCAGCGGCACCGGCAGCTTCGGGATCGTGTTGTCGCGCGGCGGGGCGCTGCCGTCCGGGTAGAGGAAGCCGACGAGGCTCGAGCTCTGCCGGGCGGGGCCCGCGCAGTAGGGCGTGCAGCCCGGCGGGCCCGAGAGCACGCAGCCGCCGAGCGGCGTGCCGAGGATCACGAGGATCAGCAGGGTGCGGACGTTCACGGGGGCTCCAGCGGTGGTTCGGGTCGCGGCCGACTCTCGGCGCAGGTCGCTTGCCCCGCAACCAGATCCGGAAAGGTTGCCTGTCATGCGGCCATTGGTATCGAATGGCGATACCTTTCGTCCGCGAGCCGGGGTTCCGATGCCGTCACCGTCGCCACTCGTCGAGGAACTGAAGCGCGTGCTCAAGGAGCGCGGGCTCACCTACGCCGACGTCGCCCGCTCGCTCGGGCTCAGCACCGCGAGCGTGAAGCGCCTCTTTTCGACCGGCAGCTTCACGCTGAGGCGCCTCGAGCAGACCTGCGCGCTCGCCAAGGTCGCGCTCGCCGACCTCGCGACGCGCGCCGAGGAGCGCACCACGGCGACCGCGAAGCTCTCGCTCGCGCAGGAGCAGGAGATCGTCGCCGACCCGAAGCTGTTCCTCGTCACCTGGCTCGTGCTCAACCGCGCCACCTTCGAGGAGATCGTGCGCGACTACGTGCTCGGCGAGCGCGAGGTGCTGCGCTACCTGATCCGCCTCGACCGGCTGCGGATCATCGAGCTCATGCCCGGCAACCGCGTCAAGCTCCTCGTCGACCGCCACTTCGTCTGGCGCACCGCCGGCCCGGTGCAGGCCTACCTGTTCGATACGCTGCTCCGCGAGTTCTTCGCGGTGCGCTTCGCCGGTGCCGCCGAGGAGTTCTACTTCCACGGCGGCGCGGTCTCGGAGGCTGCGCTCGCGCAGCTCTCGGGCGCGATCCGCGATGCGGCCGGCGCCTGCGTCGGGATCATCGAGCGCGATCGCGAGTTCCCGGCGCGGCGCCGCGGCGGCGCCGCCTTCGTGCTCGCGCTCAGGCCCTGGAACTACAGCGGTTTCTCACGCTTTCTGCGCGCCTGAGCGCTCGAGCGCACGGTGGCGCGCGCAGGCGCCCGCGCAGGTGTCGGCGATCAGGCGCGCGAGCAGGCGCGTCGCGGGCCCGGCGCTGTCGCGGTCGGCGTGCACGAGGTGGAGCTCGGTCGAGCGCGTGCCGCCCTCGACGAGCGGCAGGGGGCGGAGCTCGCCGGCGTCGAGCTCGCTCCAGATGTGCTCGCGCGGCAGCCACGCGAAACCGAGCCCGTGCTTCAGCATCTCGATCGAGGTCTTGAGGTGCGACACCGTCCAGCGCTCCTCGGCACCGAGCCAGCCGGCGTCGAGGCGGCGCTTCGAGCCTGAGTCGCGCACCACGATCTGCCGGAGCCCGCGCAGGTCCTCGAGCGAGAGCGGCCGGCCGAGCCGGTGGAGCGGATGATCCGGGTGCGCGACTGCGATGAACTCGATCGGCATGAGTCGCGTGCCGAGAAAGCCGGCCGGCAGCGTGCCGGTGATCGCGAGTCCCACCTCGCGGCGGAGCAGCGCCTCGGTGGTGCCCGAGAGCACCGACTCGACGACCTCGAGGCGCGTGGCGCGCGCGAGCGGCGCGAAGGCCGCGAGCACGTCGTAGAGGATCGACGGGGGGAAGATGCTGTCGACCGCGATCGCGACCTCGCTCTCCCAGCCCTGCGCGAGGCTTGCGGCGAGCGCCTCGAGGCTCTCGAGGTCGCGCAGCACCGTGCGCGCGCGCCTGAGGAGCGTCTCGCCGCCTTCCGTCAGCCGGGCGCGCCGGCCGGAGTGGTCGAGGAGCGGCAGCGGCAGGTGGTCGGCGAGTTGCTGCACGGCGTAACTCACCGCCGACTGGCTGCGGCCGAGCGCCTCGGCGGCGTGCGCGAAGCCCTTCTCGTCGATGACCGAGGCGAGCACGGCCCATTGCTCGACGGTGGTTCGGGGCAGTTTCCTGACCATAGATCGATATTTTAGATCAATACCAGCAGATTTTTGCCGTTTAAGACCAAATATTTGACCATAGAGTGGCTGCACGGTCACCCACGGAGCAGAGCCATGAGCACCTTACTCGTCATCCGCAGCAGCCTCGCCGGCGCCGCCAGCCACTCGAATCGCCTCGCCACCCGCTACGTCGAGCGGCTGACCGCAAGGGATCCGGCGCTCCGCGTCCGCGAGCGCGATCTCGCCGTCCACCCGGCCGGCGCTCTCGACGCGACGCGCCTCGCCGCGTTCGCGCTGCCGGCCGAGGCGCGCACTGCCGAACAGGCCCGCTTCGTCGCCGAGAGCGATGCGCTCATCGATGAGCTCAAGGCGGCCGACGTGGTGCTGATCGCGGCGCCCATGTACAACTTCGGCGTCCCGAGCCAGCTCAAGAACTGGTTCGACCAGCTGGCGCGCGCCGGCGTCACGTTCCGCTACACCGCGGCCGGGCCCGAGGGCCTGCTCGGCGGGCGGCGCGCGGTGCTGCTGACGACGCGTGGCGGACGCCACCGCGACGCGCCCGAGGACCATGTCGTACCGTATGTGCGCACGATGCTCGGCTTCATCGGCATCGGCGAGCTCGAGGTGGTGTACGCCGAGGGGCTCGCGATCAGCAGCGACGAGCGCGAGCGCGCGCTCGCCGCGGCCGAGGCGCACATCGACGTGCTGGCCGCGCGCGCGGCCTGAGCGTCGCTCGATCCACACCCTGAGGAGTGTCGTCATGACTGAGCGAAACGTGGAGCGGGTAGTGGTCGGCCGGCCGACCTCGGACGGCGGCGGTGTCCGCCTGACGCGCGTCGTGAGCCCCGAACTCGGCCTCGACCCCTTCCTGCTGCTCGATGAGTTCGACTCGAGCCGCGCCGGCGACTACATCGCGGGCTTCCCGTCGCACCCGCACCGGGGCTTCGAGACGGTGACCTACATGCTCGACGGCCACATGCTGCACGAGGACCACCTCGGCAACCGCGGCGACCTGACCGCGGGCGCCGTGCAGTGGATGACGGCCGGTCGCGGCATCATCCACTCCGAGATGCCGCAGCAGACGGCCGGGCGCATGCGCGGCTTCCAGCTGTGGATCAACCTGCCGGCGGCCGACAAGATGAAGCCGGCCGGCTACCAGGATCTCGCGCCGGAGCGCATCCCGGAGGCCACCGTCGGCGGCGCACGGGTGCGCGTGGTCGCGGGCGCCTTCGCGACCGCGGGCAGCGCGGACGCCGCCGTCAGCGGCCCCGTCGGCGGCGGCGGGACGGCGCCGCTCTATCTCGACGTCGCACTCGAGCCGGGCGCGCGCCTCGCGCTCGCGACGCCCGCTGCGCACCGGGTCATTGCCTACGTCTTCGAGGGCACGGTCGAGGTCGCAGGTCGCGCGGTCGCGAAGGGCCAGCTCGCGATCCTGACGCCGGGCGACTCCCTCGTGCTAGTCGCGGGCCCGCAGGCCGCGCGCGTGCTCGTCCTCGGCGGCCGCCCGCTCGGCGAGCCGGTGGTCCACTACGGTCCTTTCGTGATGAACACGGTCGCCGAGATCGAGCAGGCCGTCCGCGACTACCAGGCGGGCCGGCTGACGAGCGCCGCCTGAGGGCGCACGGCCGGGGCCGGCGCGCCGGCCCCGCGCCTAAAGAAAGCGCCCGGCCCGCCGACTGAACGGCTACTGGGGCGCGCGTCCGCGGCCAGCCGACGGACACTAGCCGACACGATGTCATCGCCCGAACCACCGGTCGCTGCCCGGCAACCGATCTTCGATCGACGGCGGCGCGTACTCGCCTACGAGCTCCTGTACCGCGGGCCGGCACAGGCCGACGGCTCCGCGGCGACGGCCCGCGTCCTCATCGATGCGCTCGTGAACTTCGACTTCGGCCTGCTCGGCCGCGACGTCCGCCTGTTCGTGAACATGCCGCGCGCGGCCCTCGACTGGTCGCTCGAGCAGACGCTGCCGCCCGGGCGCCTGGTGCTCGAGGTGCTGGAGGACATCGAGCCCGACGCCGCGCTCGAGGCAGCGCTCGCGCGCCAGCGCGCGGCGGGCTTCGCGGTCGCGCTCGACGACTTCGACTGGAGCGACGCGCACGAACGGCTGCTCGCGCACGCCAACTACGTCAAGCTCGACGTGCTCGCGCTCGGCGAGCGCCTCGGCGAGGTCGTGGCACGCTGCCGCCGCCCGGGCCTCACGCTGATCGCCGAGAAGGTCGAGACCCAGACCGAGCTCGAGCGCTGCGCGGCACTCGGCTTCGACGCCTTCCAGGGCTACGTCTACTGCCGCCCCGAGCGGGTCGGCCACGGGCCGCTGCCGGGCCCGTCGATCGTGCTCGTGAACCTGGTGGCGAGGCTGCGCGACCCGCTGGTGACGGCGCTCGAGCTCGCCGCGCTCATCCGCCGCGACGCGACGCTCGCCTACCAGGTGCTGCGCCTCGCCAACAGCCCGCTGCGCGGCGTGCGCCGCCAGATCCGCTCGATCGAGGACGCGGTCGTGGTGCTCGGCGCGGACCCGATCCGCCACTGGGCCTCGCTCCTGACGCTGGCGCGGCTCGCGTCCGGCAAGCCGCGCGAGCTCCTCGAGTTCGCGGCGGCGCGCGGCGCGATGTGCGTGCGTGCGGGTTCGCTGCTCGGCGTCGACGAACGCGAGATGCTGTACACGATCGGCATGTTCTCGATGCTGGACGCGCTCCTCGACCGCGACATGGCCTCGATCCTCGGCGGCATCGCGCTCGCCGATCCCGTGCGCGAGGCGCTGCTCGGCGAGGGTACCGGCATCCTGCGGTCGATCCTCTCGAGCGTCACCGACTTCGAGCGCGGCCCGAACCAGGGCGCGGGCGGGGCGCTCTCGCCGCGGCTCGTCGCCGTGCTCGCCGCGGCGCAGAGCGAGGCGCTCGCCGACAGCCGCGCGACGCTCGGCGCCGCCGGTTAGCGGCGCCGCCGTCGTCGCGCTAGCATCGCGCGCGCGGGCCGGTGCCCGTGCGCCGGAGCCCGCCGATGCCCCTCTCGCCAGTCGCGCTCGTGCCGGTCGCGGCGCTCGCCGCGCTGCTCCTGTCCCCGTCCGCCACGGCCGCGGTCACGGCCGTCGGTGCCAGCGGCTTCGTCGTGCACCTCGAGGCGGACACGACGCTCGCGCCCGGTGCCGCCTGGACGCGGCTCGGCCGTCCCGCGGACTGGTGGTCGGGCGCGCACACCTACTCCGGCAAGAGCGCGAACCTGTCGCTCGAGCTCGCCCCCGGCGGCTGCTTCTGCGAGGCGCTGCCGGGCGGCGGCTTCGTGCGCCACCTCGAGGTCGCCTACGTGCTGCCCGGGCGCGTGCTCAGGCTCACCGGGGCGCTCGGGCCGCTGCAGCCGATGGGTCTCGGCGGCGCGCTCACCTTCACCCTCACGCCGGCCGCGGGCGGCACGCACCTCGTCGTCGACTACGCGGTCGCGGGCTTCGCGCCGCACGGCTTCGAGGGGCTCGCGGGCGCGGTCGACGGCGTGCTGGCCGAGCAGCTCGCGCGGCTCGCGCAGCCCTGAGGCGCCTCAGCCGAGGATCTGCTCACGCCCGTAGCAGCGCGCGGCGGCGAGCGCGAGCAGCGCTCCCGCGGCCAGCGTGCCGCCGGCCGAGAGCGCCACCATCGAAGGCGCCAGCGGCTCGGCCTTGAGCAGCCCGTTGATGAGCAGGTGCTGGCTGAGCGACGGCACCCACATGAGCCCGGCGCGCCCCGCCAGCTGGTTGAGTGCCGCGAACATGATCGGTACCGTCGGCACCAGCAGCACCGCCGTCAGCCAGCTCTGCGCCTCGCGGTAGCTGCGCGTGAAGGACGCGACCAGCGTCATCAGCGCCGCGCCGAACACCACGAACGGCAGCATCACCGCCACGATCGCGAGCGCCACCCGCGCACCGAAGTTCGCCGTCATGCCGATGAGGTCGAAGCGGATGTAGCGGAGGCTGAAGGCGAAGGCCGTGACCGTGAGCACGAGCGACACCGCCATCCATGCGGCCGCGGCCAGCATCTTGCCGAACACGAGCGCCCGGCGCGCGACCGGCAGCGTCAGGAGCGGCTCGAGCGAGCCGCGCTCGCGCTCGCCGGCGGTCGCGTCGATCGCCACGTACAGCCCGCCCATCAGCGTCGCGAACACGATGAAGTAGCTCAGGATCCCGAGCAGCGCCGCCGAGCGTCCCGCCGCGCTCGCGACGTCGATCTCGTCGACGACGAGCGGGCTCACCAGCGTCGGCGCGAGGCCGCGCGCCTCGAGCCGCCACGCGGCGACCCGCTCGGCATAGGCGCGCAGCAGGCCCTCGATGCGACTGCGGTCGGGGCCGGAACTGGTGTCGGCAGTGTCGGTGTAGAGCCCGACGCTCGCCGGCCGCGCGGCCCTGAGGCGCGCCGGCAGGTCCGCCGGGATCACCAGCACGAGGCGTTGCTCGTGCCTGCGCACCACGCGTGCCGCAGCCGCCGCGTCGCCGCTGAACGCCGTCACCGCGACGCCGCTGCGGCTGAGGAAAGCGACCACGTTCGGCGCGTACTCGCCGCCCGCGACGGCGAGCGCGAGCGGCGTGTCGGCGTGCACCCGGCTGCGCTCGAGCGTGATGTTCATCATGAGCGCGAACAGCAGCGGCGTGCCGACCGGCCCGAGCAGCAGCGCCGACAGCACCGTGCGCCGGTCGCGGGCGTTCTCGCGCAGCTCCTTCCAGAACACGATGAGGAGCGCGCGCATCAGCGGGCCGCGCCGCGCTCGAGCGCGGCGACGAATGCGTCCTCGAGCGCGGCGCCGCCGGCGCCGGCGCTGAGCGCGGCGGGCGTGCCGGCCGCGACCACGCGGCCGGCGCCGAGGATCACGATCTCGTCACAGAGCGCGGCGACCTCCTGCATCACGTGGCTCGAGAACAGCACCGCGTGGCCCGCGTCCCGCAGCCGCAGTATCACCTCGCGCAGGCTACGCGTCGCGAGCACGTCGAGGCCGCCGGTCGGCTCGTCGAGCACGAGGTTGGGCGGGGCGTGCACGAGCGCGCGCGCCAGCGCGACCTTGAGCCGCTGGCCCTGCGAGAAGCCCTTGGCGCGGCGCTCGGCGATCTCCCGCATGTCGAGCAGCTCGCTGAGTTCGTCGATGCGCCGCTCGAGCGCCGCGCCGCCGAGCCCGAGCAGCCGGCCGAAGTAACGGACGTTCTCGCGCGCGGTGAGGTGCGGGTAGATGCCGGCGTTGTGCGGCAGGACGCCGAGGCGCGCACGCGCGCGGTCGGGCTCGAGCGCCACGTCGATGCCGTCGACCAGCGCGACGCCGGCATCGGGCCGGAGCACGCCATAGAGGAGCCTGAGGCTCGTGCTCTTGCCCGCGCCGTTCGGGCCGAGGAGGCCGGTGATGCGGCCGTTCACGGCCGTGAGCGTCACGTCGCGCACCGCCTGCACGGCGCCAAAGCTCTTGGTGAGAGCCCTGAGCTCGATCAAGGCGCGGGCCCGGCGGCGTCGATGACGAAGGGATCGGCGTCCGCGACCGCGAGACAGCTGGCGTCGAGGCCGGTGACGCTGCCGGCCGTGAGGAAGCGCGCGATCAGCTGCGGCGCGCAGCCGACGCCGAGCTGGCCGTGGCCCTGGCCGCGCACCACGACGTGCAGGCCGTGGCGAAAGCCGGCCGCCGCGCGCGCGCCCGCCGTCGGCGGCGTCACCGGGTCCGCCTCGCCCGACAGCAGCAGCGCCGGCACGTCCGACCGCAGCGGCGCGAACAGGTCCTGGTCGACGACGCCCGCCGGCCAGCCGCTGCAGAGCTCGCGCAGCTCGTCGAGCTGGCCGTCGCCGAGGTAGGTCGTGGCGAGGCGCGCGCGGTCGGCGGCCGCATAGGCCGGCACGTCCTCGCTGCAGGCGACCGCCGCGTTCATGCCGTAGGCGAGCTGCTCGTCGAGGTGCTGGCTGAGCGCGAGCAGCTCGCTCGCGAACGGCGCGTAGTCACCGCGGCTGGCGCGCTCGATGTAGAGCGGCAGGAGCGCGGTCGTCGCCGAGTAGTAGTTGAGGAGGCGCACCGCCCCGGCGAGCTGCGCGCGGTCGAACTCGACCGTGCGCGGCGCGGCCGTCGCCGGGTCCGGCACCGTGACGCGCACGCTGCGCTCGCCGAGCGCGGCGAGCAGCTGGCGGAAGCGCGCCGCGAGCCCCGGGAAGGCGTGCTCGCAGCCCGGGTCGGCGTGGCAACGCGCGAACATCATGTCGAGTGCGCGCTCGGCGTCGAGCGGCGTGTCGGGCCCGAGTACGCGGTCCGGCGGCAGCACGCCGTCGAGCACCACCGCGGCGACGTGCGCAGCGTGGTGCCGCACATAGTGCTGCACGACGCGCGTGCCGTAGGAGACGCCGTAGAGCGCGATGCGCGGGTAGCCGAGCGCGACGCGCACCGCCTCGAGGTCGAGCACCGCGACGCTGGTCGTGTAGTACTCCGGCCGGCCGGGCAGCTGCGCGCGGCAGGCGGCCGACAGCCGGCGGATCTCCGCCGGCGGCGGGGCGGCGACGTCGAAGTCGTCCGGGAAGTCGCACTTGAGCGGGTTCGAGCCGCCGGTGCCGCGCTGGTCGAGGATCACGAGGTCGCGGCTGCGCCCGGCCGGGGCGAAGGCGGCGGCGTAGGCCGCGTAGAAGTCGCTCGCCGCCTGGCCCGGGCCGCCCGCGACGATGAAGAGCGGCGCCTGGCCCGCGCCAGGTGCGAGCGCCGGCACGAGGGCGATCTCGAGGCGGATGCGCCGCCCGAGCGGCTCGGCCGGGTTCTCGGCGACCTCGAGCGTGCCGCAGCGGGCCGGCACCGAGCCGAGGCCCGCCGGGTGGCGCAGCCGGCAGTCGCTGAGCGCGACCGGGCCGTCGGCGAGCGCCGCTGCCGCAGGCGCGAGGCAGGCCGCGAGCAGCCAGCAGGCGGCGGACGCGGCGGCGGGGGAGCGGGTGCGCATGCGGACATTGTTTCATTCCGGCCCGAACTGCGCCAAGCCGGCTAAAATAGCCCGGATGCGCTACCCGGAGCCCTTTGACGTGCTGGTGGTCGGCGGCGGTCACGCCGGTACCGAGGCGGCGCTCGCCAGCGCGCGCAGCGGTGCCCGGACGCTGCTCGTCACGCAGAATGTCGAGACGCTCGGCGCGATGAGCTGCAATCCGGCGATCGGCGGCATCGGCAAGAGCCACCTGACCCGCGAGATCGACGCCCTCGGCGGCGCCATGGCGCGCGCCGCGGACCGCGCGGCGATCCAGCTCCGGGTGCTGAACGCGAGCAAGGGACCGGCGGTGCGCGCGACGCGTGCGCAGGCCGACCGCGCCCTCTACCGCCGCGCGATCCGCGCCGCGGTCGAGCAGCAGCCCAACCTGCAGGTGTTCCAGCAGGAGATCGCCGACCTCGCCGTGGCCGGCGGGCGCGTCACCGGCGCCGTGACCGCGACCGGCATCGAGTTCGCGGCGCCGTGCGTGGTGCTCACCGCCGGCACGTTCCTCGGCGGGCGCATCCACGTCGGGCTCGAGCACTATCCGGGCGGGCGCATGGGCGATCCGGCCTCGAGCCGCCTCGCGGCGCGGCTCCGCGAGCTGCTGCCGCGCGTCGGGCGCCTCAAGACCGGCACGCCGCCGCGCATCGACGGCCGCAGCCTCGACTATTCGGTGATGACGCCGCAGCTGAGCGATGCGCCGCTGCCGGTGCTGTCGTTCCTCGGCCGCGCCGCGGAGCACCCGGCGCAGGTCGCCTGCCACATCACCCACACCAACGAACGGACGCATGCGCTCATCCGTGCCGGCACCGACCGCTCGCCGCTCTACACCGGCGTCATCGAGGGCGTGGGTCCGCGCTACTGTCCGTCGATCGAGGACAAGGTGGTGCGCTTCGCCGCGCGCACGGGCCACCAGATCTTCGTCGAGCCCGAGGGACTCGACACGCACGAGGTGTACCCGAACGGCATCTCGACCAGCCTGCCGTTCGACGTGCAGCTCGAGTTCGTGCGCAGCATCCGCGGCTTCGAGCGCGCGCACCTGACGCGGCCCGGCTACGCGATCGAGTACGACTACTTCGACCCGCGCGATCTGGCACCCGGCCTCGAGACGCGCGCGCTCGCCGGCCTCTACCTCGCGGGCCAGATCAACGGCACCACCGGCTACGAGGAGGCGGCGGCGCAGGGCCTGATCGCGGGACTGAATGCCGCGCGCGCGGCGCGCGGCCAGCCGCCGTGGTGGCCGACGCGTGCCGAGAGCTACCTCGGCGTGATGCTGGACGACCTCGTGACGCGCGGCGCGCCCGAGCCCTACCGGATGTTCACCAGCCGCGCCGAGTATCGGCTGAGCCTGCGCGAGGACAATGCCGATGCGCGCCTGACGCCGGTCGGCCGCGAGCTCGGGCTCGTCGACGACGAGCGCTGGGCGTTCTTCGAGGCGAAGCGCGCGGCCATCGCCGCGGGCGGCGTCGCCGCCGGTGGCGACGACCGGCTCGCGGACCAGGTGCAGCTCGCGATCGAGGTCGCCGCCAAGTACCACGGCTATCTCGCGCGCCAGGATGCCGAGATCGAGCGGCGCGAGCGCCACGAGCAGACCTCGATGCCGGCGAGCCTCGACTACCAGGCGGTCAAGGGCCTCTCGAGCGAGGTGCGCGAGCGGCTGCTCGCGGTGCGCCCGGCCACCCTCGGCCAGGCCGCGCGCATCCCGGGGATCACGCCGGTCGCGGTGTCGCTCCTGCTCGTGCACCTGAAGAAGCTCGGGCACGCGCGGTGAGGGCCGCGCTCGCCTGGGCGGCGCTCGCGGGCGTCCTCGCCCTCGGCGGCTGCAGCCCGGGCAGCGCCCCCGGACGGCCGGCGGGCGCGGCGGCGGAGCTGCTGCGCCGTGGCAACGGGCCCGAGCCCGATTCACTCGATCCGCAGCGCGCGCGCACCGACAGCGCCGCGAACATCCTGCGCGATGCCTACGAGGGCCTCGCCTCGCTCGATGCGGAGGCGCGCCCGGTCCCGGGCGCCGCGGGCAGCTGGCAGGTCAGCGCCGACGGCCGGCGCTACACCTTCACGCTGCGCGCGACGGCACGCTGGTCGAACGGCGCGCCGCTCGAGGCCGCGGACTTCGTCGCCGCCTGGCGCCGGCTGGTCGACCCCGCGACCGGCTCGCAGTACGCGAACGTGCTGACGCCGGTCGTGAACGCAGCGGCCATCATCGCCGGGCGCGCATCGCCCGCGACGCTCGGCGTCACGGCCACGGACCCGCACACGCTCGTCGTCGAGCTCGAGGCACCGACGCCGTACTTCCCCGGCCTCGTCACCCACTGGAGCACCTTCCCGGCCTACCGGGGCAGCGCGCCGGCGGCACCGGGAGCCACGGTGTCGAATGGCGCCTACGTGCCCGTCGCGTGGGTGGTCGGCGCCGGGGTGACGCTCGCGCGCAACCCGTACTACTGGAACGCGCGCGCGACGCACATCGCGCGCGTCGAGTACGTGCACATCGCCGATGCCAACGACGAGTACGCGCGGTACCGGGCCGGCGCGCTCGATGCCACCTACGTCGTGCCGCAGCAGCCGCTCGCGCGGCTCGTGGCGGCGCACGGCGCCGAACTGCATCGCGGCCCGCAGCTCGGCGTCTACTACTACGGCTTCAACCTCAGGCGCCGGCCGTTCGCCAGCGGCGCGGGACTCCGGCAGGCGCTCGCCGAGACCGTCGACCGCGACCGGCTGGTCGCCCAGGTCACGGGTCTCGGCGAACTGCCGGCCACCGCGTGGGTGCCGCCCGGCGTCGCCGGCTACGGTGCGCAGCGCTTCGCATGGGCGGACCGGCCGTATGCCGAGCGCGTCGCCGAGGCGCGGCGCCTGTATGCCGCGGCCGGCTATTCCGCCGCCCGTCCGCTCGTGCTCGATCTCAGCTACCCGAGCGGCGCCACGCACGAGCGCATCGCGCTCGCGGTCGCGGCGATGTGGAAGGAGGCGCTCGGCGTCGAGCTCCACCTCCACGGCCAGGAGTTCAAGTCGCTGCTCGATGCGATCAACCGCGGCGACGTCGAGCTCTTCAGCTCGAGCTGGGTGGGCGACTACAACGACGCCTGGACGTTCCTGCAGCTGCTCGAGGGCAGCTTCGGCATCAACCTGACGCATTACCGCAGTGCGGCATACGACGCCGCGCTCGCCGCCGCCGCGGCGACGCCGGATCCCGCGGTGCGGCGCGAGCGGCTCGAGGCGGCCGAGCGCATCGCGCTCGCCGACGCCCCGCTGATCCCGCTCTACTTCTACGTCAACAAGCACCTGGTCGCGCCGCGGGTCGCCGGCTGGCACGACAATGTGATGAACGTCGTATATACAAAGGACCTGGCGCTCGTGCACTGATGTGCCGGCCGGTGCACACTCGCGCGGGCCGGGCCGGCGCTTCCCGGGGGGGATGTCATGACGGACTTCTACGCGTTCGCGGTGGCGCCGCTCGAGGGCGGCACCGACCTGCTCGGGCCGCTGCGCGGCAAGGTCGCGCTCGCGGTCAACGTCGCGAGCCGCTGCGGGCTGACGCCGCAGTACGCCGGGCTCGAGCAGCTGCAGCGTGAGCTCGGCGCCGAGGGCTTCACGGTCGTCGGCTTTCCCTGCAACCAGTTCGGCGCGCAGGAACCCGGCAGTGCCGACGAGATCCGCTCGTTCTGCGAGACGCGCTACGGCGTCAGCTTTCCGCTCGCGGCCAAGCTCGAGGTGAACGGCGCCGGGCGCGATCCGCTCTATGCGTGGCTCACCAACCCCGCCAACGGCTTTGCCGGCGACATCGAGTGGAATTTCGAGAAATTCCTGATCGGCCGCGACGGCCGGCTGCTCAGGCGCTATCCGCCGACCGTGAAGCCCGACGACAAGGGCCTCCTGCAGGACATTGCCGACGCACTGTAGCGGACGGCGAGTGCGACCCACCCGACTGCGAGGGCATACCGATGAGCTCGACGGCACCCGACGACGGCTTCCTCTCCAAGCACCGCACGATTGCCGGGCCCGGCTTCAACCGCTGGCTGGTGCCGCCGGCGGCGCTCGCGATCCACCTGTGCATCGGCATGGCCTATGGCCTGTCGGTGTTCTGGCTGCCGCTGTCGAAGGCGATCGGCGTCAAGCAGGCACTCGCCTGCCCGAAGACGATGACCATCCTGAGCGAACTCGTCGCGACCGACTGCGACTGGCGCGTGTCGAGCCTCGTGTGGGTGTTCACGCTCGGCATCGTGGTCCTCGGCCTCGCGGCCGCGCTCTGGGGCGGCTGGCTCGAGCACGCGGGCCCGCGCAAGGCCGGCGTCGTCGCGGCGGTGTGCTGGGCGGGCGGGCTCGCGCTCGCCGCGCTCGCGGTCGAGCTGCACCAGCTGTGGCTCCTGTGGCTCGGACCCGGCGTCCTCGGCGGCATCGGGCTCGGGCTCGGCTACATCTCGCCGGTGTCGACGCTGATCAAGTGGTTCCCCGACCGCCGCGGCATGGCGACCGGCATGGCGATCATGGGCTTCGGCGGCGGCGCGATGATCGGCTCGCCGCTCGCGGACCTGCTGATGAAGCACTTCGCGACGCCGACCAGCGTCGGCGTGATCCCGACCTTCCTCGTGATGGCCGCCCTCTACTTCGTGTTCATGATGGGCGGTGCACTCGGCTACCGGCTGCCGGCGGCCGGCTGGCGACCTGCCGGCTGGACGCCGCCGGTGACGAGCCACGCGCAGGCGATGATCACCGCGCACCACGTGCACGTGAACCGCGTGTTCCGCATCCCGCAGTTCTGGCTGGTGTGGATGGTGCTCTGCATGAACGTCTCGGCCGGCATCGGCGTGCTCGCGATGGCGAGCCCGATGCTGCAGGAGGTGTTCGGCGGCCACCTGATCGGCCAGGCGACCAGGTTCGCCGACCTCGACAAGCAGGGCCTCGCCGCGATCGCGACCGTGGCCGCGGGCTTCACGGCGCTCCTCAGCCTGTTCAACATCGGCGGGCGCTTCTTCTGGGCGAGCCTGTCGGACCGCTTCGGTCGCCGCATGACCTACGTGGTGTTCTTCGTGCTGGGCGGCGCGCTCTATGCGAGCGTGCCGCTGTCGTCGGCAGCCGGCAGCACGCTCGCCTTCGTCGCCGCCTTCTGCATCATCCTCAGCATGTACGGAGGCGGCTTCGCGACGGTGCCGGCTTACCTCGCCGACCTCTTCGGCACGCAGATGGTCGGCGCGATCCACGGCCGGCTGCTGACCGCCTGGTCGACCGCGGGCGTGCTGGGTCCCGTGGTCGTCAACTACATGCGCGACTACCAGCTCGGTCTCGGCCTGCCGCGCGAGCAGGTCTACAACCAGACGATGTACATCCTGACCGGCATGCTGGTGGTCGGGCTCGTCTGCAACCTGCTGGTGCGACCGGTGGCCGACAAGTGGTTCATGACGCCCGACGAGCTCGGCGCCGAGCAGCGCCGCGGCTATCACCGCCTCGAGGTCGCGGCCGCCGAGCTCGGCGATGCGCCGCTGAGCGGCCGCCCGACCAGCGTCGTCACGCTGGTGCTCGCCTGGGCCGCCGTCGGCGTGCCACTCGCCTGGGGTACCTACCGGACGCTCGTCAACGTCGGCAAGTTCTTTTCCTGAGCGGCGCTCAGGCGCTCGCCGCGAGCGCCTCGGCCTGCCGCACCTCGCAGGCGACGCGCGTGCCGCCGCCCGGGCGCGCGGCGATCGACAGGCGCCCGCCGATCGCGGCGGCGCGAAAGCGCATCGTGCGCATGCCGAGACCGCTGCCGTCGACGGTCGCCGGCGCGAGCCCGGTACCGTCGTCCTCGACCGCGACCGTGACGAGGCCCGGCCGCACGCTGAGCTGCACCTCGATGGTGCTGGCGTGCGCGTGCTTGAGCGCATTCTGCACCGCCTCCTGCGCGATCCTGAGCAGGTGGCTGCGCGTCTCGAGCGGCAGCGCGAGCTCGGCGTCGAAGTCGAGCTCCGCGTGCACGTCGGTGCCGGACAGCGAGCTGGTGCGCGCCAGCGCCTCGAGCGCGTCCGGCAGGTTGCCGTCGGCGCTGCTGAGCGGCGACAGGCCGCGCACGATGCGCCGGGTCGATTCGATGCACTCGGAGGCGAGGTCGGCGAGGCGCCCGAGTTCGCCGGCGAGCGCGAGCCCGTCGCGCGTCGCCTGCATCTCGAGCGCGCGCGCGGTGAGCGCGAGGCCCGTCAGCTCCTGGCCGAGGCCGTCGTGCATGTCCTGGCCGATGCGGCGCTGCTCGCCGCTGATCGCCTCGAGCAGCGCGCGGCTCAGGGCGCGGCGCTCGGTGACGTCGACCGCGAACACGAGTTCGGCGCTCTCGCCGCCGAGCTCGATCGAGCGCGTCCACACCTCGACGTCGAGCACGCGGCCGTCGCGCGTCGCGTGGCGCGTCTCGAAAGGGCCGGGCGCCGTGCCCGGCTCGGCGCCGCCGCGCGGCGGCACGACGCTCTCGCCGCCGGGCGCCGCGAGCAGCGTGATCTCGCGCGCCGTGAGCTCCGCGAGGCTCCAGCCGTACTGCAGCACGGCGGCGTCGTTCGCGAGCAGCACGCGCAGGCTGACCGGGTCGTGCACCCACATCGGCTGCGGGCTCGCCTCGAAGATCTCCGCGTAGCGGCGCTCGGCCCTGAGGCGCGCGCTGGCCGCGGTGTCGCGCTCGGCGAGGAGCGCGGTGATGATGAGCGTGAGGCCGACGAGCGCACCCACGAACGACCACAATGCGACGAGGCCGGGGAACGGCTCGAAGCCGCCGAAGGCACCCTTGTCGAAGGCGAAGCTGAACGCCGTCAGCACCGAGAAGCCGAGGGTTCCCGCCGCGGCCGCCACCAGCCCGAAGTGGATGGCCGCGATCACCACGAGCGTCATCGCGATCACGGCGACCGGCGCGCGGCCGACACCGCCAGGCACCACGAAGATCGTCGCGGCGAGCGCCACGAACGCACACAGCCAGAGCGCGCCGCCGAGCCACTGGCCGTCACCGCGCAGGAGGCTGCGCGGCGTCAGCGCGAGCAGGAGCGGTCCCATCAGCAGCACGCCGACGGTCGTGTCGCCCCACCAGCGGCTCCACGGCCAGAGCCAGTCGTCGAGCGGCATGAGCCCGGCCTGCAGGAAGCCGAGCTGGCCGAGGGTCGGCGGCACGGTCATGCCGATGAGCGCGGCGGCGAGAAACACCGGCACGTCGCGCGCGCGGGCAAAGGCCGGGTCGAACGACCAGCGTCGCAGCAGCCACTCGGTGAGGAATGATCCGCCCGCGAGCCCGGCGCCCACCCACAGCGAGGTGCTGACCGGCCAGTCGTTGCCGAGGTCGATCAGGAAGCCGGCCAGGAAGATCGCCGGCAGCATGCCGCGGCCCCAGCGGTAGGTGGCACCGACCGCGATGCCGCTCGGCAGGAGCGGCAGCGTGAGGCGCGCGCCGAGGGCCGGCAGCGCGAAGCCGAGGGCGCCGGTGACGTAGGTGGCGATGAAAACGATGAAGCCGCGCAGCAGCCACCTCATCGGGCCGCGCGGCGATCGGCGGAAATACTGCGCATCGCTCGGCATGTCAGGGGCGCCCCGTCGCCTCGCGTCCGCCTCAAGCCTACCGCGAACCGCGCCCGGCTGCGTCGCCGCCGGTGCAGCCGAGCGCGCGGCGCGCGCTCGTGCCGGCATCGTGCTCGAGGGCGGTCGCGGCGGCGCGCCCGGCAGCGAGCTCGCCGGCGGTGAGGTCGCGCTCGAGCGCCGCGCCGTCGACGAGGGCCGCGGCCGTGGTCGGGAAGTCGAAGCCGAAGCAGCCGGCGGTCGCGAGGCCACGCGCGAATTCGGACCAGGCGTAACGGGTCGCGGGGTCGAGGGCGAGGGCGTCGGCGTCCCGCGGTGGCAGCGGCGCGACCGGCACTCCCGCCACCGGCCAGCGACCGGCGTCGTCGCCACCGCTCGTCGCGAGGAGGCCGAGCGCATAGCGCGAGCCCTGGCGTGCCGCGGCCTCGAGCGTCGCCGCCGCCGCGACCGGGTCCGGCGCGCCGAAGCAGCCGTTCAGCTGGCAGGCACCGAGGAAGCCGAGCGCGTCGGCGTCGCCCCGCGCGCCGGCCTCGAGCCAGGAGCGCGCGAGGCGCGGGTCCCTGGGCAGGTATTCGAGGGCGAGGTGGAACTGGGCGGCGGCATCGCCGAGGAGCGCCGCGCTCGTCATGCGCCCGAGCGGCTGCGGGTCGCGCGCGGCGAGCCGCTCGAGGCTCGCGGCGTCGCCCGCCTCGCCGCCCGCCCGGAGGCGCGCCGTGACCGCCGCCTCGTCGAGGAGCGCCGTGCGGCAACCGGCCAGGATGCGTTGCCGGAACGCGTGCCGTGCCCCGATCTCGGCCGTCACGAGCGCGAGCGCCGCGGCGTCGGCGCCGGCCGTCGCGATGGCGTCCTGCTCGGCGCCCGCGGCGGCATCGGGCTGGCTCTCCTCGGCGCAGAGTGCCGCGAGGTCGGAAAGCGCCGCCGCGGCGCCTGGCGCGGTGCTCGCCGCGAGCGCGGCGGCCACGCCCTCGACGTCCCCCGCGGCGAGCCGCGCGCCGAGCGCCGCGGGCAGCGCCGCTCCCCGGAAGGCGCGCGCGAGCGCGGCAGGGAGGAAACCGGCCGGTGCCCGGGGCGCGCTGGCGGCGGGCGCGGGTTCGCGCGCGGCGGCTGCCGGCGCCGGCGGCGGCCCGGCGGCGGGCCCGGCCGGGGCGAAGGCCGGGGTCTCGGGCGCGGGCGACCGCGCAACGAGCCACACCCCCGCGACCAGGGCCGCGAGGACGGCCACGATCAGCACCGGGCCCGCTCTCATCGGGAGCGAGGCCCCGCGCCTGGTGGTCGCGGAGCGGCAGCTGCCGCCGGGCTCGGGGTCCTCATGCGGGGATTCTCGGCGCGCGAGGCCGGGCGCCGCCAGGCAGCCTTCGCCCGGAACGCCCCCGGCGCCCCTGCAAGTGGAATTTTCCGGAGGTCCTCCGTAACATTCGGCGGCTTTTCAGCGCTTTGGCCCAACGGATAGAGGCGGGTGGAGTCGTATGGCATTCAGAATTGCACAGATCGCGGTGGTTCCCGCATTCGCCGCGCTGCTCGTCGGCAGTTTGGCCCCGGCACCGGCCCGTGCCGACGCCGCGCCGGCCGCCGGCGACGCCAAGCACGGGGCGCGCATCGCCTACACCTGCTTCGGTTGCCACGGCATTCCCGACTACCGCAACGCCTATCCTGACTACCACGTGCCGAAGCTCGGCGGCCAGCACGCCGGCTACCTGGCCGCGGCGCTCGCCGAGTACCGCTCGGGCGATCGCCCGCACCCGACCATGCACGGCCAGGCCTCGAGCCTGAGCGCTGCGGACGCGGGCGACATCGCCGCCTTCTTCGCGACGCCGACGCCCGCCGTCGGCGGCAAGCCGGTCGGCACCGCGCCGGCCGCCGCGCAGATCTGCGCGAGCTGCCACGGTGCCGACGGCGTCGGCATCACGAGTGACTACCCGACGCTCGCCGGCCAGCACGCCGACTACCTCGAGCAGGCGCTCAAGGCGTACCGCAAGGGCACGCGCAAGAACGCGATCATGAACGGCTTTGCCGCGACGCTGAAGGACGAGGACATCCACGCCCTCGCCCAGTACTTCGCGCAGCAGCAGCCGGGCCTCGCGACGCCGCAGCCGCCGAGCGGCCCGCAGGCGCCGTGAGCGAACCGGGACGGACCCAGTCGAGGCCGGCGCAAGCCGGCCTCGTCGTTTCGGGGGTGACCGACTACGCCGACGGCGTGAGTGCGATCGACACCGAGTACGTCCGCCCGCAGCTCGACGCGAGTCACCTCATCGTCGAGGACGGGCGCGCAGCGTTCGTCGACACCGGCACCTCGCTCGCCGTGCCGCGGCTGCTCGCGACGCTCGCCGCGAAGGGGCTCGCGCCCGAGTCGGTCGACTGGGTGTTCCTCACGCACATCCACCTCGACCACGCCGGTGGCGCCGGCAAGCTGCTGGCGGCGCTGCCGGCGGCGCGCCTCGTGGTGCACCCGCGCGGCGCCCCGCACCTCATCGATCCGGCGCGGCTCATCGCGGCCACCAAGCAGGTGTACGGCGAGGCGCTCTATGCGCGCCTCTATGGCGAGATCGTGCCGGTGGACGCGGCGCGCATCGTGATCGCCGAGGAGGGGCTGGTGCTCGCGCTCGCCGGCCGGGACTTCGAGTTCCTGCACACGCCGGGCCATGCGCTCCACCACTGCGCGATCCTGGACCGGGGGCCGATGGGGCTCTTCAGCGGCGACACCTTCGGCGTGTCGTACCGCGAGTTCGACGTTGCCGGCCGCGAGTTCGTGATGCCGGCGACCACCCCGACCCAGTTCGACCCGCTGCAGCTGATCGCGTCGATCGAGCGCATCGTCGCGCTCGCACCGCGCGCGGTGTACATGACCCACTACGGGCGGGTGCGCGACGTCGCGCGCCTCGGCCGCGAGCTGGTCCGCGACGTCGCCGCCTACGCCGGGCTCGCCCGCCGGCACGCCGCCGCGAGCGACGTGCGCGCGCGCCTGCGCAGCGCGCTCTACGACTACCACTGCGCCCTGCTCGACGCGCACGGCTTCGATCCGGATCCGGTGCGCCGGCATGCGCTGCTCGACGCCGATGTGATGCTGAACGCCGACGGTCTCGTCGCCTGGCTCGAGCGCGGCGCGCGCTGAGGCGCGGGCCGCGGCTGCGGAAGTTGCGGAGCCCGGTCGCGCCGGGCTTACGCTAGAATGCAGTGCACCAATCGCGAGGCCGCCCCGATGCCGAAGAATCCCGGATCCGCTGGCGCCCGCCTGTGGGCGGCACTCGACGCCGAGCGCCCGCTGCAGGTGGTCGGTGCCGTCAACGCCTACTCGGCGCTGCTCGCGGCGGAGGCGGGCTTCCGGGCCGTCTACCTGTCGGGCGCCGGCGTCGCGAATGCCTCCTTCGGCCTCCCGGACCTCGGCATCACCTCGCTCAACGACGTCTGCGAGGACATCCGCCGCATCACCGGCGCGACCGACCTGCCGCTCCTCGTCGATGCCGACACGGGCTGGGGTGCGGCCTTCAACATCGCGCGCACCACGCACGATTTCATCAAGTCCGGCGCGGCGGGCCTGCACATCGAGGACCAGGTGCAGGCGAAGCGCTGCGGCCACCGGCCCGGCAAGGCGCTGGTGTCGTCCGAGGAGATGTGCGACCGCATCAAGGCGGCGGTGGACGGGCGCACCGACGACGACTTCGTGATCATGGCGCGCACCGATGCGCACGCGGTCGAGGGCCAGCACGCGGCGGTCGAGCGCGCGCGCGCCTACGTCGCGGCCGGCGCCGACATGATCTTCGCCGAGGCGCTCGGCACGCTTGCGGAGTACCGCGAGTTCACCCACGCGGTGCAGGTGCCGGTGCTCGCGAACATCACCGAGTTCGGCAAGACGCCGCTGTTCACGGTCGGCGAGCTCGGCGAGGCCGGCGTCGGCCTCGTGCTCTACCCGCTGTCGGCGTTCCGCGCGATGTCGAAGGCCGCGCTCGCGGTGTACGGCGAGATCCGCGGCAAGGGCACGCAGGCCGGCGTCGTCGAGCGCATGCAGACCCGCGCCGAGCTCTACGAGGTGCTCGGCTACCACGAGTACGAGCAGAAGCTCGACGAGCTCTTCTCGAAGTAAGCGAACGGAAGGAAGCCGCCGTGTCCGATACCGTCAACATGCCGATCCCGCCGCCGCGGCCGAAGAAGTCGGTGGCGCTGTCCGGAGTCACCGCCGGCAACACCGCGCTCTGTACCGTCGGCCGGACCGGCAACGACCTGCACTACCGCGGCTACGACATCCTCGAGATCGCGGAGAACGCCGAGTTCGAGGAGATCGCGCACCTCCTGATCCACGGTACGCTGCCGGGGCTCGCCGAGCTCGCGGCCTACAAGCAGAAGCTCGCGCGCCTGCGCGGCATTCCCGAGACGGTGCGCCGGGTGCTCGAGGCGCTGCCGGCAGCGAGCCACCCGATGGACGTGATGCGCAGCGCCGTCTCGGCGCTCGGCTGCGCGCTCCCCGAGAAGGACGACCACGGCACCGCCGGTGCGCGCGACATAGCCGACCGGCTGATCGCATCCCTCGGCTCGGTGCTCTGCTACTGGTACCACTACAGCCATTCGGGCCGGCGCATCGAGGTCGAGACCGACGACGACTCGATCGGCGGCCACCTGCTGCACCTGCTGCATGGCCGTGCGCCGCCGCGCGAGTGGGTGCGCGCGATGCACACCTCGCTCAATCTCTATGCCGAGCACGAGTTCAACGCCAGCACCTTCGCGGCACGTGTGGTCGCCGGCACCGGCTCCGACATGTACTCCGCGGTGACGGCGGCGATCGGCGCGCTCAGGGGCCCGAAGCACGGCGGCGCCAACGAGATGGCGTTCGAGACCCAGAAGCGCTACGCGACGCCCGACGAGGCCGAGGCCGACATCCGCCGGCGCGTCGCCGGCAAGGAAGTCATCATCGGCTTCGGCCACCCGGTCTACACGCTCGCCGATCCCAGGAACGAGGTGATCAAGCGCGTCGCGCTCGCGCTCTCCGAGCGCGCCGGCGACCAGCGCATGTACTCGATCGCGGCGCGGCTCGAGACGGTGATGTGGGAGCTGAAGAAGATGTTCCCGAACCTCGACTGGTTCAGCGCGGTCAGCTACCACATGCTGGGCGTGCCGACCGAGATGTTCACGCCGCTGTTCGTGATCTCGCGGACCACCGGCTGGTGCGCGCACGTCATCGAGCAGCGCGAGGACGGCAAGATCATCCGCCCGAGCGCCAACTACGTCGGTCCCGAACCGCGGCCGTTCGTGCCGCTCGCCGCGCGCGGCTGACGGCCCGCTCAGCCGGCGGCGACGCTGGGCGTGCGCGGCGCCGGCGCCGGCGCGCGGCGCCGCACGTGGCGCCTGAGCGCACGCGCGAGTTCCGCCATCGTGAAGGGCTTCGCCACGAAGTCGCTCATGCCGGCGCGCAGGCAGTCTTCGCGCGCCCCCTGCATCGCGTGTGCGCTGACGCCGATGATCGGCAGTCGCGCGGCGTGCGTCGCCGCCTCGCGGGCGCGGATCCGCTCGGTGGCCTCGATGCCGTCCATCACCGGCATCTGGCAGTCCATCAGCACGACGTCGATGCCGCCGGCCGCGACGCACTCGAGTGCCTCGGCGCCGTCGCGCGCGGTGCGGGTCGTGCAGCCGAGTACCTCGAGCATGCCGCTCGCCACCGCCTGGTTGACCAGGTTGTCCTCGACGACGAGCACCCTGAGGCCGAGCTGCTCGCTCGCCGGCGAGCCGCCGAGGCTCGCGGCAAAGGTGCGCGTGTCGAGCTCGAGCTCGCGGCCGGCGAGCCGCGCGAGCGTCGCGTAGAGGAGGCTGCGGCGCACCGGCTTCGTGAGGTAGGCGGCGATGGCGGGGCTCGTGCCCGACTCGAGCTCGGCGATCGCATCGCCGCTCGCGGCGATCATCACGATGCGCGCCTCGCGGCAGGCGGGCGCGGCACCGAGTGCGGCGACGATGCCGCCGGCCGGGGTCGCGAGGGTCGGCTCGACGATCGCGATGTCGACGGTGCCGCCGGCCGCGGCGAGCGCCGCGCCAAGGCCGCTGCCGTCGCACTCGAACACCCGCGCGCCCTCTGCGGCGAGCTGGCGCACCAGCACCTCGCGGCAGCTGGCATTGCCGTCGGCGACCAGGATCGTCAGGTGGCGCAGCAGCGGCGGCCGCGGCAGTGCCACCGGCACCGGCGTCGTCGCGAGCGGCACCGCGAAGGCGAACGTCGAGCCGTGGCCGGGGCTGCTCGTGACCTCGAGCGTGCCGCCCATCAGCTCCACCAGCTGGTGGGTGATCGCGAGCCCGAGGCCGGTGCCGCCGAAGCGGCGCGTGGTGGAGGCATCCGCCTGGCTGAACGGCTCGAAGATCCGCCCGAGCGCATCGGGCGCGATGCCGATGCCGGTGTCCGTGACCGCGCAGCTGACGCGCGCGCGACCGTCGGCGTCGGGGCTGGCCGCGACGCGCACCACGACCTCGCCGCGCTCGGTGAACTTGAGCGCGTTGCCGACCAGGTTCGTCAGCACCTGCGCGAAGCGCACCGGGTCGACCTGCACGACCGGCGGCAGGCTCGCAGCGAGGTCGAGCACGAGCTCGAGGCCGCGGGCGTGGGCGCGCGGGCTCAGCAGCTCGAGCGTCTCCTCGATGAGTGCGCCGAGGTCGCAGCTGATCGGCGCGAGCTCGAGGCGCCGTGCCTCGATCTTGGAGAAGTCGAGGATGTCGTTGATGATCTCGAGCAGCGTCACGGCCGAGCGGTGGATCGTGTCGCAGAACTTGCGCTGCCGGGCACCGAGCTCGGTGCGGCCGAGCAGCTCGGTCATGCCGAGCACGCCGTTCATCGGCGTCCTGATCTCGTGGCTCATGCGCGCCAGGAACTCGGACTTGATGCGGCTCGCGGCGAGCGCGGCATCGCGCGCCGCGTCCGCGCCACGCTTCGCCTCCTCGAGCTCGGCCAGCATCTCGTTCGCGGCGCGCGCCACGGTGCCGATCTCGTCGAGGCGCGCCGGCGCAGGCAGGCGCGCCGAGGCGTCGCCGCTCCTGCCGATCGCGACGAGGCGCGCGGCGATCGCCTTGAGCGGCCGCAGCAGGAAACGGTCGAAGAACAGGAACACGAGCAGCGCGACGAGCGCGCCCGCGACGATGGTCGACACGAGCAGCGCGCGGGCGGCCTCGCGCGCCGCGGCGTGCACCGGACGCGGGCTCTCGAGCTCGACGGCGAGCTCGCTGCCGTCGCCGAGCGCCCCCACCGGGAAGCTGAGCACGAGGCGCTGCTCGTCGTGGTCGTCGACCGCGAGCGCGGCGGCGTCGAGGGCGCTGCCCGCGGTGCGCGGCGCGCTGCCGGCCGGCCGCGCGCGCAGCGCGAGCCCGCCGGCGCCGAGGCGCTCGAGGGTGGCGGCGACCTGTGAACTCAGCGCCCGCAGCAGGAACAGCTGGCCGTCCGGAGGTCCCGAGCCGTTGGTGTGCGTCACCTGCGCGGCGCCGAAGGCGTAGTAGGCGCCGTCGACGGCGGTGAAGCCGGCGGCGTAGGTGGCGGCGCCGAGCCGCCGGCCGATGAGCCCCGCCGGGGCGACCGCGGCGGCGATGCCGGGCGGTGGTGCGCTCAGCTGCTCGCGGCCCGCGTCGAACGCCCGGATTGCGACGATCCGTCCATCGGGTGCGACGAATGCGACGACGTCCACGGAGAGATTGGTGAAAATCTCGGGGGTCCAGTCGAGCACCATGAAGTCGGGCTTGCGGCCGGCGAGGAACTCGTAGGCGTCGTCCCAGGCCGCGTTGTCGCGGGCGGACCGCCGCATGTCCTCGATCTGCCAGGTGAGCACGCGGTCGGCGAGCCGGGCACGACCGAGCGCGTCGCGGCGTTCGGCGGCGTCGACGGTGCCGCCGTACCAGGAGCGCGCCGCCACGTACTGGCCGACGGCGAGCGCGCAGAAGGTCGCGACGAGCACGGCGATGGTCAGACGGTGCAGACTCGGGTGCATCGCGGTGGCAGGTCCGGTCTCGGCCTCGCGTGGTGGCCCCGGAATACCCGGGAGCCTGTCTCGGGATAGCGGCCCGGCGGGGGGCTTCTTGAACCTTGGCGGGATCCGGGACCGCCGGCAGGATTCATAAAATCAGACGGTTAAGGGAGATTCGGATGGCAAAGGCATGGAAAACCCTTGGGTGGGTCGCGCTCGCGCTCCTGGTCGTCGGCGGCTATGCCGGCTACCGCATCGGCTTCGGCACGCCGTTCACGATCAACGAGCTCGCCAACCGCCAGATGATCGTGTTCCTCGTCAGGAACCCCGAGCTCTTCACCCAGGTCGGCATCGCCGACGGCACGATCCTCGATCGCCACTCCGGCAAGCTGTCGGCGGTCGGCGTCGAGAAGCGCGACGAGGACTACGCGCTCGCCGAGCGCTTCGCCGGCGAGGTGCACCGCTTCGACCGCTCGACGCTCGACCGCCAGGAGCAGATCACCTACGACATCCTGCTCGACCAGTGGGACACGCAGCTCGCCTTCAGGCGCTTCGACTGGCTGTCGTCCGAGGGCCTCTATCCCATCGCGCCGATGTGGGGCACGCAGGTGCAGGAGGTGAGCTTCCTCCTGTCGCAGCACGTCGTGAAGAACGACAAGACCGCGCGCAACTACGTGCTGAGGCTCGAGGCGCTCGGCGGGAAGCTCGATGCGGTGACCGCCGAGATGCAGCGCCAGGAGAAGCTCGGCGTGGTCCTGCCGGTGGCGCTGCTCGACAAGGCGGAAGCCGGCATCAAGGACACCGTGAGCCCGGCACCCGCCGACAACCCGCTCGTGACGACCTTCGTCGAGCGGATGAAGAAGACCAGCATCGATGCGACGCTGCAGGACGAGCTCGCGAAAAGTGCCGCCGACGCCGTCAAGACCCGCGTCTACCCGGCCTACGCGCGCATGACCGCGGCGCTCGAGGCCGTGCGGCCCGAGGCCGAGAAGCAGACCGCCGGCGTCGGGCGGCTGCCCGACGGCGCGGCCTACTACGCAGCGATGCTGAAGCAGATGACGACCACCGACTACACGCCCGACCAGGTGCACGAGCTCGGGCTCCGGGAGGTCGAGCGCATCACCGCCGAGATGGATGCACTGCTGAACGCCCAGGGCCTCACGAGCGGCACCGTTGCCGAGCGCATGCAGGCGCTCGGCAAGGACCCGCGCTTCCACTATCCGAACACCGACGAGGGCCGCAAGCAGGTGCTGGCGCGCTACCAGCAGATCCTCGACGAGGTGAACGCGCGCATGCCGGAGTACTTCCGCACGCTCCCCGCCCAGAAGATCAAGGTCGAGCGCGTGCCGCTCGCCGCCGAGAAGGGCTCCGCGGGCGCCTACTACCAGCCGGCGGCGATGGACGGCTCGCGGCCCGGGACGTTCTTCGCGAACCTGAGGGACACCAGCGAGGAGCCGACCTGGGCGATGAAGACGCTCGCCTACCACGAGGGCATCCCGGGCCATCACTTCCAGATCTCGATCGCGCAGAACATCAAGGACGTGCCGATGATCCGGCAGCAGACGCTGTACTCGGCCTACGCCGAGGGCTGGGCGCTCTATGCCGAGCGGCTCGCCGCCGAGATCGGCATGTACAAGGACGACCCGTTCGGCGACCTCGGGCGGCTGCAGGCCGAGCTGTTCCGCGCGGTGCGCCTCGTCGACGACACGGGCCTGCACGCCAAGGGCTGGAGCCGCGAGCAGGCGATCGACTACATGGTGAAGACCACCGGCATGAACGAGGCCGAGGTCACCTCCGAGGTCGAGCGCTACATGGGACTCCCCGGGCAGGCCTGCGCCTACAAGGTGGGACAGCTCAAGATCCTCGAGCTCCGCGAGCGCGCCAGGGCCGCGCTCGGACCCAAGTTCGATCTCAAGGAATTCCACGCGGTCGTCCTCGAGAACGGCGGCGTGCCGCTGACGCTGCTCGACAAGCTCGTCGACGAGTGGATCGCGCGCCAGAAGGGCTGAGGCGGACGGCGGGCGCGGCAGGCGCGCGCGGCACGGGCCTTTGCTGCGCAGCAAGGGCTGGCACGGCGCGCGCCCTGCGGCAATTGATACCTTTGCGAGTGGCGCAGCGGCCGCGGCTGTATCAACATCGCGCCCCGCTCCTCCAACTACCGAGACGGCCGCCATGTCCAGCCACGACTACAAGTCCGCCAAGCGCCCCGCTCCCGACCAGGTGCTGGTCGACATCGCCGAATACGCCGCGAACGCCGGGATCACGAGCGAGGTCGCCTACGACACGGCGCGCTACTGCCTGATGGACACGCTCGCCTGCGGCTTCCAGGCGCTCCAGTATCCGGCCTGCACCAAGCTGATGGGACCGGTGGTGCCGGGCGCGACGATGCTGGGCGGGGCGCGCGTGCCGGGCACGAGCTACGAGCTCGACCCGGTGCAGGCGGCGTTCAACATCGGCTGCATGATCCGCTGGCTCGACTTCAACGACACCTGGCTCGCCGCGGAGTGGGGCCATCCGTCCGACAACCTGGGCGGCATCCTCGCGGTCGCCGACTGGCTGTCGCGCAGGAACCTCGCCGAGGGCAAGCGCGCGCTCAGCGTGCGCGACGTGCTCACCGGCATGATCAAGGCACACGAGATCCAGGGCGTCACGGCGCTCGAGAACGCCTACAACAAGGTCGGACTCGACCACGTGCTCAACGTGCGCGTCGCCACCACCGCGGTCGTGACCGCGATGCTCGGCGGCAGCCGCGAGCAGGTGA
>Ga0181519_10000828_pt1 | contig 27625 bp, 24 predicted proteins | sample PEATcosm2014_Bin_26_FD_121102 | JGI IMG/M metagenome (GOLD analysis project Ga0181519, IMG submission 121102) | Peatland microbial communities from MTU Mesocosm Facility, Houghton, MI, USA - PEATcosm2014_Bin02_10_metaG | ecosystem: Environmental > Terrestrial > Soil > Wetlands > Peat | place...
GACTGCAGAAAGGGAGAATGCCACCATGAGGATGATGGACGAGAGCGAAAGTGTGAATATGGATGTCAATGTGATTGCATTGCAACATGCCGTGCTTTGCGCCGATTGCGAAGTCATCAGCGAAAGCATCCATGACGTCTGCCGGGTTTGCGGGAGCAGCTCTCTGCTGAGCCTGTCAGCCGTGCTGGGCGGCACGCTTCCGGTGCAGCGGGCGCAACTGGTGGAGGCTCCGGAACCCGCTCCGGCGGCGGCGGCACTTATTCCGCTGCGGCGCCGCATGCCCCACACGCGAGTGCGAAGAGCCGCCGCATAAGCTCGAGGAAATGACGGCTTCCCACGTCTGGCCAAATGCAGGCCAGACATGGGGCACCAATCGTTCTATTTATGAGAACCGCGGGCCACCAGCCTGGTTCTATCGCGTAATATAGTTCATCAATTCAACAAGCGCCGACTCCATATCGCTCAGGCCTTCTCGAAGTTCCCATAAATCGTGATTCAAACCGACCACCACGTCGCCTAGTTCGTCCCGCTTCTGAGGTGGCAGTCTCAAAAAAGCAGGAAAGATTTCCTTGTCGAATTTTCTGCAAAATAGGGCTAGTTCGGCCAGATGATGGCTAATATTGCCCCGAGCGTCTTCAGTTCCAACAAACCCTAACTCGTCGAATCTCCCTTCGATCTGGGCCTGCAACTCTAACAGCGCTTTCACCTCACGATCAACGTTTTCCATAAATCCTCTATTCTAGCTCCCAAGCTTGCCGCGCAAAACTCCTACGGGCGGGTGGCCCACGTCTGAAATCTCCAAGTTGACGGTGCCCCACGTCTGCCTTCGGTTGGCAGACGTGGGTGATCACACCAACGAAAATGCCTGCGTGGTTCGGTGGCCCATTCAAGCCTACTTTTGGCGTGAGCGCGGGACCTTTCTCGCAGACAGTGTAGGCACCTGCGCCCCGCCGCCTCAAGCGCAAACTGCGCTGAACGGCAAAAACCTCCCGGATGGGAGGCTCTTTATGCTGAGAATTTGAGGAAGAAAATGGTCGGGGCGACTGGATTCGAACCAGCGACCCCCTGCGCCCAAGGCAGGTGCGCTACCAGGCTGCGCTACGCCCCGACATTGTGAATCCCGCGCCGACGGCGCAGACCTCACCTTCAAATCCTAGCACAGCCGGCGGTGCGGCCTGTGCGGCGGCCCGATGGGCGTACGAAATGGGCGCAGGCTTCATCGCAAACCTACTTGAGCAAAGCCTTCCTGCGCACAAATATATCTGGTCACTAACCTGCCAGGTACAGAACCAAAAACTGCCGGCTGCGCCGCGGCGGCCGCGTGTGCGCGCAATTTCTTCATCCCCGCCCGGGATTCGATTACAATTCCTCTTTCGCCCGGCAGTGTTTTCGGCGCACGCGTAGCCGCCGGGCTTGCTGCCTGCAAAATTTGTTTTGCGCACCACGGACCCCAATGATGAGCACTCTTCCTCTGCGGCTGGTTTATTCCGACAAGGCTCAGTTGCCGATTGGCGACCACGTCTTCCACTCCGGCAAGTACCGCGCCGTGCTGGAGGCCTTGCTGGCCAGCGGCGCCTACCGCCAGGAGGATGTGCTGAGCTCGCCGTGCGCGCGCGACGAGGACATGCTGCTGGTGCACACCCGCCTGTGGGTGGACAAGCTGAAGCACGGCGCGCTGAGCACGCGCGAGGAGTTGGAGCTGGAGGTGCCGTACAGTCCCGAGCTGGTGCAGGCCTTTTGGCACATGGCAGGAGGCAGCATTCTGGCCGCGCAGCAGGCGTTGCGCAACAACTGCTGCGTGCACCTGGGCGGCGGATTCCACCACGCCTTTGCCGACCACGGCGAAGGTTTCTGCCTGATCAACGACATCGCCATCGCAATCCGCGTGCTGCAGCGCGATGGACACATTGCGCGCGCCATGGTGCTGGACTGCGACGTGCACCAGGGCAACGGCACGGCCACCATCTTCGGCACTGGCGACCCGGAGCCCTTCCCCGGCGCCAGTTGGGCGGCCTCGCTAACGGGTCCGCGGCGCGCGGCCAACGTGCGCACCAGCGCCGTACGCGACATCTTCACGGTGAGCCTGCACCAGGAGAGCAATTATCCGCACTGGAAGCCGGCCAGCTCGATTGACGTGAACCTGCCGGACGGCACAACGGACGACGAGTACATGGAGTGGCTGGAGGTGGCGCTGAAAGGATCTCTTGAACGCTACGAGCCCGAGTTGCTGTGCTACGTCGCCGGAGCCGACCCATACCACGGCGACCAGCTCGGTGGGCTGGCGATGACCATCGAGGGCCTGAAGCGGCGCGACCTGCGGGTATTCGAGTTTGCGCGCGACAACGGCATCCCCATCATGAGCACCTTCGCCGGCGGCTACGCGGAAAAGCCCGAGGACACGGTCGCCATCCACGTGAATACGGCGCTGGCAGCCAAGGAAGTGTTCGGCTGAGCCGCATGCAGGCTCCCCGCCTGCCGCCTGATAGAATTGATGGGTAAGCAGTTCGCAATCACTTACTGAAAAGACAACTATGTTTGAGAATTTAACAGACAAGCTACAGCGCGCCTTCAAGAACCTCCGCGGCCAGGGAACCCTTACGGCCGAAAACATGGAGGAGGCGCTCAAAGAAATCCGCCTCGCACTGCTGGAAGCCGACGTCAACTTCAAAGTCGTCAAGGACCTGATTGACCACATCCGCGAAAAGGCCACGGGCGCCGAAGTCCTGACCAGCCTGTCGCCCGCCGAGATGGTCATCAAGGTGGTGCGCGACGAGCTGGTCGAAACGCTCGGCAAGGATACCGCCAAGTTCAAGTTCGCCAGCCAGCCTCCGACGGTTGTGCTGATGGCCGGATTGCAGGGCTCGGGTAAAACGACGACCAGCGGCAAGCTGGCCGCGTGGTTCAAAAAGGGTGGACGCCGCCCCATGCTCGTCTCGGTTGACGTCTATCGTCCGGCCGCGCGTGAGCAGCTCAAGATCGTCGCCCAGGCCATCGGAGCGAAGCTCTACGAAGGCGCAGACGTAAAGAGCGACACCGAGAGCGTGGTTCGCCTGGCCAAGGAAGCGCGCCGCGAGGCCATCATCAACGGCTGCGACATCCTCATCGTTGACACGGCCGGCCGACTGCACATTGACGAACAGTTGATGGACGAGATGCAGGCGCTGAAAAAGCTGCTGACGCCACAGGAAGTCCTCTTCGTCGCCGACGCCATGACCGGACAGGATGCGGTCAACAGCGCACGCGAGTTCCACGACAAGTTGCAATTGACCGGCGTGGTGCTGACCAAGATGGACGGCGACGCAAGAGGCGGCGCGGCGCTCAGCATCCGGGCCGTCACCGGACAGCCCATTAAGTTCCTGGGCACGGGCGAAAAGTACGACGCGCTGGAACCCTTCCACCCGGACCGCGTGGTCGGCCGAATCCTCGGCATGGGCGACATCCTTTCGCTCATCGAGCGCGCCGAAGAAAAGATTGATAAGAAGAAGAGCGACGAGTTCGCGCGCAAGGCATTGAGCGGCGACGGCTTCAGCCTGGAGGACTTCCGCGATCAGCTCCGCCAGGTGAAGAAGATGGGCTCGCTGCAATCCATCATGGGCATGCTGCCCAAGGTCGGACCCTTTGCGCAGATGCAGCAGGCCAGCAGCAAGGTGGACGACAAGCAGATCAACCGCGTCGAGGCCATCATCAACTCCATGACCTCCTACGAGCGCGAGCATCACGAGGCGATCAACGGCAGTCGCCGCAAGCGCATCGCGCGCGGCAGCGGAACCAGTGTGCCGGAGGTCAACAACCTGCTGCGGCAGTACGCGCAGATGCGCAAAATGTTCAAGAGCATGAGCAAGCCGAGCTTTGCGCGCCGGTTGGGTGGCATGAAGCTGCCGGGGATGTAAGGTTTCCGGCCAATAAGTTTTCAAAGATGCGAAAGCCCCGCCAAGTGCGGGGCTTCTTGCTGTGCATGCAAGTTAGTCGAGGTGCTCAACCAGATGCTTTAGCGATCAACCAACTAGCGCAAGCCATCGAACAGATCGGTTTCCATGCGCAGCGGCGCAATCTCTCTGGTGGCGGCCAGGTGGAAGAGTTCCTCGTTGCCGGCCTGCGCCTGCGCGTGGACGAAGATGGGCAGCAGCGGCCGTTGCGAAGTGTGTTTGGCAAAGGCCTCGTTCTTGCGCTCGAGGAAGGGCGTCACGTCAATGCGCGCCGTCACCGGAGAAAGCGCCACGGCGGGCCGCTCCTTGAGCGAAAAGACGGTGGTGCAGTAGTAAAGCTTTTGCGCCGGCCACGGCGGAAGGCCTTCGGTGTGGCGCTCGCTGTAAGGCAGGGCGCGCGCGGCAAACTGGAAGGCCGCCTGGGTGAAGAGTCCGGCCATGCCGTGGTCGGGATGGGCGGTGACGAAGCCTTCGGCGCCGAAGGTGATGACTACGTTGGGACGGAAGCGGCGGATGAATCCCGCGAGGCGCCCGGTGACCTCGGCGAAGTCCGCGCCAAAAAGATTGCCGTCGGCGTAATCCCACAGCTCGCAGGTGGTGACGCCAAGGTGATGGCAGGAGTCGGCGAACTCGACGCGGCGGATGGCCTTCAGCGCGGCATCGTCGGCGGCGCCTGCGCGGTTGGCCGCACGCTCTCCGCCGGTCAGGCAGACGACGGCGCACTCCACGCCCTCTCCTGAATACTTTGACAGCACGCCGCCGAAGCATCCGGCTTCGTCGTCGGGATGCGCGGTGACCGCAAGCAGCTTCAACATTCCGTATCCTCCTGGGGACAATCTCTTGCTGCAAAATCGAGCGCCTGCTGCGCCTGCTGGCAGACCTCCGCCACGGGGCGATAGCTGCGGCGATGCAATGGCGTTGCCCCGTGCAGGGCGAGCGCGCGGCGATGCTCCGGTGTGGGATAGCCTTTGTGGCTGGCCAGTCCATACTGCGGATACAACGCGTCGAGCTCGCATAGAAGGTGGTCGCGATGCACCTTGGCCAGGATGCTGGCCGCCGCAATGGAGGCAGAGAGCGCGTCGCCGTGGATGATGGCCTTCTGTGGGCAGTCGAGGTCCAAGGTGGTGGCGTCCACCAGCAGGAAATCCGCTGCGGGCTGGAGTTGCTGGACGGCCATCTTCATGGCCAGTCGGCTGGCCTGCAAAATATTGATGCGGTCAATAGTTGAGCTATCAACTTCCGCCACTGCCCATGCCAATGCGCGCTCGCGGATAAGGATGGCCAGCCGTTCGCGCTCGGCCTCGTCGAGGAGTTTTGAATCACGCAGTCCGCGAATGCGGTCTTTTGGATTGAGCATGCAGGCGCCGGCCACCACGGGTCCGAAGAGGCATCCACGCCCGGCCTCGTCCACTCCGGCAACGCGCTGCGCGCCTTGGCGGCGGGCGGATTGCTCCAAAAGGGTGGTGCAGCGCAGGGATTGCAGCAGGCGCAGCTTTGCCGCCGACGCCGAAATGGGCTTCGAGTCTTGCTGTGCGCCTGATTGGGAAATTAACCGTGCCACCGTGTTGCAAGCTTCGCACTTTGGCAAAGCTCCGCGCAAGGGGCAGGCGGCCCACAGAACTGGGTCGCCCGCCGATTATTTCCTGCGTACAGGCTGCGTCACATCCGCCGAGCGCTCCAGCTTGTCCCATGCGAAGGGACGTCCATCCATGGCGCGGATCAGCGTCTTGAACAAGACGATGCTGAACAACTGGCGGTAGGCGAAGCGCTGCAACCAGACATGGCCCAGCAGCCACCAGTCGCGACGGTCGCGTCCGTGACGCCGCTCCAGGCTGAAGGCCAGGGTGGAGGCGATGAAGTCAATCACCATGAACATCAGGAAGAACAGCAGCAGCTTGGTGAAGCCCGCCGGGTCGGCCGTTTCGGGATGGAAGTGCTTGTCGTAGATCAGATACTTCAGGGCTCCGAAGACGAACATGATGTCAATAAACGGAGAGACCAGGGGCAGCATGATCTGGAAGATGACCGTGTTGGGCAGCGCGATGTAGCCCAGCGCGCCCTTGCGGGCGAATGCCGAACGATGCTTCCAGACCGCCTGCAGGATGCCGAAGGACCAGCGGAAGCGCTGGCGCATCAGTCCATTGGCTGTGCTGGGAGCCTCGGTGTAGGCCAGCGAGCGGTCTTCGTACTCCACCTTGTAACCGTTTTGCAGCAGGGCCATCGTCAGGTCGGCGTCTTCGGCGACGGTGTCCAACTTGTAGCCACCGGCGTTGCGTACGGCCTCGGTGCGCCAGGCGCCAATAGCTCCCGGGACAACGCAGACGGCGCTGAAGGTGTTGAGCGCGCGGCGCTCGAAGTTCTGGCTGGTGATGTACTCCAAGGCCTGCCAGCGCGTCCACAGGTTGACGCGGTTGCCCACCTTGGCGTTGCCGGCCATGGCGCCCACGCGCAGGTCCTGGAAGTGCGGCACCAGGTAAGCGATGGCGTCGGTGGCGATGATGGTGTCGGCGTCAATGCCGATGAAGATTTCCTCGGTCACCGCCTGCAGTGCGTTGTTCAGTGCGCTGGCCTTGCCGCCGTTCTCCTGGCGGATGACGGTCAGGCGTCCGCGCGCAATCTCCTCGGCAAACTGCTGCTCGGCTATGTCGGCCGTGCGGTCCTTGCTGCCGTCGTCAATCACAATGACGCGCAGGTTGGGATAGGTGGAGGCCAGCACGCTGCTGATGGTGCGGACGATCACCTTCTCCTCGTTATAGGCCGGCACCAGCACGGCCACCCTCGGGTGGAAGGCCGATTCGCCGGTGGCCATCTCCGTGCGATGGCGGCGCAGACGGTCGAAGGTGGCGGCGGCGCCCACCAGCACCAGGCGTCCACTCATCAGCACGTCGCCGACGAAGAAGACGAAGACGATGAAGCTGTTGGCGGCGCCGAAGATCAGGAAGCCGGCGGAGTCCACCACTGCCCACAGGCGGTCGTTGCGGCTGATGGGCGGCATCACGTCGTCGCGGGTTTTGCCCAGCAACTCATGCACGCTGATGAACTCATAGCCGCGCGCGCGCACCTGCGTGATGATCATGGGCAGGGCCTTGATGGTGTTGGCGCGGTTGCCGCCGCCATCGTGCAGCAGGATGATGGAGCCCTTGCCGAGCTGGTCCAGGATTGACTGCGTGATCTGCTCCGGCGAAGGCCGCGGATTGTCGCGCCAGTCGTCGGGATCAATCTTGTCGCCCACGGTGATGTAGCCCATGCTCTGCGTGAGGGCAAGAGGGCGCACTTCGTCGGCGGTGTCGGGTTCCTGGTCAATGGAGTACGGCGGGCGGAAGAGCACGGGCTTGATGCCGAGCTTGGCGGCCAGCAGGCGCTCGGTCAGGTTCAGTTCAATGCGCGCGTACTCCGGGCTGATGCTGCTGATGTCGGGATGAGTGAAGGTGTGGTTGCCAATCTCGTGGCCTTCGCGATAGGTGCGCTTAAGGATCGAGGGATACTTTTCCGCCTCCAGTCCAATGGTGAAGAAGACGCCCTTGACGTTGTACTGCTTGAGCACGTCGAGCACCTTCGGCGTCCACTCCGGATCGGGGCCGTCATCAAAGCTGAGCACCACCTTCTTGGGCGGCGCGCCGTAGGCGACAATGCGATAGGGGCTGGGCAGTTCCTTGAAAATCTCGTCAATGACAAGGCCGCTCGTGTCGGTCTTAATCTCTCGGGTGCCGCTGGAGGGTTCGCCCTCAATGCGCAGGATGTCGCCATCGCCTTCGATGTCCACGTCCTGTCCGGGATCCACTGCGCCCAGTTTGAGCGGCGCGTCGGGATACATCGGATGCTCCCAGACCTTCCACAGCGAACGGTCCTCCGAGCCGAGGCGCCAAAGCACAAAGGTGGAGATGCCCAACTGGCGCGCGGCGCGCATCTGGTTCAGGCTGGTCGCCGCATCCAGATACCAGACGTCGTGGCGGCGGTTGGCATCGTCCAGGTAGGTGAAGTGCGGATTCAGCGCGTCGGAGTCAAAGTCAATGTCGGTCTCCGAGTCGCGCGCTTCAAGCCACGCCTCCTGCACGCTGACATTGTGCACGCCGAAGGCTCCCGGCTTGCCCTTCTTGTCGGTCGTCCAGTCGTAGCCGTAGTTGCCAATGGCGCAGATGATCTTTTCGCGCGGGATGACCTTGAGCGCCTTCTGAAGATTCTCGACAAACCAGTCCTGCCCGGCGATGGCGCCCGGCTGGCCGCCCGGATAATGCTGGTCGTAGTTCATCAGGATGAGGCCGTCGGCCACCTTCGCCAGGTACTGGTAGTCGAAGTCGGCGTTGGCGGCCGGCACGCTGATGTAGAGCTTCTGATTCTTCTGGTGCAGGTCGCCGGCCAGCTCGGCGATCAGCGCACGATAGCCCGGCTGCGCGCTTTCGGCAAAGCCCTCGATATCCACCGTGAGGCCCTTGTAGTTATCGCTGGCCAGGAAGGTGGCAACCTCCTGGCGGAAGCGCTGGCGCGCCTCGGGCGAGTTCAGCATCTGGGCCACGTCGGTGCGCCACTCGTTCTCGATTGGGTCAAAGTTATTGACCATCGGCAGCACGTCCACCTGGGCGTTCTGCTGGTGGATGAGCGGCATGAGCTTGAGATCAATGTTGGCGGCGCGGCCGTTGTTGATGGCCGGATAGAGCGTGTTGTTCTCGCTGACCGCCTGCAAGTGCCCGTCGGCGCTGAGGACGTGCAGCCACTCGGGAAAGATGAAATCCAGTTGCGGCAGAGCCTCGCGCAGGCTGCTGTAGCTGGCCGCGTCCCAGGTGACGTAGAAGGCTCCGCGAATGCCTTCGCCGCTGTTCAGCACCACCTGCGAGGGCGGCAGCTGCGACTTGCGGTGCTGGTTCTTGCGCGGCGGTTTCTTCTCGTTCTGCTTCAGCGCGCGGTAGTTCTTCTTCTGGTCGGCCAGCAGAAGCTTGGGCATGGGAGTATGCCGCAGCACGGTGACGGCAAAGATCACCAGTATGACGCTGAGCAGGACCACCACAATGTCACTGGTGCGGCGAATACGCCTCCAGCGCCGCCGGTCGGGATCGAGAAAAACTGGTTTGGACATGGGGTTTTAGCCGTCACTCCTATCGTATGGGGATGGGTGGGGCGCGTCAATGCCACTCCACCACAGGGCCGCGGCGGCGGCCTGCTGGGCAGGAATGTCTGCTACATTTGGATATGCTCGCACTGCTGCGGAAGCACTGGTTGTGGTTTACGGCCATCGCCGTGACGGCCGTTGCCGTGCGCCTGTTCCTGGTAGCCCAGTCCTACATTATTGACGGTGACTCGCTGGTGTATGGCGAGATTGCCAAGGCCCTGGGCTGGCACCACATGTACGGCATGGAGCGCGCCACCGGCTGGGAACCCACCATGATCCGCATGCCGGGCTATCCCCTTCTGCTGGCCGTCACATTCCGGCTCACCGGCCCGGACCGCTTCTTCCTCATCATGGCCGTGCAGGCTTTTGTGGATGTGCTGACCGCCGTGTTCGTCGGCGACCTGGCGCGGCGGGCGTTTACATCGCTTGCCCGCCCCGGCCTTGCGGATCGCGCCGCGCGTTCGGCCTTCCTGCTGGCGGCCACCTGTCCCTTCCTCATCTGCTACGCCTATACGCCGCTCACCGAATGCTTTGAGACCTTCTGCACGGCCGTCGCCTTTGACATGGCCTTTGTGGCGCTCGACAGGCGCCAACTGCGCTGGTGGGCCTTGTGCGGTACGGCCATCGGCGCGGCCATCCTGCTGCGCCCGGATGGCGGCCTGGTGCTGGGTTGCATCGGCTTGCCCGTTCTGTACCTCATTTGGCGCGAGGCCGCGCGCCGCCGCGAACTCATCCTCTCCATGCTGCTGCTGGGCGCTGTTTCGCTGGCGCCGCTGGTGCCGTGGGCCGCGCGCAACTACCGCGTCTTCCATCAATTCCAGCCGCTGGTGGACGCCCATGCCGTGGATCCCGGCGAGTTCATCCCCGCCGGCTTTGAGAGCTGGTGGAAGACCTGGGGATTCGACTACGCCCACACCATGGACATCGGCTTCCCCGTGCCCGGCGAGGCCATCCACATTGAAGACGTGCCCGGCTACGCATTCGACAACCCGGCGCAGCGCGCAGAGGTTGCCGCACTCTTCGCGGAGTACAACGCCAATGGCTACGACATCGGTCCGGACCTGGACCGCAAGTTCGCCGTCGCGGCCGATGAAGCCCTGCGACGGCATCCCCTGCGCTGCCGCCTGGTGATGCCCGCGGCCCGCACCCTGGATATGTGGCTGCGCCCGCGCACCGAAATGTTTCCGCTGGACGTACACTTCTGGCAGATCAAGTTTGATCCGCGCGACTCCCGCCTCAGCATCTCGCTTGGCCTGCTGAACCTGTTTTACATGGCGGCCGCCGTGGCCGGAGTGTGGCTGCTGCGCCGCGAGCGCTTTACCCTGGCGCTGCTGCTGACCTTCCCCATCCTGCGTTCGCTGTTTTTGGCCACCACCGGCAACAGTGAGGACCGCTACACCATCGAGTGCTTCCCCATCGTCCTCGCCCTCGCCGGAGGATGGATGGCCTCGCACATCCTCAGCCAGCAACAGACGCGTTCCGCCGCCGCAGCGCAATAACGTATACAGACTCGCCGGGAGAAGTGCTTCCTGCAAAATGTGAAAAGCCGGAGCGTTGGCCCCGGCCTGTTATCTTCCATTCGATGGATGGATCAACGCAGGTCTCTACTTCTTGCCCTCTCTTGTCGCAGAGTCATCCGAGTTGTTACTTGAATCCCCGGCCACATCGCTCATGCGGAAGCCGGTGCGCACGTGCTCCAGAATGAACTCGGCGGCGTCGCGGTTGGCCACGCGATCGGTTTGCAGCAGGTGGCGGATGGCGTCCATCAGAAGCCGCTGGCCCTCCACGTAGCGCGGATCGGGTTGCGGGGTGCGGGTGTGGCGCGTGGGGTCCGGCCGGGCCGGAATGATGACCACCTTCGACTTCTTCATGGGCCCTCCACTGCGCGCTACTACGTTACAGCGCGAGCCTGCTTCCGCCAACTTACTTTTCAACCTACTGATATCTTCAACACGTTATTTCTTTAATGCAAAGGCGTCGGCCGGAAGCGCCTTGTTCAGTTCAATGTTCGTGTACTTCGCCAGGCGGTAATCGCCCTCGCCCTGGTCCAGCTTCTGCTGCACGCTCATGCCGGTCTGCTGGTTGATCCACAGTGTGATGAGCGGAAACATGTTGCGCGCCTGCGGGGTCTTGGGCACCAATTCCAATTTGTAAGTGGACACGCCCATGGCGGTCTCCGTGCCGGCGCAGCGGACGGTGAAATTTTTCGGCAGGTCGTGGCCGCGTCCGCCGAAGCCAAGCGCCAGAAAGTTCTCGAAGTTGGTCTGGTCCTTGCGCGCGTCCTTGGTGGTGATCTGCCCGCTACGGCGGAAGAGTATCTGGAGCATGCCGTCCTTGAAGACCATCTTCTTCTGTGGCTCCCAGGAGAGCAGCTTATTGGTCTTCTTCTCGTAGATCGGAGCCTTTACGTCGGCCGCGACTTCGACGTTGGCGCCCGCACGGCGGAAGTACATCACGCCGCGGTTCAGGTCGTGCTCGGCGACGACGGCCTGATACTGGTCCCACTCGAAGTCGGTCTGCACGCTCTTGAAGCCCTCGCTCGAGTGGTCCAGCAGCGCGAGCGCCGCATCCAGGCTGCATCCCTTCTGCGCCACAGCCGGCGAGGCCATCACCACGGCCACCAGCAACATCATCCAGAACTTTCTCATGGCCATTCCCATTTCTTCTTATTTCCGGCGCCTAGCGCCGCACCCACACGTGGTAGCCCACTACGTTGCCGGAAAGGTCCTTGTCTGCGGCCCAGCGCTTGATCTTGACGTATCCGCTGATGGGCTCGATGATGCGCTGCAACTCGGCCTGCACTTCGTCGGAGTTGGCGGCCTTCACGTCCTGCGCGTCCACGCGGAAGACCAGGCCGTTCTCGCCGTCGGGCAACACCAACACGCTGCGCGGCCGCGGGCGCCGCTCCGCCGGCTTGTCCTTGAAGTTGACGAAGAACGGTGTCGCGAAGATGAACACTAAAATCAGTGTCACCATCACGTCGTAATGGAAGCTACCGCGCTCGTGCGTCCACCAGATGTAGCCCCGGACGGTCTGCCAGATCTTTCTCATCGCTGATTCGTACCCACACTCACACCTGAAATCGCTCGCGTCACTATCCTGCTTACAGCTTGCGCGGCGTAATCCTGTCGGCGCCCACGTAGCGGCGCAGCACCTCGGGAATCAGCACACTGCCATCGGCCTGCTGATAGTTCTCGACGATGGCCACCCAGGTGCGTCCCACGGCCAGACCACTGCCGTTCAGGGTGTGCACCAGTTCGGTTCCCTTCTTGCCTTCCGTCTTGTAGCGGATGTTGGCTCGCCGCGCCTGGAAGCTTTCAAAGTTCGAGCACGAGCTGATCTCGCGATACAGTCCCTGCCCCGGCAGCCAGACTTCCAAATCGTAAGTCTTCGCCGCGCTGAAGCCCATGTCGCCGGTGGAAAGCAGCATGCGGCGATAATGCAGTCCGAGCTTTTCCAGCACGGCTTCGGCGTTGGCCGTCAGCTTCTCGTGCTCGGCGTAGCTGTCCTCGGGCTTGGTGAACTTCACCATCTCCACCTTTTGGAACTGGTGCTGGCGAATGATGCCGCGCACGTCCTTGCCATAGCTGCCGGCTTCACTGCGGAAGCATGGCGTGTAGGCCGTCAGAGAGATGGGCAGCTTTGCCGCCTCCAGCGTCTCGTCGCGGTAGATGTTCGTCACCGGAACCTCGGCCGTGGGAATCAGGTAGAGGGTGCGGTCGTTATGCGGAACCTTGAACAGGTCTTCCTCGAACTTCGGCAACTGCCCCGTGCCGTACATGGATTCGGCGTTGACCAGGTACGGCGGCAGCACCTCGGTGTAGCCGTGCTCGCTGGTATGCAGGTCGAGCATGAAGTTGGCCAGCGCCCGCTCGAGCTTCGCGCCCAGGTCCCAGTAGAGAGCGAAGCGCGCGCCGGTGATCTTGCTGGCCCGGTTCAGATCAAGAACGCCAAGCTGCTCGCCCAGCTCCCAGTGCGGTTTGGGAGTGAAGTCGAACTCCGGCTTCGTCCCCCACTTTTTCACTTCGACGTTCGCCGCCTCATCGCGCCCCACGGGCACGGAATCGTGCGGCAGGTTGGGCACGGTGGCCAGAATGTCGTAGAGCTTTTTGTCGGCCGCGCGCTGCTGCTCTTCAAGGGCCGGTATGCCCTCCTTGAGCTTCATCACCTCGGTGGAGAGAGCCTCCAGCTCGGACTTCTGCTCCGGAGCGAGCGCGCCCTTTTTCTCGGCGCCCATCAGCGGACCGATCTTCTTGCTCAGCTCGTTGCGGCGCGCCAGAGCCTTTTCCAGCTCGTGGGTCAGGGCGCGGCGGTTGGCGTCCACCTCTCGGAAGCCGCCAAGGAGCTGGTTGGGATCGGCTCCGCGGCTGCGCAGCTTCTCCTCCACCAGCGGCAAATTATCACGGACATAGGCCAGATCAAGCATAGATGGCTCAAGGATATCAAGAACCTGCGGGCCAATGCGAGAAGTCGGCTGCGGCCGAGGCAGGCGGCTACGCCCCGCAGGCCGAGGCCGCGCCTTTCCCATGTTGTTCCGGCCCGGATAAATATTCTGCAAATCGCGATTATTCACTCATGATTATGCGATATACTCCGTCCCCGGTTGCCTGCGCGAATCGCGCGGACGGTTATCCAGTGAGTCAAAATTCAACTCAACAGAATGAGGACGAAGCGCACATGAATAAACACGTGGGGTATCGCGTTCTATCAACCTTGATGGCGATGATGTTCATGGCTGCTGCCGTGGCGCAGGCGCAGCCGACAGACCATGATCAGCCGCCGAAGCTACTCGTTATCTTCCGGGAGTGGGTGAAGCCCGGCAAGACCGACAGCGTGCACGAAAAGAGCGAAGCCGCCTACGTCCGCGCCATGGCCCAGGCCAAGGAACCCAATCACTACCTGGCGCTCAAGTCGCTGAGCGGCCGGCAGCGCGCGCTGTTCATCAGCACCTACGACTCCTTCGATGCCTGGGAAAAGGACATCCAGTGGATGGGTAAGAACAAGGCGCTGACCGCCGAGCTGGACCGCGTGATGCAGGGCGATGGCCAGTTGCTGGAATACGGCGAACAGGGCGTTTTCCGCTATTCGCCGGATTTGAGCTTCAACGTGAAGACCCCCACCGGCAAGACTCACTACTTTGAGATTGAGTCCTTCGATGTGAAAGAGGGTCACTACGCCGAGTGGGAAGAGGCCGTGAAAATGGTGAAGGAGGCCTATGCCAAGAGCGCTCCGGAGGCCAACTGGATCACCTTCTACCAGGTGCTTGGGCCGGAGGGTCACTACCTCATGTTCATGCCCCTGGACTCGCTGAAGGAAATTGACATCATGTTCGGCTGGGACAAGAAGTTCATGGACGCCCTGGGCCCGGACGGCATGAAGAAGCTGGAAGCGCTCTCCGCCGCATCCATTTCGCACTCGGAGATGCAGCTCCACGCCATCAGCCCCGCCATGAGCTATATGAGCGAGGACTGGATGAAGCAGGATCCTAGCTTCTGGAAGACCAAGGCCATGGCCCCCATGGCCAAGAAGCCCGAAGCCAAACCGTAACCTGCAACACGTCATGCACTTCCCGGAGGGACGCCGCGGCGTCCCTCTGTTTTTTGCGCCGCACTGGAGCTTCATCATCTTGTCATCTACGCCAGGCTCCGGCTGGAATACACTATCTTCTATATGCGCCAACTTCTGCGAAACGCTCTCGTCCTTGCCCTGCTTACCCTGTCGGCCGTCGCCGCCTTTGCCTCGGCCTACGATGCCCAGCCCAAGCTGGTCGTCATCGTCGTCGTGGACCAGCTCCGCGGAGATCTTCTGGAGCGCCATCACGACGCCTTTGCCGAAGGTGGCTTCCGCCGCCTGATGGATCATGGCGCGTGGTTCACCAGTTGTTATTACAACTACGCCGCCACCAAGACCGCGCCCGGCCACTCGACCATTGGCACCGGAACCTACTCGCTCGGCCACGGCATCTTCGCCAACGAGTGGTGGGATCCGCGCGAACGCCGCATCGTGAGCAGCGTGGAGGATGAGAACACGCATGTGCTGGGCCTGCCCGCCGGCACAGCGGGTGAAAAGTGGAGCGCCTCTCCGCACAATCTGCTGACCGACACCATTGGCGACGAGCTGAAGCTGGCCACCGGCGGCAATGCCCGCGTCTACGGCATCTCACTCAAGGACCGCGCCGCCATTCTGCCCGTAGGCTTTAGCGCCGACGGCGCATTCTTTCTCGATCCCCAGAGCGGATATTTCGTCACCAGCAGCTATTACATGGAGCAGGCTCCGGAGTGGCTGACCGCCTTCAACGCCGGCCCCGCGCGCGAGAGCTACCTGAACCGCGAGCTGAAGGATGCCGACGGAAACGTGTGGCGCAGCACCGCCCCCACAAAGGACTCCAAGGGAAATCCAACCAGCTACTACAACCTGGTCGGCGCCACGCCCTGGGGCAATGACTATCTGGTGGACGCCACCAAGGCGCTCATCAGCAGCGAAAAGCTCGGCCACGGCTCTAACACCGATCTGCTCGAGATCAGCTTCAGTTCGCCGGACATCCTGGGCCACAAGGTTGGACCCGACGCCGACGAAGACCGCAACATGCTCATCGGCCTTGACCGCACCCTCGCCGGCTTCTTTGCTTATCTCGATGAATCCGTCGGCGCGGGCAACTGGGCCGTCGCGCTGACGGCCGACCACGGCGTCGCTCCCATGGCGGATTACGCCAGCAAGCTGCGCATCCCGGCTTTCAACTTCAGTCCGGAGGATTTGCAGAACCAGCTGAACCACATGCTGAAGCTGCGCTACGCCAAGCAGTTGGCCGCCCTGCCCAAAACCGCGCCCGTCAAGTCCCTTACCAAGGCGGAGACCAAGCAGGCGACCGAGCTTCCGGACGACCCCACCCGCTTCATCGTTTACATTGACTACCCGACGGTGCACCTCGACGGTGAGGCCTTTGAGCGCGTCAAGGTGGGCGAGGCCGAGGCGGAAAAGACGGTGGGCGAGCTGATGCTCAAGCTCGGCTTCCGCAGCTACTCCACCAAAACCGAGATGGCCGCCGGAGAGCTGCACAACACGATCTTCCGCCAGCAGACGCTGAATGCCTATTCGCCCTTGGGCGGCTGGTACGTCACCGGACTCTATCCGCCCTTCCAGGTGGGCTACGCCAGCGGTACCGGACACGCCTTGCCTTACAGCTACGACGCGCACGTTCCGCTGGCCTTCTACGGCACGGCCTTCCGCCCCGGCATCTATCGCCAGAGCGTCGAACCCGTGGACTTGGCCGTGACCTTCAGCTCCCTGCTGCGCATCAACAAGCCGGCCAGCGCCGTGGGCCGCGCACTGCATGAGGCCTTCGTGGATAATCCGGCGGGCAACACGGCTCCGGCGAAGTAGAATAAACGTATGAGCACACAGGACAAAAAGCCCGCGGTGGAAGTCTCCGCGCCTGCCGTCAAGAAGCCCGCGCGCGGCCCGCTCCACCTGGACATGGCGGTCAACGTCGCCGGCATCGCGCTGCGCAATCCCATCATCGCCGCCAGCGGAACCTTCGGCTACGGAGTCGAGTTCGAGGACATCGTCTCGCTCGATAAGATCGGCGGCTTCGTCGTGAAAGGCCTCAGCAAGGAGCCGATGGCCGGCAATCCTCCGCCGCGCCTGTTTGAGACCGCCGCCGGAATGTTGAACGCCATCGGCTTGCAGAACATCGGCGCCCGCGCGTTCATCGAAGAGAAACTTCCGCGCCTGCGCAAGGTCAAAGGCGCCGTGGTCATCGCCAACGTCTACGGCTACAGCCCAGAGGACTACGAGGAGACCATCCGCATCCTCAACGATGGCGAAGGCATCTCGGCCTACGAGCTCAACGTAAGCTGCCCCAACGTGCGCTACGGCGGCATCACCTTCGGCCAGGACCCGTATCTTCTCAGCGAGGTCGTCGCCGGAGCCAAGGCGGCCGCCAAGCATCCGCTCATCGTCAAGCTCTCACCCAACGTCACCAGCATTGGCAAAATGGCGCGCGCCGCAGAGGATGCCGGAGCCGACGCCGTGTCGCTGGTCAACACCTTCCTGGCCATGGCCATTGATCCCCTCACCCGCCGCCCGCGCATCAGCAACATCACCGCCGGACTCAGCGGCCCGGCCATCAAGCCCATCGCCCTGCGCATGGTCTACGAGGTGGCACAGAGCGTCAAAATTCCCGTCATCGGAATGGGCGGCATCAGCACGGCGGAAGATGTAGTGGAGTTCCTTCTGGCCGGAGCCACGGCCATCGAAGTGGGCACGGCCAACTTCTGGGATCCGAGGGCCTGCGAGCGCTTGGTCGATCAGTTGGAACGCTGGTGCCTGGAGCAGCACATCGAAAGCGTTGCCAGCCTGCGCGGCGGGTTGCAATTGGGATAACGCGACTTTTTCGCGCAACACAAATTTTGCGCAACACAAAGCCCCTCCACCGGAGGGGCTTTGTCATGGAAATCTAACCCGGACGAGAAGCTAAGGTGTCCTATTTTTCAGGGTGCCGCTCACTACCACTAACTTTCATTCCCCATGAGAGGCCAGCCGAAGCGCGATAGCCCTATTCACCAAAGCTGATACGAACAGCAACAACGCGGCAACCACCAGGCCAATTTCCAGTCGATCAAGCGACAACGACACTGCTTTGAATAATGCCGTAAGCCCAGTAATTTTGGCATTGTTGAACATATCTCCCCATGTTGGGAACAATCCGTGAACGGCTACCACAAAGGATAGAAGTATTGTTAGGTATCCAAACCGTTCGATGAGTGCAACATCCGCAGCACACTTTCGCAAACGGTAATCCGTAGGTTGATCGCTCGCATCTGAGGTCTGCGCGACTTTGGGAGAGCGGGGTGCCAGGTACAAACTCCCCAATACTCTTCCGATCAGTACCGCTGCAATCACCACTTCAACGACCAAGTAGATAACGAACACCCTGTAATATACCGGCTCAGCCGCCCAACTTAGATGCACGTCGTACATAGCAATCCTCTTCTAGTGAATCAATGTACAGTAGAATTTGCAGCAGTTGTAAGATCCCCGTTTGGTGCGATCTTGCGCGTCATATTATCACTACATCACAACACAAAGCCCCTCCACCGGAGGGGCCTTCTACTTACAACCTTCCCTACTCGCCGCCCAGCCGTGAGCGCAGATCCTCCGGCAGGCGTTCCCGCAGGGAGTCCGGCAGGTGGTCGTGGAGGTTGCGCGCGCCGCTCAGAGCCGCGTCCTTTACCGTCGTCGGCGCGGGAGTCGCCACGGCCACCACCAGCCACACCAGGGCCGACAGGGCGAAGACGCCCAGGGCGATCACTTCCAGCCACAGCGCGTGCGGCGGAGAAAAATGCCGGATGACGACGAAGGCCAGAACTCCGGCCACGGCCGCCAGTGTGGCCATGATGAGCAGCGCCAGGTCCACCGCGCGATGCAGCCGCTGCCTTCCGCGGCAGTGCGCGCACTCCGCCAGATGAGCCTCGTAGTCGAGGCTCATCTCCGGGGCCAGGCCGCTGATGTCGTATCGCCAGCTTGCCAGAATCTTGCCGACGAATGGATCAATACATTTACTCATATAAATTGATAGCGCGATCGCCTTATAACGTAATCGCCCCGAGCGGCCGGTCCTGCCGTGCCAGTTCCAGGCGAAGTCCGCGTGCCGCGCGCGCTCCCAGGGCCTTTTCGGCAGCAATCCGCGCCAGGTCGGGATGATTGTTGTGCTCCGACAGGTGGGCGAGAATCAGGAACGCGGCTCCACCATCATAGTCCCCGGCCAGGAATTCAGCGAGGCTATCGTTCGACAGGTGCCCCACGCGGCTCATCACCCGCTGCTTCACCGCCCACGGATACGGCCCCGTGCGCAGCATCTCCAGGTCGTGATTGCTTTCAAGCATCAGCCCGTCGCAGTGGCGAAGCTGGTCGCGCACATTCTGCGGCATGAATCCGAGGTCGGTGGTGATGGCCACGCGCACTCCTTCCGAAGTAAAGCGGAAGCCCACCGGGTCGGCGGCATCGTGCGGAATGGTGAAGGGCATCACTTCGATGTCGCCCACCGTGAAACTGCGGCCGGGCTCGAAGTGCTCCAGCCGCTCGGCCTTCACGCGCTCGCCGCGGCTATCCTTATATTGCTTTTGCCACGCGCCGTGGGTTGCGGGGGTCATGTACACCGGCAGGCGGAACTTCTTGGACATCACGTGCACGCCGCTGACATGATCGCTGTGCTCGTGCGTAATCAGGATGCCCGCCAGCGACTCCGGCGCAATGTTCTGCTCACTGAGGCGGCGGCAAATCTCGCGGCAGCTCAGGCCACAGTCCACCAGCAGGCGTGTGCGCCCACCGGCCAGAACCGTTGCGTTGCCTCCGCTGCCGGAGGATAAGACTGTAATGGATACGGACACAGCAGATAGCATATCCCCCCGGGCTTCGGTTTCCAAACGCAGCTTTCCAGGCTTATTCAATCCAGACTTTCCAGCCGCGGAGGCCATTCCGCGCTATCATGTCTACCCGGGAGGCCGACATGTGCAGCAACTTCGGACTCAACCTCCATCCCGACCGTCCGCCCTGCGCCGTGCAGTGGCAGTGGTATCGCCTCGCGCTGCGGGTGCGTGACGCGCTCGTCCACCGCTTTCCCTCGCTCGTGCGCCTGCTGGGCGTGCCTCCATTGGAGCCCCGCTGATGAGCACGCTCGTGGTGCGCCCTTCGACCGTGGCAGACCTGGCGGCCATCACCGCCATCTACTCGCACTACGTGTTGCACACCACTTCGACTTTTGAGCTGAATCCGCCGACGGTGGAAGAGATGACTCGCCGCCGAGAGGCGGTGCTCGCGCTCGGCATGCCCTACTTGGCCGCCGAAGCCGAGGGCCGCGTCATTGGATACGCTTACGCCGGGCAGTATCGTCCGCGCCCCGCCTATCGCTTTACCGTCGAGGACTCCATCTACGTTGCGCACGACTCGACGGGCCGCGGCCACGGACACCTGCTGCTGGAGGAGTTGATCTCCGCCTGCGCCGCCACTCCGGCGCGCCAGATGATCGCCGTCATCGCCGACACGGCCAACCTCTCCAGCATCGCCCTGCACGCCCGCTGCGGCTTCCGCATGGTGGGCACCCTGGAAGATGTTGGCCAGAAGTTCAACCGCTGGGTGGATACCGTCCTGATGCAGCGCGGCCTCGGCAACCCCGCAGAGTAACTCCTCTTCACCCGCTGCTGACTGTAGAGATTGTTACGGGGTGATGAAATCCCCCGGCCGCCACCACGCCCCCGAAGCCAATGGCCGCCCGCGCATGGTAGGGTAAGTTTGTGAGGTGAGACCAATGAAGCTCTCTGCGCGCCTGCCGATGATTGTTGCCGTCGTCTTCTGTTGTGCCTGCCTGGCCTTTGCCGGCGATGATGACAGCCAGTTGCTCAGCCAGCCCGGCGCCACCTTCCGCCTGTCCGCGCCGCACGGCCCGTGGTCGGTCATCGCCTATGGAGACATGCGCTTCACCGATCCGGCGAACACCAAGGTCACCACGCCCAGCGCCCGCCGCGCCTTGGTCGAGCGCATCGCACAAGAGCATCCTGACGCACTTTTACTGAGCGGCGACGTGCCTTACAGCGGCGACAACGCCAACGATTACGCCGTCTATCGCGACGAGACCGCGAGTTGGCGCAAGGCCGAACTGCACGTTTACCCGGCGATGGGCAACCACGAGCTGCATGGCGGCGCCAGCCTGGAAAACTGGTGGACGGCCTTTCCCGACTTGCGCGGCCGCCGTTGGTACTCCGTTGACTTTGGGGAGAGTTACTTCATCTTTCTGGACAGCAACCTGCCGCTCACCGAGGGCAGCCGCCAGCAGCAGTGGCTGGCCGGACAGTTGCGCAGCTTGCCCAAGCAAACCCGCTGGCTATTCGTCGCCCTTCACCACCCGCCGGTGGCCGATGGCGTCGCGCTGAACCCCGGACACAACGTGCGTCCCAATGAGGCGGCGCTGGCCCGGCAGTTGGAGGCCGCCGCCCCGAAGCTGCGCGCGCGCATCATCGTCGCCGCCGGTCACATCCACGCCTACGAGCGCTTTGAACAGAACGGCATCGTCTATCTTGTCACCGGAGGCGGCGGCGCCACGCAGCATCTCATCCACCGCACCCCCGCCGATCTCTACCAGGACAACGTCTATCCCAACTTCCACTACATCCGCTTTGAGGGTGCAAAGGGCATGTTGAAGGCCACCGTCTATCGCCTGACGGATAACAACAGCTTCGTCGTCTCGGACAGCTTCACCGTCCCGGCAAAATAAACGCCGCCGGGCAGCATCATGCCCGGTGACGTTTCACTCCGGTCTGCCTACTTTGCCGATGGCGATTTCTCGGTTGTCGGCGTGGCCTTTGCCGCGGGCTTCAGCACGGCCGTATTGCGCTCGTCGGTAAATACCGTGCGATAGAACTTCTTCAGCTCGTTGCTGCGCTCCACCGGAACCAGCAGTTCCTTCACCTCATAGGTGCGGGTGTAGTGCAACTGGTTGCCCTCCACCTTGGTGCGCGCGTGGTAACTGGCAAAGCTGTACTCCACGTCCACGGGCGCGGGCACGTCGTCCACCTCGTATCCCGGCGGAATGGTGATGGTGAAGTCGTCGGTGTGGCGCTCCGGCCCGCCAAAGACGATGGGGAAATGCCGCGCTTCCTTCTTCTCCAGAAGCGAGGTGGCCTTTGTGCCCAGCACGCGCGGCCGCACGGCCACCAGCTCGCCCAGCGGCTTGCCGTAGGCGGGCGCCACAAACTTGTAGCGGAAGCCGAAGGGATGGTCGGTTTCTTCTGCGTTCATCACCGAGGCCGTGCGGATCTTGTACTCCGAGATGGAATCCGACAGTAGCCCCTCGATGGGTTTAATGCGATCGCTGTCCTTCGTCACCGAGCGCAGACGATACCTCTGCGCGTCCGCAAAGTCTCCGCTGCGGTACTCCTCCACTTCACCTTCCAAGGTCCCTGCTGCGCTCAACGTAAAATTGCCGCGGCGCTGGATGATCGCCGGCGCGTTCTTCAGGATGGGCAGCATCACCAGTTCGCCGCCATCGGGCGCCACCAGCAGGCCGTAATTCCCCTGCAGGTAGCCGCCAATGCGTCCAAAGGGCGTTAGCGCGTTGGTGGGATCAAAAAACAAGAGCCGCCCCAGCCGCGCATGATGAATGGTGGCCACCAGGCTCGCATCGTCCACGCCGTCGGGTAGCCGGATGGCCAGCACCACGTGGTCGAAGTCGCCTATCGCCGCCGGAGTCTTTTCGCTGACGCTGCCGCGCTCGCTGTTGATAATCACGTAGTAGGAGTCCACGCCGATCTCTTTCAGCATGGTGCTCATCAGCGTGGCCTTGTCCTTGCAGTCGCCAAAGCGCTTGTCGAAGACCTCGCTGGCGGGATGCGGCTGTTGTCCGCCAATGCCCAGTGAAATGGCCACGTAGCGCACTTCCTTCTGCAGGAACGCGGCGATGGACTTCATCTTCTCCACGGGCGTCGCGGACTGGGCCGTCAACTCCGCCACCTTGCGCTTCATCGCCGGAGTTGCCTCGCGCCGTCCGGTGGTCAGATCCAGGTACCAGCGTCCCATCTCGCCCCAGTCGTTGATGGTGCGCCGGGAATGTCCACCCGGGGGAATCATGGTCAGGATCATGTGCGCGGCCACGCCCTCGTAGGGCGGCATCTCGGCCTCGTCGCGCACACCAGGAACGTCGCGCACCACCCACTCCCAGGTATCCGGAGGTTGCGGCACGGGCGCCACCTCGGGAGTGTTCATGAACGTGGCCTTGTACTGCCAGCCCGCCGGCAGATGCAGCACAAAGTGTTCCTCCCGCACCGGCGCCGCTCCTTGGATGCCCCACCACTGCTGCAGCACCAGGGGATTCTCGCGCCGCTCAATCTCGTAGCCCACCAGGTTGCCCACGTCGGCCGCCGGAATCTGCATCAGCCGCAGTTTCACGTCGCTGATTAGCTCTCCGCCATCCACCTTGTTGTAGGCAACGTCCAGGGACTCCTTCTCCTTCACCTCGAAGTCCTTGCCGCTGGCCGGAATGCACCAGGCCTTCATCGCGGTAATCTTTCTGCTCGGAGTAAACGACTGACTGACGATGCCGTACTCGCGCCCCTCGGGACGCAGGATTTTGTACACCCGCCGCTCGCGCACGCGCACCTCGTCCTCGCTCAGCACGGTCACCAGCGTCTCGCCGTACATCAGCACGGCGTTGGTCTTCTCGTCGTGCGCCGGAACCGGCTTATTCACCTGCGAACGCATCCAGTCCGGCGCGTCGGAGGCCCGGGCCATGCCGCCCGCACCCACACACACCGCCAGGGTCAGCAGCGTGATACCAAATCCGTGTTTAGTGGCCCGCACCCGGCTGCACCACGATCTGCTCTTCATCGGTCGTCCTCACAAAGCGGTAAAAGTTCTGCAACTGCGGATAGCTCTTCGCCGCCACCATCTGGATGTCCGTGGCGAACTTGCGGCTGATGTGCAGCGTGTTGCCCTTGCCTTCGCACTTGCTCAGGTAGGTGATGACCTTCTGCTCCACGGCCTCCGGCTTCGGCACCGAGCCCACCGTCCAGCCTTCGGGCAACTGAATGGAGATGTCATCCACCTGTGCCTCGGAGTATTCGTAGTAGATGGGATAGACGCGATTGGCGTGTTCGAAGACGTGCTTCTGTTCGTTGCCGAAGATTCCCTGCGGTAGCAGCACACGGCGGCCGGCCTGCTGCGCCCAACCTGGAATCTTGATTTCGAACTCGGCCTCCAGCACCGTCGTGGAGCTCGTCCAGTCCACCTTGCTCTTCAGCTCTACATCGCTCACCAGCGACACCATCTGCTTGATGCCGTCTTCCATATACTTCTTGCGGGCCGCGTCGTCCTCCAGGTTCTCGACGCGGCGCATGTAGCTGGCAAGGACTCCCATGTAGCGGACCTTCAACGTGCCTTCCAGTCCGCCGGTCTCCTCGTTCAGCTTCAGCTTGGCCGTGCGCTGCACCCCGTTCACATCGCTGGCGGGCAGCGGAGTATCCACCCACTCCACGTTGTTCTTGTCCACCACCAGGGCCTTCACCGCCGTCTCCGGCCATGGCAGTTCGCCATAGGGCAGGTAGGCCGTGCCCGGATCGCAGAAGACCTTCTTGTCGCCAAAGCGCAGCAGCACCGCATTCTCATTCAACTGCTTGGAGTTCATACTGGCCGGGTTCATGAAGTAATTCTTGCGGTCGGACATCAACAGCGGCGAGGCATCAATGCCCGCGGCGCGCACCAGCGCCAGGTACAGCCAGGTAATCTGGAAGCCATTGCCGCGCCCGGCCTTCCAGAGGTCCTCGACGTTGTTGATCGGCTTTTCCTTGTCGCGCTTGATCTCGGCCTCGGTGCGCTCTTTTTCGTAGCTGGTGTTGCGCAGCTTCTGTACCGCCGCGTAGATCTTCTGCGCCTTCACCTCCGGCGTGTCACTGGCGCTTACCATGCCGGACACAGCCTGCTCCATCGCCTTCTTGCGGTCAATGAAATCATCCAGGCGGCCATTAATGCGCTTGTTCGTGCTCTTCCAGAACTTTGCCGGCTCGCGCTCGGTGTCCTCCGTGTAGATGAAGTCCACGCGCGCCTTGTATTCGTTCTCCGGCGGCATGTAGTCCTCGGCCTCAAAGGCCGGAATGTCGGTCACATCCAAAGTCACGCCGCGATCGTGCTCGTCCTTGGGAGAGGTGTTGATGCGCTGCCAGGTCCAGCGCAGTCCCAGAGCTGACCACTGGCTGGTATACGGACGCAGCTTGAAATGCGCGTGCTTGGTGTACAAATCCGAGCTGATGATCCAGTGCGAATCGAAGACGTAGTTTTCCTGAAAGCTGATCGAGTACTGATACTCAATGATGCTGCCCACCTGCACATCCGGCAGCGTAAGGGTCTTGGCCAGGTACTTCAGCCCCTTGGCCTTGACGATCGTCGTCTCAAAGGGCTTGCCCTCGAAGTTCGCAATCGTGCCATCCGGCCGAATGGTGCGTGCCTTGACGTTGTACACGTTCTGCCCATCGGCCTTCGAGAACCGTATCTCGACGTCGGCGTACTTGCGCCCCTCTTCCTTGAGGATCTTGATGCGAAAGTAGGAATCCTCGTGCGGATTGTTGCCCGTGTCGTCGCGCTCTACCTGGCGGAAGAGGATGATGGCCGCCGCGCCCGGAGCCTTGGGCTCCGTGGTCATCTTCAGCTCATCGGGGTTCACCGGCTGGAAGCCGATGCCCGCCAGCGCCTGCGAGGCCAGCGTAAGGGTCAAAAAGAAAATGCTGCAAAAGAAAAATGCCGGTGCCAACCGCCGACGGGAAAACAACATGGCCTGCCTCTCCCAATACGCATGGATTACTTGCACTGATGCCACAACGGGTGTGCGGCCGCGCAGGAAGACGGCATCTGCAGCAAGTCACTGCACCGTTCAACACACCGGACGGGGGGAGTTCCGGTGTTTGCAACCTTCAATAGGATTACGCCAACATTCTACCCCGGTTTCGGCGGGCGAAAAAAGAATAGCCGCTCAACATTTTCGGTCGCGCGCTGGCCTTTTTCCTTGACGCCAGCGCGGCAGATAATCGCACTACTTGCCGCTGCGATACGATCCCAGAATGCGCAACTCCACGGCGCGCGGCTCCAGCTCGGCCAACGCCTTCTGCATCCGCGCATCGTCTTCGGCCGCGGCCACCTCCAGAAAGAAGCGGTAATGCCACGGCTCGCCCACCAGCGGACGGCTGACCAAACTCATCAGGTCCACGTCGTTGGCGGCAAATGGCTCCAGCAGGCGGAAGAGCGAGCCCGGGCGATTCGCCACCGTCAGCACCAAGGCCGTCGCGTCTGCGCCCTCAATTTTTTCTGCTTTCGCCTCCGGCAGCAGCAGACCGAAGCGCGTGTAGTTCTTCGCATCGTCTTCCACCGATGTGGCCAGCACCTCGGCGCCGTACTCGCGCGCCGCACTCTCTCCGGCAATGGCCGCCTGCGTCACATCGCCCTTTTCCATCACCATCCGCACCGAGCCGGCCGTGTCCTCGGCCACCGCGCGCGCAATCTCCGAGTGCGTCGAAAAAAAACGTTCGCACTGCGCCAGCGCCACAGGATGCGAATGAATCTTCCGCACCTTGTCCAGCTTCGCGCCCGGAACACCGATCACGCAGTGTCCGATGCGCAGCACCACCTCGCCCACCATGCGCAGCTCGCTCTGGTACAGCAGGTCGTAGCAGCGCAGCACCGGCCCGGCCAACGTGTTTTCCAGCGGCGCAAGAATCACATCCGCGCGGCCTTCCGAAATGGCCGAAAATAGCGACTCGAAGGTCGCGCAGGCGACGGTCTTCACATCCTCGCCCAGCAGCTTGCGAGCGGCAATCTGGCTGAAGGCTCCGGGCTCGCCCTGGAACGCAACGCGCGTGCCACCATCTATCTTGTTCATTTCGCCCCCGCGCCCAGCGTGTGCTGCAAGCGCCGGCTCTCCGCCAGTATCGTACCGAAGATGCGCCGAATGCTCGCCGCGTTCAACGGCCCCTGGTTGCGCTCTACCAGGTTGCGGAGCACCGCCGACTCGCGCGCCTCATCGCTAACAGGCAGCGCGTGCTGCTGCTTCAGGCGGGCAATCTCCGCCACGGTCTGCGCGCGCAGGTTGATCAGCTTCAACAGCTCCGTGTCGAGCTGGTCAATCGCCGCGCGCTGCTGGTTCAATGCCGGATTCATCTTGGATTCTCTCCTCGTCCACATCTGGGCTGGTAGCCACATTTCCCTAAGTAAAAAAGACCGGTGCCCCATGTCTGGCTCGCATTTGGCCAGACGTGGGAAGCGATCAGTCACCCAATAGCCGTGTGCAATTAGCCTTCTCTTAAAAACACATCGCGCAAAAACACAAAGGCCGCGATTCGCGATCGCGGCCGGTTCAGAAACTGTGTGCGTAATCCTTTAGAGCCCGACTCCCACTGCGCACACTGCCCTGCCCCGCCGCGATGTAAATCCGCGGTAAGCAAAAAAGCCGAATGTAAATCGCTGATTGCGCATAAGCTCTGCCTCAAACGTTAGCGTGAATCCCCGCCGGGTGTCAATCGCCAAGCGCCTGCGGCCAGCAGCGCCATCTGCTGGCGCGTTACCCGCCGAGCTATACTTTGCCGCCGGGTGCCCTACCCTTCCGCCATCTTTTGGCGGGTGCCCCATTCAAGCCCGTTGTTGGCTTGAGTGGGGTAGTTGACCCCGCAAGGCCGGGTGGCCCAGCCAAAGCTTCACAGCATCAACAACCCTGAGGGTGCCCCATCCTAGCCGTAGTTGCTAGGGTGGGGTAGTTGACTTCAACCTTCACTCACCAATCGGACCGGCCCTACGCTCCGCCGATCTCCACCGTCACTTCCAGCTTCCCCCGCAGAGTGTTCATCATCACGCAGCCGCGCTCGGCAATCTCCACCAGCTTCTCGAACTCCGCGCGCTCGGCATACTTGGCGGAAACATTGACATGTATGGATGCAAAGCGCGCCGGCGATTCCAGCAGTGTGCCCGTCACCACGGCCGTCGCGTCTGTAACGGCGGCTCCGCGAGCCCGTATGGCCGCCAGCAGATTGCTCATGAAGCATCCGCCAATGGAGGCCAGGAACAGCTC
>Ga0181519_10000831_pt1 | contig 27598 bp, 21 predicted proteins | sample PEATcosm2014_Bin_26_FD_121102 | JGI IMG/M metagenome (GOLD analysis project Ga0181519, IMG submission 121102) | Peatland microbial communities from MTU Mesocosm Facility, Houghton, MI, USA - PEATcosm2014_Bin02_10_metaG | ecosystem: Environmental > Terrestrial > Soil > Wetlands > Peat | place...
CGATCGGTTGGTTGAGGGGCTGCCCACCGGTCGAACCGTAGAAACGGGCATCCCCGAAGGCGAAGATGCCACCGTCGGCGGCGACCAGCCAGTAGCCACCGCCATCGGGGGTCGTAGCCATGCCGACGATCGGCTGAACGAGGTTGAGCGACCCCGTGGATCCGTAGAAGTGGGCATCCCCGTAGGCGAAGATGCCACCGTCGGAGGCAACGAGCCAGTAGCCCTTGCCGTCGGGAGTCGACGCCATGCCCTGGATGGGTTCGTTGAGGGTGAGCGAGCCGGTGGAGCCGTAGAAGGCGGCGTCACCGAAGGCGAAGATGCCGCCGTCGGCGGCGACCATCCAGTAGCCCTTGCCGTCGAACGTCGGTACCGCAACCGTCGGAGGTGCTGAGACCGTCAACGGGATGACCGTCGAGGATGGGGCGAATGTGGCGTTCCCCTGATAATCGGCATTCACCGACGTCGTACCCACCGGAGCATTTGCCGCGGTGCACGAACCCCCGCCACCGATGAGCGTGGCCGTACACAGGACAGTCGAGCCTGCCGTAAACGTCACCGAGCCGTTCGGTGTGCCCCAAGGCGAGGCGACCGACACGCCCAGGGTCACCGGGTCACCCGCGGTGACCTGGTCCGGCTGGACAACGGCCGACGTCGTCGTGACGTAGGGACTCGCCTGGCCGATGATGAGGGGCCCTTGGACTGTATTCCAACCAGTCGCCGTACAGGTCCATGCGGCGGCGCATGACACCGAGTTCAGCTCCTCGGCGGCGTCCGGTACCGTCTCGGCCGACCAGGTGATGCCTCCGTTGTCGGTCGAGATGACCGCCCCGCTCGCTTCCGTCCCTGCGTAATCCCCGGTGGTCCCCACCGCTGCGCAGTCCAGATCCGAGGTGCACGACACGGACTCGAGGTCGAGCAGTGATGTCGACGGGCTGCTGTCGGCCGTCCAGGTCGACCCTCCGTCGGCGCTGGTGAAGATGCTCGACGGCGCATTCGGGGTGGACGACGAGTAGCCGACCGCAACACAGTGTGACCCGTCGGCACAGGAGACCCCCTGCGCGGAAATCCCCTGCGACGATGACGTCCATTCAGCACCTCCGTCGGTCGTCACGTAGGAGTTGCCAATGCCAACTGCCGTGCAGTGCAGTGGTGAGCCGCACGAGACACTGAGAGACAGACCCACGCCCGCGACAGACACCACCGTCCAGGTTGCACCCCCATCGTCAGTCCACTCCACGCCACCACCACCGACGGCCACGCAGTTCGTCGTGGTGGGACACGAAATCGCGTTGACAGCTCCGGGGGGTGTGGAGAGATCCGTCCACGATGCCCCGCCATCCGTGGTGCCGATGATCGAGCTCCCGCCGGCGATACAGATCGAGGTGGTGGCACATGAGATGCCGAAGAGTGCGACCCCTGCGGGCGCCGGGCGGCTCACCCACGTCGACCCACCATCATCCGTGGTCAGAATCACCCCAATTGGGGGGAGTGAGGTGCCGGCGTCCCCAACCGCCACACAGTCCTGGAGCGATGCACAGGAGACCGAGAAGATCGATCCGGCACCGGGCGGGACGCTCTGAGAGGACCACGAGCTACCCCCGTCTGTGGTGGAGGCGATCCCGTCGCCCACCGCCGTGCAGGCGTCTCCGGTCGCGCAGGAAACGGCATCGAGGGCCGAGACCGCACCAGGTGACGCCTGCGTCGTCCACGAGCTACCGCCGTCCGTCGTGGCGATGATGGTGGTGGCGCCGACCGCCACGCAGTCGTTTGAGGAGGTGCATGAGACGCTTCCCAACTCCGAGACCCCATTCGGGGCGGTTTGCGTCGTCCAGGTCGCTCCGCCATCAACCGTTGCCTGGATGTCGCCACCGGACACAGCCGAGCAGGTGAGTGCGGACCCGCAAGAGATCGCGCCACCGCCACCATTTCCTCCGAGGGTCCAGGTCTGTCCACCGTCCGTCGAAATGATGGTGCCGTCTCCAGCGGCAACGCAGTGCTGTGAAGGGGTGCACGACACCGTCGAGAAATCGTCTTCCAGGCCATCCGGCAACGAAGGAATCGACCAGTCGCCGGTGGGACCGAGCCACCAGACGACGCTCGCGGAACTCCCGATAGCGGTGCCGACCGCTACGCAGTCGCCGGCACTCGCGCACGAGACCGAGTTCAGGGAGGCAGACTGGTTCGGGAGCGCCATGGCGGTCCACGACGCGCCGCCGTTTACCGTCTGGACGATGCCCGGAAAACGAAGCATGGTTGCCACGCAATCGTCGACGGTCGGGCACGAAACAGAACCGAGCCCCTGTACCGGGGTTTCGAGCGGCTGGTTCACCCAACTGCTGCCGCCATCGGTGGTGCCCAGCACGAAGCCCCGACCCGATCCGTTGCCCACCGCGTAACACACGGTGACCGATGGGCACGACACCGCCAGAATCTGCGACATGTCCGGGAGGGCGCTCGACTGGACGGTCCACGGTGGCGGCGAGGTCGCGCCAGCTGGGTTCCCGGTGAGGCCGGTCGCCACGATGTCAGCGAGGACGAGCACCGCCACACCGACGACCAGCAGCGAACGACCTCTCAGCGACACCTCTACCTCCAGACTCGCCCGGGATTCCGACCTTGGGTCACTGAGGACGGTACTAGCCGGACCACCGGTATTCAGCCCAACCTGACTGCTCCACCCCTTGCGGTTTTCGGCTCGACGACTCCTCGGACCACCGCGCAGCGCTCCAGCGCGACGACACCTACGACCCTCAGCCCTTGGCCTCCGCCCACGAGGCACCCCACGCCATCGCCACCTTGAGCGGCACCGTCAGGTCGGCGGCCCCGGTGAGCGCCTCCTCGGTGAGGGCGGCGACCGCCTCCTCTTCGTCGGGCGCCACGTCGACCATCACCTCGTCGTGGACCTGCAGCACCAGATCGGAGGCGTAGCCGCCCCCCTCCAGGCCGGTGTCCAGCCGGATCAGCGCGATCTTGAACAGGTCGGCGGCCAGCCCCTGGATGCCGGCGTTCATCGCCTGGCGCTCGGCGGCCTGACGCACCTGGTAGTTGGAGGCCAGCAGGTCGGGCAGCGGGCGGCGGCGGCCGAATTCGGTGACCGTGTACCCCTCCTGCCGGGCCGTCGCCACCGCCCGGTCCATGTAGGCGTGCACCGCCGGGAACGCCTCGAAGAAGGCGTGCAGGATGCCCTGTGCCTCCTCCACCGGCACCCCGAGGCGCTGCGAGAGCCCGTAGGCCTCCATGCCGTAGGCGAGGCCGTAGGAGACCATCTTGGCGGTGGACCGCTGGGCGGAGGTCACGTCGTCGCGCTCCACCCCGAACACCTGGGAGGCCACCGTGCGGTGGATGTCCTCGCCGGCCGCGAACGCCGCGGTCAGCCCGGGGTCCCCCGACAGGTGGGCGATGGCCCGCAGCTCGACCTGGTCGTAGTCGGCCACCAGCAGTCGCCGCCCCGGCGACGGGACGAACGCCTCGCGGAACCGCCTCCCCTCCTCGGTCCGGACCGGGATGTTGTGGAGGTTGGGGCGGTCGGAGGAGAGCCGACCGGTCCGGGCCACCGTCTGGCGGAAGGTGGCGTGGATGCGGCCGTCGTCGGCGATCTCGGCGGCCAGTGACTCCCCGTAGGTGGAGCGCAGCTTCTCCACCTCCCGGTAGCGGAGGAGGGCGACCACGATGGGGTGCTGGTCCTTCAACTGCTCGAGGGTCCGGGCGTCGGTGGAGAACCCCGTCTTGGTCTTGCGGATCGGCTGGAGCCCCAGGCGCTCGTAGAGCACCTCGCGCAGCTGTTTCACCGAGTTGACGTTGAACGGCACCCCGGCCAGGTCCTGGATGGTCGTCTCCAGCGAGGTGCACTCCTCGGCCAGTCCGGCGGCGATCGACCGGAGCACCTCGCGGTCGACCGGCACCCCGGTGACCTCCATCCGCGCCAGTACCCGCACCAGCGGCCGGTCGATCTCGTCGTGGAGCCCGGTGGCGCCGACCTCGGCCAGGGCCGCGGTCAACGGACCTCGGAGCCGGGCCACCACGCCGACCAGGCGGGCACCGGACAGCACCCGCGCGTCGACGGCGGAGGCGTCGGGCTCGTCGAGGTCGAAGGTCCCCTGGCCCTTCGCCGCGGCTCCGTCGTCGACGACCACCCCCAGGTGGTGGGCGGCCAGGTCGGAGAGGAGGTAGTGGTCGGTGGACGGGTCGAGGAGGTAGGCGGCCACCGCGGTGTCCATGGCCAGACCCACGATGTCCACGCCCCGGGGCAGGAGCCAGCGCATCAGCTCCTTCACGTCGTGGCCCACCACCTCCACCCCGCCGGGCCCGAACGCCTCGGTGAGAGCGGCGTTGACCTCCGGCGAATCGACCACCCCGGCGTCGCCGCCGGCGAGGTGGACGGCGGTGGTGGCGTCCCCGTCCGGGCCGACCTCGGCCGCCAGGGTCAGCGAGGCGAGCGGCGAGCGGCCCGGGTCACCCGACCACGCGGGCAGTACGGCCACGGCCCCGGTGTCGTCACGGGCACCTTTCACCGTCTCGGCCACCGCGGCGACAGCGGCCCCGGCGTCGGCCGGCACCAGGACTCCGGGCTCGGCCAGCCACGACGGCTCGACGATCGCCGCCACCTCGGCCTCCGGCGGAGTGTCGGACCCACCGTCCACCCCTCCTCCCGCCGCCCCCCCACCGCCGGTGCCCGGCGCGCCCAGCAGGCCGTCCTTCATCAGGGTCTGGAACCGGGTCCAGATCGTGCGCAGCTCGAGCTCGCCGAAGACCCGGCGCGCCTCCTCGCCGTCCCAACCCCCGAGCCGGAGGTCGTCGACGTGGACCCCGAGCGGCACCGTCCTGACCAGGGGGATCACCTGGGCGTTGACCCGCACCCGCTCAGCGCTGGCCGCCAGATTCTCCCGCAGCTTGGGCGAGAGGGCGTCGAGGTGGGCGTAGATGGCGTCGAGGTCGCCGTACTCGTTGACCAGCTTGGCGGCGGTCTTCTCCCCCACCCCCGGCACCCCGGGGAGGTTGTCCGACGGGTCCCCCCGCAACGAGGCCAGCAGCGGGTACTTGTCCGGCCGGACACCGGTCCGTTCCTCGATCCCCGCCTCGTCGTAGAGGGCGTAGTCGCTGACCCCCCGCCGGTTGTAGAGCACCCGGACGTACGGGTCCTCCACCAGCTGGAAGGAGTCGCGGTCCCCGGTCACCACGATCACCGGCTGGCCCCGGTCCCGCGCCTCGGTGGCCAGCGTGGCCAGCACGTCGTCGGCCTCGTACCCCGTCACCCCCACCACCGGGATGGCCAGCGACTCCACCAGCGAGCGGATCATGGCGAACTGGGCGGTGAGGTTCTCCGGCGTCTCCGCCCGCCCCGCCTTGTAGTCGTCGAGGACCTCGTCGCGGAAGGTGGGGCCGGGGAGGTCGAAGGCCACCGCCACCGCCACCGGCTTCTGGTCCCGGACCAGGTTGTGGAGCATCGACGCGAAGCCGTGGACGGCGTTGGTGACCACCCCGGTGCTGGTGGTCAGGTCCTCCGGCAGGGCGAAGTACGCCCGGAAGGCCAGCGACATGCCGTCGAGCAGCAGGAGGGGCTGCCCGTCCCCGGCGGTCGTCCCGGCCATGACGTCTCCGCCCTACGGGGCGAGCGAGCCCTCGATGACCTGGCGGGACACGTCGATCATCCGGGACCGGGTGCCCATCGCCGTCCGCTGGATGAACCCGAAGGCGTCCGATTCCGACAGCCCGTGGTGGTCCATCAGGTAGGACTTGGCGTTGTCCACCATGCGCCGGGTCTCGATCTTGTCCTCGGCGGTGCCGGGGCCGGTGGCCGGCGCACCGGGGTTGCCCGAGGAGGTGGCCTCGGATTCGGCCTCGATCGCCCACTCCTGCTCGACCCGCGTCATGGCCTGGTCGATGGCGGGGACCAGCTCGCTCCGCTGGAAGGGCTTCACCAGGTACGCCGCCACCCCGGCCTCGCGGGCCTCGTCGATCAGGTTCCGCTGGCTGAAGGCCGTGAGGATCAGGACGGCCACCTTCTCCCCCAGGTCGCGGATGGCCCGGGCGGCGGCCAGCCCGTCGGCGCCGGGCATCTTCACGTCGAGGATGGCCAGGTTGGGCTTGTGCCGCCTGACCAGCTCCACGGCCTCGTCCCCGCGACCGGTCTCCCCGACCACCTCGTACCCCTCGTCCTGGAGGATCTCCTTCAGGTCGAGCCGGATGATCGCCTCGTCCTCCGCGATGACCACACGCCTGCTCATCGTTGTTCGGCTCCTCTCGACCCGCCGGTCGGGGGTCTGTCCTGCTCGGTCTGGATCGGTCTCGTGGGTCTGGTCGGTACGGCGTCGGCTCCCGGTGGGTGGCCCCACCGACCGCTGTCGCCCGGGTTCAGCTCGGCTCGACCACCAGGCGGTCGAGCAGCTCGTCGCGGCGGCGCTCGAGTTCGGCGATCGACTCCACCAGGCCCTGGCGGGTACGGAGCATGGCGGCGGCGTGGCGGCTGGCCTCGTCGTGCTCCCGGCAGGCTACCGGGGTTTCGGCCACCAGCGCCTTGAGACGGGTGTCGTCGGCGATGTCGTTCACCACCGTGAGCTGCTCGTCGAGCACCGCCAGCTCGCCCCGGGCGCGCACCAGCCGCTGATGGGTGTCGTTGAGGCGGCGTTCGACGGTCGAGCGATGCATGGACCGGCAATTCTACGCACCGGGGGGGCCACCCGGCGCACGGACCGCCCGCCGACCGGCGAGCCGACGCCCGTCACCCCCCGCCCAGCCGCATGGAGCGGCTGGTCGACCGGGCGACCGTCCGCGGGTCGGGGGGCGGGCCCACACCGTCCACCTGCGGCACCGGCGCCTCCGCCGGGCGCGCCCGGTGGTCGGGGAGGAGGTCCTCCACCAGGTACTCCGAGGGTGGCCCGAGGTCGCCCGGCCACGCGAACCCCGGCAGGGCGGCCAGGGTGGCGTTCACCTGTCGGGCGTACCCGCTCTCGAACATCCCACCCATCCACACCGGGACCCCGCGCCGGCGGCACTCGGACAGCACCGTCAGCGCCGCACCGATCCCACCCAGGCGCGAGGGCTTCACGCACACCACCGAGCAGGCCCCCCGGTCGAGCGCCTCGACCACCGTGGCCGGCGAGGTGAGGCTCTCGTCCAGGCAGACCGGGGTGGCGATCCGGGCGGCCAGCCGGGCGTGGGCCCCCAGGTCGCCCCGCGGGAAGGGCTGTTCGATGCAGAGCAGTCCGAAGGCGTCCAGCTCGGCCAGCCGGTCGTGGTCGGCCCCCCGGTCGGTGTAGCCCTCGTTGGCGTCCACCTGGAGGAGGAGGTCCGGGTACCGGTGGCGGACGGCGCCGACCGGGCCGAGGTCGTCGGCCGGGGCGATCTTCAGCTTCACCCGGGTGAACCCTTCGGCGACCCGGGCATCGACCGCCTCCAACAGCCCGGCGGTGCCCCCCGCCCGCCCGACCACGGTCCCGGCGGCCACCGGCCCGGGCCCGGCGCCGACCACCGTGGCCAGCGAACGGCCGGAGGCCCGGAGATGGGCGTCGGCCACCGCCATCTCCACGGCGGCGACGCTCAGCGGTCGGTCGATCGGGAACCCGGGCAGTCCGGGCACGGACGAGGGCGACGGCAGTCCGCCCCCGTCGTGGGCGGCCGCCACCAGGCCGGGGAGGGCGACCTCCTCCAGGGTCGCCCCCGCCAGGGCCACGTCCTCGACGTCGTAGGTGGCGTCGGCCAGGGCCGAGCACTCCCCCCAGCCCTCCACCGGCCCGTCCGGCCCCCGGCACGCCAGCCGGACCAACAACACCGGTCGGCGGCGGTGCACGCCCCGGGCGGTCCGGACGGGTTGGCGGAAGGCCAGCTCCACCCGGTGCAGCTCCACGGCCTCCAGGGTGAGCTCGGCCCCCGAGCCGATGCCCTGCCAGGCGGCCAGGGGGTCGACGGGGTGGGCCATGCCCGGAGCCTACGGCGCCCGTCCCCGGGCCTCCCGGCCGGAGTGCCGGGATAGGCTGGCCGCCCGTTGGCCCGGGTGGCGGAATGGCAGACGCGATGGACTCAAAATCCATTGTCCGAAAGGGCGTGCGGGTTCGAGTCCCGCCCCGGGCACCCACGGCCCCGGCCGGCCCGCTCTGACTCCGCGGTAAGTAACGGAATTCCCGCCACCATGTAACACTTGGCCCTTCGCGGTGGTCGAAAGGTTCGGACGCGTGCGAGAGGAGACCGCAGGGTGTTGGCCTTTACCTTCCCCGGACAGGGATCGCAACGGTCCGGCATGGGGCGCGCCTGGGTCGACCATCCCTCGTGGGAGGTGGCGGCCGAGGCCTCCGAACTGGCCGGACGCGACCTGACCGCCCTGCTGCTGGACGCCCCGATGGAGGAGCTGACCCAGACGGCCAACGCCCAACTGGCCACCTTCGTGCTGAGCCTGGTGGTGCTCGACGCTGTCGAGCGGCTCGGTCTCTTCCCGGCCGCCTGCGCCGGCCACAGTCTCGGGGAGTACTCCGCCCTCGTCTCGTCGGGTGCCCTCTCCTTCGCCGACGGCACCCGCCTGGTGGTGGACCGGGGCACCGCCATGCAGCAGGCCGCCGACGACCGGCCCGGCACCATGGCCGCCCTCCTCGGGATCTCCGACGGTGACGCCGAGGCCGCCTGCCAACTGGCCGAGGACGACGTATGGGTGGCCAACTACAACGCCCCCGGGCAGGTCATCATCGCCGGAACCGTGGAGGGTGTGACCGCCGGCGGCGAACGGGCCAAGGAGCTCGGTGCCCGGAAGGTCCTGCCCATCCCGGTGTCGGGGGCGTTCCATACCCCCCTGATGCTCCCGGCCCGTGGCCGCCTCCGCGAGACGCTCGGCGATGTCGAGTTCCGGTCCCCGGACGTCCCGGTGGTGGCCAACGTCGACGCCCGGGTCCACACCGACCCGGGTGAGTGGCCCGGGCTGCTCTCCGCCCAGCTCTGCAGCCCGGTGCGGTGGCGCCAGACCCTCGAGACCCTCGGTGGCCGCGGGGCGACCGCCGTCGTCGAGCTCGGACCCGGCGGCGTGCTGACCGGTCTCATCCGACGCACCATCCCCGACGTCCGGGCGGTCTCGGTCGCCGTCCCCGCGGATCTGGACAAGCTGATGGACGCCCTGGCCGGCCCCGAGGCCTGGAACGCCGCCTCCCCCACCCACCAGGGCGAGCACCTCTACACCTCGGAGCGGGTCATCGTGAGCCCGTCGGCCGGGGTGTTCGAACCCGACGTCGACCTGGCCGCCCTGGAGACCACCGCCCTCGCCGCCGCCACCGCCGCCCCCGGCAGCGGGGAGGGCACCGCACCCGGCTCCCACCTCGAGGTCGGCGACCGGGTCGGCACCGTGGGGATGGCCACCGAGGTCCGGACGCCCTTCGAGGGGATCCTGATCCGGTGGCTGGCCGTGCGGGGGGAGCGGGTGGTCGAGGGCCAGCCGGTGGCGTGGATCCGGACCGCCGGAACCGGGTCGTGACCGCTGTCGCCGTCACCGGATGGGGGGGCGCCCTGCCGCCCACCGTCGTCACCAACACCGAGCTGGCGGCGCGCCTCGACACCACGGACGACTGGATCGTCGAACGGACCGGCATCCACGAGCGGCGAACCGGAGGCACCGTCGGTGACCTCTCGACCCGGGCCGGCGAGGCCGCCATCCGGTCCGCCGGCATCGCCCCGGCCTCGGTCGACCTGCTGGTGCTGGCCACCATGACGCCGGACCTGACCATGCCGGCGACCTCGGCCGCCGTCTCCGGTGCCCTGGGTCTCGGCGGTGGGGCCTTCGACGTCAACGCCGCCTGCTCCGGCTTCGTGTACGCCCTCTTCACCGGGTACGCGGCGCTCCTGACCGGGGCCGTCTCGCGGGCCCTGGTGATCGGCAGCGACGTGATGACCACCGTGGTCGACCGGGACGACCGCTCGACCGCCGTCCTCTTCGGCGACGGGGCGGGCGCGCTGGTCCTCGAGGCCGACACCGACCGGCCGATCGGGTCCGGGGACGGGTCCGACGCCTTCCTGGGCTGGGACTTCGGGGTGGACGCCTCCGCCCACGACCTCCTCCGGGCCGAGCTGGGAGGCACCATCACCATGGAGGGCCGGGAGGTCTACCGCCGGGCCGTCCGCGCCACCGCCGAGTCGGCCTCCGCCGCCCTCAAGCGGGCGGGCACCGAGCCGGAGGACGTCGATCTCTTCGTCCCCCACCAGGCCAACCGGCGCATCATCGAAGCCGTGGCCGAGCGGATCCGCATCCCGCTCGAACGGACCGCGGTGACCGTCCACCGCACCGGTAACACCTCGGCCGCCTCCATCCCGATGGCCCTGGCCGAGGCCGCCGACACCGGCCGGGTCTCCGACGGCGACACCGTGCTGGTCTCGGGGTTCGGGGCCGGGATGACCTGGGCCAGCGCCGTCTTCCGCTGGGGCACGGAGGGCGCCCATCCGATCACGGCCACCGCCCCGGGCCCACCGAGCCGCGAGGAGCTGGCGTGAGCGACACCGATGGATCCGAAGCAGGGCGGGTCGTCCTGATCACCGGGGGCTCCCGGGGCATCGGGGAGGCCTGCGCCCGGTGGTTCCTCGAGGAGGGCGACCGGGTGGCCGTCACCTCCCGGTCCGGGACGGCCGGGTACGGCCCGCCCGGACGCTTCCTCTCCCTGGCCTGCGACGTCACCGACGCCGACCAGGTGGAGGCGGCCTTCGCCGCCGTCGAGGAGGCGTGGGGGCCCGTGGAGGTCCTGGTGGCCAACGCCGGCATCACCCACGACACCCTGATCCTCCGCATGAACGACGACGCCTGGGGCGAGGTCATCGACACCAACCTGACCGGGTCGTTCCGGGTGGCCAAACGGGCCATCGCCAAGATGATCCGCCTCCGACGCGGCCGGATCGTCCTCATCTCCTCGGTCGGGGCCTTCATCGGCTCGGCCGGGCAGGCCAACTACGCGGCCTCCAAGGCCGGCCTGGTCGGGCTGGCACGCTCCCTGGCCAGGGAGGTCGCCAGCCGGTCGATCACCGTCAACGTGATCGCCCCCGGACTGGTGGAGACGGATATGCTCGCCGCACTCGGTGAGGAGCAGATCGCCACCTTCCAGGCGCAGGTACCGCTCGGGAGGCTCGCCCGGCCCGAGGAGATCGCCGGCGTGGTCGGATTCGTCTCCTCGGAGGGTGCCGGCTACCTGACCGGTGCCGTCATCCCGGTCGACGGCGGTCTGGCCATGGGCCTGTGACACCGGTGAGAAGATGTACCCCGACGCAGCGAGACAAAGGAGCCACGCGGTGAGCCTGACCAACGAAGAGGCGTTCGAGAAGTTCAAGGAGAGTGCGGTGGAGGTGCTGCAGGTCCCCGCCGACAAGGTGACCCGGGACGCCCGCTTCGCCGAGGACCTCGACGCCGACAGCCTCGACCTGGTCGAGCTGGTCATGGCCCTCGAGGAGTCGTTCGACGTCACCGTCGAGGAGTCCGAGCTCGAGGGCATCGAGACCATCGGCCAGGCCTTCGACCTGATCGTCGCCAAGCTCTGATGCTGCTCGGTGTCGGCCCCGACGGCCCGGTTGCCGGTCGCCGCGTGGCGATCACCGGCATCGGCGTGCTCTCGTGCTGCGGGGTGGGCACCGACGCCCTGTGGTCCGGGCTCAACGGCCCGGAGCCGGAGGGCCCGAGGGTGGTGCCCGACTACGACCCCGAACGCTGGTTCGACGCCAAGGCGGCCCGGCAGATCGACCGCTTCGCGGCGTTCAGCGTGGCCGCCGCGGAGATGGCCCTCGACGACGCCGGTGAGCTCGACGCCGACCCGGGCCGGTCGGGCGTGATCATGGGCACCGGCGTCGGCGGGTTCGAGTCGCTGCAGAACCAGGTCCTCGTCTACGGGGAGAAGGGCGCCCGCCGGATCTCGCCCCGACTGGTGCCGATGATGATGGCCAACGCCGGCGCCGCCAACATCTCCATCCGGGCCGGCTGGCACGGACCCTCGGAGACCATCGCCACCGCCTGTGCCGCCGGCACCCACAGCATCGGCGCCGCCGCCCGGCTGGTGGCTTCCGGCCGCCTGGACGTGGCCATCGGCGGTGGGGCCGAGGCGGCCATGACGGAGGTGGGCATCGCCGCCTTCACCAACATGACCGCCCTGTCGACCTCGGGGCACTCCCGGCCCTTCGACGTCCGCCGCGACGGGTTCGTGATCACCGAGGGGGCCGGCGCCCTGGTCCTCGAGGCCTGGGACCGGGCGGTGGCCCGGGGGGCGCGGATCTACGGGGAGCTGGCCGGCGCCGCCAGCACCTGCGACGCCCACCACATCACCGCCCCCATTCCCGGCGGCTCCGGCGCCGCCGTGTGCATGACCCTGGCCATGGAGGATGCCGGGGTGGCCCCCTCCGGGATCGGCCACATCAACGCCCACGGCACCTCGACCCCGCTCAACGACCGGGCCGAGGCGGACGCCATCGCCAAGGTGTTCGGCAGCGACTCGCCGCCGGTCACCTCGACCAAGGGGATCACCGGCCACGGGCTGGGCGCGGCCGGGGCGATCGAGGCGGTCGCCGTGGTGCAGTCCATCGGCAAGGGGCTCATCCCGCCGACCTCCGGGTACGAGGAGCCCGACCCCGAGATCCACCTGGACATCGTGGCCGGCGGCGCCCGGGCGTGGACCCCGGGCCCGGTGCTCTCGAACTCCTTCGGCTTCGGTGGCCACAACGGCTGCCTGGTCATCACGCCCGCCTGACCCCCCGGCTCCCGGCCGGTGGCGTCATCCCTCCGGGCGGCGAGGACCGGACCCCGGTGGTCCCACCCGCCTCAGACCAGGCGGCGCTCGGAGGCCCACCGGCTCAGCTGGTAGCGGTTGGAGAGCTGGAGCTTCCGCAGGACCGCGGAGACATGGCTCTCCACCGTCTTGGTGGAGATGCCGAGCTGGAGGGCGATCTCCTTGTACGAGTAGCCGCGGGCGATCAGGCGCAGCACCTGCCGCTCCCGGGGTGTCAGGAGGTCGAGCTCGGGGTCGAGGTGGGACACCGCGTCCACATCGGGCGCACCTCGTCCGGCGAAGGCGTCGAGCACGAACCCGGCGAGGCGGGGCGAGAAGACCACGTCGCCCCCGGCCACGCGGCGCACGGCGTCAACCAGCTCCTCCCCGGAGATGGTCTTGGTCACGTACCCGCGCGCCCCGGCGCGGATGGTGGCGATCACGTCCTCGGCGGCGTCGGAGACCGACAGGGCCAGGAAGCGGACGTCGGGGCAGATGGCCCGGACCCCCTCGATCACGGCGCTGCCCCCGCCACCGGGCAGGTGGACGTCGAGGAGCACGACGTCGGGCTGACGCTCGACGATCAGTTCGATGGCGGCGTCGACCTCGTCCGCCTCGCCGACCACCAGGACGGCAGTTCCGAGCTCGGCCCTGATCCCCGAGCGCACCAGGGCATGGTCGTCCACCAGGAAGAGACGCGGCACCGCCACGCCCCCGGTGACCCGAGCGTCCCCCCGGTCCCCGGCGGTGCCTCCGGTCGTCACGAGGTGTACACCTGACGCGGCATGACCAGCTCGACCTCGGTACCGGCTCCGGCGGTGGAACGAAGGTCGAGTCCGCCTCCGTTCCGGGCCATGCGCTCGCGCATCGACCGGGCGATCCCCTTGCGGTCGGCCGGCACCGCTGCCGGGTCGAACCCCCTCCCGCGGTCGCGGACGAACATCGACACGGTGGACGGTTCCACCTCGACGTACAGCGCCACGCTGGGGGATCCGGACCACTTGGCCGCGTTGACCACCGCCTCCCGCCCGGCCGCCATGAGGGCCCGGAGCCGGTCGTCGAGCGGGCAGTCACCGACCACCACCGACTCCACCACCGTGCCGTGGGCGCCCTCCACCTCGCGTTCGATGCTCGCCACGGCCAGGGCGACGGTGGTGGGGTCACCCTCCAGGGCACCGGGGGCGGCGCCGTCGAAGAGCCACGAACGGAGCTCACGCTCCTGCCCCCGGGCCAGGCGGGTGACCTCGGTGGGATCCCCCGCCGCCTTCTGGATCAGCGCCAGCGTCTGGAGCACCGAATCGTGGACGTGGACCGCCATGTCGGCGCGCTCCTCGGCCCTCACCCGCTCGCGACGCTCCTCGGTCAGCTCGCGGAGCATGCGGAGCCACCAGGGACCGAACAGGAGGAGGAAGCCGGCGATGACCGCCAACGCCCCCACGAGCGCACCCACGGTGCTGGCCGACCGGTGGCCGACGCTCGCCAACCCGCCCAGTCCACCCACCACCAGCACTGCACCGGCGAGGCTGCGTACGACCACCGTCTTCCGACTGGTCCGGGCGTCGTCCCCGACCACCGGCAGTGCGGCCAGGACCCCGCCGAGGTGGGCCCGCTCGTCGGCGCTCGCCCCCCGCCACACCACCAGCAGGCCCGCGGCACCGAGGAGCAGGGGCCAGGCGAGGTTGCCCACGACCGGGAGCCCGAGCGCCTCGAGGCCGAGCACCACCGCCAGCGCGGCGGTGGCCACCGCCAGCACGATCCGGAGCTCCCGGGGTTGGTGGAGCTCCCGGGCGGCCACGGACTGGTCCTCGCCCTGCCGGGGCAGGAACATCCACGCCGCCACGTACGCCGCCACCCCGCCGCCCGCCACGAAGACCAGCACCACGAAGGCGATGCGGACGATGGTGGGGTCGATGCCCATCCGGTCGGCGATGCCCCCGCACACGCCGGCCAGCATCCCGTCGTCGGTGGACCGGCGGAGCGGACCGTGCCCCCGACGGCGGGGTCGCCGGGCAGGCGGCACCGGCGGTGGCCGGACGGAGGTCGACGGTGGAGGCTGGGGCTCGATCCCCCCATGATCCCACGGCACGGCCACCCCGGACATGAGGGAGAACCCTGAGAGGGACCCCGACCCCCGTCGTCCCGGTCGGGGATCTTCCCACTGGTCGTCGACGGACCCCGGGCGCAGAGTCGCGGCATGGACACGAACCCCACCGCACCCGACCGACCGGCGCTCCCCGAGGGCGGGCTCCCGGGCCTCCCCGGCACCCGGTCGACCGGCACCGACATCCTGGCTGCCCGCCCCGTCGAGCCGGCCGGGTCACCACCGCCCCCGCCGGACGGGCCGGGGGGTCCGGACGGGCCGGGGGGTCCGGACGGGCCGGGGGGTCCGGACGGGCCGGGGGGTCCGGACGGGCCGGGGGGTCCGGACGGGCCGGGGGGTCCGGACGGCACCTCCGACGCCGAGGGAGACCGCCGGGGGCCACGGTCCGGACCCCGGCGGATCCGCCGCAGCACCTCGGACCGGCTGCTGGCCGGCGTCTGCGGAGGGATCGCCGAGCACTTCGACGTGGACGCCAACGTCGTGCGCATCGCCTTCGTGCTCTTGACCGTCTTCGTGGGCGTGGGCGCCGTGGTCTACCTGGCTGCGTGGCTGCTGGTGCCCGAGGAGGGGTCCGTATCCCCGGCGGCGGCGGCCGGCCGGCGCTGGCTGGGCCCGACGGCGTCCGGGGAGGCGGCCGATCCCGACGACCGGCGCCGTCGCTCCTCCTCCCTGGTCCTCGGCCTGGTGGTGGTCGGCGTCGTCATCGCCGTGCTCGCCGCCGGTGGGCCCTGGTGGATCGGTGACGGCTGGCATCCCGGTCTGGGGGTCGGCTGGATCCTCCTGGCGGCGCTCGCCTACCTGGTGCTCCGGCCCCACCGGGGGCGGATCTCGCTCGGCCGGATCGTGGGCGTCCTGGCGGCGGCGGTGGTCGGGCTGGTGGTGCTGGTCCTGTCCACCACGCTGGTGGTCGAGGCGCTCACCGGCGTGCCGCTCCGGGGGGGCGTCGGGAGCCACGACTACCGACCGTCGACGGCCGCCCAGGTGCAGTCCTCCTACCGGGTGGCGGTCGGTGCGATGACCCTGGACCTCCGGCAGGTCTCCCTGCCCGACCGGTCCACCACCGTGACGGCCAGCGTGGGGATCGGGCGGCTGGTGGTGGAGGTACCGCCGGGTGTCGTCGTCAGCCTCAGTGCCCACAGCGGCGTGGGGGACGTGGTCTACCGACCCAGCGGGCAGACGGCCGTTGTCACGCCCGCCGGCACCTCGGTCGGGGTGTCCGGTCGGGCCACCGCCCCGCAGCTCATCCTCGACGCCGACGTCGGGATCGGTCAGGTCCAGCTGGTCCGGGCGGCACCCGACGCCCCGGTCGACCTGGGGGACGGCGGTTCGTCGATGCCGACCACCACCCCCTCGCCGACCGTCCCGCCGACACCGGCGGCGACGCCCAGCCCCGTCGCCCCACCGAAGCCGGGCCGCGTGCCGACGGCCGCGGCGTCCGGGGGGGACGGTCCCGCCCGTTCCTGACCCCCCGGCTCCCGACCTGCGGCCACGTCACGGGCCGGTCCCCGGGCCACTACCGTCGGCAGTCCATGGCGACGACGGCGACACCGATGGAGGACCTGGCCATCGGGGCCTTCACCCCCCACGGCCCGTGGGTGGTCGACCCCGGGTCCATGCCCTGGCGCACGGGCCACCGCCCGGCCGACGACCCCGGTGCCCCGGCGGACGGACCCGATGTCGACACCCTCCGCATCCGGGCGGCCGGACGGGCCGTCGAGCTGATCCGCCCCCGACGGTGGCCACCGGGGGCCCACGTGGTGACCGTGGGGGCCCACCTCGGGGCCGCCCTCCTCGGGTGGGCCCGCACCGGCCGGGGCACGCCGTCGTCCCGGGCCGATCTCTCCCGGCGGCTCCGACCCGCCTTCGAGCGGCTCGGACCCACCTACATCAAGCTCGGCCAGATCATCTCGTCGGGCCAGGGGGTGTTCCCCGACGAGCTGGTCGACGAGTTCCGGCTCCTCCGCGACCGGGTCCCCCCCGAGCCGTTCACCGACGTGCGCCGCACCGTCGAGGAAGACCTGGGGCGCCCCCTCGCCGAGGTGTTCAGCGCCTTCGACCGGACCCCGGTCGCCTCGGCCTCCATCGCCCAGGTCCACGCCGCCACCCTGCGCAGCGGAGAACGGGTGGTGGTCAAGGTCCAGCGCCGGCGGGTGGCGGAGCTGGTCGAGCGCGACCTGGCCGCCATGACCTGGATCGCCCCCTGGCTGATCGGGCGGATCCCCATCGCCGCCCTCGCCAATCCGCCCGCCCTGGTCGAGCTGTTCGCCGAGACCATCGTCGAGGAGCTCGACTTCCGGCTCGAGGCCCAGAACATGCTCGACATCGCCTCGGTGCTGGCGGTCACCGGCCAGACGTCGATCGTGGTGCCCCGACCCCACCCCCGCCTGGTGACCCGTCGGGTGCTGGTGATGCAGCAGCTCCACGGCTTCTCGTGGGGGGACCCCGAAGGGATGCGGGCGGCCGGCATCGACACCGCCGCCGTGCTCCGCTCCAGCCTGATCGCCTTTCTGGAGGGGGCGCTGCTCTTCGGCGTCTTCCACGGGGACCTCCACGGCGGCAACCTCCTCGTCCAGCGCGACGGCACGGTGGCCCTGCTCGACTTCGGCATCACCGGCCGGCTCGACGAGCGCAAGCGGCTGGCCTTCCTCCGCCTCCAGGTGGCGGCCACCACCAACACCGTCCGACCCCAGATCGAGGCGCTGCGCGACCTCGGGGCGCTCCCCCCCGACACCGACATCGACGCCGTCATCGCCGACCTGGGCCTCGAGCGACCGCCGGTCGACCCCACCGAGCTCACCGCCGACGAGATGATGGCCGAGCTCCGGGACGTGACCAAGGCCCTCCTCGGCTACGGGGCCCGGCTCCCCAAGGAGCTGATGCTGTTCGTCAAGGACATGCTCTTCCTCAACGGGGCCATGGCCACCATGGCCCCCGACGTGGACATCCTCGGCGAGATCGTCGCCATCATCACCTACTTCACCGAGCGCCACGGCGACCGGATCGCCCGGGAGGTCGGCGTCGAGCTGACGGCGGCCCCGATGGACGTCGAGGGGTACCGGGCGGCCCTGGGCTTCACCGATCCCGACGACACGGTCACCTTCCGCGACCTGCAGGAGCGCCGGGAACTCATCCGGAGCCGGCTGGCCCAGCGCACCGCCCACCGCGGCCGTCCACCCCTGCTCCGGTCGGTCTACCGGTTCCTCCGGCCCCGGCGGTCCCGTCCCGCCGGCCGCAGCTGACCGGCGACCTACCCGTCGATCGCCCGGCGGAGCGACGAGACGAACGCCGCCGCCCCCACCGGACCCTCCCCCTCCAGCAGGCGTCGCACCAGGGCCGAGCCCACCACCACCCCGTCGGCGACCTCGCACACGGCGGCGGCCTGATCGGGCGAGGAGACCCCGATGCCGATGCAGACCGGCACGTCGGTGACCGCGGTGATCCGTCCGGCGACCTGGCGGGCGGAGTCGGCCAACGTGGCCTGCTCGCCGGTGACCCCCATCCGCCCGACGCCGTAGACGAAGCCGCGGGTGCGGGCGCAGATCGCCTCGAGCCGACCCGGCGGGGTCGACGGTGCCACCAGCAGCACGGTGGCCACCCCGGCGTCGTCGGCGGCGTCCGCCCACGGCCCCAGCTCCTCGAGGGGGAGGTCGGGGATGATCGCCCCGGTGACCCCGGCGCCGGCCAGCAGCCCGGCCATGCGCTCGTGCCCGGCCCGGTAGATGAGGTTGTAGTAGGTCATCGCCACCAGCGGGACCCCGACGTCGAGGTGGGCGAGGTCCGAGAGGATGCGCTCCGGCGTGGCCCCCCGGGCCAGCGCCCGCAGGGAGGCCTCCTGGATGACCGGGCCGTCGATCATCGGGTCGGAGAACGGGATCCCCACCTCGATGGCGTCGGCCCCGGCTCCGGCCAGCCCCTCCAGGGTGACCATCCAGTCGTCGTCCATGGCGCCGGTGACGTAGGGGACGAGCAGTTTTCGCCCGGCGTCGCGCCGGGACCGGAGCGCGGCCTCGAGGGTCGAGGCGACCGCCGGTGCCGTCACGACCCCCTGCCCTCCACCGCCCGGAGGATGTCCCGCACCTGGCCCACGTCCTTGTCGCCCCGGCCCGACAGGGTGACCAGCACGGTCGAACCCTGCGGGAGCTCGCCGGTGGCGGCGGCCCGGAACACCCAGGCCAGGGCGTGGGCCGACTCGAGCGCCGGCAGGATCCCCTCGGTCCGGCCCAGGCGTTGGAAGGCCTCCACCACCTCGGCGTCGCCGGCGGTCACGTAGCGGGCCCGGCCGACGGCGGCCAGGTGGGCGTGCTCGGGTCCGATGCCGGGGTAGTCGAGCCCCGCGGAGATCGACTCCGCCTCGAGGATCTGGCCCGACTCGTCCTGCATCAGGGCGGACCGCATGCCGTGGAGCACCCCGGGGATCCCGACGGTGAGGGCGGCGCCCCCCTCGGCCTCCACACCCACCAGCACGGAGTCGGTGAAGTCGGCGAAGCCGGCGAAGGTGCCGGCGGCGTTCGAACCACCGCCGGCGCAGGCCACCACCACGTCGGGGTCGGCCCCGTCCGTGCGGGCCCGGAACTGCTCGCGGGCCTCGTCGCCGACCACCCGTTGGAACTCCCGGACCATCCACGGGTACGGGTGCGGGCCCATCACCGACCCCAGGCAGTAGTGGGTCCCGTCCACCGAGGCCACCCAGTCGCGCAGCGCGTCGTTGACGGCGTCCTTCAGGGTGCGGCTGCCGCTGGTCACCGCCCGCACCTCGGCACCCAGGAGCTCCATCCGGAACACGTTGAGCGCCTGTCGCCCGATGTCCACCTCGCCCATGTAGACCACGCACTCCAGGCCGAAGAGCGCGGCGGCGGTGGCGGTGGCCACCCCGTGCTGGCCGGCGCCGGTCTCGGCGATCAGCCGGCCCTTGCCCATCCGGCGGGCGAGCAGGGCCTGGCCGATCACGTTGTTCAGCTTGTGGGAGCCGGTGTGGGCCAGGTCCTCCCGTTTCAGGAAGAGGCGGAGGCCCAGCTCGTCGGAGAGCCGCCCGCACTCGGTGATCGGCGTCGGCCGCCCCCCGTAGTCGGCCAGGATCCGATCGAGCTCCGCGTGGAACGCCGGGTCGGCCCACGCCTGGCGGAAGGCCACCTCGAGCTCGAGGCAGGCGGGGACCAGCGACTCGGGCACGAACCGGCCGCCGAAGTCGCCGAACCGGCCGGTCGGGCCCGGGTCCCCCATGACGGGTCCGGTGGGCGCGGCCGCGCGCCGGTCCGCCGGGGCCACGCTCACTCGTTCTGCCAGTCGAAGAGATCGGGGGTGTCGCCGCGCACCCGCCGCCGGACGGTGGCGTGGGGCACCGGGTCGCCGACCGCACCGGTGGTGGTGGCCACCTCCACCTCGGCGGCCCGGACCGCGGCCAGGAAGTCGCGCAGCTTCGCCGGGTCCTTCACCCCCGGGCTCGCCTCCACGCCGCTGGCCACGTCCACCCCCCACGGCCGCAGGTGGGTGATGGCCTGCCCGACGTTGTCGGAACGGAGGCCCCCCGAGACGATCAGCCGGCCCGGATCGTCGACGCCCTCGGCCAGGCGCCAGTCGAAGAGCTCCCCCGAACCGGGGTTGGCCCCGTCGATGAGCAGGAACTGCGCCCCGTACTCGTCGAAGCGGTCGATGCCCCGGGCGCCGGCGGCGAAGGCCTTGATGGTGCAGCCGACCCGCTGGCGCACCCACTGGGTGTCCTCGATCGACTCCATCCCGTGGAGCTGGACGGCGTGCAGTCCGATCCGGTTGGCGATCTCCACCACCCGCTGGGGCGCCTCGTCCCGGAACACCCCGACGGTGACCGTCTCGAGCGGCAGCCGCTTCACGATGTCGGCCACCGTGTCGGGTCGCATCTGACGCGGCGACGGGGCGAAGACGAAGCCCACGGCGTTGGCACCCATCCCCACCGCCAGCAGGGCGTCGGCCTCGGTGGTGATGCCGCAGATCTTGACGAAGACGCCGTCGACCCCGGGGACCAGCCCGTCGGTGCTCACCGGACCGCCCCGAGCAGCCCGGCCACCGCCGAACGGCGGTCGCCCGCGGTGACCAGCGTCTCCCCCACCAGCACCGCGTCGTAGCCGGCGGCGGCCAGGCGGGCGGCGTCCTCCGGCCCGCGGATCCCCGACTCGGCCACGGTGACCACGTCCGCCGGGAAGGCCTCCGCCAGGCCCAGCGCCCGCTCGTGGTCCACCTCGAAGGTCCGGAGATCGCGCTGGTTCACCCCCACCAGGCGAGCCCCGGCGTCGAGCGCCCGGGCCAGCTCCTCCCCGTCGTGCACCTCGACCAGGGCGTCGAGCCCCAGCTGCCCGGCCACCGCCAGGTACTCGCCCAGCTCGTCGGGGGCCAGGGCGGCCACGATGAGCAGCGCGGCATCCGCTCCCATCAGCCGGGCGTCGCAGAGGTCGTTGACGGAGACGGTGAAGTCCTTCCGGAGCACCGGCAGCGAACAGGCGGACCGGGCGGCGGCCAGGTCCTCGGGTGAGCCCCCGAAGAACTGACGGTCGGTGAGGACCGAGAGGCACGAGGCGCCGCCCGACTCGTACTCCTTGGCCACCACCGCGGGATCGAGGGTCGGGTCGAGGTCGCCCCTGGAGGGCGAGCGCCGCTTGACCTCGGCGATGACGGACAGGCCGTCGGCCGAGGAGCCCGCCGCCAGCTCGTCGGCGAACGGGCGGGTCCCGGGCAGACGGGCGGCCGCCTCGAGGAGCGCCGCCGGGTCGCGCCGGTCCACCGCCGCGGCGGCCCGGTGGGCCGCGATGATGGCGTCGAGATAGGCGGGCATCGTCCCCGAAGCCTACCGGCGGGGGCGCCGGCGACCGGCGACACCGGGCCGATCCGGCGCGGCGGACCGGCCCCGGCGGCACCGGACCGGTACCGGGTGGCAGGCTGTGCCCATGGCTCCCGGGGAGGCGACGGTGGTGGTGATCGAGGACGACCACCACATCTCCGACCTGGTGGCCCTCTACCTCCGACGCGACGGGTTCCGGGTGCTGCAGGCCGACGACGGCGAGTCCGGCCTCGCCCTGGTGGGACGGGAGGATCCCCGGCTGGTGATCGTCGACCTCGGGCTCCCCGGCGAGCTCGACGGCTTCGACCTCTGCCGGCGGCTCCGGGCACCGGCCGACGGCGGGCCGCCGGTGCTCATCCTGAGCGCCCGGGACGACGAGGTCGACCGGGTCCTCGGTCTGGAGCTGGGGGCCGACGACTACGTGACCAAGCCGTTCTCCCCGAGGGAGCTGGTCGCCCGGGTGCACGCCATCCTCCGCCGGTCACGGTCGGCCCCGGCCGCCGGTCCGGGGCCGCGGGTGCTCGAGGTGGGGACCGTCACGGTCGACCTGGACCGTCGGGAGGTCTGCCTGGGCGGACAACCGGTGACCTTCACCGCCCGGGAGTTCGACCTCCTGGCGTTCCTGGTGGAGAACTCGGGCCTGGCCCTCTCCCGCCGGCAGCTGCTCGACGGCGTCTGGGGCGACGAGTGGATCGGGGACGAGCGAACCGTCGACGTGCACGTCCGGCAGCTCCGCAAGAAGCTCGGACCCGAACTGCCGCTCGCCACCGTGTGGGGCGTCGGCTACCGGCTGGGATGACCCGACGGCTCACCATCGCCATCCTCCTGCTGGTGGCGGCCACGCTGTTGGTGGTCAGCCTGGGTGGCTACCTCTTCGTCCGGCGGGCGGCCGTCTCCACCGCCCAGACCGAGCTGGTGGGGCAGGCGCGCGCCATCTCCGCCACCATCTCGGACGGGACCTTCCCCACCACGGTCTCGTTCGACCGCGAGCTGACGGTCATCCGCAACGCCGGTGACTTCGAGAGCCTCCGCGTCCTGGAGCTGCACAGCGACGGCACCGTCACCGGAGGGCTCCCCGACGGGATCACCACCACGATGCTCGACGTCCCCGCCCTCCTCCAGGGCTACCAGACGGCCGGCCACACCCGGCACCTGCTCATCTACACCGCGGTGCCGACCCCCATCGCCGGGGTCACCGACTTCACGCCGCTGCTGGTGGTCACCCGGCAGAGCCCCAACCCCGCCACCGGGCTCCGTTACTACCTGCTGGTCGGCGCCATCGCCCTGGTGGTGGCGGCCCTGGTGGCGGTGGCCCTGGCCCGTCGGTTCACCGGACCGATCCGGGCGGCGGCCGGTGCCACCCGGCGCATCGCCGAGGGCGACCTGACGGCGACCATGCCGGCCACGCCCCAGTACCCGGAGTTCACGGAGCTGGCCACGTCGATCAACACCATGGGCGCGGCACTCGACCGGGCACGCGACCAGGAGCGGCAGTTCCTCCTCTCGGTCTCCCACGAGCTCCGGACCCCGCTCACCTCCATCCGCGGCTACGCGGACGCCATCGTCGACGGGGCAGCCCCCGACCCGGTAGCCGCCGCCACGGTGATCGCCGGCGAGTCCCAGCGGTTGGAACGGCTCGTCCAGGACCTGCTCGACCTGGCTCGACTGGACGCCGACCGCTTCTCGCTGACACTGGGACCGGTCGACCTCGGGGAGGTGGCGAAGGACGTGGTCGACGGCTTCGGCCCACGGGCGGCACAGCTCGGGCTCGACCTGTCCGTCGGCTCCCTCCCCGTCGGACCCCTGTGGGTCCGGGCCGACGCCGACCGCCTGGGTCAGGTCGTGGCGAACCTGGTCGAGAACGCCCTCACCTTCGCCCGCGGGACGGTGGTGGTGGGGGCCGGTTCGGTGGGGGCGGTTCCGGCCGTGTGGGTGGCGGACGACGGGCCGGGGATCGCTCCGGGGGAGCGGGAGCGGGTCTTCGACCGCCACTACACCTCCGACCGGGCGAAGGGCCGCCGGATCGGGACCGGCCTCGGCCTGGCCATCGTGGCCGAGCTGTCGGCGGCCATGGGCGGCGAGGTGACGGTCGAGTCCCCGGTGGCCGACGGGCACGGCACCCGGATGGTCGTCCGCCTCGGGGAGGACCCGGAGTCGGCCTCCGGCGCCACCGCACCCGCGCCCCCGGCCCCGGGACCGCCCGCCGGATAGCCTCGGCCCCGGACGGACCGCAGGCCCGTCGTCGACCCATCCGAGGAGGCCGGTCATGGCGAATCCACTGGGCCCCCTGGGGCCGGCCGACGAACGGTTCGACCACCAGATCCCCGACACCTTCGCCACCGTCGGCTCGACCGATCCGTCGTGGACGGAGAAGGTCTGCGCCATGGCCGCCCGTCGGGACGGCAGCCTCCAGCTCGGCTTCGGCCTGGGCAAGTACCTCAACCGGAACGTCCTGGACGGCTACGCCGGGGTGTCGCGCGGCGTGGAGCAGGTCACCGTCCGGGGCAGCCGGCGGCTCTTCCCGGAGCCCGAGCGGCTCGGGGTGGGCCCGATCCGCTACGAGGTGCTCGAGCCCATGCGCCGGGTCCGGTTCACACTCGAGGCGAACGACGTCCAGCCCCTGGCCTTCGACTGGGTGTGGGAGGCGGTGCTGCCGCCGGCCACCGAGGAACGGACCCACCAGCGGGTGCCCCTCGGCTACCGGGTCAGTGCCGAGCTGGTCCGCTACCACCAGATCGGTACCGCCTCGGGGTGGGTGGAGCTCGACGGGGTACGTCACGAGCTCACCCCCGACGAGTGGGTGTCCACGCGCGACCACTCGTGGGGAGTCCGCTACGACGTGGGGACGCCCCCGACCGACACCGATCCGTTCAACCCGGTGGCCGAGATGGACTTCCAGATGATCTGGTGCCCGGCCCTGATGGTGGACCCGGACGGCACCCGCTGGGGGCTGTTCATGCACCTGGTCGACCTCCAGGGGTTCGGCCACCGGCACCGCACGGTGACCGGTGCCGTCGAGCACGCCGACGGGCGCGTCGAACGGATGGCCGACATCCGGCCCGAACTCCGCTACGAGCCGGTCAACCGGCGACTGGTGGGGGGCACGGTGACGGTGGTCCTGGAGGGCGGGTCCGAGCGCCGGTTCGAGCTCGACGTTCCGACCGATACCGGGTTCCACCTCGGCGCCGGCCTCTACTTCGGCTGGCGGGGCCACCACCACGGCGAGTGGCGCGGCGACCTCCACGTCGACGGCGAGCGGCTCGGCGACTGCACCGACCCGGCACTGGCCCGGGAACTCCATCAGGTCCGTGACACCTTCGTCCACCTCACCGACCTGGACACCGGGGCGGAGGGCTGGGGGAACTGCCAGCCGATGATCACCGGTGCCCGGCCCGACCTGGGACTCGGGGTCGACTCGTCATTCTGGTAGTCCGGGGGCGGACACACCGCAGCGGGGTCCTCGTCGGGTCCGACGGCACGGGAGGTCTACGAGGAAAGCGGTGTGGCGTCGAGGGCACAGTGCATGCTGGGCACGGGCGCCTCGTCCTCCGGGAGGGCGCCCACCGTCGGCACCTTCGGGTTGCGGATCCCGATCGCGGACACCAGCCCACCGAGGACGCACCACGACCCGGCGATGAGAACGGCCGACCGGAACCCCCCGGCGAGCTCGCCGGGGTGCAGGTAGCTGCTCCCCGAGATGCCGGCCAGGGCCGGGAGCACCGCCACCGCGATCAGCCCGCCAACCCGGGCGACGTCATTGTTGACGGCGGAAGCCACACCGGCGTGCTCGTCGGGGACGGCGCCGAGGGCGGTGGTGGTGAGGGGTGCCACCGTGGCGGCCAGACCGAGGCCGAAGACGACCATCGCCGGGAACACCCCGGTGAGGTAGGTCGAGTCGGTCGTCGAGCGGGCCAGGAGTGCCAGCCCGGCCCCGACCACCACCGGGCCCACGCTCATCTGGAGCCGAGGCCCGATCCGTGACGCCAACTGCCCGGAGCGGGCCGAGAGCAGCAGCATGATGACGGTGAGTGGGAGCAGGGCGACCCCCGACTCCAGGGGGGTGAAATGGTTCACCACCTGGAGCTCGACCGGAAGCAGGAACAGCACCCCGCCCAGTGCGGCGTAGACCAGGAAGGTCACGAGGTTGGTGGCGGTGAACTGGCGCACCCTGAACAGTGCGAGCGGAAGCATCGGTGCCGGTGAACGCCGCTCCACAACGAGGAACGCGACGGTCCCGGCCGCCCCGGCCACGATCATGGCGACGACCGCCGGGGCGGTCCAGCCCAGGGTGGGTCCTTCGATCAGGGCGAAGGTCACCCCGGCGAGCGCCACGACCGCCATGAGGGCGCCCGGCAGGTCGACCCGGCCGGTGGCACCGGGGTCCCTCGATTCGGGGACGTGGCGTACCGAGGAGAAGAGCACCAGCACACCGACCGGGATGTTGATGACGAAGACCCACCGCCAGGATGCGGCACTGATGAGGTACCCGCCGACGAGGGGACCGGCCGCGGTCGCCACGCCGCCCAGCCCGGACCAGGCGCCGATGGCCCGGCTGCGGTCATCGGGATCGAAGGATGCCTGGATGATGGCGAGACTGCCCGGGGTCAACAGCGCGGCGCCCACGCCCTGGAGCACCCGGGTGGCGATGAGGACGTCCGTGCTCGGCGCCAGTGCGCACGCCGCCGAGGCGAGGGCGAACCACACCACCCCGATGTTGAACACCAGGCGCCTGCCCCTGCGGTCGGCGAGCGAGCCCCCGAGCAGCAGCAGGGCGGCCAGCGCGAGGGTGTAGCCGGTGACCACCCACTGCAGGGTGGACAGCGGGGCGTGGAACTGCCGTCCGATGCTGGGGAGGGCGATGCCGACCACGGTCCCGTCGATCGCCGCCATCCCCGAGCCGAGGACCGTGGCCGCGATCACCCATCGACCGGCCGCCGTCGAGTACCGCACCAGCTCACGATAGCGACCCGGTCATCGTCCGGATCTTCGAGCTACCGCCGGTCCCTCCGGTCGGTGTGTCCGGACTCGGGCTCCCGCCCCGGATGTCCGGGAACCCCGGGCACGGCGGCCGGGACCGGCGACGGAGCGCCCGAGTGCGGGGAGTTGCCCGCGCCGAACCATCTGGCGAGGGCCTCCGGAAGGCCGGCGTCGGTCGGACCGCCCACCCAGGCGACGTACCCGTCAGGGCGGACCAGGACCGCCGGGGGAGCCGAGACGGCACCGATGACGGGGAGCTCCCACGCCCCCTCGTAGCTCGCGTCGACCACGACGACCCGGTCCGACCACGGCGCGAGATCGAAGGCGCCGGGGGCGCCGAGGTTGAGGAGGAGGGGTCGGGCGTCGTGGAGGAGCGTGAAGACCCGGGTGGGACCGTCCCCCGTCAGGAGGTCCAGGTCGGGCACGCGTCGCCCGAGCAGCGGGTGGCCCGCTCCGAGGTCGTAGTGGACGTCGAGTCCCGAGACGAGGCCGGCCAGCAGCTTGCGGGGCTCGTCCATGGCGGCCAGCTGCGACATCACCTCCACCAACGAGGCGGTGCGGTCGTCCCCCCGCTGGAGCATCCCCGACGCCATGGTGAAGCGGAGCGCCCGGGCGGCGACCGGGTGGCGCTCGTCGTGGTAGGTGTCGAGGAGCTGTTCGGGCACACTGCCCCGGACCACCCGACCCAGCTTCCAACCCAGGTTGACCGCGTCCTGGACGCCCAGACTGAGTCCCTGCCCTCCCGCCGGGTAGTGGACGTGCGCCGAGTCGCCGGCCAGCAGGACGCGCCCGGCCCGGTAGGCGTCAGCCTGTCGGGTCGTGTCGGTGAAGCGTGAGATCCACGTGGGGCTGTGGACCCCGAAGTCGGTGCCGAACACCGCCCGGAGCGCCTGACGGAGCTCCTCCAGGGTGGGTTCGGTGCTGGGCCCGAGTTCCTGCTCGGTGGTGACCACCCGGTAGGTCGTGCCGTCCTCCAGACGCTGGAGGGCGTGGACGCCCACCGCATCC